>Ga0302326_10014469_pt1 | contig 16665 bp, 15 predicted proteins | sample Palsa_T0_3_FD_202264 | JGI IMG/M metagenome (GOLD analysis project Ga0302326, IMG submission 202264) | Peat permafrost microbial communities from Stordalen Mire near Abisko, Sweden - Palsa_T0_3 | ecosystem: Environmental > Terrestrial > Soil > Palsa > Peat permafrost | place: Sweden: Abisko...
GGACTCCTGTCGCGTAATGGCCGGGTGCCCCTTTGCGCTTTTGCGAAGGGTGGGAAACCGCAAAAGCCACCCAACTTCGTGCCTCGCACGAACCCGCCGCCCCAGATCGTCACGGCTCCAATCCACTGTGAGGCCCAAATCCATCCAAGCCGGAAACTGTACTTCTAACGTAAAAAATCGCGCCGTTTACGTTAGTTGTCGCAGCTTGAACGTTGCTCGTGCGCATCAATAACAGTAAATGTCTGCACAAAATTGAAATTTGTGCGCACGCCGCGTAAACAACGTTTGGCAGATGGGACGCCAGAAAATCCAGAGCCTTCCCAAATTCGCACGGAAGCGGGTGCTATGTCGAAGCTCCGCTTGGCGGGAAGCGAAATCTCCAGCCAAAATCCGCCTCGTACCGCGTGGAACAATTCAGCGTTCCCCATTCGCTGCAACAGGCACAAATCGGCATAATTCTACGCAAGTGCAAAGCACAGAAAACAAGCAGCTTCCAACAAACATTTCCAAGCCCATCCCATTCGCCAAAAATTGTTCTACGTGGAGCATTCGTGGAACACAAAAAGGCCCCCAGCCGAAGCTGGGGGCCGTTCATTTTTGCTCTTGCCTTTGCGCGAAGCGCGTACCGCTGGACGCGTAGTCCTAGTACATGCCGTCCATGCCGCCGCCGTGTCCGCCGCCGGCCGGGGCCGCTGCCTTGGGCTCCGGAATCTCGGAGATCAGGGCTTCGGTGGTCAGCAGCAGGCCTGCAATCGAGGCTGCGTTCTGGAGCGCGGTGCGGGTCACCTTGGTCGGGTCGATGACGCCGGCCTTGACCAGGTCTTCGAACTTGCCGGTGGCCGCGTTGTAGCCGTAGTGGTCGTCGGTGGACTCGTGAATCTTGCCCACAACCACTGCGCCCTCTTCGCCGGCATTGGCGACAATCTGACGCAAAGGCTCTTCGAGAGCGCGACGCACGATCTGGGCGCCGATCTTCTCATCGCCTTCCAGACCCTTGATCAGCGTGTCGACCGCAGCCGCCGAGCGAACCAGGGCCACGCCGCCGCCTGCCACGATGCCTTCTTCGACAGCCGCGCGGGTGGCGTGCAGAGCGTCTTCGACGCGAGCCTTCTTTTCCTTCAGCTCGGTCTCAGTCGCCGCGCCCACCTTGATCACCGCAACGCCGCCGACCAGCTTGGCCAACCGCTCCTGCAGCTTCTCGCGATCGTAATCGCTGGTGGTCTTTTCGATCTGGCTGCGAATCTCCTTCACGCGGCCCGAGATAGCGGCTGCGTCGCCCGATCCATCGATGATGGTGGTGTTGTCCTTGTCGATGGTGATGCGCTTGGCGCGGCCCAGCTGCTCCAGCTTGACGCCGTCCAGCTTGATGCCCAGGTCTTCGGTGATGGCTTCGCCGCCGGTGAGGATGGCGATATCGCCCAGCATCGCCTTGCGGCGATCGCCGAACCCAGGAGCCTTGACGGCAGCCACGTTCAGCGTGCCGCGCAGCTTGTTCACCACCAGCGTCGCAAGCGCTTCGCCTTCGACATCCTCGGCAATGATCAGCAGGGGCTTGGAGCTGCGCGCAACCTGCTCCAGCAGCGGCAGCAGATCCTTCATGTTCGAGATCTTCTTCTCGAAGATCAGGATGTAGGGGTCTTCGAGAGCCACTTCCATGCGGTCGGCGTCGGTCACGAAGTAGGGGCTCAGGTAGCCGCGGTCGAACTGCATGCCTTCCACGGTCTCCAGGTAGGTCTGCATGGTCTTCGACTCTTCAATCGTGATCACGCCGTCCTTGCCCACGGTCTTCATGGCGCCGGCAATGATCTCGCCGATTTCCACGTCGCCGTTGGCCGAGATCGTGCCCACCTGGGCCACGGAATCGTCGGTCACAGGCTTGGACATCGAGCCGAGCGCGCCGCCATCGGTCCAGTTGTTTTCCTTGTCCTTGGTGCCGATCACGGCAACCACGGCCTTGTCGATGCCGCGCTTCAGGGCGGTCGGGTTGGCTCCGGCGGCAACCGTCTTCACGCCTTCGCGGAAGATGGCCTGGGCCAAAACGGTCGCGGTGGTGGTGCCGTCACCGGCCACGTCGGAGGTCTTCGAAGCGACTTCCTTCACCAGTTGCGCGCCCACGTTCTCAAGCGCGTTCGAGAGTTCGATCTCCTTGGCGACGGTAACGCCGTCCTTGGTGATGGTCGGCGAACCGAACTTCTTCTCGATAACCACGTTGCGGCCCTTGGGGCCGAGGGTAACCTTGACGGCGTCCGCGAGGATGTTCACTCCCCGCAGGATCGCCTGACGGGAATCTTCTCCGTGCAGAATCTGCTTTGCCATTGTGCTTTTTCTCCAAAATGCGCCGGTGGCGCTTTTCAATTCTTTGTGGCCTTCGCGAGTTACGCGAAGCGATCAAGAGTGCGGAAGCACTACTTTTTGAGGATTCCGAGGACTTCTTCTTCGCGCATGATGAGGAATTCCTCACCGTCGATCTTGATCTCGGTGCCCGAATACTTGCCGAAGAGCACGCGGTCGCCAGCCTTCACATCCAGCGGGAAAACCTTGCCTTCGTCGTTCGATTTGCCCTTGCCCACGGAGATCACTTCACCCTCCTGGGGCTTTTCCTTGGCGCTGTCGGGGATGATGATGCCGCCCCGAACCGTTTCACCCTCTTCCACGCGGCGAACCAGGATGCGGTCGTGGAGCGGAGTAAAGGTCGTTACTACCGATGATGTAGCCATACTGTTGCTTCTCCTTGTTACAAGTTGGGGTACGAGTTTGGATTCGAGTAAGGCGCGGGCAGGCATGTGATCCCGCTCGCCTTGGTGATTGAAAAAGGTAGAATTGTTCGCAGGCGAAACCCGCCCGGATTTGTCTGGCGCGAGATTTGCCTTGCCGGAGCACCGGTCTTTAGCACTCTCGCCATCCAACTGCTAGAGTAGGCAAGTCCTCGGATGGTTGTCAAGCGCTGGACGTGTGAAATATGAGTGAATAACGCTCATAAAGTCTTCCAAAGAGCACGGTAGCGCAGATTCGGCCCAAATGAGCCCAGGCGCTCTGATACGATTGGCGACGAAGGAGACACGTCTTGTCACGTTACTTGTCCCGTTACGCCGTTGTTGCAGCCCTTGCCATCCTCAGCAGCACAGTTGCTGCTTTTGCCCAGACCGCAGCCTCGCCGGCTCCCGCAGTCCCGGCGGCTCCGTCAACACCCACGGCCGATGTGCAGCGCGGCTATGCCGGCCTGAAGGCCAACATCCTGAAGGCCGCCGACAAAATGCCGGCTGAGAACTACTCCTACCGTCCCACGCCCGAAATCAGGACGTTTGCGCGGGTCGTGAACCATGTCACCGAAGCACAGTTGCATAGCTGCGGCGCGATCAATGGCACGGCTCCGGCAGCCAATGCTGTGCCTCCTGAGACTGCCGACAAGGCAACGATTGTAGCTGCGCTACAGGCGTCTTTTGCCGAGTGCGACAAGGCGTATGCCGCTCTGACCGAGGCAAACATGCTGGAGACATTCAGCATTGGGCCGGCCAAGCGGTCCCGCATCAGCCTCGCCTGGGGAAACGTCTCGCACGATAATGAACAGTACGCCACACTGGCGCTCTACATGCGATTGAAGGGGTTGCCCCCGCCGAGCAGTGAGAAGTAGCCGGGCTGCGCATCATGCGCTAATCGGCGGGATGACGGATCGGAATCTCCGCTTCATTTCTGGTTCGTTGCGCGTCGAATAGCCGGGAGGGTCGCGGTGAGAGTACGAAAAGACTACAATGATGGCATGTCAGGCACGTGGTTCCACTCCAAACGTCTTCTTGTTCTCGCCACCCTAGTTACGGTCAGTGCGGCGGCCTTTGCCCAGGATTCGGCCCCGGATTCGGCCAAACGCGGCCGCAAGTATAAGGCCCCGCCCGCGACCTCGCATGTCGAGGTAACCGTGACCCGCGCGACCAACGGCAAGCCCGTCGAGAACGCAGCCGTGATCTTCCATCCTCTCGTAGACGGCCACGACAACGGGAACATGGAGCTGAAGACCAACGACGAAGGCAAGGCCACCATCGATCTGCTCGCCACCGGCTCCAATGTTCGTGTGCAGATCATCGCCAGCGGCTTTCAGACCTACGGCGAGGATTACAAAGTAGACAAGGACAACATGGCGATCGAAGTCAAACTCAAGCGCCCGGCCGCCCAGTACTCCATCTACAAGAAGAGCGAGGGCACTGCTTCCGCCACGGATAAGACCGAAAGCAAGCCCGACGCTGCTCCCAAGGACGCCGCACCCAAGGATGCCGCTCCCGACGCCAAGCCCGATGCGACCCCCGATCCGCCGAAGGATGACGCCAAGCCTCAGGATTCCAGCGCGCCTCCCAAATAAACTCATAGCAGAATTACCACCTTCAAGGCCGTACTTGGGGCCGTAGTGAGGATTCATGCCCTCCGAATCCACTGCTGAGCCGATCTCAGGTCTCCGCAAAGCAGCTCTTGTCACCGGCGGAGCCAAACGCATTGGCCGGGAGATCGCCCTTTCCCTGGCGCGCGCTGGAATGGACGTAGCGATCACCTTTCGTGAATCGGAAGAGCTGTCGCTCTCAACCGCCCGCGAAATCGAAGCGGTCGGCGTCCGCTGCCTTGCGCTGCCAATGGATGTGCGCAGCGAGGAATCGATTCGCAGCGCAGTCGCAGCCGTTGCCGGTCACTTTGGCCGCATCGACGTGCTGGTCAACAATGCCGGGGCCATCGAAAAAGCCGTTCTCGAAGAGATCACCCTCGCACAGTGGGACCGAATGTTTGAGATCAACACCCGAGGACCTTTTCTGGCAGCGCGCGAGGCTCTGCCGCATCTGAAAGCAGTGCAGGGAAGGATCGTCAATCTCGGCTCGCTCGGCGGCATCGAGCCGTGGGCCGCGCAAGCCCATTACTGTGCCTCAAAGGCCGCACTGCACATGCTCACCCAGACGATGGCCAAGGCCTTCGCCCCCCAGGTCAGCGTCAACTGCGTAGCGCCCGGCTATATCGAAATGCACCGCCCAGGCGATGGACCCGAGAGGCCAATCGCCCCCAGCTTCGCCGCACGAACGCCGATGGGCCGGAATGGTACTGCGGAGGAGACGGCCGCAGCGGTTCTTTTCTTCGCCATCGGACCGCATTTCATCACCGGGCAGATCCTCACTGTCGATGGCGGCCTGGGGCTGTGATGTATGCACCCCACACATGTTCGGATGGTTACTGGTGCGAGCGCTCATCGTTCATCTGCCGATTCCGTTGCAAGAAACGGCTCACGACATCGGCAACCTCCCGTTTGAAGGCCCGCTTTTCCTTGGTTCGCAGCTTGTGGCCGCGCTTGATGTCCTGAAGCGGCTTTTCCGGGATAGGAACCGGGCAGCGGAACAGCTTCTCGGGGCCCATCACGGCCCCCAGGTTGCTGAAGAAATCGTCGTAGGACTTGCGAAATTCCTCCTCGCAATTTTCGTCGCTGGCCGGCTGGCGCATGGCTGAGACAGCTACGATTTCACGAATGCCGAAAGCTTCGGCGAACCCCTGCAGCACTGCCAGCAGGAACCAGGCAGGGGCAACGTCATTCATGGTCTTCGTGGCCCGCTGAATCAGCCCGTACTTTCCCTTCATGCCTTGCATCCGCGAAATCAGGATCACTTCCGCTGCCTCGGATTTCACGATCGATCCAGGCACGATGGAGAAGGAAATGACATAGATGCCCACCCCATCGAGTTCCAGATCGAGAGAAAGCTCACCCTCTTTGTCCCAGCGTCTTGAAAGATGAGCCATCACCCGGTATACGCTCTCGCCGTCGGGCAATTCGAAGACACAAACACTGCGATGCAGAATCCGGCGCAGCATGCTGCCAGACAATACACTCCGCAGCCGCGTGTAGTGATGGATGAAGCAGGTCTTGCGTTCGGCAACAGAAAGATCCCGGGCGAGATAATCGTCAGCCGCGAACTTGATGGCGAATCTGGGGTTCAAGGGCAGAACCTGGGCAAACACAGGATGCTTCATGAGGCGCAGGATTTCAATCTGGCACGGAAGGTGACCCAGGATTCTCAATGCTACGCGGGCCAGCCGGGACGGTGAAAACGTATCTCTCGTAACTCGCAACTTCTGCGCCAATTCCAATGCCATCTCGTCTACTACCTTCCTGAACGGCCAGCGCAACGACCTAAGTGACTTCGGTAACCCGGGTAGCTACAGCTCGATTTGGGAGGGCTATAGGGTGTCCAGGATTGCCATGCTTTTCCGATCTGTTTCACGGCCGCCGGCAACGTTGACTCCTACCCGGGCGACGAAGATCTGTCGCGGGGCTCCTGACCCGAAGGCGTCGACTCAGTGCACAGTCATCTTGGAAGCGCCATTGCCGGACTTGGTTGGCCGTGCTTCACGCTGCTCTTGGGATGTTCTCCGGGAACCGGGACAAAAGGCGGGTTGGCCCCTTGAGCTCCGCAACTAACAAGTTGGCAGCGCTCAGCGAATTTCAAGGCAACAGAGTTACAGTTGCTTCATCGAACAGCATAGGTGTCATTGTTTGGCCGAACGGATTGTCTAGTATCCGCATGCCGAGTTTTCTAAAAGCCAATCTTTGATTTGATCTCTTGACCAGTGAAACAATGAGCCTTGGCCGTCTGCATTCTTAGGCGCCGCCTGCGGACTGACTGCCGGAAAATTACGCGCCGAAAAGAGCTTCAAAATCTTGGCATAGCCTCACATTCGGCCCTCGTCTTTCCCGAATGCGAGCAAGACGTAATGGGTTCACTATACCACGCATGTCTCCACCGTAACTGCAAACCGAAACGAAAGGTGGTGTCCTAATTTCGTTGTCAGCATTCCCTCGGCGGCTAAAGCCGCGCAAAAGCACGGCGTTTACGGCACGGCTAAAGCCGTGCCCTTTCAAAGCAAAGGCAAATTAGGACACTACTAAACGAAAGGCACCACCATCCCGGCCATACTTTGTTCTGGCCCTCGATAGTGGGGTTGCCGCAATCCGCGTGCTCGGCCCCGTCTAGCCGGATTTTTCGCTCGCAACGTCATCCGCCTGAGAACTGTTAACAGGCCCTAGCTCAATGAGACCTGTCTACTTGCCAAAGATTTTACCGAAGAAGCCGCCGCGATTCTTTTCTTCGCCACCGGCCCGCATACCATCACCGGCCAGATTCTTACCGTCGATGGCGTCCTGGGGCTTTAGACTGGCGCCTTGCACAATGTGGAGGTGGGTTCCGTGTCGAGCTACGTCGAATAAGGAAGCGCGGGAGCGGTATGCGTGGCGTTCATTTGCCATACCGCGTTCACCACGGAAGGCGATACTCTACATTGCATGAATGCCGTCCACCCATGGCGAACCGTGCCGCGAAGATCCAAGATCACCTTCCTGCTCGCCGTGTTCTTCGTCTTTGCCATCATCGGCTTCGCCAACGACACGATGGACATGGGCCGTCAGGCTCCACTCCGTTTCTGGCTGGGAGTCGTGTTGCCCGGCTTATTTGCCCTCGTCTATGCCTTCGCGGGCGTGACGCTGCGCTCCCAGTGGTGGAAAGCGTTTGTGCCCATCTTCGTCGTGCAGTTCGTGGCCATGGGCGCATTGGACAAGCTGTTGCCCGATCCGCCGCCACTCGCGCAAATGGGCAAGCACGAATTGGAGATCCTCCACAGCCGGCTTACCTTCGACGGCATAGCCATGATTATTGCCGTTAGCCTGGGCTATACGGGCTTCATCTATGTCTTCATCAGCGAAGGCAAGCGCTACCTGCGGACGCGCACGGAAATGGCCACGCTGGAAGGCGAGATGGCCGCTGCCCGCGAGGTGCAGCGGCTCATGGTTCCGGAACATCCACCGCAGGTCGGCGGCTACAGCATTGAAAGCGTCTACCACCCTGCTGCCGAGGTGGGCGGCGACTTCTTCCAGGTGATCCCTCTGTCCAGCGACCGCGCTCTGGTGGTGATCGGCGATGTCAGCGGCAAAGGGCTGCGGGCGGCCATGATCGTCTCCATGATCGTCGGCACCCTGCGCACTGTCAGCGCATTCACCGAGGAGCCGGATAAGATACTCAACGAATTGAATCGGCATCTGTGCGGCCACATGCAAGAGGGTTTCGCCACCTGTCTGGTTGTTCGCCTGGAGGGGCAGGGAAGACTGACCCTTGCCAACGCCGGCCACCTGCCGCCCTACGTGAATGGCGCAGAGTTCTCGCTACCCGGCTCGTTGCCGCTGGGACTGAATGAGAGCGCAGCCTACGAGCAAGTCAGCCTGGAGATGGCTTCCGGCGATACAGTTGTGCTGCTCACCGATGGTGTCGCTGAAGCCCAGAATGCCTTGCGCGTGCTATTTGGCTTTGAACGTGTCGAGTCCATGCTGCAGGAAGGCGCGACGGCGAAAATTGTGGCCGATGCCGCCCAGCTTCATGGCCAGAACGACGACCTGACGATCTTGCGTCTGGCGCGCGTGTGAGGGATTCCATCGAATTCCATCTCGGAGTCCGCGTCTCAATCCCGGTTCCACGCTTCAAGCAGTAGTTACTTGCCGAAGATCTTGCTGAAGAATCCGCCGCTTTTCTTTTCGACGCTACTCCCATCGCTTGAACTTGCAGGGCGCTTAGGTGCGGATTTCACTGAATCGGCAAACTTGATCGGCTGGCTGTCCCACACGCCCATCGCATCCGGCTGGCGAGGCATCTTGGCGCCATTGATTGCCGCCAGCGGATTTAGGACGCAAAGTCTCCGCGCCGTCTCTTCTCCCGCGCGGTTGGCCACGTACTCGTAGCCCTTCTTCAAATGCGGCGGGCGCCAGTCGAGATTATGCGCGTCGGTGGCCAGGAAGTGGATCCAGTTGCGGTCCAACAGCTCGTTCGCAAAAACTTCGGCGGAGTTGCCGAAACGCCCGTAGAGAGACGACGCTGTCACCTGCACCAGGCAGCCCATGCGAATCCAGTCCGCCAGCATTTGCGGGTGCTTGACGATGACCGGGTTGCGCTCCGGATGGGTGATGATGTTGGTGTATCCGGCGGCCTGCAGCCGGTGCAGCGCGTCGCCCAACTGCGGTGGAATCGCCATCTCCGGAAACTCGACCAGCAGGTAGCCCTTGCCGCCAATCGAATACTTCAGCGGGTTGCGAATCGCGTCCTGAATATTGTCGGCGTTGAGATGGAAATCGCAGGCCAGTCCCAGTTCGATGCGTCCATCAAGCCGCGCCTGAATCTCGATCATCCGCTCCAGATTTACGTCAAGCCGGTAAGGGTAGCTGTCGCTGGAGTGAGGCGTGCAGGCGATGTACGTTACGCCCTCGGCGATGGCCACTTCCGCCATGGCGACCGAGGTCTCAATGTCCGGCGATCCGTCGTCGACGCCATAGATCAGGTGATGGTGAATATCGATCATTCAAGAACTACTTTCCTGCTCGCAGTTAAAGAGCTGTCGCATCCCGATCAGCGAACAGCCAGCGCCTCAATCATGCTCTCAAAAATCTTGAGTCCGTCCGCCGATCCCAGTAGTTTTTCGCTCGAACGGTCGGGGTGCGGCATCAATCCCAGCACGTTTCGCCCGGCATTCAGGATGCCTGCAATATTCTTGAGCGAGCCGTTCGGATTGGCTTCCGGCGTAATCGCGCCTGCCGGCGTCGCATAGCGAAAGGCGATCCGGTCCTCGGCTTCCAACTCGCGCAGCGTCTCGGCGTCGCAATAGTAGTTGCCTTCCATGTGGCCGATGGGCATTTGCAGCACGTCGCCCGCGCGCATCTGGCTGGTGAAGCGGCTGTCGGCCGTTTCGACGCGCAGGTGCACCTGCTTGCAGATGTATTTGAGCCCCGCATTGCGCATCAACGCGCCCGGCAGCAGACCCGCTTCGGTCAGGATCTGAAAGCCGTTGCAGATGCCCAGCACCAAGCCGCCCGAGTCGGCAAAGCGGCGTACCGCTTGCATGACTGGCGAAAAGCGCGCGATGGCCCCTGTGCGGAGGTAGTCGCCATAGGCAAAGCCGCCAGGCACCAATACGGCGTCCACTCCGCCCAAGTCCTCGGAGTCATGCCAGAGGAAGCTGACCGGCTGGCGAGCGATCTCGGCAATGACGTTGTAGGTATCGTGATCGCAGTTCGATCCAGGAAAGACAAGTACCCCGAATTTCATACTTTAAGGGTATCAGTTATCTGGCTTAACAGGAGGTGATGCGACTACCACAGCCGGGTTACGAGCATCGAATCGAAGACGGCGTCTCTACTGACCATCGTCAGCCCTTCGAGCAATGCCTGCGCCGCCAACATGCGGTCAAAGGGATCTTTATGGGTGCTGACGAGAGATCCTGCAAGTCTGGCGTGTTCGAGCTGAAGTGGCAGAACGGTCATGCCCATTATGGCAAGAGCTGCTGCAGGGTCGCTGACCAGCGGAGCAGCTTTGGGTAGTTTTCCAATGCGAAATTTTGTCGCAGCCTCCCAAACGCTGACTACGGAAACATAAGCTTTATTGTCCGGATTTTTGACGGCTAGATGAGCACGAGCGGTGATCTCGGGAGCGCCTAGCATTGTCCAAAGAACGGTGTGCGTATCCAGAAGAAGCCTCATTCGGCTTCCTTTGGATCTCCGTCATTATTAGCCCAGGTCGACACGATCGGCGCTTCCCACAGAGCCAACTCTTCTTCCGAGAGGGGATCAAAAAAGGAATCCGGAATCTCAAATTGTCCCTTGAATAAGCCAATGGGGCGCTCCTTTAGGAGAGAGGCTTCGGATTCGGCAATTGGTACGATGCGGGCGATCGGAGCGCGAGACTTTCCGCTGGTGAGAATTACCTCTTCGCCGGCTTGGGCAAAGGCAACCAGCTTCGAAAGGTTAGTTTTGGCTTCGTGCATGGAGGCTTTCATCGGGACTCTCCTTAGCTAGAGTTATTTTAGCTAAGATACGTTCGTGAATCAAGGACTGGAGAACCGTTGGCGATTTGCTTCATTCGACGGTGGGAATCACGGGCGAATCGATTTTGCTGGCTGCGTGTATAGGGGTAGCCGAGCCATGCCAGCCAATTTGCAGGACGCGAAACGGCCAGCAAGTCGTAGTACACCGCGCCGGAGGCCGGGGCGAACTCCAGCAAGAATCGCTCTTCGCCGCGCTCGACGTGGAGCGAAGTCGTTCCATAGCCGAATCCGAAGCGATCTTGCTCGTCGATGACATAGAAAATGCGGCTGAGGTTGACCGACCAGAGGCCGAGGGCATGCACCTCAACCGCGACGATCACATCCGGTTCGACGGCAGCTTCTGGGTTTGCGACCCGCACCCAGCCAAGATCGAAATGCCTCCACGTTCGAAGTGCGGCGCGGGCAGCATCGAACTCCTGCCGTCCCTGGCCAAGCTGGGTGCGTGTGTGATCGCGTTGATAGCCGGCCGGTACGAGCAATGCTTCTGGCCCGAACTGGGTATTGAGAGCATTCCCATAGCTGATAGGAAGATTCTTTGCCCTCTCCAACTTGCGGCGAATCGAAGACCGCGATGGCCTGAGGAGCGAGAACATTGCCTCAGTATGTCATGGTAAGCTCAAGCCCTTTGCCATCGTCCGGGATGACGACGGCTACGTGATGATGTTCGCTATCGTAGCTGGCATTCAGCGCTCCGGATGCGGTGCTTACGCTGCTCGCTGGCATGGTCGCTCCGTAGACTTCGACCGAGAACTGCGTCCACCACGGGGCGAAGCTGCCTTCGCGTGGGCTTACTTTGACAGTGACGCCGGTTGGGGTCAGTTCGCAGGTGAACTTCAGGCGCAGGAAGTCGCCTTTCTGGAAGGCGTAGCTGATGCCGTCGTCGAGGTAGAAGCTGCCCTCGCAGGCGTCTCCGGGCCTCGCCGGAGGATAGACCCGCAGGGTCAGCGGACCCACTGGCTTTTCGTCGGTGCTCTGGACTAAGGGCTGAATCGGAACGATCGATCCGCCGCGAGCAAAGACCGGCACCGTGTCCACGCTAGGGTGCAGGGAGATTTGCAGGTCGTTGTCGGGAACGTTGTCGTTGCCGACGCGCGGCGCTTCTTGTCCCTTCATCGTGATGCGCTCGCCGGTCCAGAAGTCGTACCACGCGACAGGCGGCAGGACGGCCTGATAATCGTCCAACATGTCGGGGTAGGGCGATGGCGCGACGAGAAGGTCCGCGCCTACCAGAAATTCGTTGTTGGTGTTCAGGTCGAGCGGGTGCTTGTCTTTAGAGGACTCGGGAAACTCCAGAAAGAGCGGCCGCATAATCGGAATCCCTGTCCGGCTCATCTCTTCGGCCGTGGTATAGAGGTAGCTCATCAACCGGTAGCGGGTTTCGATGAACCTGCGGCGCACGTTCAGGTCTTCGGTCGTCCCGTCCTCCCACGGCTCCTGAGGATTGGTGCCCATCGAGGTGTGGTCGCGGTCGATGGGATGGAAGGCGGCGATCTCCAGCCATTTGGTCAGCAGCTCCGGCTGCGGAGAGCCTGCAAAGCCGCCCACATCTGCGCCGACCAAGCCAAAGCCGCTCAAGCCAAGGTTCAACAATTGTGGAGTTGTTTGCCGTAAATGATTCCAAGTGCTGGAGTTGTCTCCGGACCAGGTGGCTGCGTAGCGCTGTCCACCGGCGTAGCTGGCGCGGGTCATCACGAAGGGCCGCTCATTGGGAGCGAGTTTCTGCACTCCTTCGAATGTGCCGCGTGAGTTTTCCATTCCGAAGACATTGTGGACTTCAAGGTGATTGGCAACGCGTTTTTTGAAGCCCGGCTCGTCAATGCGGTGCTGGACGTTGTCCGGCATGGTCTTTGATGCCACTTCAAAGAGCGCAGGTTCGTCCATGTCGTTCCAGAAGCCGGCAACGCCTTTGTGGACAAAATCGGCGTAGAGCGTGCCCCACCAGTCGCGGCTGGTTTTCTGAGTGAAATCGGGAAAGACGGCGGGTCCGGGCCACACGATGCCTGTATAGACCGAGCCGTCGGGATTATGCACGAAGTGGTCCCCGGCAATGCCTTCGTCATACGGTTTGTAACCTTGACCCGGCAGGTTGGCGATATGCAGGTCGGTGATCACAACGGTGTGCAAGTGCTGGGCTTTCAGGTCCTGGATCATCCGGTCGAAATGCGGAAACTTAACAGGGTCAACGGTAAAGGGGCGATTCTTCAACTGATAGTCGATGTCCAGCCAGATAACATCCGCGGGGATGCGCTCGCTGCGCAGCCGGTCGGCGATGCGCCGCACTTCGGCTTCCGGATAGTAGCTGTACCGCGATTGCTGGTAGCCCAGCGTCCACAGCGGCGGCAACGGAGTCGTGCCGGTCATCCAGGCCCACTCGCGGATCACGTCTTTAGGCGACGGACCGTAGAGGATGTAGTAATCGAGCGGGCCGCCCTCCGCGCCGAAGGAATAGCCGTCGCGCAGCTCCTTGTTGAAGTCGAAGCTGGAGCGCCAGGTGTTGTCGAGGAAAATCCCCGCGGCGACGCCCTTGCGAAAGGTCACGAAGAAGGGAATCGACTTGTAGATCGGGTCGGTCGATTCCTGCCAGCCGAAAGCGTCGGTGTTCCAGTTGGTGAAAGCCTCGTTGCGCCGGTCGAGCGGCCCTGGCTTATCGCCCAGGCCGAAGTAGTGCTCGTCCTCGGGCGAGCGCTTGTAGACGCGGAAGCCCGCGCCGTGGAAGTCCACCGGACGCTCAGGAATATCCTCGGCGATCACATTGCCGGCCAGGTCCGTCACAGTCATCGCCAGCGGCTGGCGCTGGATCGAGACTCGCAATTTGGCGGTGACGAAACCGACTGCCGCTTCGCTGCTTTCCGCCTTCACCGCAACGCTGGCTGTTCTGGATTCAGGCAGCACGGCCCACGAGGCATCTTCAGGCAGCGTCCCGGTGGCCCCGGCACGGACGCGCAGCAGGTCGTCCCGCAATGCCGTCACCTGCATCTCCGCCGACCCCGACCGGATCTCGATGCCGTTGGCCAGCGGACGCGCTCCGGTGACCTTGTCCAGCGAGACGTGCAGCGGCGTTTGGCTGGCCTGGGCTGCGGCAGGCTGCGTAGTCAGGGTAAAATTGACGGCCAAAGCGAGGGCCGCCGGAACTGCCGGGACCATCCAACGAGACAGGAAACGGAAGGCAATCGACATGGAGGGCTCCTTGCGCACGGGCAACCGTACTGCCGAAGGATACTGCATCGCGTTACGCCGTGGTCCGCCCGCGCCGGTCCGTCCTGGCCGGTAGTTGCCTGGCCGGTAGTTGCTGATTCAGAAGATTCCGGAGATGTGAATTCTCCAATGTGGCATTCCGGAGGTAATGTATCCTTCCCCGAGCCAATCCAAGGAGTCTGCCCAATTCCTGATACGGTTATAGGTGTACATGGGAATTGATGTCGTCGTTCTAGCCCGATTTCTGTTGACAGGAATCGCTTTGTTGCTCGCTTTTTTGACGGCGATTACCTGGAACCGGCGGAGCGACGCGCCCGAAGCGACTACCTTCGCCATCCTGGTGGCTTCGATGGCGGTCTACACCTTCGGCTATGCCGGAGAAGTTGCTCAGACCACCACCGAAGCGGCGAAGCGCTGGCTCGATGTGGAGTATCTGGCGCTGCCCTGGGCGGGCGGCCTGTGGGTGCTGGCCGCTTGCAAGCATAATGGGCTGAGGGCGCGCACTCCGCTGCTCTTCCTGATTCCCATCGTCACCTTTGCCGGACATTACACCAACTACAAACACCTTTTCTACACCGCACCCATGACCATGGTGCAGCGCGGGCCGTTCTCCATCCTGACGGTCCAGCGCGGCCCGCTCTCCATGCTGGACAATGCCTATCTGATGGTGTCGTTTCTGGCCGGGGCCTGGATCTATCTTTCCGGATTGCGCCATGCCTCTTCTTTGTTCCGCAGGCAGGCTTTGGTAATGCTGATGGGTTCAGTACTGCCCTTTGTCGGCTATTTCCTGTATCTGGCCGGGCTGAGTCCGTGGGGTCTGGACATTACGCCGATCACCCTCGGCGTGACCTGCGCCTTCCTCTACTACGGCATCTTTCACTGCGGCATCTTCGACCTGGCTCCCCTGGCGCGCAACCTGATCTTTAACAGCATGCGCGACGCGGTTCTGATTCTCGACACCCACGATCGCCTGCTGGACTTCAATCCGGCGGCGAAAGAGCTGCTTCCGGTCCTGAACAAGAAAAACCTCGGAACGGAAGTTGTCCCCATGCTCGCCGGCACTCCGGCGTTTGCCGAATCCGTGCAGAAGGGCGAGGACCGAGTCGAGATCACGGTAGGCGACGCGGAGGCCGAATCCTCTTACGAAATCCGCACCTGGCCGCTCTTTGCCGCATCCTCCAACTCCGCATCGCGGCTGGTGGGGCGCGCCGTAATCTTTGCCGATGTGACCGCGCAGGTGCATCTGCGCGAAGAGCTACGCGGCCGCGCCGAAACCGATCCGCTCACCGGCGTGGCCAACCGCCGCCGCTTTTACCACGCGCTCGAGGTCGAGTGCCTCCGCTTTACGCGTAATCATCACTCGCTGTCGCTGCTCATGATCGACCTCGACTACTTCAAGGAAGTGAATGACGAATACGGGCACCCGGTCGGCGATGCGGTCTTGCGCATTGTCTCGCAGCTTCTGCTGTTGTGCCTGCGCAAGACCGACCTGCTGGCGCGCTACGGCGGGGAAGAGTTCGCCGTGCTGCTGCCCGAGACTCCGCTGGAAGGCGCTCAATTGATCGCCGAACGCATTCGCCAGACCATCTGCCAGCAGCCCATCCTGGCGGAGGGATGCGAGGTCCGGGTGAGCGTCAGCGTCGGCGTCGCGAGCCACACCGATGAGGAAGACGCTGTTCCGGAGCTGCTGCTCAAGTACGCCGATCAGGCTCTCTACCGGGCCAAGGCCTCGGGCCGCAACCGCGTGGAAGTAGCCTGAGCGGAGGTCAAGCCAATGCGGATTGGATCGCGTGTTCTTGCCGCACATGCCGGTGTGGAATCGAAGCGCCGAATAGTATCATTGGGGTTGCCGCTTTTTGACGAGACGGAGATTCGAAGGGCCCTGCTGCAACTGACCGCTGCTCTCGACTACTCGGCTCGAAGCGCTTCGACGGGATCGACGGCCGAGGTGCGGCGCGCCGGAAGATAGCTTGCCAGCGCCGCTGCCGCGATCAGGGCAACCGGCACGGCCAGGAACGTGAGCGGATCGAGCGGGCTGATGCCGAACAAGAGCGTTCGCATGAGGCGCATGAGCCCCGCTGCCGCGCCCAGGCCGACCGCCGTGCCAATGCCGGCAAGCGCCAGCGCCGAGCGAACGAACATCCACACCAGCTCGCTTTTCTTCGCGCCCAGCGCCATGCGGATGCCGATCTCGCGTCTGCGCTGCGAGACGGCATACGAGATCACGCCGTAGATGCCGAGGATGCCGAGAGCCAGCGCCATGGTTCCGGCAATGGCCAGCATCACCAGCGTGAACGAGGTGCGGGCCATGGAGTCGCTGTAGATCTCCTGCATGGTGCTGATATTTGCAACCGGCAGATTCGAGTTCACCGACCAGACGGCCTGCTGCATTTCGTTGATGAAGGTCTGCGTTCCGGCGCGGTGGGTGCGCATCGCGAAGTAGAGGTCGCGCCAGGCTCCCGGAATTCCGATATCACGCGTTATGGAAGGCCAGTACACGGTTGCGGGCGACACCTGATCGACGCCATTTTCACGCACATCCTGCACCACGCCGACCACTTCATACCAGGGTTGGCTGGGAAACTCGTGGAAGTG
>Ga0302326_10014470_pt1 | contig 16665 bp, 21 predicted proteins | sample Palsa_T0_3_FD_202264 | JGI IMG/M metagenome (GOLD analysis project Ga0302326, IMG submission 202264) | Peat permafrost microbial communities from Stordalen Mire near Abisko, Sweden - Palsa_T0_3 | ecosystem: Environmental > Terrestrial > Soil > Palsa > Peat permafrost | place: Sweden: Abisko...
GATATTCTGATGATAGCCGCGTTGCCTTTTGTCTAATTCAGCTAATCCGCCCGGTTGCGCAGCAAGAAGAACGCTCTGAAGATCGCCCCCGAGCATACCGTGATAGATGTTCTTGAGGCGCGGATCACTGAACGGCACCTTCATGCCGCTCGCCTTATCGTGTAGGTATATCTTCGTTGCGGCTCTCAGCTCCTCAATAGCCAGGTCGCCTGGGTCCATGCGTTGCGCGCGCTCCGGCCCGATCCCAAGCATTGAGAGCGCGCCGAGCCCTCCGACTGTGTTCTGCGCCATAACCGCACTCTGAAGTGCGTCTGTGCCCAAAAACCGCTGCACATTGACGCCGAAGCTCGCGAGCGCACCGGTTGACATGCCTAGACGCCCCGCTGAGCGCGAGCGTGTGAATGAGGCGCTCGCGAGTTCCCCGATCCCAAGCCCGGAAAGCAACCCGCCCAAGCCACCGAACGCGCCAAGTTTGATGATCCATCCACCGATCCCGGCGATAGCGCTGCCGATGCCGAGCGCGTTCTTGTGCAGCTTCCCCATGCTGCCCGCGCTGCGTTCCGTGGCGCTGCCGAGGTCCTTCTGAGCCTTCACGGCGCCGCTCAGCGCTTCGGAGATTATCCCCGCCTGCGCGGCCGCGATCGCGAAAGACTCCTTCGCTGTGGTTGCCCCGCCGGCAAGTCCCTTCGCGCTGTCGCCCATCGCTTCGCCGAGCGCCTTCCATGCCTCCGGTTGCTTTTCGACCTCGGCCTGGTATTGTTCGAACAGCGCATAGAAGCGCTTGAAGGCAGTATCGTCCACCTCTATACTGATGACTGGCTTCACCGGCATAAAATCACCGTTTCATCCGCCCCCGCGCAACCCTTTCAGATCGCGCATGAACCCGAGAATATGCCGCTCGCGGTACGCATGCGCTGAATCGAATTGGCTAATTCCATGCCGCGAGAATGTCTCTGAGAAGCCTTCGTTCGCTACCCAATCGAGGATTTTTGCGACGATGCTTGTGCCTTCGAACCTTCGTCCGGTGTCGATCGCGGCAAGGAGTTTACCCACTCCAAAGGCGCAGACGATGTGATCGATCCCCCTATAGCCGATACTATGCGTTCCGCAAATCGCTTGCGTGCTGCCCTCGGCAAGAGCAAAAAACCGGAGATGAGGAAAATCACCGCACTTTCCGCCTCGGCCCAATCTCCTTGGTCAATGACTTTACGTTCGATTGCAATGTTGATAGGGAGCATCTCGAAGCCATTGGCTCCCGGCGCGAGAATGTAGCTCAAGCGCTGTATTTCCGCGAGAAACGCCTTCCCTGTATCCTCTGTGCCCCATTGCGCGGCATCCAATTTCGCTACATCGAGCAGCATGAGGTTCGCGACCGTCGCGAATGCCGCCGCGTTATTGATGCCCTTTTTCCAAATCTCCGCGTTTACCGCTGCAAGAATGCGATAATTTGCCTGGAAAACTTCCGTGCTAATCGGCGTACTATATGCATACATGAGCGGCGTACCGTCATCTGCGAATCGAATCGGGAAAACAAGATTGAGTTCAGAGTTTAAATGCACTGTTCGCTAGGCAACAGTCGTCGACCACAGAGCTGCATTTAAATAGTAAATACCCTTTATCGTTGCTTTGCATGATGGGTCTTGTCCATCAAATGCGCCAGGATCAATCTCCGTTAGCGAACAATTCACCAGTGAGAATGGCCCTAGCACCGTGGAATCTGGATAGACAACGATCGGACCCAAAACAGCCTTTGCCTGCCATTGCGCAAAATACGCCGCAGCAATCGGTTGCGAACGCAAGAGATTGACGACAACCTGCGCCATGATGTATGGCACTGGCGAGTTTACGAGTCCCGTCGCTGTGCCGATCTGATCGACGGCGGTACCTTCAAACGTAAGCACTGCAAGCGATTTGCTCATAAACGGCGCTGTAACGGATAGCTGGGGATAGTTCGTCACAATCACGTTCGTAAGAACGCGGTTGAGCATCCCTTGATTCGCCAGCGGCGTAAAGCCTGCCATAATTCTCTATGCTCCTTTACGCTGCGATCGCCGTCGAAGTGAATTCAAGCGCATCCAGATTGAACGTGATCGTGAGGAAGCCCGTCTGCGGCGTTACCGTTGCGCTGAATCCGTTGTATGTCCCGGCAGCATAATTTGTCGGATTCTGCTGGGTGTACGTCGCGAACGGAGTAGCAGAGAACGTTGCGCTAAGCAGGAGTCCGAACTCGATGCCTGTCGTTCCAATGTTCTGCAAGATCGCAAGCAGTTGATTTATGCCGTTCTGATTGTAATATAACGGCGGATTCTCGTTGCTGCCGTTGATGATCGCCGCTGCAAGCAATTGCTTCGCGGTGATTTGCACCCAATCGACAGCCCACCAAAACATTGCCTGGTTGCCGTCCATTGTCTGCCCTTTGAACAACGTCGCAGTCGATATCCCGCCTTCCGCGCCGGTCAAGATTAGATTGCCGTATGCAGAGAGCACCCCATTGATGAGCGTCGCATTGTTCGTCGTTGCCCAAGGTGTGACGCCGTACAAGTAGCGATATGCCATCGGTGGCGTAGGAGCGGCCGCACTCGGAGCATTACTGAGCCATTGATAAAACAGTGCCGCCGCCTGGAATTCGGTCGTCGCTGCTGTCGGGCTCGGCACGGTTGCGATGATCGCCTTCGTGGTCGCCGTATAATCTGAAATCGTGCTTGTGCTCGTGGTAACGAAAAAGTATGTCTTGCTCGTCGGGCTTGAGTACGTAGCGGCGAGCGTGTTGAGTGTCGTACCGGACGTGTCCCATGTCGCAGGAGTCAAGTACGCATAAAATATGTTAGGGTTCGCCGTGATCCACGTCCCTAGCGCCGTGATGCCTAGAGCCGCAGAACTTTCGATTCCAAGCTCAAGAATGTACACACCGACGCTCGACCCTTGCGCGAAGAACGTCGTCGCCATGTGCGTAAGCTCGACATAGTTCCCGGCCGTGCTGAGTAGCGCTTCGACTGCCGCAAGTGTTGCACAGTATTGGTACGTTCCCGATGTCAGTGTCGTGCCGCCGACTGAAACGAGCGCCCCGGACTGCTGTAATTGCGACGGCGCGGGTGACGCCGTGACGATGGCATTTACGTTGACGATCTGCGAAGTGATCGTAGGCATGCGTTATGCCTCGACCCACACGAATGAACCAATGAACGACGATGCCGTACCCGCTGCCGAGCTAAGGAAAACAGCATAGCCGCCAGGCGGGAGAATGATGCTGCCTTGAATATCGAGCGCGATGCCTGAATTTGATACGCCGGTCGTAATCGCGCCAGTATCGAGAGCACCGACGATGCGCGCGAGATACGGCGCTGCAGGGAGCGTGATGCTCGCCGATGAGTAGAGCAAGCCCTGCGCGACGGCCGTGGAGGCCGGATTACCTGGCAGTGAGGGAACTGCGGTAAGCGTGCCTGACAGCGCCGTAGTCGAGTATCCGATGCCGAGGCCGATTACTGCGGCGTTCGTCTGCGCAACGATGAATGCGGCCTTCACTTGTTGTATCCGCACATTCACCGTGCTCGTGGGAGGATTCGCAAGGACGAGGCCGCCGGTATACGTCGTCGGAACGCCTGCCGTGAAAGCCGTCGCGACTACCGCCTGATTGCCGCCCTGGAAAAGCTGCCCGCTGATCCCGCCCGCGGCGTTTGCGTACTGGCCGAGGCTGAGATTCGGGGCATAGCCGTTTTGTTGCGCCACTTGCATCCTCCGAGATACGAACTTACTAACGCGTACGGCCTTCGTCGGGCTTCAACTACCTACCCTTATCGCACTTGCACATTATTTAACAAGAACGGCAGAACTTTGCTCTCTTGAGCTTGAGCGAGGTTGGGGCATAAAGGTGCCGCTCTCACGGAACCCTTATGACTTCTGTCTCCGTCGCCGTCGCTTCGGAAGGAATCGTCATTCCCTGCTCAGGCACAACGGCGGTTGGCTGTACGTTGCATCGCAGGGGTCAGGTGGCGCAGATTCGCAGAGCGTTCAAGGCTCCGCGTCATCATGCGCGCCAGCGCTACGCCTCGCTTGATTCGAGTTCGGCGCACCCGTTGGGCCGGGATCGACTACCGATCCGGTTTGGCCGTATCGGGGTTTCTCGATTCGGTCCGCTACGTCGAGCGACGGGGGAAGCGCATTGACTTGCGCATCAGCGGATGTCCGAGGGGCCTTTCGCTCCCTTGCAGGAGCCGCCCCGGCGATGATGTAGTATATCCTCAAGTCGTTTTCCCAATGACGTTGAGGAGGCCCGATCCGGTTGGCACTAGGTCGGGTTTTTTCATTGCATTTTTGTGTCGCGCAGGAGTGGTATGCGCCCGCTAGGACGCCCCTCGGTACTACGACGCTGCCAGTAATTATGCGGCGCTCAACCTACATTCTTCTTACTTTTGAGGCGGCGTGATCGGCAGCGTGATCGTCGTCACCGGCACGATCGGCAGTCGCACGCAGACGACTTCGCCCATATTGCCGGTTGCCGAAACGGTTTGCTCTGCTTGCGTTGTTGAGCCGGTGCCGGTTATTTCCATTTATTGCGACAATTTATGATGCATGCCTCACGCGCTATCCTGCTGATTCGGCGATTGCTTCTCTGCGTGCCATTTTGGCTATTTATCGAGGAAGCGCAATGAGCCCCTACATATGCGTTCGTGAGGATCCTATTTAATTTGTGGATTGGTATGTGCCGCTTATAGAAATTCTCCCGGCAGACATATTTGCATTTGTTGCTTCAGTGACTGTATGACTTTGATAAAAGACGATTCCATTCCCAACTCCCACTCCTCCAGCCACTGCAACCACTAACATAGGCGTCGTGCTAAATCCAACAGCAAGTGGAAAAAATGTAGTTCCAATAGGAGAATATGGCAATGTGATATTTGCATTTACCGCGCTTGATGTAGACTGATACGTTATATCTAATGAAATCGTTACATTGTGTCCGCTTTTCGTCCATGTCGCCGTCTCATTATTTGTGATTGTCAAGCCAGTGCCGCTTGCATCAGCCGGAACCCATGTCCCGCTTTGATAGTCGATATACCCGTGCGTTTGCGAGACATCGACGAGATACGGCTGCGCTGCATTGTTATCGTTATTGGCGAAATGGTAGTAATCCGAGCCGGTACCTGGTGCGAATCCAATCGCCCAGTATGCCGAGCCGCTGCCGTACACGCGGTTCCCCGTGCCGATGAGATGATTGGAAGCAGTCCCCGAAACGGCAGCTGACCCAGCGACGGTGGTATCCGCGCGAAAATCACAATCGCTATAGGTCCACTGCGGAGAGGCACCCACCAGAAGTCCTACGTTCCACGCGCCGCGCGTCAAGAGTGTATCGACTTCGCATCCGGTCCAGCCGTTGCCCGCGAGTGCAGCGATCGGATTCGTATTAGTCGAGGGACACGTCATTTTGACGTTGCGAACGATCGCGTCCGACCCGTATTGCAATTGCAGTACGTTCGCAGAGACGCTACTTGATCCGGTCCATGCGATTGCGAAATCACGCAAGGTTATATTGACGGCGAGGCTCCCGGAACTCACGCCTCCGAAGCTGAGAATTTCCGAGGCGGTAAACGCGGCGCTGAAAGTGAGGGTTGTCGCGCCGATGCCTGCGCCTGCGAAAAGGTGGTTAGATATACCCAGAAACGAGGCTGGTGTCAATACATAGTAATTCCCATCTCCTAGCAATACCGCGCTTCCCGACGAATTTGCGAGAGCATTGGCTGCGCGTTGGAATGGCGGCCCACTATCATGACTCGTATTATTTGCTGCCGCCCCCCACCATTCGGGAAACAAGGGATCAAGCGCGGGAGTGGACGCAGAACTCGTTGCCATAAGCACGGCGGCACTCGTTAGAGCAGTTCCGCCGAAAATTGGATAGCGCCCTGCTTCCGGCGTAAAGGAAAAGGTTATCGTTGCCGATCCGGTTGTGTAGAGAATAGCGCCATTTGCAATGACGATTGGATTCGTTATGACGACGTTGGAACCAATGATGTAAGTTCCGGGTCCGACATAAAGTTGTCCGCCGAATATGTTTATCGCGCTTGCTGCTGTGTTCGCCGCAGTAAATGCCGCTGCATCATTCGTTACTGCGTTGCCTAGGGCTCCATATGAGCGCGGATTGAATATCCCAAGAAACCCATTCAAGTATGTCTGATCGACGAAGGTATTGAGAACGCCTGCGGTATCAGCAGCATAGGCGTAATCGCCGACGCTCCATGCTCGCGCAGCCGTGCCTTCTTGGCCGCGCAGAACCGTGAGATTCGCTCCAGAGGGGGGTGCGATCACGTACACGATCTCGAATATCGCTTGCGTCGCGCGATCGTTGAGCGTTACTGCCCATGTTGAGCCGGCGGGAATCGTTGGAAAATTAGCACTTGACGCAAGCGTTATCGTCGTTGCCGTCGAGGTAAGTGTAGCGGCAATCGTCGTGCTTACATTATTCGCAAAAACAAATTGCGTCGTAGTCGGCATGCTATATGCCTATCACGGGAAATGAATTCCGCTTGTTGCGAACCGCAGCATCATGACTGCTAAGCACAGAAAGAAACCTGCGTACGGAATATTCGTCTGCGGCAAGAAGCCTGCGGCGGCGAGAATCAAGAACAGCCAAAAGAGCAAAGATAGTACCAGCATCTTACGTCTCCACCACATTATGCTGCCAGGAAACTAAGGAAAGTAGTCCGCCCGTTACAATGCTCGTCGTATTGAGATTGATACCTTGGCCTGACGTGCCGACCACCACATCCATGACGACAGTTGTTCCGTTGGATTCGTAAAGGCGCGCAAACGTTGCCGTGGCTGTCGCAACCGCTGTTCCTGAAGCGATCGGATTTGCCGCGATAATGCCGCCTGATGCTGCGCCGAATGCAGGAGAGCCGAAGGTCAGCTCTCCGAGAAGTACATTCCCTGCAATTGCTGTGTTTGCAGTCGCAGGTTGCGTGCCGGAATAAAATTCAATCACGCCGTTATTCAGAAGCGCGGCTATTGCATTTGCTTCGGCATTTGCCGCTACGTCCGAGAGATTAGCGATGATCCCCACTTAGCGCTCCTTATTCCCAATCGGCATAGCCCTCCTCATTGAGTTCCTCGGTATCAGGTTCCTCGGCGGCGTCAAGAACCGGCGGGAAATAGACGAGTTCGGGCGGCGACGTGAAGAGGTCGCCTGCTGTCGTCGCGACCTCAAGCTGGAGCGTCCACTCGCCGCCTATAGCAAACTCATCGGCGATTTCACGATAAACCGCAAGCAAGCCGTCTTCGAAGATGCCGACCGGCGTCAATCGCAGCGGCACACCGAGATCGAGCGAGTTCCCAGGCGCAGCGAGAATCGTCACCGTGCATCCAGTCATGTCGAAGCCGCCCGCGTTCAGAAGGAGCGCCCGGCCAAGTCCAAGCGGCTGAAACGATCCGATCGCGGCAACCGTCTGCGGGGCCTGTGCGGTCGCCCCTGATCCGTAGAAGTCGTCGACGACGATTCCCACGGCATAGACAGTTTGTGGAGCTTGCGTCGTTGCCGCGGTTCCCGTGATAGGGGCCGTTACGATGTACGCCGTTGCCCCGGCCGATGCAGTTCCCGGCGTTCGAACGGCAGCAGACGCCGGACTCGCCGTTGCGGCATGCGCAGCAACGGCGGCAGAGGCGCCGGCTGTGCGCAATCCTATCGCCAGGAGGGCGCCGAAGGCTCCGGCGCTTATCAAGCCCTTTGCTGCTACGTCGGCCCCGGCAGTTGCGCTTTGCGTCGCATGGGCACTGATCGCGGCGGCTCCACCTGCCGCCTTGGTCGCCTTCGCCTGAATATCGCCGCTTGCTAGAGATGTTGCCGCCGCGATAGCTCGCAGATCAGCCGATGCCGCTGCCGTCTTCGCCGCGATCGCCTTGATGTCGCCCGAAGCGCCAGCGGGCGCGCTTGCGGTCTTCGCAATGTCTGCCGATGCAGCGGCCGTCAACGTGGAACTTGATGCGCCTTGTATAGTTCCAGAAGCGCCGGCGGCCTTCGTCGTCTTTGATGCGATATCTCCGGAAGCCGGAGCCGTCTGTGAAATCGTCTGTGCGATATCGCCGGAAGCCGTTGCGGTACGCGTTGCGCTTACCGCTATGTCTCCGGAGGCAGGCACGGCCTTCGTCGTCGTTTGCTTGATGACGCCAAATGCGGACGACGTTGCGCTCGTGGTCTTCTGAATATCACCGGAGGCTGTCGCGGTCTTTGTCGCGCTCTGAGCGATGTCGCCCGAAGCAACGGCGGTGCTGCTTGCGGCTTTGGAAATGTCACCCGAAGCCGCAGCCGTTGTGCTTGCGATCGCCGATATGTCACCGCTCGCTGTTGCGGCTTTTGTCCCGGTGTTCTTAATGTCTCCGGATGCGCTCGCAGTCTTCGTCGTCGTCTGCGCGATATCGCCCGAAGCTGTTGCCGTTTGCGAAGCCGTCGTCGATCCGGCGCTAGGCGCAAGCAGCGCGATGATGCTGAGTTTACGCAGGCTTCCAGATGCGCTCTTGTTTGATGCGCTTATGGCCGTAACGGTGTCGCCCGTTAGCGTATTCTGCGACGCCTGCTGACAAGAATAGGATGTGCTTGTCGCCGTCGTCCCGATCGTCCATCCCGTTGTAAGCGTCGACCAGCTTGTGACAATGCCGCTCCACGCTGCGACGGGTTGCGTATGCAATACGGTAGGGGTGACTGATCCCGTGACGAGACTCGTTGCGGTTCCCGTCGATGCCGCGCTCGCATTTATTCCCGTCGAACCTGTAGCGACGTTCGTATATTCATATCCAGTTGCATCGCCGACAGCGACGGACGTTGAAAGCGTCCATGTGTACGTCGTTGGTTCCGATGCGCCCGCATCTTTCCACCAACATTCAAGCGCATCTGTGCTGTACTCGCTTTGCGCTAACGTCCATCCAGACGGTCCCGTAGACGCAACGGAATTCGCACCTTGCGCGATGAATGCGATGAGTTTGTTGCCGCTTGTAGGCGTCGATGGATATGTGAGAACTAACGATGTAGATGCTGCTGATGTTCCGCTCGCATTCGTTTGCACCGAAGATATTGCTGTAAATGGCGGCTGCAATAATGCAATGGCGACCATGTAGCCTATTGAATTGCTGCTTGGGAATAATTTTCCAGAGGTGTACGTATAGGTAAGCGAAACGCTTTGCGAGAGCGTCGTTAATGGACCTTGCGCCGTTGTTTGCTCGCTTGGTAGCTGCCCTCCCGCATAGACCTGCTGTGCGTCTGAAATTTGTGTCCAGCCGGATGTCAATGATGCAGGCGCTCCCGCATTCACTACGCTGCCGCTTTGCGTATACGGAGATAGCGTAACGAAAGAAATCGGGAACATATTGGCTTGACTAGCCGTTAGCGCGCTACTTACAAGAGTCGTTTGACCCGTTGTCGTACCTGCCGCAGTTGTAAATGAGCTTTGACCGATCGGCTGAATCGTACTCGTGCCGGAAGATTCAGAAATCTGAACATAAAAAGCATTGATACTTTTAGTCGCATTAACGTATGACCATGAAAAACTTGTTGCCGTCGTTCCCGTTATGAAATAAAAATAACACCCGTAATTACTTCCTGTACTACTTGCTGAAAGTTTCCACCCTGACGGCGGGGTTATTGTGCCGATGCTTTGGTAATCCATTATAGATACCATAGCGATGAGGACGTTTGATGATGATGGAGCAGAGGAAAGAGTTGCGTTGAATGTAAGAGGTAAATTTGCAGTTAAAGAATCTTGGGAACTATAAGCAACGGGTCCCGTTTGAACTAACGCACCCGCCATATGTTACCGACTATGCGCAAGCGCGCCGTGCATCGTCGCGAAGCCGTACGCCGCGCCGTCAGGATACACGAGCATGAGTTCTTGCCGCCCGTCGATATGATTGCGCCCGAAGATCGCGCAGTCTTCTAACGTCGGCGGTCGATAGCCCGGCGTTCCCGGCGAACCGATGCACGCGCTTTCACGAACGCGATGCTGCCATATGAAATGCCATCCGGGATCGATGCGCACGAACCGATGTGGAATGCCCTCTGCTGCGCGCGGGGATATCAAGCAGAAGAGATACGGCGGCATGACCTTTATCTCGGCGAGACGATGAAGGATATTGTGCGCATCGTATTCGCTGATGATAACCTCAGTATTAGACCATCCCTCTTCGCCGATACTTTCCGGCATACGACGCACTTCCCAATAGAAAACGGCTCGATCGCGGTTCTCCGCGTCGAGCTTGCGCCGCATGTTCTCCAGGTTGTCGATCACAGAGACGCGGGCGTTTCCCCTGGATACTTAGTCTTGCATTGTGGGCAAATGTAGCCGCCCGGAACAACTATGCCATGCACGCGAACATAGAAGTCGTCCTGATCCTTATTCGCGTGGTTCTCGATCCACGATGCGGCGAAGGCTCCTTCGGGAAGCGGCTCCCCGCATCCGAGGGGGTTTCCCGCTTCGGTCGCATGATCGGCTGAATGACGTGCGCCGTTTGCGTCGCAGAAGAGTGGCGCAGGTGCTTCTTGAGGGGCGTTGTCAGTTGCTTCTGTATTCATCGTTTCTCCTTATGAGTAAGTATATTGAGCCGTAAGCCAAGGAGACGGAAACGTAGTGTTGCCGCCCGTTGCGCCAGTGAGCGTTTGCATTTGCGATGTAATATAAGCGCTGTAAGCATTTGCCGTGTTCGCTGGTGCAGTGAAAGACGTACCAGGCGCTGTCGTATCAGTATTAGTTCTTGTCGTTGCAACCGTCGATACCGTTGCAACAGGGGTCACAAACGATGCATTCGTTGCAAAGTACATTTTGATGTACGTCGAAACACTCGCCTGATCTGTCGGGTCCGCGCCCCAATATACGCCGAATGCAGAGAGGGAATTGCTTGCAACGCCTGTGCATTTCATCCGCCAATATTTTTCGTATGAGTTGTTATTTGCCGTCACAGGATTATTGATCGAAAGATTCGATACGTTCGAGTTCTGATCGACCGATGCGTACGCAAGCGATGTAACGCTATCTGTGACTGTCACCGAAACTGTATTAGTCTCCGAGAATACGAACGTTGGCGCGGCCATGAAATCTCCTTACGATGAAAGACGCGGGAAAATGTAGAGCTTGCTTTGCGGCGACGTGAGTATTTGCCCGTCCGGTGTTTCTATTTGGAGTTGAAGCTGCCAAAAGCCGCCTTCGAGGAAGTCGACACCAGTTTGCGTGTACGAAGCCGTCATGCCGTCTTCGGAGACCACGACGGGCGTGAGCGTGAGCGCTCGGGCTCTCGTGTTCGCGCGTCCCGGCGCCGCGAGCAGAGCACAGGTCGAACCGAGCAGGTTGTAGCCGCCCGCGTTGATCTGGATCACCGCGCCTCGATCCCCGGCTGTCACTACTCGTATACCCACCCTTCAGCCGTCACGGTTTGTTCTGCTTGCGTGGTATTGCCCACGCCCGACGCCGCTATCCCCCCAATAATCGATATGTCGGGCGGCAGAGCTGAGAGGATGAGCCGGCGCGCTTCAGCATCCGCCGCCGCTTGGTTGTAATTGGCGGATATCACGATGACTTTTTTTTGCGCTAAGGCCGCGATCTCGACCTGGGGCCTCTTTGCGTCGCTAATGACCGGGCTATTCGCAAAGCCGAATGGCGCGGCGCCGCTAACCGATGCATCGATGAGCATGCTCAGATACTGAAGCGCTGCTTGGTTATCGAACCCGTACAGCGTGAGCGTGACCTCATCGCGACAGAGCTGCGTCGAGGCGAGTGCGTGTAGCGGCGCGGCGCCCGAGTTCGGGATAATGGATCCAGGCCACGGGCCGATGATCGGGAATGCGCCGAGCGCCTGCGTCGCCTCCGGCGCGATATGGGCGACGATATACGGGGGGACCAAATTGTCAGGAACCAAAAAAGAAGGGAAGCAAGAAACCGTTTGCCCGGCGAATGTCGTCTGCGCGAGCCATATCGGGAGGCTGTTGCTAACGATCGGCCCCGCCGGCAAGTCTGCGGCGCTTTGGATGAGCTGCGAGAGCATTGCGGCATAGACAGCATGTCCCTGATAATGGTGCAGGTCGGCTTCCCTGAAGTAGTTGCCGCGCTGCGAGAAGGCGACGCGCAGCGGCGGCGCTCCCTCAATGGGCCATGCGCCGATCCACATCGACATAGGGGACGCAGCACTTAGCTGCGTGACCTCTTGCTCGCTTGTGAAAATCATTGTGCTTTGGGCGAGCGTCTCGTCATCCGATTGTTGGCGATCCGTCGCATAGTGGAGCGAACCTATTGCCGTTAGAAGCGCTCCCGTTGCGACCCAAAACACAGAGCCATCGGAGGCAAGCGGAAAACGCTGGTATCGCTGGAAAACTACTTTCTGTTTTTGCGAAAGCGCATTGATTCCAGAATCAAGCGTTGCCTCAATCTGAGACTGCTGCCCCGATGCCTCTGCGCTCGTCGGCATAATCTATTGAGTCCATGCCCTAAATGATGCTACGTACAGGCCGGTATCTACGAAGGCCGGGCGAGCATCTCTCTTCTTATATGGATTCTTTTTTCTATGCCGCACGCCCGCCGCCGCTGCCGCTGATATTTCCCCAAGTCCGACTGCTTTAGAAAGCGTATTCATCTCATTCGAGAATATGAACGAGCGAAACTCCGTTTCGATGCGCTGATCTGCGCCGTATGACAAGCTGTTCGTCGAGTATCCTTCTTTGATTCCGTGGAATTTATTCGTGAACGTCGCGCTCTTGCTCGCGCCGATGCGTTTGCCATTCATCATATCTTGCAGCGAATGCGCCATGTCATCGGCAAGGAACTGCGCGATCTTTTCTTTGCGTAAAACATAGAACGTCTGCATTATTTTATATTTTTCCTCAAGTCGTTGCGCCACTTCGAACGTGGTCGTTTGAGAATTTTTCGCCATGTCGCCCGTATGTGCCGTGGAATATGCGACTTCGAGCACGCCAAGATTCAAAGTAGCCATTATATACCTTCCTCCCTGGGCTTCGTTTCAGTCCAATAATTGTCAACAACGCGCCCTTCACTTCTGCCAATATACGTTAGGGAAATCATCGCATCTTGTTCGCGCGAAAAACGTATGGCATCATTAGGGTCTTTAGAATACTCTATGCCGTTAAGCGCTATACCATTGATACCGTGAACATTTCGAGCCGAGAAATAATAGAGCGTGTTATTATAGATTCTTTCAATAACCCATCCGGTTTCAGATTTAGGATATTTTTCATGTTTATCAATAATTGCAAACACAGCGTTTAGGTCAACGAAGTCCCCATCTTCATCCGCGCGTGTGTGCTTGAAAAGACTTGCAATTTCCATTCGCAGAAGACCGCAAACCTTTCTATGCTCATAGCACCAACCAAGACCACGCACACGCGGCTCGTTTTCCTTAGCGGCGAAGCGGCAGATCATGTAAGCCCCCAAATTGTCGGGCCATAGCTTTGGTTGTAAGACAAGTAGGCTCTTCCCCACGGCGTACGGAAAAAATCCAATTGCCCGACCGTCAACTTCGCCGCCCATTCCGGCGCTGTAAGCGTGGAGCTTGTCGATTCATCAGATGATGCTGCGACAAGTCCCGTCGACGGATTAACAAGCGAATATCCCGTGTTCGATCGCTCCTTCTTGAAGAAGTTTTGTCCCGGCACATCCGGCGCGATTGAGAAAAGTATATGCGTGCCGCAATTGTAGCAGGCAAGAGTATAACTGATTCCGAGCACACCTGGAATGCAGAGCACAAGCCCTATCGCCTGCGTGAGCGCATATTGCGGCCAAGGCGATGTTCCGGGAAGCGCCGCAGGCGGAATCTCTACCGAGCTTGAGAGGAAGTAAAGGAAGTCCACGATGTTCGGCTTGTCCGGCAGCAAAAAGCCGCCGCCCGGCGACGAGATCATGCCTTGCGCTTGGACGATCTGCACATCCTGGGCCGTTGCGGCCGTGCCGGTGATGTTCATGCTGCGATGGCGTTTTCGGAGACGGCAAAACGCCGCTCAATCACGCGCATATACGTGTAGAGGTCGTCACGGTTCGGATTCCATGCCTGGAGATGCCATGACCACCACATGCAACGCTCCCATTGTTTCCAAGGTCCCCAATGATTGCCATGAAAGTTTCCGCCATGAACGGCGCTCCACTTCAGCGTGTTCTTGGGTTGATCGTCCCCCCTATTGCGACTTGTAAGCCCGATGTCAATGTCTGTAAAAAAGTTCTCTGGGCATGCCGACGGATAGCCGGGCGGCGCAATGAAAAGAACCGTGCATATCGTTTTGTCGTATTGAGTCGGAAGCATAACCGAGGGGACGATGATGAGATGCTTGCCGTGATAGCCCTGTTCGGCATGAGCCTGCGGCCAACGAGTCCGTAGTCTTCGAATGCCGTCCTCAATGCAGGGCGTGCTCATCTAGCCTTCCTTACGCTCGCGGGCTCCGGCTTTTTTGGACACGGTTACGGTCGTATTCACGCCGCCCTTGACCGCGCGTTCGCCTTCGAGGTGCTCGATCTGCTGTACATGGAGCGACGACGATTGCTGCTGCTTACGCATCGTCTCTTGAACCGCAGGCGGGAGAACAGATGGGATCGTCGCGACGCCTGCGTTCTCGGTCTCTTGATCCGAAATTTTTTGGCGGACTTGCTCGTCTTTTTCACGAGCCGTATTCATTTGGTTTTCGGTGATCGGCTTGCGCACGGAAAACACTAGGCTATGTGCTGTCTTGAGGTTCACGATGTCCGACTCCGGAACGCCGCCGTATCGCTCAAGTTGCGGGACAATGGCCCTGATTTGCGCTTCGCTGAGGTCTATTGGCGTAAGATGCACCTGACTTCCCGGCGGAATCTCGGCAATGAGCGCACGCTCCACCTCTGGGACGCGATAATGAAAATGTACAGTCTGAAGCGTGGGGTTTCCGACAAGAAGCTGCATAGGGTCCTTCTTTCAAGAAAAAAGCCCCGACACTTGCTGCCGGAGCTTTGCATGTTGTTCTTGAGGCAGGCTAGTACGGCAGCGAAAGCACGGTCGTAGCTTGCGGGCGGGGGCACCATCCTGATGTAATCCTCTGCATACTCACTACGTCGAGCCCTTCGGGAATTGGCGTCGTGATTTCAGTAGGCGCTGCAACGTTCGTATATTGCATAATCATGGCGTCGGTGGTCGGGCTCAACTTCGCGAATTCATTCGTATTGATGCCGGGAATGCTCGGCACAACCGCCTCTGGAACGAGCAAGAGCACGGCATCCGTACCGCCCGCGCCTTTGCCGATCAAGGTGTCATCATATGCCCAATCAATCGTGACGTCGTTCTCGTCGCCGATCTTGGAAACAACTTGCCCGGTCGTTGCCGTACCTGCACCTGGGCGCTGGTAGGACGTAACCTGCACGATGTCTTGCCATTGGAGCGTACCGATAATGCGCTGCGGGCCAAGAAGGACCACGCGGCCCGGCATGCCGAGGCGGAACATGGATTGCAACGCATATTGAATCTGCGCGTTGAACCATATTGCAAGCTGCCCAGCATCGTACGTGCGAAGTGTCGTATCGCCGAACGTATCGGGAGGCAACGTGACTGCCGTCGCGTTCGGGGTGTTGATGATGCCTTCACTGTTCGAGGCATTCACGCCATAGATGAAGGCTGCGCGAATGAACTGGTTGATACCCTGCCGTGCCGCGAGTCTATACGCTGCCGGTAAAGCGACATTGTATTCGCCCGCATCTGCAACATCAAGTTCGTTGTAATCTTGCCTGGTCCTGATTAAGTAGGTGAGCGTCTGAATGTAGTCCAGCGTGATCGTCGCGGACGGCAGAACATTTGCTGCGGCCTGCTGCGCGGCGACCGCGGTGCGTACGTCCACATGGTTTTGGTAAACGACCTTATCGTTATCGCTCAGGAGTTGGCGCAACTTTTTTCCGCCCAAGCCCTGCGCAAAGCCGGAAGGCTGCGCGATCGTGATAATCAGGTTTGGCTCGATGCGGCTTGGATGGACGAGTACTCGGGCCGGTGCGATCAATGGCATGTTTTAGTGCGCTCCTATATCCGGATGATCGCGGCCGGGCCGGCCGCATTCCAGGTTGCGTTGCCGCCGCTGTACGTTACCGTCTTACTCGTCGCGCTCAGGCCGAGCAACTGCGCACTTGCAGGCAGCGCGTAGGTGCTTGACGCCGACGTCGTGATACACAGGTTCACTGGGTCCCAATAAAGCGGCACGTTCGCTGCGGCATCTGCGAGCGTGTTGAGAATCGTGGTGCTTTCTAGTGCGACCGCAACGCGCAGTAGCGAGCCGTTGCGCGCGAAGTTGATCGACGCACCAGCCGCGTACAGTGGAACCTGTGAAGACGGCGTGATGATACCCGCCGACGCCTGATTGAAAAGCGTCCAACCGTCGATCGTGCCCGCGCTCGTTGCGGGAACAACAGTCGAGCCTTGCGAGTTCTGGCCTACGCCTTGCACATTGAGCGAGATGGCTAATCCGCCCCACAGCGGCTGTGAAACACCCGCGCCGACTTGACCACCCTCAAGCTGCGTCCGCATCGAGGGATCATCGAGAAACACGCCCTGGACATAGCCAGTGGTTTCGAGGACGAATCCGCCGGATATGTTAGTCGTTAAGGTCGGATTGAACGAAATGTTGCCCAGAATCTAGCTCTGCCCTATCTCGCCGATGCCGACGACGGCTTCCGGAATTTGAAC
>Ga0302326_10014471_pt1 | contig 16665 bp, 21 predicted proteins | sample Palsa_T0_3_FD_202264 | JGI IMG/M metagenome (GOLD analysis project Ga0302326, IMG submission 202264) | Peat permafrost microbial communities from Stordalen Mire near Abisko, Sweden - Palsa_T0_3 | ecosystem: Environmental > Terrestrial > Soil > Palsa > Peat permafrost | place: Sweden: Abisko...
TTGGAAGATCACCGCTTGCGCGGCAGTGCGCCAGAAGGGCGAATATGCCGAGACCGCGGCGCGGCCCGGCGCATTCTGGTCCGGCGTCTATGTGGTCGACGACGGCTACGCCAAATCCGACGACGAAGCACTGGGCGGCGAGATCGAGCTCGGCGATCCGCGCGGCTGCCTGCCCGCGATGGTGGCGCCGCATCTTGCTTTTCGCATTCCCGGCGGCGTCAGCGCCGGCCAGACCGAGATCATCCGCCCGCAGGCCGGCATGATCCTGATGCATCCCTCCTGGCAGCCGCGCGGCGAGCGCCGCTACGAAGCCGAGGCGCAACGCGTGACCGTGGAATTCGACCTGGCCGTACCGTAACGCTTTACCGTCCCGCGCTGATCGTCATCGTGACCGATCCGCCGCCGTTCGGCAGCGGCTCGCTCCAGGTGTCGCCGACCTTGTGGTCGCCCTTGATGTCGTTGCAGCCGTTCGCTTTGCTCGGGTCCTTGGGCGCGGGATCGGTTTGCGTGAAGCAGGCGGTATGGTCGTCCTTCCAGACGAAGGTGCCCTTGATGTCGCCGTCGGCGCCTTGCTGTTCCCAGGTGCCGTCCTGGTTCACATAGATGACGGTCTTCTTCCCGTCCGGCATCGTCTGGGTGACAGTGTTGCCGTAAGCGGCGGCGAAGGGATCGGCGTGGGCCGCGGTGACGAGCGCGAGCAAGCCCGCGCCGGCGAGAGCGAAGCGTTTCATGGAAATAGCCTCCAGGACCAAACGGGATGGACGCCCCGCATTGCACGATATGGTGCCGGCGCGGGACAGACCAAGTCCGCGCGCGGCGGATTTCCTGTTTTGGAACCTTGCATCGCGCGCATGGCTTGTCTGCGGGAATTACTGGATGCCCTGCACCAGCGTGACGGTGCGGTCGCCCGCGGTCCAAGTGTCGCCGACCTGATGCGCTTCCGCCGGGAGACAGGTGGGATTCGTCACGCCCGGCGGCGGCGGATTGTAGGTCAGGCAGATATTGCCGCTGTCGTCGGCCATCCAGGTGCCTTTGAGTTGATAGTCCATTCCGATCACCTTGCCGGTGAAGGTGTGATCGGCGTTGTAATACATGTGGATTTCCGGGCCGTTGGCCGATTTGGCCACGACCGTGTTGCCGAACCGCGAGGACATGACATCGTCGGCGGACGCCGCGGCGCATGACAGGACGAGAGCGGCGCAGGCCGCGAGAACAAGACGCATGATTGTCTCCCAAAGCGAGTTGCTTGAACCCAATTACTGTATCCCCTGCACCAGCGTGACGGTGCGGTCGCCGGAGGTCCAGGTGTCGCCCACGGCGTGGGCCTCGAGCAGCGTGCAGACGGGGTTGGTCATGCCCGGCGGCGGCGGATCGTAGGTGCTGCAGATCTGGCTGCCCTTCAACTCCCAGGTGCCCTTGAGCACGATGCTCATGCCGATCACCTTGCCGGTGAAGGTGTGATCCGCGTTGTAATACAGATGCGCCTCCGGCCCGTTGGGCGATTTGGCGATGACGGTATTGCCGTAGCGCGTGGCCATGATGTCGTCGTCGGCGAAGGCTGCGGTCGCGGCGAGCGCGACTATCGCTGTGGCAAGCAAAACGGAACGCATGAAGTTCTCCTCGATTGTCAGGCGTTGTAGTTGAGGCGCAGGCCGGGCTTCGGCCAGTCCATGGCAATGAGCTTACCCGTTCCCGAGGCGGTGATGTAAGCCGTCTTCATCCCTTTGCCGCCCCAGCAGATATTGGTGACCAGCGGATCGGGGATCGGTGTGTGCTTCACTTTTCCGGCGACCGGCCCGAAGGTGGTGATGCCGCCGGCCAGGATGGTGGCGCAGCAAACCCCGCCATCGGCCTGCACGCCCAAGCTGTCGAAATAGGCGATGCCGGGGAACGCGCCGACGAAGATTCCAGGCGTGAATCCCGCGACCCGCGCGGCCTTGCCGGGCTTGGTGAGCGGCAGCGACCACAGCCGGCCGGTGAAGGTCTCGGTGTAATAGACGGTCTTGCCGTCCGGCGAGAGACCGACGCCGTTGGGTGAGATCAGCTCGCGCAAGACGCGCGCGATCTTCGAGCCGTCGGCCTTCGCGTAATAGAGAGCGCCATGCGTGCGCCCCTTAAGGGTCGTCGAGCCGTAATCGGTGAACCAGAAGCCGCCAATGGTGTCGAACACGATGTCGTTGGGCGCGATCAGCCTTTCGCCGTCGCAGAATTCGTAGAGCAGCTCGACCTTGCCGGTGGAGATGTTCACCCGCTCGATGCGCCCGCCGATGTGGTGCGCGGGAGCGTGTCCCGGAATCATGAGACCCTGGCGTTTGGTGTAAGTGAAATTGCCGCCATTGTTGCAGACGTAGAGCGCGCCGTCCGGCCCGATCGCGAGCCCGTTCGGTCCGCCGCCGGGCTTGGCGACCGGGTTGGTCTTGCCGTCCGGTTTGACGCGGGTGATGCGGCCGGCCGCGATCTCGACCACGATCACCGAGCCGTCATCCATCGCCACCGGCCCTTCGGGGAATTTCAGGCCGGTCGCGACCTCGCGGATTTGCATGGGCTGCCCTTTCGAGATTTGTTCGGGCCGCGAGGCTAGCGCGCGGATCGCGCCGCGCAAGGGGACAATCATGAGAAAAGCCTGGATCGTCGCGCTCGCCTTGGCGGTGCCGCAGATCGCGCCGGCGACACCCTTGCCCGCGCCGAGCTCGCAACCCTGCCGCGAGCAGGCGCTGGGCCGGGCGCTCGATTTCTGGGTCGGCGACTGGACCGTCACCGATGTCGACGGCAGCAAGGCGGGCGAGAACCGGATCGAGCACATCCTCGACGGCTGCGCCATCATCGAGCATTGGCACGGCGTCGACGCGGGCGACGACGGCATGAGCCTGTTCACCTACGACGCGACGCATCATCTTTGGGAACAAGTGTGGGTGACCGGGGATACTTCGCGCGCGAACGGATTGAAGCACCAGAAACTAATCGGTGTTCTCTATGCGGGCGCGCTGCGTTTCGAGGGACAAATCGTCCTTGGCAACGGCAAGATCATTCTCGACCGGACGACATTGACGCCATGGCGCGATGGGCGCGTGCGACAGACCATCGAAACATCGAAGGACGGCGGCAAGACCTGGAGGACCGCGTTCGATGCCTACTACAACCGCAAAGGCGCGCCCGATTTGGGGGCGCGGCCTGACGGCGATCCACGCTAACTACCCTCCCTCAAGAGGAGGATGAAATCTTTTCCAGTGTTACATAGCTGTACCGCTGTCCCTCCAGCGTCGCGCGATCTTCGCGCGTGGTTTCGCGCCAGATATTCATATCGAAAGGCGGCATGCGCGCGTCCCCCTCGAAATCGCCGTGCACTTGCGTCAGATGAACGACGTCCGCGCACGGCAGCGCGGCGAGGTAGATCTCCGCGCCGCCGACGATCATGATTTCGTCCGGCTGCTCACCGCGCGCGCAGGCCAGCGCCTCGTCGAGCGAATGGACCACTATCGCGCCATGCGCGCGGAACGCGCGGTCGCGCGTGATCACGATGTTGGTGCGGCCGGGCAGCGGTTTCTTGGGCAAGCTGTCCCAGGTCTTGCGGCCCATCAGAATCGGCTTACCCATGGTGATCGCCTTGAAGCGCTTCATGTCGTCGGCGATGCGCCACGGGATCGCGCCGCGGGCGCCGATCACGCCGTTGTCGGCCATGGCGAGGACGAGCGCGATGCGACTCATGAATCCGCCAGATCCTCGAGCGCCTCGCCTTCGAGGCGGTAGACCAGCCAGCCGTCGCCGCGCCTGGCGCCGAGCTGTTCGTAGAAATCGATCGAAGGCTTGTTCCAGTCGAGCACCGACCATTCGACGCGGCCGGCGCCGCCCTTCAGCGCGCGCTTCGCCAGCCCCGCGAGCAGCGCCTTGCCGTAGCCGCGTCCGCGGAATTCGGGACGCATGAACAGATCCTCCAGATAGATGCCGCGCGCGGCGGCGAAGCTGCCATAGGTCCAATACCAGGTCGCGATTCCGACCGGCCTGTCGGCCTCGAAGGCGAGATCGCATTCGATCAGCGGCCGCTCGCAGAGATAGTCGCGCGCGATGACGGCGCGGGTGATGCGGAATTTGTCGGTGAGCTTCTCGTACACGGCAAGCTCATGAAGCAGCGCAAGAATCAGTTCCTCGTCGCCCGCTTTGGCGGCGCGGATGGCAAGATTGGGTGTCACGACGATCCTCTTTGGTTCGCGAATCGGCTTCCCCAGGGAGCCTTTGACAGGGAACCATGCGGTGCCTCAAATGTTAAGCTAACGACCAAGGAGATGCCCATGATGAAACTCTTCACCGCCGCGGCGGTGGCTTGCCTGCTGGCGGCCTCGCCGGCGCTGGCGGAGCACAAGACGACCACGCATAACACCACCGTCGTGCATGGCGGCAACGGCAACACCAGGACCGTGCATACCACGCATGTCAACGTGATCCGCGGCGGCCACGAGAGCGGCCGTACCTTCACCCATGTGACGACGACGCACAATTTCCATGGCCATGCGTCCACCCGCAACACGGCCAGAAACTTCCGTTCGTTCCGGCGCAATTTCACCGCGCCGCGCCGCTTCCATTACGGCTCCTACAACCGGCCGCATGGTTGGTACGCGCATCGCTGGGTCTATGGCGAGCGCCTGCCGCGCGGGTGGTATGGCCGCGACTATTGGATCGGCGATTATCTGACCTTCGGCCTGATCGGCCCGCCGGACGGCTATCAATGGGTCCGCGACGGCGACGACGCGCTGCTCGTCGACATCGATACGGGCGAAGTCCTCCAGGTCGAATACGGCGTGTTCTACTAGAACCGTCCTTGCGATAGGCAAAACCCCGGGGGCTTGCTCCCGGGGTTTTGTTTTGGGGCGCGGCGCATCTTTTGGTAAACGCGCGGAACAAAACGGCGCTTCGGTTGTTTACGACCTGAGAAGCGGAGAAATTCCATGAAAAAACTATTGATTCCCGTCTTTGCGCTCGGCCTTGCGGCAACCATGCCGACGATGCTGTGGGCACAGGACGATCATCACGATCAGACCGGCGACCATCCGATGGCCGGCCAGGCCGACGGCAGCAAGCCGGACGATGCCAACAAGGACAAGACCGGCCCCGACAACACGGGCGCGGGCGACAAGCATCCGGACGCGACGGGCGGCGACGCGGCGATGAAGGACAAGAGCACCACCAAAACGCGCATGCGTCACCATCGCAGAACGACGACCAACACCACGAACAAGAACACCACCAATGTGACGACGCGCAACGTCCACCGCACCAATGTGGACATCACGACTTATCGCAAGACGATCGTGTCGACGCGCCATTACAATGCGGGCGCCTATCGCGCGCCTCCGGGCTACAGCTATCGCCGCTACGGCATTGGCGAGCGCCTGCCGCCGGCGTTCTTCGTGCAGGACTATTGGCTGACCGACTATGCGTCCTACGGCCTGATCGCCCCTCCGGGCGACGGCTATGTCTGGGTTCGCTTCGGGCCCGATGCGCTCCTGATCGACGAGAGCGACGGTGAAACCATCCAGGTGGTTTACGGCGTGTTCGCCTGAGCATTGCGCTTCAATAAATATGCGAAACCCCGGAAAGCGATTTCCGGGGTTTCTCTTTTCACACCGCGACTTCCGCCTTGATGTGCGGATGGGCCTGGTAGTTCTCCAGTTTGAAATCCTCATATTGGAACCCGAAGATATCCTTGATCTCGGGGTTAAGGCGCATGATGGGCAATGGGTAGGGCTTGCGCGAAAGCTGTTCGCGCGCCTGGTCCAGATGGTTCAGATAGAGATGGGCGTCGCCGAAACTGTGGACGAATTCGCCGGGCTTTAAGCCCGTCACCTGCGCCACCATCAGCGTCAGGAGCGCGTAGCTCGCGATATTGAACGGCACGCCGAGGAAGATGTCGGCCGAGCGCTGATAGAGCTGGCAGCTCAGTTTTCCATTCGCGACGTAGAACTGGAACAGGCAGTGGCAAGGCGGCAGCGCCATCTTCGGCACGTCGGCCGGGTTCCAGGCGGTGACGATCAGCCGGCGCGAATCCGGATTGCGCTTGATGTCGGCGATGAGGTTCGCGATCTGGTCGATGGTGCCGCCATGACCGTCCGGCCAGGAGCGCCATTGCTGGCCATAGACCGGCCCGAGCTCGCCCTTCGCATCCGCCCATTCGTCCCAGATGCTGACGCCATGCTCCTGCAGATAGCGCACATTGGTGTCGCCCTTCAGGAACCACAGCAGTTCATAAACGATGGCCTTGAGGAACAGCTTCTTGGTCGTGACCATCGGAAAACCGTCGGCCAGATCGAAACGCATCTGATGGCCGAACACCGACAGCGTGCCGGTTCCCGTCCGGTCGCGCTTCTCCACGCCCCGCTTGAGCACCGTCTCCATCAGGTCATGATATTGGCGCATGGTTGGCCCGGCGATTCCAACGGCAGTTTAGCGCACGGCGCTCGTTATTTCATATAAGAAGCTTGCACGATTGTGCCGGTGCATTTGTCGATTTCAAGCGAAAGACCGCCGCCACCAGCGGTGGCCTCAACTCTTTCCTGTCCATTCGGCAAGGATGTAAATTTCATCCTATCGTTCTTCTGTTCCTCGAATACGCTCCACGTCTTGCCATTATCGACCACAGTGACAATCGAATAGTGCCTTTTGCGATGGGCCGGAGTTTCAATAGACGCCGCGACCGTGTTGAAAATTTCTCTGGCTGCCTTTTCGGTGGCCACATAAGGTCCTGGGATCATCCCATCGGCCTTCTCGCAAGCGATCAAGATGGGTTGCCCGGCATCATTCGCTAGGACCCTATCGGGCGAACTGCTTACCCAAAGAAAACCTATCAGAAATAATATCCTGCTGCTCGTTGCCAAATTATCCGACCCTCGCCTTGCGCAGCACATCGTTGATGCGGCCTTGCCAGCCGGAACCGGTGGAACGGAAGCGTTCGATCACGTCGCGGTCCAGCCTGAGCGTGACCTGCTGCTTGGTCGGCGCCTTCTGCGGGCCGCGTTCGCCACGCTTGCGCCAGAGCTTCACAAGCTCGGGAAGCACTTCCGCGGTTGGGCGCATGGCCGCGAAATCCTCGGACGTCAGCTCGCGCACTTCGCCATCCTTATCGGTCAGCGGTTTTCTTTTCTTCATATTTGCGAACCTCCCGATCGTTGGCCTTGCGGAAACTGATGACGCGCGTTCCACCCTCGATTGGCGTGTGGCAGACGACATGTAATCTGTTTCCGATGAACCCCGTGGTAATCCATCGTTCTTCCGGATACGGGAATCGTTTGTCCTCCACGGAAACCGACGTTCCCCAATCGAATAGTTCCACCAACTCGAAAGGCAACTCGCGCTCGCGGGCGTTCTTCTCGCTCTTGGCCCTGTCAAATTCGATCTTCATTTTATCGTAACTACAAAAAGATTTCCGGTCAAGCCCTTCAAGTCTTAACCGATAGCGCCTACATTAGAAGGGTCAGGGCTTGCTCTGACTATGGCGATAAACGACTGCGTAATAAGCGGCCCGGACCCGGGGGCGGTACCCGGCGCCTCCACCACATGCCCATCTTCGGGTGGGCATTTGTGGGGGCGAAACAGGATCGACGGACGTGTAAAGGCACCTCTTTTGCCCGGTGTTGTTCCGCCGTTATCGGACTACTCGTACAGGTGCCAACGATAATGAAATGGCCCTCGCTGCCTAACTACGGTTAGACAAGCGCGGCTCGGGGGGCGCCGGGCAACAGAAGCCCCCCACCTAATTCCCCTATGCGCCGCCTTCTTCGTCCTCGCGTTGCGCGAGGCTCGTCGTCGAAGTCTGCGCCAGCGCCAATTGCTTCTCCGCTTCCAGCTCCAACCTTCTTTTGCGCGGTTCCTCGACCAGCGCGAGCAACAGCGCCAGCGCGACGACCTCGAAGGCGATCGATACCGCGAACACCGCGTGATAGCCGAAGCTTGTCGCGATCAAGCCGCCCATCAGCGGGCCCAGCGCGCTCATCACGCTTTCGGCGGTGTTGGAGAGCGCCAGCCGCATCGCCATGTCGTCGCGATGGCCGAATTCGAAGACGATGTTCTGCGCGCTCATCTGATAGCCCGAATTCGCCGCGCCCAGCCCGAAGAATGCGCCCACGAACATCGGCAGCGTGTGCACGCCCATCAAGAGTGCCGTGGCGCCGATCCAGAACAATAGCGCCGCGATGAAGCAGGAGCGGAAGCCCAACCGGTCGGCCATCGGGCCCCAGACCATGTTCATCACCGTGTCGGCGATCAGATAGGCAAACGAGAGCGTGCCGATGGTGGCGCCGCTCATCCCCACCGTCTGACTCGCATAGACGATGTAGAACGGCGAGGCGACGCGGCTGGCGATGGCGAAGGTGCGCGCGATCATGAAATAGAGGAAGGGCGGATTGTCGCGCAACATGGGCACGAAATCGCGCACCCGCTCGCGCAGATTGACGCGCGGCCGCAGGGTCGGCGGCTCGGGCTCGCGCACCAGGAAGCGGAACGCGGTCAAGCCCAAACTGGTCAGCACGAAAGCGACGAGGAAGGTCGTGCCGTAGCCATTGCCCCAGAAATTGGTGCCGACCAGATATCTGCCGGCGAAATAGGAGAGCAGCGCCGCGATCAGCCCACCGGTCATGTTGCGCCAGCCCTGCAGCCGGCCGCGCCAGGCAATCGGGATCATCTTGCCGAGCAGGAACTGGAACGCGACGCCCTGCGGCCCGGAGAACAGCCCGAGCAAGAACAGGAAGATCATCGCGCTCACAAGCAATGGCGTGCCGTGCAGGAACCAGCCGGATAATGCGAGGCCGAGGATCTGCACGCGCATCATCGTGCCCAGGAACATCGAGACCGGCAGCACGTGCTTGCGATGCTCGATCTGCGCCGCGCCGATAATGGGCGAGATCGTGCCGCCGAGTTGCTGTAGCGCGAGCCCCAATCCGACCGCGACATCCGATCCCGACAGCATGTGCAGATAGGCCGGCACGAAAGTCGGCGCATTGACCAGCCGGAAGCCCGTCATCCCCAGCATGCCGTGGACGTAATGGCCCGCATAATTGCGCTTGAGATTCTTCCAGACGAAGCGCTCATACGCCGCCTCGCGCTCGGGCACGGTGTTGAGGCCTTCGTAGAGCGTGTCCAAAACGGCGGTCCTTACGGCGTGAGTCGCACTCTACCTGCCATCAGAGGCAGGGCAATCGCGTTGGGTGGGATAGAAGAAGGGATTCACGCGGGGCCGCAGAGGCGCGGAGTTCTATCAATATCGTCATGGCCGCCCTTGAGGCGGCCACCCAGCAAGCGCGCGTCCGCGCGCGACAAAGACTCTTTAGCGATCGCCGGCGCGATCGCACTGGGTGGCCGGGTCAAGCCCGGCCATGACGAGTTTTGAGAGCGTCCTCCGCGTCTCCGCGTGAATCTCTTCTTGTTGAGAGTCCTCAGGAGGACGGCTGGAAAACTCCGCCGCGCCGGAAATACGCCACCGATGCCGCGGCGATCACCACACACCCGCCGATGGTGACCGCGTTGGCGACACCCAGGTGCCCCGCAATAGCGCCCAGCATCAGCGAGCCCCAGGGCATCATGCCGAGGAAGCATTGGGTGTAATGCGATATGACGCGGCCGCGGAAATTCTCGTCGGCGGTCATCTGGATGATCGTGTTGGTGGTGCCGCCCAGCAGCATCAGGCTGCAGGACGTCGGCAGGAGCAGCGCGATGCTCAGCCACAGCACCTGCGAATGCGAGAACGCGATCAGGCACAGTCCGAAGCAGAACGACGCGGCGATGGGCGCCACCGTCAACCAGCGCTCGTGGATGCGCGACAGCCCATAGGCGCCGACCAGCGCGCCGGCGCCTACGCTGGTCATCAAGGTGCCATAGCTGGTCGAGGCGCCGTGCAGGATGTCGCGCGCGAAGGCGGGCAGCATCGAGAGATAGGCCGCGCCGAACATCGACGACACGGCGACCAGCATCAGCGAAGTGCGGATGCGCGGATTGCCCAGCGAATAGCGGTAGCCGGCGATCATCTCGCGCAAGGGATGAAGCTGCAGCCGCGCCACGCGCTCGGGAAAGCGCATCAGCAACAGGCTGGTCAGCACAGCGGCGAACGACAGCGCGTTGAGGCCGAAGCAGATGCCCTCGCCCACCACCGCGATCAGCGCGCCGGCAACGCTGGGGCCGACAACGCGCGCCAGATTGAACATCATCGAATTGAGCGCGATGGCCGAGCGCAGATCGCCGCGGCCCACCATGTCCAGAGTCATCGACTGGCGCGTCGGCACGTCGACCGAATTGATCAGGCCCAGCCCGAAGGCGAGCGCGATGATTTCCCAGACCTGCACGACATGGGTCAGCGTCAGCACGGCGAGGATCGCGGCCTGGATCATCGCCAGGCTCTGCGTCACGATCAGCATCTTCCGGCGGTCCACCCGGTCGGCGATCATGCCGCCGAAGGAAGCCATGAAGAATACCGTGACCTGGGCGCAGAAGGACGTGAATCCGAGCAGCAAGGTCGAGTGCGTGAGCGAATAGACCAGCCAGGCCTGCGCCACGATCTGCATCCAGCTGCCCATCAGCGAGACAAGCTGGCCGGTGAAGAACAGCCGGTAATTGCGGTGACGGAAGACGTTGAACAAAGCGAGCGCGGACGAGGCTCTCGCGAGGTCTTCGATTTCCTGCTCGGCGAGGGGCTCGTCGGGCGGCGTGCCGACAACCGCGCTTGTCAAAACGCCGTCACGCGTGCTTGCGTCGGGGGAACCGCTACTCGTTACCGAAGGTGTCGACATGGTTTCAACCGACCTACTCTTTGCGCCCTTCCGGCTCAAGGGTCTTTCGCTGCCAAACCGCATCGTCATGGCGCCCATGACGCGCTCGAAATCGCCCGACCAGATTCCGGGGACGGACGTGGCGGCCTATTACCGCCGCCGGGCCGAGGGCGGCGTCGGGCTGATCCTGACCGAAGGCACCTCGCCCGAGCACAAATCGGCCACGGGCGACGCCAATGTTCCGGCCTTTTTCGGCGAGGCGGCGCTGGCCGGCTGGGCCAATGTGCTGAAAGAGGTGAAGGAAGCGGGCGGCCACATCATGCCGCAGCTCTGGCACCAGGGCATCATGCGCCGCGCCGGCACCGGGCCCTACCCGGATGCGCCCAGCATGGCGCCATCGGGCCTGGCCAAGCCCGGCAAGAAGGTCGCCGAGCCAATGACCGACCGCGACATCGCCGATGTCATCGCGGGCTTCGCCAAAAGCGCCGGCTATGCCAAGACAATGGGCTTCGACGGCGTCGAGATCCACGGCGCGCATGGCTATGTGCTCGACCAGTTCTTCTGGGACGGCACCAATGTCCGCGAAGACCATTTCGGCGGCAGCCTGGAAAGCCGCACCCGCTTCGCCGCCGAAGTGGTCAAGGCGGTGCGCGCGGCGACCGGGCCGGACTTTCCCGTGCTGCTGCGCTTCTCGCAATGGAAGCAGCAGGATTTCACCGTGAAGCTGGCGCATACGCCAGCGGAACTGGAGCGCTTCCTCGCGCCTCTCACAGACGCCGGCGTCGACTGCTTTCACTGCTCGACGCGGCGCTTCTGGGAGGCGGAATTCCCCGGATCGGACATGAACTTGGCGGGCTGGACCAAGAAGATTTCCGGCAAGCCGACGATCACGGTCGGCTCGGTCGGCCTCGATGACGATTTCATCAATGCCTATCGCGGCAAGGCCTCGCAAACCGACGGCGCGCATCTCGATGGGCTGATGCAGATGCTGGCGCGCGGCGATTTCGATCTGGTGGCCGTCGGCCGCGCGCTGATCGCCAATCCCGATTGGCCGCACAAGGTGCGCACCGGCCAGCTGGATGCGCTGAAGCCCTGGACGCCCGAGGCGCTGGCGACGCTGATATAGCCCTTCCACATTGACTCGCCCTTCGCCCGGTTTAGTCTCACCCTCATCAAGGAGACCCATGGCGAAGGATTTCATCGGCTATCAGGCATTGACCGACGCGGCGTTGCGCGGCGTCGTGCGCGACGCGTTGCGCCGCGTGGAGAAGCACGGCCTGCTCGCCTCGCATCATTTCCGCGTCACTTTCAAGACGGGGTTTCCCGGCGTCGAGGTTCCCGATTTCCTGCGCGAGCAATATCCCGAGGAGATGACCATCATCCTGCAGCACCAATTCTGGGGCCTGAAGGTGAAGGAGGATCTGTTCGAGGTGACGCTGTCGTTCCGCAAGGTGCCGGCGACGCTGGTCGTCCCCTTCGCGGCATTGACGCAGTTCGTCGATCCCGGCGTCGATTTCGGGCTGCAGTTCCGCGAGATCGGCGAGGATGGCCAGTTGAAGCCGCCGCCCGCCGCAACGCTGACGCCGACCAACAGCGAAAGACCCGGCGACGGTCCACCGTCCGAAACCGACAAGCCCGCCGCGCCCGCCGAAATCGTCAGCCTGGACGCGTTCCGCAAGAAGTAAGCCTTACGCGCGGCCCAGCGAATCCCCATATAATAGAGCAATGACCAAGACCCGCACCGAGACCGACAGCTTCGGGCCTATCGAAGTTCCCGCCGACCGCTATTGGGGGGCGCAGGCCGAGCGCTCCCTGCGCAATTTCAAGATCGGCTGGGAGAAGCAGCCGGCGTCCATCGTCCGCGCGCTGGGCGTGGTCAAGCGGGCGTCCGCCGAGACCAACATGGCGCTCGGCCATCTCGATCCGAGGCTGGGCGCTGCAATCGTAAGCGCGGCGCAGGAGGTGATCGAGGGCAAGCTCGATTCGCATTTCCCGCTTTCTGTCTGGCAGACCGGCTCGGGCACGCAATCCAACATGAACGCCAACGAAGTGATCTCCAACCGCGCCATCGAGATGCTGGGCGGCGAGATGGGATCGAAGAAACCGGTCCATCCCAACGACCACGTCAATATGAGCCAGTCGTCGAACGACACCTATCCGACCGCGATGCATATCGCCTGCGCCGAGGAGATCGTGCACGCGCTGATCCCCGCGCTGCAAGGCCTGCGCAACGCGCTCAACGACAAGGCGCAGGCGTGGAAAGACATCATCAAGATCGGCCGCACGCATACGCAGGACGCGACGCCGATCACGCTGGGCCAGGAATTTTCCGGCTACACCCAGCAGATCGAGAACGGCATCGCGCGCATCGAGCAGACGCTGCCCAAGCTGATGGAACTGGCGCAGGGCGGCACGGCGGTGGGCACCGGGCTCAACGCGCCCATCGGTTTCGACAGGATGGTCGCCGAGCGCATCGCCACGATCACCAAGCTGCCTTTCACCACCGCGCCCAACAAATTCGAGGCGCTGGCCGCGCATGACGCGATGGTGTTCAGCCATGGCGCGATCAACACCGTGGCGGCCTCGTTGTTCAAGGTCGCCAACGACATCCGCTTCCTCGGCTCGGGCCCGCGCTCGGGCTTGGGCGAATTGTCCCTGCCGGAGAACGAGCCCGGCTCCTCGATCATGCCCGGCAAGGTGAACCCGACGCAGTGCGAGGCGGTGACCCAGGTCTGCACCCGCATCTTCGGCAACAACGCCACGATCACCTTCGCCGACAGCCAGGGCCAGTTCGAGCTCAACGTCTTCAATCCGGTGATGGCCTACAGCTTCCTGCAAAGCGTGCGGCTGATGTCGGACAGCGCGCGCAGCTTCACCGAGAACTGCATCACCGGCATCGAGCCGCGCCGCGACAACATCAAGGCGGGGCTCGAGCGTTCGCTGATGCTGGTCACCGCGCTCGCCCCCAAGATCGGCTACGACGCCGCCGCCAAGATCGCCAAGACCGCGCACAAGAATGGGACGACGCTGAAAGAGGAAGCGGTGAAGTCGGGATTGGTCACCGCGGCGGAGTTCGACGCAATAGTGCGGCCGGAAGACATGATCCATCCCAAATAATCGTGCTCAAAAAACGCTCCTTCACACTCTCAGGCCACCGCACGTCCGTGGCGCTGGAGCCGGAGTTCTGGGCGGTGCTGGAGACCGAGGCGGCGCGGACGGGCGCGAACCTGTCAGCCTTCGTCGCCAAGATCGACGGCGCGCGCGGCATCCGCCCGCTCGCCAGCGCCCTGCGCGTCCGCGCGCTTGCGGCGCAGAAGTCCCCGCCCTAGCGTTAGCCTGCTGACACAAGGCTGTCAGGAGCGTGGCAGTAGAAGGGCGTGCAATCCGCAAAGACGAGGTTTCCATGATCACCCTGTTCCACCGCCCCAAGACGCGCTCGGAGCGCTTTCTCTGGCTGTTCGAGGAGCTTGGCGCGCCCTATCAGATCAAGGAGGTCGTCACGCGCACCCGCGAGGGCGGCGCGCCCGATCCGGCCAACCCTCATCCGCATGGCAAGGTGCCGGCGATCTCCGATGACGGCGTGGTGATCTGGGAGTCCCCCGCCATCGCGCTCTATCTGACCGACAAATTTCCGAAGGCCGGCATCGGCCCGCTGGTCGGCGACGCCAAACGCGGCCCCTATCTCTCGTGGCTGGTCTATTACGGCAGCGTGCTGGAGCCCGCCTTCATGTCGAAATTCATGAACGTCGCAGTGCCGGTGGGAACGGCGGGCTGGGTCGAGGTCGAGCAGGCGATGGGCTTCATCGTCAAGACGCTCTCGGTCGGCTCCTATCTGCTGGGCGAGAAATTCTGTGCCGCCGACGTGCTCTATTCCACCACCTTCGCGATGTTCGGCGCCTCGCCGATGATGCCCAAATCACCGGCGATCGATGCTTACGTGAAGCGCTGCACCGAGCGGCCGGCCTTCGCGCGGGCGATGGCGAAGGGGGGTGCGTGATGCTGATGCTCTATCATGCGCCGCGCTCGCGCTCATCGAGCGTGGTCTGGATGCTCGAGGAACTCGGCGAACCGTACAAGATCGAGATCGTTCCGATCGTCTATGGCAACGGACAGGGCGCGCCCGCGCCCGAAAGCTATCGCGCCATCCATCCGCACAAAAAGGTGCCGGCGCTGGATCATGACGGCGCGAAGATCTTCGAATGCGCGGCGATCGCGCTCTATCTAGGCGATGCGTTTCCCAAGGCGGGGCTGGCGCCGCCCATCGGCGACTCCAAACGCGGGCCATACGATACCGCGCTCGCCTATTGGACGGGCGTGATGAACCCGGTGGTCACCGCGCACTTCCGCGGCTGGGACAAGGAAACGCCCACCGGCTTCGGCACGTTCGAGGACATGGAAACCTATGTCGCCGGCCGCGTGGAAGCGGCGGGGCCCTGGCTGATGGGCGAGCGCTTCACCATGGCCGACATCTTGTGGGGCGGCGCGCTGGAGTTCTTCCGCGGCAACGTGTTTCCCGCGCGCAAGCAATATGACGATTATATCGCTCGCCTCGCCGCGCGGCCGGCGCGCCAGCGCGCCCTGGCGAAGGATGGTGGTTGACGGTGGCCGAGATCGTCAATCTGCGGCGGGTGAAGAAGGCCAAGGCGCGGGCGGAGAAATCCGCTGAAGCCGACGCGAACCGCGTCAAACATGGCGTCGCGAAGAATGTACACAAGCTCGCGCAGGCGCGCGGCGAAAAGGACAAGCGCGCGCTGGAAGGCCATCGCCTGAAAGACGACGAATGACGAGCAAGGGCCCGCTGTCCGGCATCCTCGTCGTCGATCTCACGCGCGTGCTGGCCGGGCCGTTCTCTGCGATGCTGCTGGCGGAGCTCGGCGCGCGCGTGATCAAGGTCGAGCCCCCGCGCGTCGGCGACGATTCCCGCCACATCGGTCCCTTCGTGAAGACGAAATCCGGCGGCACCAAGTCCGGCTATTTCATGAGCGTCAATCGCGGCAAGGAATCCATCGCGCTGGACCTGAAGGCCGATGGCGACCGCAAGATTTTCGAGGCGCTGGTCGCGCGCGCCGACGTGCTGATCGAGAATTATCGCGGCGGCACGATGGAACGGTTGGGCTATGGCTACGATACGCTGAAAGCGAAGCATCCCCGTCTGATCTATGCCGGAGTCTCCGGCTTTGGCCACACTGGGCCTTACGCGAAACGTCCCGCTTACGACATGGTGGTGCAGGCGATGGGCGGAGTGATGAGCCTGACCGGCCATCCGGGCGCGCCGCCGACGCGCGTCGGCACCTCGACCGGCGATCTCACCGCCGGATTGTTCGCCACCATCGGCATCGTCACAGCGCTTTACGATCGCGAGAAAACCGGACGAGGACAGAAGATCGACGTAGCAATGCTCGACAGCCAGGTCGCGGTGCTGGAGAACGCGATCTCGCGCTATGTCGCGACCGGCGAAGTGCCCGGACGGCTGGGCTCGCGCCATCCCTCCATCGCGCCCTTCGCCGCCTTCGCCACGCAAGACGGCCACATCGCCGTCGCGGCCGGAAACGACGAACTATTTGCGCGCGTCGCCCGCGTGCTGGGCCGCGAAGAACTGACCGCCGATCCGCGCTTCACCACCAATCCCAACCGCGTGACCCATGTCGATGCGCTGGCCGCCGAAATGGAAACGGCCCTCGCCGCGCGCCCGTCGAAGGACTGGCTGGCGCTGCTCGAAGAGGCCGGCGTGCCGTGCGGCCCGCTCAACAACGTCGCCCAAGTGATGGCTGACCCGCAGGTGCTGGCCCGCAACATGATCGTCACCGTCACCGACCCCGACATCGGCGACATCCGCATGCAGGGCAACCCGATCAAACTGTCGGGCTATGACGACCCGAAGACGCGGAAATCGGCGCCGGATTTGGATGCGGATCGGGCG
>Ga0302326_10014472_pt1 | contig 16664 bp, 6 predicted proteins | sample Palsa_T0_3_FD_202264 | JGI IMG/M metagenome (GOLD analysis project Ga0302326, IMG submission 202264) | Peat permafrost microbial communities from Stordalen Mire near Abisko, Sweden - Palsa_T0_3 | ecosystem: Environmental > Terrestrial > Soil > Palsa > Peat permafrost | place: Sweden: Abisko...
CCACCGCCAGCCCGGCGCGTTTGGCCAACGGCATATCGGGCAAGTCGTCGCCCATATAGGCCACCTCGTCTTCTCGCACGCCGGCTTTTTGCAGGCACTCGTTAAACGCGGCCATCTTGGTTTCCTGGCCGAGGTAGACGAACTCCACTTTTAACTCCTGGGCTCGCTGCGACACGGCTGGAGATTTTCGTCCTGTAATGAAGCCGGTGCGGATCCCCATGATGTGCGCGAGTTTCAGCCCCGCGCCGTCCTGGGAGTTAAACGCCTTCATCTCCGCGATGCCAAAATTGCCGGGCAGGGAAATGAGGTTGACGGCGCCGTCGGTGAGTGTGCCGTCAACATCCATCAGAAACAGCTTGATTTTGCGCGCTCGCTCGAGAATCTCAGGGGTAGGAGCCATGCACTCATCATATCTGTCATATCATGCGTCCGATTGGGCACCCATGTAATCTATAAACTCCTACCTATGGCGATACACATTGCACTGAATCACAAAACCCACTATCGCTATGATCGTCCGGTACTGCTCGGGCCGCAGACCATCCGCCTGCGCCCTGCTCCGCATACCCGCACGCCGATCCTTGCCTACTCCCTGAAGGTGCTGCCGAAGAACCACTTCATCAACTGGCAACAAGATCCGCAAGCCAACTACCTCGCTCGTTGTGTTTTTCCGGAAAGAACGACAGAGTTCTCAGTGGAAGTTGACCTGGTTGCCGAAATGGCAATCTTCAATCCCTTCGATTTTTTCCTGGAGCCGTACGCCGAGCAAATCCCGTTCACCTATGAGGACTCGCTCGCCCGCGAACTGCGCCCATACCTCGAGGCCGAGGTACCAGGCCCCAGGCTGGCCGCTTTTTTGAGTCAGGTTCCCCGCGTCCCCACTCGCACCCTCGATTTCCTGGTCAATCTCAATCAACGGGTGCAGCGTGATATCGGCTATGTCATCCGTCTCGAGCACGGCATACAGACGTGCGATCAGTCTCTCGCCCTGGGCACTGGCTCATGCCGCGACTCGGCGTGGCTGCTGGTGCAAATCCTGCGCAACCTCGGCCTTGCCGCTCGCTTTGTCTCCGGCTACCTCATCCAGCTCACCGCCGACGTGAAGCCCCTCGAGGGCCCCGCCGGGGCTTCCATGGACTTTACCGACTTGCACGCCTGGACGGAGGTCTTCCTTCCCGGGGCTGGCTGGGTGGGCTTCGATCCTACTTCAGGCCTGTTGGCCGGCGAGGGACATATCCCGCTCGCCTGTACTCCCGATGCCGGCAGCGCTGCTCCCATCTCCGGTCCCTTGGAATTCTGCAAGACGGATTTCAGCTTCTCCATGACGGTGCAGCGGATCTTCGAATCACCGCGCGTAACCAAGCCCTATACCGACGAGCAATGGCAGCAGATTGAAGCCCTCGGTCACCAGGTGGACGTGGACCTGCAAGTGGGCGACGTACGCCTGACCATGGGCGGCGAACCAACCTTCGTTTCGCTCGACGACCGAAATGGAAGCGAATGGTCGACCACCGCCATGAGTCCCGCCAAGCGCCGCCTGGCGGGGGAACTGCTGCTCAGAATGCGCGACCGTTTCTCCACCGGCGCCTTGCTCCACACCGGGCAGGGCAAGTGGTATCCCGGCGAACCACTGCCCCGCTGGGCCTTCGGCTGCTACTGGCGCAAAGACGCGGTGCCTATTTGGGAGAACCAAAGGCTGTTCGCCGAGGACGGCAAAGACTATGGCTACGGCGCGGAGGATGCGCGCCGCTTCCTCGACGCCCTCGCCCGCCGCTTGCAAGTGAGTTCCTCCTTCACCATCACCGCCTACGAGGACATCTTCTTTAACCTGTGGAAGGAGCGGCGCCTGCCGGAACTCATTGACCCGCTCGACCCCACGCTGAAGGAATTCGGTGAACGCGCCCGCCTGGCACAGCTGTTCGAAAAGGCCGCGGAGCAACCCGTCGGCTTTGTCCTTCCCTTGCGCCGGATCCCCACCCGGTCGGGCACGCCGCGATGGACCAGCCAGCCCTGGTTCCCGCTCGTGGAGCGCATGTTTCTCAGTCCCGGCGACTCTCCCATGGGATATCGTCTGCCGCTCGAGGCGCTGCCTTGGACCAAGCCGGAGGACGTTACCTACGGGTTCGATACTGATCCTTTCCGGCGCAGAGACAAGCTGCCGCACCGGCCGGAACGGCGGATGGGCCTTTTCTCCAGCCCGCCGGCCAGCGACGAGCCGCTGCCCGCAGCGGATAGAGGCGACCCAAACCGTGACCCTGATCAGGCGTTAACCCTCACCCGTCCGGCGCTCTGCGTGCAGGCGCGCGAGGGCAGGCTTTACATCTTTATGCCCCCGGTCGACTACCTGACGGACTACCTCGACCTGGCCGCCGCCATCGAAGACACTGCGGTGCATCTCTCGATGCCGGTATTGATCGAAGGCTACACCCCTCCCGACGATACCCGCATCGCGGTCTTCAAAGTCACGCCGGATCCCGGCGTCATCGAGGTGAACATCCAGCCCGCTGCCAGCTGGGACCAGCTGGTGGAAAACACGACGGCGGTATACGACTTGGCCCGCCAGACCCGCCTGGGTACGGAGAAGTTCATGCTCGATGGGCAGCACACCGGAACCGGCGGCGGCAACCACATGGTGATTGGCGGCCCCACTCGCGAAGACAGCGCGTTTCTCCGCCGGCCCGACTTACTGCGCAGCATGGTCAATTATTGGCAAAACCATCCTGCGCTTTCCTATCTGCTTTCCGGTTTGTTCATCGGGCCCACCAGCCAGCACCCCCGGGTGGACGAGGGACGAGTTGACTCCCTTTACGAGCTGGAGATTGCCTTCGACCAGATTCCCGAGCGGAGCGCGGCCCCGCCCTCTTCGCGGCTGACGGATCGCCTCTTTCGTCATTTGTTGATTGATGTCACCGGGAGCACGCACCGCGCCGAATTCTGCATCGACAAGCTCGATCCGCCGGAAGGAGCTGGATCGCGCCTCGGTCTGCTCGAGCTGCGCGCGTTTGAAATGCCTCCGCACGCGCGCATGAGCCTGACACAACAACTACTCGTGCGGGCGCTCATCGCCCAATTCTGGCGTAAGCCTTACCGCCAAAAATTGATCCCCTGGGGGACCAGCCTGCACGACCGCTTCATGCTGCCCCATTACGTGCAGCTTGATTGGGAAGACGTGGTGGCCGACCTGAACCGCGCCGGCTATGGCTTCCGCAGCGAATGGTTCGCTCCCCACTTCGAGTTTCGCTTTCCTCCCATCGGCTCGGTGACCGTGCGCGGCATCCAGCTGGAACTGCGCCACGCCTTGGAACCCTGGAATGTTTTGGGCGAGGAAGCTTCGAGCGGAGGTACCGCCCGCAGCGTGGATTCCTCGGTGGAGCGATTGCAGGTAAAGGTGACAGGAATGATTGCAAACCGCTATGCCGTGCTGTGCAATGGCCGTCCGGTTCCGCTGCAGGCCACCGGCGTTGCGGGCGAGTTCGTTGCCGGAGTCCGTTACCGGGCCTGGCAGCCGATCTCTTGTCTGCATCCGGACATTCCCATCCACAGCCCGCTGGTCTTTGACATCGTGGATACCTGGTCCAGCCACGCTATCGGCGGCTGCACTTATCACGTGGTGCATCCGGGCGGCCGAGCCAACGAGCAATACCCGGTCAACGCATACGAAGCCGAGAGCCGCCGCCTGGCCAGGTTCACTGATATTGGCCACACGCCCGGTCCCATTACCGTCCCCAACGAAAGACCCAACCCCGATTTTCCATTGACGCTGGATTTGCGCCGAAGTCCTTAAGGAATGGCCGAGATACTGGACGACCCGCTCCTCATCGCCGACTATCGCCAGGCTCCCGGCGCTTATGACGAGATGTGCCTGGAGCGCGGCGCTCTTCGCCCTCATTGGGACCGGTACATCGGGTCGTTGTCGTCCCTCGGGAGCAAAGAGCTGGCCCACCGCTGGCAGATCGCGCGCCAGCGCATCCGCGAGAATGGCGTCAGCTACAACGTCTACGGCGATCCTCTGGGCACGGACCGCCCCTGGAGCCTGGACGCTATTCCGCTGCTGATTCCGCCAGCGGAATGGAGCTATCTCGAAGCAGGCCTGATCCAACGCGCCCGCTTGCTGAACACCATCCTGGCCGATCTTTACGGTCCGCAGAAGCTGCTGCTCGACGGGCATCTTCCCCCCGCCTTGGTCTTTGGCAACCCGTCCTTCTGGCGTGCCTGCCACGACGTCCCAGTCCCCAGCGGGAATTACCTTCATCTGCTCGCGGTTGATCTGGCCCGTTCGCCCGATGGGCAGTGGTGGGTGATTTCCGACCGCACGCAGGCCCCGTCCGGCGCCGGCTACGCTCTCGAAAACCGCATTGTCATGTCGGAGACCTTTCCCGACCTGTTTCGCGAGGCACAGGTACACCGCTTAGCTGGCTTTTTCCGCGCCTTTCGTGAGACCTTGACCGCCCTATCCCCCTCGGGCCGCACTCAGCCCCGGATCGTGCTGCTGACCCCCGGTCCGTGGAACGAAACCTACTTCGAGCATTCTTACCTGGCTCGCTACCTCGGATTCACCCTGGTGCAGGGGGCAGACCTCACGGTGCGAGAAAACCGCGTCTTTCTCAAGTCTCTGGAAGGACTGCGGCCGGTGGACGTCATCTTGCGCCGCATGGACGATGGCTTCTGCGATCCGCTCGAACTGTATTCCGAGTCCTACCTGGGCATACCTGGATTGGTTGAAGCCGTGCGCTCCGGCAACGTAGCCGTGGCCAATGCCCTGGGTAGCGGCTTGCTGGAAACCTCAGCCTTTATTCCCTTTCTTCCTGGTCTCAGCCGCAGCTTGTTGGGCGAGCGCTTGGCCTTGCCCTCGGTCGCTACCTGGTGGTGCGGCCAGCCGGCAGCTCTTAGATATGTACGCCAAAACCTGGACTTTCTGGTTATCAAGCCGGCCTACCCGTCTAAGGGCATGGAGCCGGTCTTTGGCGGCAGGCTCGACTCCAGTGCACGTTCGCGGCTGGTGGCGCAGTTGGAGGCCAAGCCCAACGAATTTGTCGGCCAAGAGCTGATCAACCTTTCCAGCGTTCCCGTATGGTCGGACGGAACTCTAGCCCCGCGGCGGGTAGTCTTGCGCGTCTACCTAGCGGCGGCGGGCGACAGCTGGATCGTCATGCCGGGTGGCTTGACCCGCGTTTCCCCCTCTCCCGATACACCGGTGGTTTCCATGCAGCACGGCGGCGGCAGCAAGGACACCTGGGTTCTTTCCCCCCAGCCGGTCGAAAATCTAAGCTTGCGCCGTCCTCGAGATTTGCCGGTCGAGCTGCATCGCGGGGCCGGCAGTGACCTGCCCAGCCGCGCTGCCGAACATCTCTTTTGGTTAGGGCGCTATTCCGAGCGCTGCGAGCACTTGGCGCGTGTTCTGCGTTGCATCCTGGTGCGCATGACTGGTGAATCCTGGGCGCCGGAGACTTCCGGGTGGAAGTCATTGATGCAGATGTATGAGTGTCTGGAGTCGCCCTATTCGCGCCTGGCCATGGACGATCCGCAGGGTCATCTCGACCAGCAGGGAGACCTGGAGAAGGAATTGCTCTCGCTGATTTTCGAAGAGCAGCGTAATGACAGCCTGAACGCCAATCTGAGCCGGGTCACGCGCGCCGCGGCGCAGGTCCGGGATCGTCTCTCGAGCGATCTGCTCCGCATTGTGAGCCAGCTGGGCAGTCTGGCCCGGGCCTCGGACCGCGTCGCCTGGGGCTATGTGTCCGCGGCTGACGCGCTGGCCGTGCTGAACAGCTGTATCCTGACCCTGGCTGCCCTGAATGGGATTGAAACCGGCAACATAACCCGCGGCCCGGGCTGGCACTTTCTCAACATTGGTAGGCGGATTGAGCGCTCAATGCAGTTGGTGGAGCTGCTGCGCGCGATCATGATCCCCATTGACCCGGAAAATTGGCCGTCGATGGAGATGCTCCTTGAGGTCGCCGACAGTTCCATTACCTACCGCTCGCGCTATTTCACTGCTCTCCAGGCTGCGCCGGTGATCGATCTGCTGATGAACGACGAGGCCAACCCCCGCTCTCTGGCCTTTCAGCTAAAGGATTTGGAGCGGCACTCCGCTGCCCTTTCGGCGATGCCTTCGGGAAACGGGTGGCCGGTCTTAAAGCAGAGGCAAACCGAGGCGGCAGCGGCGCGGCTGCTGAACGCCGACATCGAACTGCTCTGCGAGGGGCCAACCGGAAGCAACCGCACCCGCCTCGATAACCTCCTTGAAGACATGGGGGCAGCCCTGCCTGCCTTCTCGGAAGCTATCGCCAACACCTACTTCAGCCACGCGGAAATGGAGCGCGCCACCTGAAGGCCCTTTTGAAGGGTACGGGCTTCAGAGGTTGCGGAAAGGGTCTTCGGGACTCTCGTGGAGTTTTTCCGGAGCCTGTTTAGCCGACTCATCCCTATGACTCAGACGTACGGGCTGAAGCCCGTACCCTTCATTTCTCTCCGATAGGATAGAGATACAAGATGCTTTACCGTGTGCGGCACCAAACCATTTACGACTACGTCCAGCCTGTCTCGGTCTCTCACCATGTCGTTCGCCTCACCCCGCGCGATATTCGCGGACAGCGGCGCCGTGCATGTGAGCTAACCGTTTGGCCCGTGCCGCCTTCTCGCGCCACCACACATGTCGACTACTTCGGCAACACAGCCACCTCATTCACCCTGCCCGAATCGCACACCCGCATGAGCGTAGAGGCGAGTAGTGAGTTGGAAGTGCAGGCCGTCGCTCACCCCATCTTCTCGGAATGTCCGTCCTGGGAAACGGTGCGCGATACCGTGCCCAGCGACCATACCCCTGACGGTCTGGACGCCTACCAATTTGTCTTCGATTCGATCCGCGTCTCCGCCAAACCGGACCTGGCCGACTATGCCCGCCAATCCTTCCCCCGGGAGAGGCCATTGCTCGAGGCTGTTTTCGATCTCACCACCCGCATCTACCAGGATTTCCGCTTTGACCCCAAAGCCACGGAAGTGACCACGCCCGTCGAAACCTTCTTCGAAAAGCGCCGCGGTGTCTGCCAGGACTTCTCCCACCTCCAGATCGCCTGCATGCGCTCGCTGGGCCTCCCGGCGCGGTACGTCAGCGGATACCTGCGCACCCTTCCTCCTCCTGGCAAGGCGAGGTTGGTGGGAGCCGACGCCTCCCACGCCTGGTGTTCCGCCTGGTGCCCCGGCTTTGGTTGGGTGGACTTCGACCCTACCAACAACTGCATACCTACTGACGGCCACATCACACTGGCTTGGGGCAGGGACTACAGCGACGTCAGCCCCATTCGCGGAGTTCTGCTTGGCGGCGCCAAGCACAGCCTCAAAGTGGGCGTGGACGTGATGCCGTTGGAATGACCAGGGACGGCTAAACTGATTATGGCGCGTCTAAATAGCCTGTGCCTCTGGAGAGATCGAATTGAAGTTAAGAACCCTGCTGCCTGTGCTGTTTCTGCTGACCGTCCGACTGAACGCTGCCGATCCCAGCAATGTCACCCGCGGAACCCTATCCAACGGTTTGCAGGTAGTCATCGTGCGCAACGCGCTGGCGCCCGTAGTCACGGTGGAGCTGAATTTCAAGGTCGGTGGAGACGAAACCCCGCCCGGCTTCCCGGGGTCGGCCCACGCTGAAGAGCACATGGCCTTCCGCGGCTGCACGGGCATGAGCGCCGATCAGACCGCCGCCATTTACGCCCAGCTGGGCGGCCGGGACAACGCCGACACGCAGCAGAACATTACCCAATATTTCACCACCGTCCCCGCCGCCGACCTGGATGTGGCCCTTCAGGCGCAGGCCGCCTGCCTGCGCGGAGTCGACGATTCCGAAGAAGAATGGGCGCACGAGCGAGGCGCCATTGAACAGGAAGTCTCCCGCGATCTCTCCAATCCCACCTACAAATTCATCGATCGCCTGAACGGCGACATGTTCGCCGGCACGCCCTACGCGCACGACCCGCTGGGCACCAGGGCCTCCTTCGATGCCACCACCGGCGCCATGCTCAAGGACTTCTATAAGAAGTGGTACACCCCCGGCAACGCCATCCTGGTCATCGTGGGCGACGTGGATCCTACGGCCACCATGGCCAAAGTCAAGCAGCTGTACGGCGACATCGCCAACCATCCGCTGCCTGAGCACCCGGCCATCAACCTGACTCCGGTCAAGCCGGAAACCTTCACTCTCGATAGCAATCTGCCCTATGTTCTGGGCTTTATTGCCTATCGCATGCCCGGGACCGATTCGCCGGATTACGCCGCCACGCAAATTCTGGCCGACATCCTGGCTAGCCAGCGCGGCGATGTCTACGGCATGGTGCCCGCGGGCAAAGCTCTCTATGCGGGATTCGGCGTAGCAGAAAGCTATCCCAAAGCCAGCGTCGGCTACGGCGAGATCGCTCTGCCCGCCGGCGCCGATGCCGCCGGCCCCATCAACGAGATGCGCCAGATCGTCGAAGGCTATGCCCAGAAGGGCTTGCCCCAGGACCTGTTCGACGCCGCCAAGCGGAGCGAGATTGCCTCCGCCGAGTTTCAGCGCAACTCCATCCCCGGACTAGCCTCGGAATGGTCGCAGGCGCTCACCGCCGAGGGCCGCAACTCTCCGGATGACGACATCCAGGCGATCCGGTCCGTCACCTTGGCGGACGTGAACCGGGTGGCCAAGCAGTACCTGGTAGCCTCCAACTCCATCACCGCCACCCTCAAGCCGTCGCCTTCCGGTGAGGCCGTTGCCGCCAAGGGCTTTGGCGGGCAGGAGAAGATGACCTCCGCTCCCACCAAGCCGGTGGTTCTGCCCGTCTGGGCACAGGCGTCACTCTCGAAGCTGAAAGTCCCTGCCGACTACATTGTCGCCTCTGATTCAACGCTGCCCAACGGGCTTCGCCTGATCGTGAAGACTGACCACACCAGCCCCACTGTCACCGTGGTCGGTACCGTTAAGAACAACTCCGATCTACAAACGCCGAAAGGGCAGGAGGGAGTCTCGGAGGTGCTGGACGGCCTTTACTCCTACGGCACCACCACCCTCGACCGCTTGGCCTTCCAAAAGGCGTTGGACGACATCGCCGCCAATGAGAGTGCGGGCTTTGACTTCTCGGTTCAGGTGTTGAAGGACAACTTCTCCCGCGGCGTGGAACTGTTGGCCGACAACGAACTCCATCCCGCGCTGCCCGCGGAGGCCTTTGCCGTGGTCAAGGACCAGACCACGCAATTTGTGGCCGGCAATTTGAAGAGCCCCGGCTACCGCACTTCGCGCGCCCTCGATTTGGCCCTGCTGCCGGCGGGTGATCCGGTACTGCGGGAGGCCACGCCGGCCACCCTGGGAACTGTCACGCTGGAGGACGTAAAGCAATATCACGCCACCACCATGCGTCCTGATCTGACCACGATTGTGGTGATCGGTGACGTCACTCCGGAGGAGGCCAAGGCGGTGATCACCAAGTGGTTTGGTGACTGGAAGGCGACGGGTCCGAAGCCGGAAACCACACTGCCGGCGATCCCGGTCAACAAAGCCTCAGCCGCCAACGTCCCCGATCCCCAAGCGGTGCAGGACTCGGTCGTCCTGGCGCAGCAGCTGAACCTCAATCGTTTCGATCCAGACTACTACCCCTTGCAACTGGGCAATCACGTGCTCGGCGGCGGCTTCTACGCCACCCGGCTCTACCATGACCTGCGCCAGGTAGCCGGCTATGTCTACAACGTGGACGTCAGCATGGAGGCATCAAAGACCCGCGCCAGCTACAGCGTCACCTACGGCTGCGATCCGGACAAGGTCTCAAAGGCAAGGGCTCTGATCCAGCGCGACCTGGACCAGATGCGCACCCAGGATGTGACCCCCGACGAGCTCCATCTGGCGAAGGCCATGCTTTTGCGGGCGATTCCTCTGGGCGAGTCGAGCGAAGAGGGAGTGGCCCAAGGCCTGCTCCGCCGGGCGGTGATTGGCCTGCCCTTGGATGAGCCCATCGTGGCGGCCAAGAAGTACTTTGAACTCAACGCCGATCAGGTCAAAGCGGCCTTCGCCCGGCAGGTCCGGCTGGACGACTTCGTCCAGGTAGTCCGGGGCCCAGCTCCCCAATAGGGCGGCTGGTAGACTAGACCTACCTGTCGTTATTCGACGTCATTTCAACCAACCTCTTTCCGAAGCCCGGAAGAACAGGAATTCTCCGCCCGTGAGCACGCCCATTCGCAATATCGCCATCATCGCCCACGTCGACCATGGCAAGACAACTCTCGTGGACGCAATGTTGCGCCAGGCCGGCACCTTCCGTGCCAATGAAGCCCTTACCGAACGGGTGATGGACTCGAACGAGCTGGAGAAGGAACGCGGCATCACCATTCTGGCCAAAAACACGGCCATCCAGTTCCAGGACACCAAGATCAACATCGTCGATACCCCCGGCCACGCCGATTTTGGCGGCGAGGTCGAGCGCGCGCTCAAGATGGTGGACGGGGTCATGCTGTTGGTGGATGCCTCCGAAGGCCCCCTGCCCCAAACCCGCTACGTGCTCTCCAAGGCCCTCGAGGCCAAACTGCTGCCGATCCTGGTCATCAACAAGATTGATCGTCCCGACGCCCGCCCCAAGGAGGTGCTCGATGAGGTCTACGACCTTTTCATCGATCTGGATGCACACGAAGACCAGCTGGATTTTCCCGTGCTCTATACCAACGCCAAGCTGGGAACGGCCAGCCTCTCGTTGACCGAGCCTGGAGAGAGCCTGCAACCGCTCTTTGAAACCATTCTCTCCACCATTCCACCGGCTAAGGGTGATGCCGATGGGCCGCTGCAGATCCTGGTCACCAACCTCGATTACTCCGACTACCTGGGACGGCTGGCGATCGCGCGCGTGTTTAACGGAACCCTGCACAACGGGGAAGAGGTGAACATCTCCAAGCGCGATGGATCGCTGCTCAAGACCAAGATCACCAAGCTGTTTACGTTCAACGGGCTAAAGCGCACCGACACCGAGGAGACGCAGGTGGGCGACATCGTCGCCATCGCCGGAGTTACCGGCATTACGATCGGCGAGACCATCACCGGGATTGAAAATCCCACGCCGCTGCCGCTCATTGTCATCGACGAGCCGACCATCGCCATGCAATTTTCTGTCAACAACTCCCCCATGGCGGGGCGCGAAGGACAATTTGTCACCTCGCGCAATTTACGCGAGCGTCTGGACCGGGAACTGCTCACCAATGTCTCGATCCGCGTGGAAGAGACGGGAAGTCCTGACAGCTTCAAGGTCCTGGGCCGTGGGGAGCTGCAATTGGCCATCCTGATCGAGATGATGCGTCGTGAAGGTTTTGAGCTGATGGTGGGTCGGCCCGAAATTGTCACCCGCACGGTGGATGGGAAAGTCCAGGAACCGGTCGAACACCTCACCATTGACGTTCCAGACGCTTTCGTCGGCACGGTGATTGAGCGTCTCGGGCCCCGGCGTGGGGAGATGCTGAAGATGCACAATCACGGTTACGGACGGGTCCGTCTGGAGTTCCGTGTTCCCAGCCGCGGCCTCATCGGCCTGCGCAGTGAGATGCTGACGGAGACTCGTGGCACCATCGTGATGAATTCGCTCTTTGACGGTTACATGCCGTACCAGGGAGAGATACCGCAGCGGCCCAGCGGGGCCCTGATTTCTGACCGCAACGGAGCCACTACCGCTTACGCGTTGAATGGGCTGCAGGATCGGGGAGTGCTCTTCATTACCGCCGGCGTAGAGGTTTACGAGGGCATGGTGATCGGCGAGCATTCACGCGACAACGACCTGGATGTGAATGTGGTCCGCGAGAAGAAGCTGACTAACATGCGTGCCTCCAGTGCCGACGACGCCATCCGCCTGGTGCCCTTCAAGCCCATGAACCTGGAGCAAGCAATCGAGTTCATCGCGGAAGACGAGCTGGTGGAAGTGACGCCGAAGTCTCTGCGTCTACGCAAGAAGATTCTGCAGGCCAACCGCCGTCCAAGGCGCAACAACGCCTCGGCAAGTTAATCCCGCATTGTTTTTGAAGGGTACGGCCTTTAGGCCGTACGTAAACTGTTGCAAAAGGAAGGCTTTAGCCGCTGAGGGCGGGATCCCTCAGCGGCTAAAGCCGACTCTGGTTGATGGCCTTAACGTACGGGCTGAAGCCCGTACCCTTCAAAGATGCAGGGGCTAAAGCCCATCCTTATTTTGCTGCTTATGGCCCGACTAAAGTCGTGCCCTGATACAAAACATGAGTTTTTTCGCAGCCTGTGAAACCCGTCCCCTTCAAAGCCGCTCCGCAATCGACTTCGCCTGGGTAAAGAGCAGAAGGTAGTCCGGTCCGCCAGCCTTGGAATCCGTACCCGACATATTGAACCCGCCAAACGGATGCGCTCCCACCATGGCTCCGGTGCACTTGCGGTTGAAATACAAATTTCCCACATGAAACGCCCGCCGGGCATGATCCAGCTTTGCTTGTGAACCGGAATACACCGCCCCGGTCAGCCCATACTCGGTATTGTTGGCAATCTCCAGCGCATGGTCATAATCGTTGGCCCGAATTACCGCCAGCACCGGCCCAAAAATCTCTTCCAAGGCAATACGTGCCGTGGGCGCCACATCCACAAACACTGTCGGTTCCAGATAGTAACCACCTTCCGTGCTCGCCATAGCGCGTCCGCCCGTCAACAACCGTCCTTCACCCTTGCCGATCTCGATATAGGAGAGAATCGTATCCATCGCTGATTGGTTTACCACCGGGCCCATGCTTGCGTTTGCCGCGGGATCGCCGACCCGCAAGTCCTGCACCCGCTCCCGCACCCGTTCCACAAAAACGTCGTAGACGGGCTCTTCCACAATCGCGCGCGAACAAGCCGAGCACTTCTGTCCATTAAACCCGAAAGCCGAAGCCACAACTCCGTCCACTGCGGCATCGAGATCGCAGTCGGTGCTCACGATAATCGAATCCTTGCCCCCCATCTCGAGCACGGTGCGCTTGATCCAGATCTGTCCAGGCTTGGTTCGCGCCGCCCGGGCATGGATATCGAGCCCAACCTCCTTCGAGCCGGTAAATGCAATCAGGCGTGTCTTGGGATGCTCAACGATCGCATTGCCGAAAGTGCTGCCCGAGCCAGGGCAAAAGTTCACCACCCCCGGAGGCATACCCGCCTCTTCGAGCAAATCGATAAACCGCGCCGCGATGGTGGGAGAATCGCTCGAAGGCTTCAAGATCACAGTATTTCCCGTGACGATCGCCGCCGCGGTCATGCCCGCCATAATGGCAAAAGGAAAATTCCACGGCGGAATCACCGCGCACACGCCCAGCGGAATGTACCACAGCTGATTCCGTTCCCCGGGATACGGGATAGGCGTCGTCGAACCCGCCAGCCGCAGCGCCTCACGCGCATAGAACTCGAGGAAGTCGATGGTCTCCGAGACATCGGCGTCGGCCTCTGCCCAATTCTTCCCCACCTCGTAAACCAACCACGCGCAGAACTCAAATTTCCGCTTCCGAATCAGCTCCGAGGTCTGCAACAGCAACGCCGTGCGCTCCTCAACGGGCGCGTACTTCCAGGTTGCGAACGCCTCCAAGGCGGCCTTCATGGCCAGCTCGGCATGTTCGTGTCCAGCCTTCTGGTGTATCCCGACAATCTGTGCCGGGCGCGCCGGGTTCAACGACTGGATCTTTTCCGCCGTCCGCGATCGCACCCCGCCGATCACCAGTTGATACTCGTGCCCAAGCAAATCCCCCACTTTCGTCAACGCGGCCTGCATGGCATGCACGTTTTGCTGGTCACGAAAATCAATGAAGGGTTCATTGCGGAAGACTCCGCTAGGCGCAATAGGCTGAATTACGGTGCTGATCTGTGCGGTCGACATAACAACCCGATTTTACTCTTTATCGCGTGGCCGTGAGGCGCTCCGTTTGCGCAGACATCTGGGCCGTACGCTCCAGCTTGTCCCAGTTGAAGGGCCGTCCGTCAATCGCCCGCTTCACGGTCTTGAACAGTACCAGCGAAAACAGCTGACGATACGCAAACCGCTGCAACCAGATATGGAACAGCAGCCAGCCATCTCCCCGGTTCGCATCGTGCTTCCGCTCCAGGCTGAAGGCCAAGGCGGAAGTGACAAAGTCGATGATCAAAAAACCAAGGAAGAAAGTCAGCAATTTTTCAAAATTGGCTGCGTTCGCTGCTTCCGGATGAAAATGGCGGTCAAGCAGGTAGTGAAACACTCCGGCGACGAACATCAGGTCGATAAACGGCGACACCAGCGGCAGCAGGATCTGGAACACCAAAATGTTAGGCAGGGCAAACAACCCCATCGCCCTGTTCTTGAGGAACGCCGCCTGGTGCTTGTACACCGCCTGCAACGTTCCGAAAGACCACCGGAACCGCTGCCGCATAAGTCCCCCGGCAGTGGCCGGCGCCTCGGTAAATGCCAGGGCGCGATCTTCGTAAATCACCTTGTAACCCTGCTCCAGCAGATTCATGGTCAGGTCGGCATCCTCCGCCACCGTATTGACCGGGTAGCATCCGCCTTGCCGCACAGCGTCTGTCCGCCACGCGCCGATGGCCCCAGGAACCACGGTGACGATGTTGAACAGGTCTAGTGCCCGGCGCTCGAAGTTCTGGCTGGTGATGTACTCCAGGGCCTGCCAGCGGGTCCAGAGGTTCACCCGGTTGCCCACCTTGGCGTTGCCGGCCACGGCCCCGATCGACGGGTCGGCAAAATGGCAAATCAGCTTCGACACCGCATCGGCTGCGATCACGGTGTCGGCATCGATGCCTACATAGAACTCTTCTTCGAGCTCGCTCACCGCGAAGTTCAGCGCCTCCGCTTTGCCCCCATTCACCTTGCGCAGCACCGTCAGCATGCCGGCCGCGATCTCCTCCGGATAGGCAGCCCGCGCGACCTCGGAGGTCCGATCCGGCGAACCATCGTCGATGACCACAATGCGCAGATGAGGATAGTCCGAGTTCAGCACCGAACGGATGGTACGGACGATGACTTTTTCTTCGTTATAGGCGGGAATCAGTACCGCAACCCGGGGCAGGAAGCCACCGGGCACCGCCGGAACAGGGCGGATGCGCAGCCGATCGATCAAGGCCAGAATGCCCACCAGGATGAGGCGCGCGCTCATGAGGATATCGCCCAGGAAGAACAGGGTCACTACGAAGTGATTGAAGAAAGCCCAGGCGAAGAAGGCCACCGAATCTACCCGCGCCTGCCACCTCTCGTGTGAATTGAGCGGCGGCATCACTTCGGCTTCCGTTTTCCCCATCAGGTCGGAAACCTGTTCAATGACGTAGCCATGGGCGCGCAGCCCGTCAATCAGTACCGGTAGCGCCGCCAACGTCACGCTGCGGTTGCCGCCTCCATCGTGCATGAGAATCACGCTGCCCCGGAACTGCGGCTTGGTCTTCATCACCTGCAACTGGTCGAGCACGTCCTGCAGGATGCCTTGCGGAGTCTTATGCTGGCGTTCGTCCCAATCGCCGGTATCGATCTTGTTGCCGATGATGGTGTAACCCATCTTCTGGATCAGGTAGGCAGGCGCCGCCTGGTCGTTGGTATCGGGTTCCTGGTCGATGGAGTAGGGCGGCCGGAAAAACAGCGGCTTGATGCCCAGCTTGCTGCCAAACAGCCGCTCCGTAAGGTTCAACTGCAAACGCACCTGTTCCGGTGAGATTTCACTGATGTCCGGATGGGTCCAGGTGTGGTTGCCGATTTCGTGGCCCTCGGCCCTCACCCGCTTCATCAGGCTCACATTGTCCTGTGCCTGCTCCCCGATCATCATGAAGGTCGCCTTCACACCCCTTGCTTTCAGGATGTCCAGGATCTTCGGTGTCCATGTCGGGTCCGGCCCGTCGTCGAAGCTGATCGCCACTGCTCCCGGCTTATACCCGTAGTACTCGATGGTGTAGGGCGACGGATAGGTCAGCATGTGCTCATCGGTCACGGTCCAGTTGTAGGAGTCCATGTCGATGGTCCGCGAGCCCGGATGTGGTCCTCCGGCGATGTGCAGGATGTCGCCCTCGCCGTCAGTGACGACATCGTTGCCCGGCGGTATCTGTTTGAGCGATTGCGGCGCAGCCATATTGCTGGGGTGATCCCAGATTGACCACAGCGAGGGATCTTCTTCGCCCAGGGCCCACAGCGCAAACGTCTGCAGCCCCATCTGCCGCGCGGAGCGCAGCTCATTCAAGGCGGTCACCGCATCCAGCATCCACACCTGGTGGCGCACATGGGCATCTTCGTCGTCGTAGGTAAAATGCGGGTTCAGCTCATCGCCCGCCAGCCGCAAATCCGCATTGGCCTCGGAGGCAGCCTGCCATCCGTCCTGCACCGAGATGTCTTCCGTATCCAGCACTCGAGGCGGATGGTGCTTATACGCCAGCGACATCGTCCAGTTGTATCCGTAACTGCCGATGGCACAAATCAGCTTCTCTTTGGGGACGATCTTGAGCACCCGCTTCAGGTTATTTTCAAACCAGTCCTGGGCCGCGATGGGGCCGGGAGACCCGGTCTCCTCGTGTTGGTCATAGTTCATCAACACGATGCCGTCGGTATTCTTGGCCAGCAGTGCGAATTCGCTATCGTCCGCGCCCACGCCCTCGTTGATGAAGAGGCGCAGGTTCTTGGGGTGCATCTGGCGGTACAACTCCTCAACCAGGAGGTTGTAGTCAGCCTGTGCAT
>Ga0302326_10014476_pt1 | contig 16662 bp, 14 predicted proteins | sample Palsa_T0_3_FD_202264 | JGI IMG/M metagenome (GOLD analysis project Ga0302326, IMG submission 202264) | Peat permafrost microbial communities from Stordalen Mire near Abisko, Sweden - Palsa_T0_3 | ecosystem: Environmental > Terrestrial > Soil > Palsa > Peat permafrost | place: Sweden: Abisko...
AATTGCGCCTCAGCCGAGATACCCGAAGCCATGAGCCATTAGGGCTGCACACGGTAGGATTATGAGGATCGCGGTGAGCTCAAGCATCAGGCACAGTCGCACCCGTTTTGTGCAGGCTTGTGACACATCTGGCCCACGGCTGGCCTTCAGCGCTGGGTTCCATGATAAGTAGGTGATCGTCGGGTAGATCGAAATTACCGCGGCGGCGATGAACGCGCCGAACTTGATCAGAAATTACCAATCGTGCCAGTAGCAGGCTGGTCCTTTCTCGAACCACTGTATCCTGAGTAGGCCAACGACGAGAACTACGGCCGCGGCGATGCCAAAGATGAGGTCGATGCGCTGCAGCCGCCGAGCCTGCCGCACAGACAATGGGGGTTTGAAAGTGGCTACTTCAACGGCAACGGTGGCGACTAAAGTGAAGGCGGCAAAATGATGCAATGAAGCCAGTAGCGTTGGTAAATACATGGCGTTATTCCGCTGAACGTGAGTGGTAGCCCAATTGGGCAAAGGCCTCGAGGCTCACCGGGCAGGCTACAGCGGCACAGCGCTGACCGTCCAGCCGCCTCATATCCCTCGGAGTTGGTGACTCTTTATAAGAGATGGCCAAATTTCTCAAACGGGGAACCACAATGACACTGACAAAGGATGCGAAACTCATGTCTGGTATCACCCTTCTGGTCGTTCCGACAATCATGTACGGGGGCTGGACGCTGCTTGGGGTTCTCATGCACGGCCGGGTGGGCGGGAATGTAAACGGGCTGCACCTCGATGAGGCTCAGTGGGCACTGTGGCGCGCGGGACATGCGCACGCTGGCGTGTGGACTCTCCTGTCGTTGGTGCTGCAGATTCTGCTCGACTCGACCCACTTATCCGTCCGACTCACGTGGCTAGCGAGAATCAGCGCGCCCGCTTCAGCCGTCGCTCTGTCAGCGGGATTCTTTGGCCTGGCATTCTCAGCCGCCTTCAGCCCCTTACTGTACTTGGGTATCGGCCTCATGCTCGTTGCACTCTTGACGACCGCCATCGGACTGCTGCGAGCACCTCGCACCGGCGCCAGTTAACGGTGTCTCCCCCTGCTGAGACACTGTGCTGTTTGGCGGGGGTTCAGCCGCTTCACGCATTACCGCAACATCATTGTCACCATTAGATTGCTGAGCCCGCCAAAACGTAGGCCGCAGCAGTTGCTCAGATTCCAGCGGCCTTGGACCTGTATAGGCGCCAGCGGCCGCCAAGTTCAGAGCGGGGGGTCCGCCTCGATTGCCGTCGCAGATCCGCGATTGAATTTGAAGCCTGAGTGCAAGGAGACCGTTCGGCTGTTTACCTGACCTAAGCGTACGTGGCCGCGCCAGTGCGGAGAGCGCCAGTAAAGCAAGTCATGGCGCCGAACCAGATGACCACGTACATGATGCCGCCTCGCTGGCAATCGGTGGGTATTACCCACAGTCGCCAGCGAGCCGGGCGCATCGGAGAATACTGGGGCCGCTAACTCCACGTGTTCCAGTAATGGCTGCTTTCCGCAGCGATGCCGCTTCGCATTTAGACGTTCAATATCGCAGCTTCGCTCCGGCAAGCCACAGCGCGCAGCCTGCAGTAGAAACAGCCCAAGCAGAACTGGGAGATCGAACGCGACCGCGCCGAGCGACTGCCTGGCGATCTGCGCGCGCTGGGGCTGGGTGAGGCTCTGGTGCTGATAGTAGCGGCACCAGGACTCGTCGAAGCGATATGTCGCGCAGCGCAGCATCTTGCCGAGATCCCGCTCGCCCTCCTCGAGCAACGATAAGGAGCCGCCCTCGAACAACACCTCGAGATTCACGGCGATTGGTCGACTATCGTCGAAGTCGAAATGCGTCTCCAGGGAGGCGACCAGCGGGTCATCCGGTCGTTCGCGCATGACCCAGAACGTGCGCATTACTCCGCGCCGCCCAGTGAGTGAAGATTCAAAAAGAGCTCCACGTCGCAACACCATGCTACCGACTCTGCAATTCGCACACGCCGGAGCTGTCCGTGCAAGCTCTTCAAGTCTGGGAGCTTCGTTCCACTCAATCCACAGCCGTTGGGAGGGTACGTGTAGCAGGTCCAGGCAATCCACGAGTTGATCTCCCTCGGAGAAGGCGAGCGCCGTGCACATGCGGATCAGATCGTCGGTCAGCACGTACCGCACTGGACACTGGCCGAGCCGTTCCCGAAAGTCGCAGGCACTGGTCAGGCGCCATTGGTTGCCGTTATTTTGCCGAACGATGAACGGAATAGCGCTGTGCGCGATCTGATCTAACAACCTCATTGCGACCCCAGAGGCTGAGGATTGCTCGAGCCTAAGGAGCACGCCTAGCCAGCGCAATGCTCCGGTCGCGAGAGGGTGCGGCCGCGGCTTGATCGGCGGCAGCGCGGCGCGAACGGAACTGAGCAATAGCTACGCCGGCCAAGCTCCGGCCAGAAACGGTGCCATTCGGTCACGAAAGCGTCGACTCATGGTCAGTCGAGTACCTCGCTTCAGAATCAACTCGTAGTCGCCATGAAACAGAGCATGCATTTCAACGATATGCTCGACGTTCACAATAGTCGAGCGATGAATACGCACAAAGCGAGCGCTGTCCAGGCGGGCTTCGATTTCGTGCAGCGGCTCGCGCAGGCTGTGACACTGCCCTTGGGCGAAGACATTGACGCTCTTGCCAGCCGACTGAACAAACTCAATGATATGCGTGGGTAGAAATAAAATGCGCCCCCCTTCGGATACCAGTAGTCGGCCTGGGAAGCGTCGACTAGGGCTATCCGGACCTAGACTTCTGACCGAGTCGGCCAGCGGGGACTTTTCGGCAGAGTCTCGAGCCCGCTGTATTGCGGCCTTAGCGCGAGCAATGGCCTTGGCAAATCGATCATGGTCGAAGGGCTTCAATAGATAGTCCACGGCCTCGACGTCAAAGGCGAGAACCGCATGTTCGGAAGATGCGGTAACTATAATCACGAATGGGTCAATGCCCCGCTGGCGAAGGCATTGCAACAGCTGGAAGCCATCGCGATCGGGAAGTCGAATGTCGAGCAACACGAGATCGATTGGCACCTCCGAAGCAAGGTGACTGGCTTCTTCGGTGGATCCCAGGGCTCCGGTGACAATGAGATCGCGATCGCGCGCCACCATACGCATTAGCCGCTGCCGCGCGAGCGGCTCATCATCGACTACCAGCACGCTTATCTTATGCTGGCTCATTCAAAGTAGGCCTCGACCGGGGAGTGATGTGGCGGCGCTCATGGCCGGCGGCTCCACCAGAGCCGGCATTGTGATCAAGGCCTGTGTTCCCTGGAGCGGGCCAGGTCCGATATCTAGAGTTGCGGAATCGCCGTAGGCTGCTTTGAGCCGCGAGTCAACATTCTGCAGCCCATAACCGTACGAGCTTGGCGCCATGGATTCGGTTAGACGCGGGGTGCTGTTTGTAATCATAACATGCAGGTGCTCGGCAAGACGCCGACACTCTATCCGCACTATCAACGAATCTTTCAGCCCCGCGCGGCCATGGTCCACCGCGTTTTCAACCAGCGGTTGGAGAAGCAGCGAAGGAATGATCAAGCGCGCAGCGGCGTCGTCGACCAAAATCTGCACCTGTAGCAGATCGCCATAGCGAACTTGCTGCACCGCCAGGTATGCCTCGATGGCGGCTAGTTCGGATTGCACACTGACCCAGGGTTGCTTGCTCGTCTCAAGCGCATGGCGCAGGAAATCGCCCAGGCGCATGAGCATTTCTGTAGCTCGGTCCGGACTCTGAGCGACCAGTTCGGTGATGACGTTCAGGGCGTTGAATAGAAAATGTGGCTGCAGTTGCGCCGATAAGATTGCCAGTTGTGTATGAGCATGCTCTGCCGAGAGCGTGGCCATGCGAACCGAGTCCCGATGGTATCGACGCACCAGCCGAACGAACGCCACCAGTAGCAATCCCAGCGCGTACCTAGGCAGAGTAATGCGAAAGGCCCAAGCCCAATCAAATGTGCTCGCCTGGAAATGCACCGACCTGGAGATAAAGTCCCCCAGCTCGCTCCATTGCTCATCGATAACGGCACCGGCTAGTGCGACGCTGAGGGACATCAGTCGGACGCACACCAACGCCAGGCCTACTTGGATCAGTATCACCCTGGCACGTGCGTAGAGACCGCTCGGCCAACCCTGCACAAGCACGATCCAATAGGCACATGCCGAGACGAGATAATCCAGCAGATAATTCAGCGTTCGCGCGCTTGGACTCAGAACGTAAACGCCGTCATGGGTGGTGCCTGCGAAGCCCCAATATGCCAGGATTTCCGCGACCGTCATGAGCAGCCAGTACGCGCCATCCACGGCCCATATCATCGGCCAGATGTCGTCCCGCACCGTTGTATTGAACCGCCGTGCCGCGCCGCCAGCACCCGCTGAATCTCTGCTCTTTTTTGCGGACAAAACGAGTGGACGCATGTTCCGAGTCTAAGCGAGCGCGGGCTGCCTTTCCAACAAACAAGGGACAGCATGTTATGCCAGCCTCGACGTTGCAATTTCTCCACGCCCTTCCCCAAGGCGTCGAGCTTTAAGCCATCGGCGCCGACATTCGGCCGCTGGAGCCTATATACGTCCCGCTCGTGCCTGTGGCGTTGCTAACACAGGCGCCATCTCGGTACGGTTACACGCAAGGACAACCGCTATGCCAGTACGCGCGGAGTCCATGAATCGAAGGTCTCAGACGGCATGGTCGGTGCGAAGGACGGCCGACGTATGTCGCGACTACTTACTTAAGCTCGCCACTGGCACGATTGATCATAGAAACTAGGGGATTGCCCATGTTGCTCCGTTCAGTTCGCGCGATGTTCGTGACGGTTGCCGCCTCTCAATTCCAATCAACGCCATCGACCCTTACTAGACGCAAGGCTGCGCCGTGTCTCGACCAGATTACAGGCGAACACCGCTTAGTCTTTTGAAGGGAGACATGCATGCAAAGTTCCGCAATCCAGCGGCATAAGAACAGCCGCACAGGCTATGTTCTCAATCGAGCTATTCGCAGGGCCTGCATCGCTGGCAGCGTGGCCGCGGCGTTGCTCGCGGGGACGGCTAGTTTGGCTGCTGACAGCGATACCGATTCCGAAGGTCAGCCTCAGCTACAGGAAGTCGTCGTCACAGGCTCCCTCATCGCGAGGCCCAATGCCGAAACCGCAGAAGCCGTTACGATTATCAGTGCGGAGAGCCTTAAAAACCAGGGCATTACGACGGTAGAGCAGGCACTGCAGCAAATTACTTCAAATATATCCGGGGATTATTCGGCGCAGTCCTCCGTTTCGACCTTCACTGGCGGCGGCTCATTCGCCGACCTGCGCGGGTTGGGTCGATCCCATACCCTGGTGCTGTTGGATGGCGAGCGGCTTGCGAACAACGTTACCTTGGGCAACGCGGTTGATCTGAGCATCATCCCATTCGCCGCCATCGACCACATTGAGGTACTCAGGGAAGGCGCCTCATCGGAGTACGGTACCGACGCCATTGCCGGTGTCATCAACTTCATTACCAAGAAGGATTACCAGGGAGGTTCAGTGAACCTCAACTGGACCAAACCGCAGCAAGATGGCGGCGGTGGGTACAACGCGGATGCAACCTATGGAATGGGGAATCTGGCCTCTGATGGTTATAACTTCATGATCTCGGGGAGTTACACCAACACTCAGGAATTGACCGCATCACAACGGTCATTTGCCAGTACCGGGTTTGATCCGGCGCGAGGACTGGACAATGTCAATGGGCCGACGGGAACATGGCCGGGGAGTTATACAGACGCCAACGGCAGCAACTGGCAGACCGGCTATCCAGCTTGCAAGGGCAATCCGCATCTGAGCACGTATTTAGGCGATTGCGAATACTTGTACTCCGCGGCAGTGGACTTGATTCCGAAGTCGAACATCGCGTCTGTATTGGCCTCGTTTAGCAAGGCACTTCCGGCAGATAACACGCTGAGTCTCCAATATTTTTATACCCGCACCGACACAGTCCAGTGGATTGGTCCTAACGAGTATGACTTCACGATGGAGCCGACCAGTCCTTATTACCCGACGGCAGCCAACTCGACCTGTTACGGGACCTGCTCGGGCCCACCCGCTTTGGGCGGCCCTATTAGCGCTGGTTATACTGACCCCACTAACAATCGCTACTTTGGGGATGTGAATACGCAACAAAGGGTTCTGCTGACGTTTGCGGGTAAGAGCGGGGGTTGGGACTATTCGACCGCTTTCAACTACAGCGTGAACAGCACGGTCTTCCAAGTCTTAGGAGGCGAGCCCAATACCCAGATAATTGCGCCCGGTGGCGTACTCAGCAACCTGATCAACCCATTTGGTCCGCAATCTGCGGCCGGACAAGCTCTGGTCAATAGCTCTTATCAGGACGGCGATCTCGCAACCGGGTCGCTGGCGCTTTATGACCTTAGCGGTCACGCCAGTCACGAACTGGGTGATGCCTTTGGCGCAGGTCGTCCAGCAGTGATTGCCGTGGGCTTCGATGCTCGAGTCGAGGAAGATCATTTCGCTACCACACCGTTGGCAGTAACGCTGAATGCCTCGACCTATTACCCGCCCCAGATGGTTTCCGGGAGTCGAAGGGAGCAGGCGGTCTATACCGAAGTCAATGTTCCCGTGACCAAACAATTGGAATTTACTGTATCCGATCGTGAAGACAGGTACAGCGATTTCGGTGATACCAATAATGGCAAAGTCTCGCTTCGCTACCAGCCCTTTGAGTTCTTGACCTTCCGAGGGGCTGCCTCCACTGGCTTCAGGGCGCCTTCGCTGGTTGAATTGTACTCACCACAGATCTTTGGTGCGGACGCTGGCACGATGAACGGGCCGGGTTGCGGGTCTGGAAATTACAACGCGGTATTCACGTATGTGAATTGTACCTCGCAAGGCTTGTCGATATCCGGCGGAAACCCCAATTTAAAGCCGGAGACATCGCAAAATTTTGATCTCGGATTTATCGTTGAACCCATCGCCGATCTGGGCATTACGGTTGACTATTACAGGATCCTCATCAAGAACGAGATCCAACAGCTTCCAGATACTACGATCTATGGAAACCCCACTACATTCGCAAACTTGTATGTGCTGAATAATGCCGGGACGCTCACTACGGCGCCTGAGAAAACCCTCGACTGTAATCCGAGCCAGGCGGCGCCCACGTGTGGATACATCATCCAGACATACGAGAATACGGGTAGCGTCACGACCAGCGGAGTGGATCTGAGTGCCAACTATCTCCTTCGGACGGCCATCGGCAAATTCAAAGTGGGTCTGGAAGGCACTTTGGTTACCCAATACCTATTCCAGGAGTATCCGAATGGTCCCGAGCTCAATCTCGTTGGTTGGTTCAACCAGGGGAATCAGCCGGCAATTCGTTGGCAGCATCTACTCACGGTTGATTGGACCAATGGGGACTGGGGCGCTGGTATATCCAACCACTTTTTGTCCCACTATATCGATTTGCTTCCGAACATTGCGGGTCAACAGGAAGATGTGCCCTCCTATTCGACTTGGAACGTCTACGGTTCCTGGAAGCCAATTGCTCCTGTGACTTTGGTGGTGGGAATGCGCAATGCTTTCAACACCAATCCTCCCTTTTCCAACCAATACCAGAATTGGCAGTCTGGGTACAATCCGTTGTTTTCGGATCCGCTCGGCCGGACCTTTTACGCCAGGCTGAGTTACAAGTTCTGAGCCGAGGGTGCATCGCCCTGGTGCGCTATCACGGTGTTTTGTGTCCCATCATCAATTACGAGCGCATTTCGTATCGGCGAAGCGCGGCCGCGAGCCTCAGACCCAGGGGTCGGGCGGGGAATTCGATGTTGTCAGCGGTAGCACTTTAATTCAGCACGGAAGCTTACGTTAGCCGGTCTTCACCCAGACGATGTCCCAGCTCTCACGGCGCTCGACGAAGCCGGTGACCTTGCCCGAGGCGTCATGCTGAAAAATCTTGCGAATGCGGGAATCGCCGGCGATGAAAAAGACATCGCAGGCCTCTGCATTCCACGGCGCGGGCTTGCGGCCGCTGCGCGTGCCAATGAGGTTTCCGTCCACCAATTCGAGCGTAAGCCTCGTTCGGAATCCTCGAGCTGGTACGTACCCGCATATTGCTCAAGCCGGCTCGCGGGCAGCGTGATAGCCGGTGGATCGGTCCTCTCTGCCAGTATCTGCGCCATGCGAGATAGCTTGGGGGACTTCCCGCCGCAAAGTGTCTTAATTGTTCCTGCGCGTCTCGCGCTGAGTGTTACGCACCCTCAGCCCCTGCCCGCCACCCATCGCATGATGCTGCCGGTCGCGTGTCATTCGAGTACAGGCTTTCGCCGCCTCCCGAGATGTCTGTCGAAGAACCTCACAATGACGCCGTAGACTTCTTTGGATTCCGGCAAGTCAGGATCGATGAAAAACGCATGCCACATGCCGTCCCAGATATGTAGCTCAGCCTCGACGCCGACCTCCGTGAGGGCGACTTGGGTTCGGTATAACGAACTGACCGAGAAATCGCGAGAGCCGGCGATAAGGAGCGTAGGCGGAAACTGCCTAAGAACCTCCGTTGAATTGATGGGAAGCACCAGCGGATCCCTCAAGGATACCTCACTGAAGTATGGAGAAAAGCTCAGCTCTCCCTCTACGGCGCCGGGCAATGGACTTTGGCCCGCGAGAGGAAAGTCGACGTAAACGGAGTCACCGCCAAATCCGCTCGCGGATCCACAAAAGGTCCCAATTGCTCCCGGGTGAGGCAGTCTTGCCTTCTGAAACCAAGCGATCGCCTCCGCCGTGAGTATGCCGCCCGCCGAACATCCATATATGCCGATATTGGCGGCAGCATAAGTCCGCAATAGTTCTCGATATACTGCGGCGACATCCACGCTGGCGGCCGGAAATTTGAATTCCGGCCCCTGTCTATAGCCCACCGTAATGACGGCGATCTTCCCGATATTGGCGATCGGGACCGACTCCTCTTCTCCGCCGGCTCCCTCGCCCCATAGGAATGCTCCGCCGTGTAGATTGATTAACACGCGGTTCAGATTTCTTTGTGTGACTCCGCCTCGTGGTGTAATGACTTCTGTTCTTACGCCACCAATCAGTTTCTTCCTTATATCGACCGGGTAAAGCTCTCGGGCCCGCGATGCCAGTGCAATGTTATATCTGTCATAGTATGCCCGCATCGTCTGAATGTCGGCGTTCGCCGGCGGTGCCTGCTTGGGAGCTGTGGTACGCCTTACGAACGCTGCTTTCGACTCACCGCTGGCGAAATTCGAAAATGGAATATCCAGCGCTGGAAAATGCACGGTCCCAACGGTATCAACGGACGGCGCGCTTGTGATCTCTCCGGCGTAACTGCTATGCAAGCCAAAAGCAATAGTCAGGCAGCCGATTCCGGTGAATAGCGCCGGTGAAAACACTCTCAACGTTATCGGCTTGATGCCCGGGAGTCTTAGGTTCAGCATCGTGATCAGGCACGCTGAGTTGACGTAAAGTGCCCGATCCTAATTCTGGATTCCGAACCGATAGCGCGCCTGGGCGCCAAACATGCGAGGTTCCCCGTAGAAAGAGGTAATGTAGCCGTTAGATTCGTAACTGCTGTATTGACCCACGCGGTAGTTTTTGTTCGTCGCGTTGGAGATAAAGAACGACGCGTCGAAGCGCGACTGCATGATGTCATTCCACTCCATCCTAAGATTCAGCAGCCCGTACGCTGATATGTAGTCCAATGGCTGAACGGCAGGTGCATCAAAGAATCGCGACTGGTACGAATAAGCCGCCGCAATATTAAGTTTACCGATGACGGCGTCGAGCGGTAGCGTATAGGCACCGCTGACGCTCGCCTTACTGGCCGGCAGGTACGCGAAGGGAATGCCGACAAGCGAGGGCGCAGCCGCTGGGTCAATCTGCGTGTATTTGCCGTAGTTGTAAGAGTAAGACGCGGCAAGTTTCCAATTTCTGACAGGAAGTATGCTTGCCTGCAGTTCGAACCCCTCAATCACAGCTGCGGACGCATTCGCCGTAAAGTTCGATTCCACGCCGCCGGGTAGCGTCTCCGACACCAGGCGCTGGATGTCCCTGAAATCCGACCGGAACACATCCGCGTCGAGTTGTGCGGGCGCGCCCCACACCGTGAATTCGGATTTCGCACCCAATTCGACATCAATCACTGATTCGGGTGCAAAACGGAATTGGGGAGTCGATACGCCGCCAGGCGTAAAACCGAAGGAAGGATTAAATCCCCCTGGTACGTACCCCTTACTCGACCTGATGTAGAGTAGCGTTCCTGCGTCAAATTTGTAATCAAGACCAACTGTCCAGGAGCTCCCGCTGCTTGTACCTGAGCTGGAGAAAAGACAATCCGATTGTGGGTAGGCGCCCGGCGAGGTCAGACAGGCATTACCAAGACTTGGACTATACGACTCGATGCCATACGCATAATCGTCCCACGTGTAGCGGTACCCGGTCGTAAGGTTTAGCCTTCGAAGACCATCGGATATCGCGCCGAGGTCAAGGGTCGTCTGGCCGTATAAGCCCCTACTCCGCTCTGAGTTGGTCTGATTGACTTGCTGAATAATGAAATTGGCCTCGGCTACCTCGACCTCGTAGGGCTGCGGTGCGATATTGTGGCCATCTTCGTAGTAGGCGCCGGCAGTCCACTTCAACTTTCCAGCCAACGCGGTGCCCTGTAGTTGTGGCTCCTCCGTATACGTCCCTACTTGCGTATGCCAGGCATTGGCGCCAGGAGACACCAGGTCATCTAGCACCAGAGGGCTGCCATCTATATCCTCTGAATTCCGCCATTTTTGAACCTGATAGCTGAATATGTTCTTGAATTGTATGGCATCGTTGATTGACCAGCGCGTTGTATTGATGACCCCATAGTTGTAACGCTCGTCAATTTCGTCGTCGGACAAGGACGTCGACCGAATGCCAGCCGCCTGCTGCTGTGCGAGGATTGGCAGCAATCCCGCGGCGAAGGGCCCCGTCGGATTGACCGCGGATAGCACAAAACCATCTCCATGCTCATCGCTATGAAGTGCGCTGACAATTGTGTAGTTTTCCAGATTGTCCGTCGGACGAAATACGATACTTAGTCGTCCGGCCCAGAAGTTTCTATTGTCGTAATCCTTGCCCGGATAGAACGGACCGCGGTCGATCGTGAATCCATCTCTTTGTTGCACTTGAGCGGATAGGCGAACCAGAAGCCGGTCGTCGACGACGGGCACATTAAGCACCGCAGTTGACGTTTTCATGCCGTAGTCGCCGCCGCCGGCCTCAATGAATCCTTCGAAATCATTTGTAGGCTTTCGCGGAACAAACAGAACGACACCCCCGGTTGTATTCTTCCCGAAAAGTGTCCCCTGGGGTCCCTCGGCGACTTGCACGTTCTCGAGGTCGTAGAACAAACCAGGACCCGCGGCCGTTGTAGGAACCTCCGCAAAGTACGCGACGACGCCCGTGCCGCCGCCTCCTAGTACCGCACCAGGCCCCGAGCCGCCCGTCGGTCCCATGCCACGGATCGCAAAGGTGTAATCATCGCGCGTTGGGCCGCTGCTTGAGACACTGAGCGATGGAATGTAATTTTGTAGATCAGCCGCGGTCTCAATGTTCTTGCTACGTAAGTCATCCCCGCTCAACGCTGTGACCGCTACGGGGACCGAGTTTAGGTTCTCCTCACGGCGCCGGGCGGTGACGATGATTTCCTCGAGTTGCTCTGGACGTCTCTCAGAGGACTTCGTTTCTGCCGGCGGCGGCAATAAAGTCGATGCGGCTCCTTGCTCTAACTGAGCTACGCGGATTTTGTCCCCGCCGCTCTGCGGACTCCTAACATCCGGATCTGCATTTTCCCCGGAAGCGGCGTCCAGAGGGTCATTAGCAGAAATTGTCGCGCCAGCTGACCCAGCGCGAATGGGGCGAATTGTAGCCGCGTTATCCGAGCTGTAGACCGCTTCCAACCCGGTGCCTCGCAGCAACTGCTCAAGAGCGGCGCGCTTTTCCAGTTCCCCGACAACGGCCGTCGCAACTACGTGGTCGACAGTATCGTATTGATAGAGCAGCTGCATCTTTGATTGCTCAGCAAAGGCTTTGAGCGCGGCAGGAAGTGGCTGTGCCGCGATATTGAATCGCGCAGAATCCGCCACTGCCGTGGCAGGGGCGGTCAAAAGTAGCCCGGCAATGCAGATTAGTGCTTGCCACACCTCTACGATTCTCAGCCGAGCAACGAGCGAACTCCACTCTCTACATGAGCCCATGAATTCCCCCAATCTAGGTCTTATGCAGCGACGGTTTGCAGCCGCTCTATGCACTACGACCCATAAGGGCAGAAAAACCCCCAAGGCAATTTGTCGGATGAGATTCCGATGGGTCCGGGAGTTATCCCGCTAGGGGTATCGGAGCCTTATAGTAGAGGGCATTATTTCCCTGGCTCACCTTCGACATAGACATGCTCGTGTCCATCACGTTCGATGGTCAGGCCAAAGCCATCGCGCAGAAGTGTGAGCAAGGCTTCAGCGCCATCAGGGTTCGCTTGGAACGTACCGCCAATGGGTAGGTGGCGTAGGGAGTCGTTGCTAAAATTTATCTTCAGTGACGTGTACCGCATCATCTCATCCGCAACTGCGCCCAGCGGTTGATTCTCGAAGTACAGACTACCCTGCCTCCAGGCCACCGAGTGATTGAACTGCGCGGGATTCAACGTGCGGATGATCGCTTCCCGGCCGCGCAAATCGACCTGCTCGCCCGCCGTGACCGTTACCGCGGATTCAACTATTGCGGCATCGGTAGATGTGTAGTAATCCGGTCGTTCTCCAGCGACCTTCACGGCGCCCTCGCTTACGGTCACCTGCAAACCTGCGGGCGCCAAGTACACGTTGAATTCCGTACCCACGGCCCGTACCGACGAATCGTCGGCAATCACCCAAAACGCTCGTTGCGTGTCATGGGCTACCTTAAAGAAGGCCTCGCCTCGCTCAAGGTGAATTAGTCGAACGTCTTTGCGGTAGTCAACCCTCGCAGAACTGTTGCTGTTGAGCTCGAGCGAGGATCCGTCTGGCAGCGCTATTGTCGCGTGCTCGCCGATCGCCGTCCGGAAGCTGGCCTCCTCCTTAACACCCCGGATGTACCAAACACCGCCAAGCCCGAGACCCGCGACACTCGCGGCGAGGGCGATCAGCGCGCGACGTCGGCCGAACGACGGAGGCGCCGCCGCCGCCGCATTCATTGACTGCCCGAAGGAAACTGCCCGAACGAGAGGGCCAGACTCCAACAGCTCTTGCCAAGTCGCCGAAAGCGCCTCATAGGCTCTCGCGTTGCGCGGATGAGCACCGCGCCAGAGCTCGAAGCGGGTTCGATCCTCTGCGGTAACTCCATCCGCGTTCAGACGGGCGATCCACGCGCTCGCTTCGCGCTCCACATCATCCATGCTAGGTAAATGATGAACTTCAGCCATTGCGCTCACTCAGATCGCCGTAGCGCCGTTTCATATACACGTGCGTCTCACGAAGCCCCCGCGCAATGTGCTTCTCAACCGTCTTTGCTGAAATGCCGAGCCGATCCGCGACCTCTTTGTAGGAGCATCCGTGAAACACCCTCAGGGAAAACGCCGCCCGGCACTGCGGAGGCAATCGATTAACCGCGTCATTGATAAGTCGAGTCCGTTCGTCGCGCAGCGCCTCCGATTCAAGCGATTCGCACCGAGTTGGGACCCTCGAGTCGTTTGCTTCCACCAAAGACTCTCTTTCTGCAATCCGACGGTGGCGATATTGATTAAATGCAAGATTACGCGCGGTGGAAAAAAGAAAAGCTCTTGGCGTTTCTACAACGTCGCCTTGTTCATAGGTCCGAAGGAACGCCTCCTGGACTATCTCCTCAGCAGTCTCCCTTGAACCGACCAGGCGCCGGATGTAGCGCTGCAACACCTCACGACTCTCCGAGAAGAGTTGTGCGAAGAAATCGTTGCGAGAGCTAGTCATTGCCCTTCCACCAACACCAGGAAAGCTACCCTACCCCCGACAGACCTCAGCCGGCAAGCATGGAGCGATTAGGGCACGAAACATCGGCAATGCGAGAGTACCCGATCGGCGGCCGTGGGGTGGCCTGTGGTCAGGCGAAATAGATTGGGGGATTTTCCTTCGCAAAGTGTCCTATTGTTCCTGCGCGTTTCGCACTGAGCAACATGCTCTCTTAGTACCCGTCGTCGCCCATCGCATGAAACTGACGGCGCTGACGTTCGAGGCTGGTTGGCCGAAGTTGGTGCGAGTTGGTAGGGGGCGGTGTCATTTTCGGTGTCACTAGATTTGGATCGGCGCTCGCTGGCGGCAACGGGTAACCATTCCATCATTCTCGTGCCCACGGGAACCCGCCAAAATCCCGTGGTCGGCCTGCGAGGCATGCCCGCGTCCTTGCGAACTGGCCTGTGGAATACCTTCCCTGCGCCCTTGGATTTGAAACAGGCGATGCACAGAGGCGCCTCATCGCTGTGCGACGAGTTCATCCTTGGCCTGGAGCTTGACGAGCGCAGCGTGCATCTCTGCTAGCTGTTGTTGCATATCGCGAAGCTGCTGCGCTTGCTGCTCTTTGAGTTCCCGGATCTCAGCTGCCTGCTGCTGCACCTCGTTGAGCAGCATCGGCGTGAGCACCTGGTACTTCACCGCATCCGGCTGCCCGTCCTTGTCGAATACCACCAGCTCCGGGAATACTTCGGCAACTTCCTCGGCGATCAGACCATACTGGATCGACTTGTGACCGTCCGCATCTGGCGTCCGGTACCGGAATGTCACGGGTCGCAGTTTCAGCAGCCGCTCGCTCAACTGCGCCATCGGCTGGATGTCCTCCTTGTAACGGCGAGAGGACGTGGTCGCGCACCCGCTTCCGTTGGTTCCGAGTTGTCCGTTGCTGTTCACACAGACATACGTGCCAATGACCGACTCCCCGCTGATGCCGGCGATATAGGTGGCTGTCTGAGTAGAGACGTTGGTGCTGCTGATAGTACCGATGCGAATGACTCCGCTCTCTGAGGTCACCCCCGGACTGCCGATGTCGATGTTGTTACTGCCGGTTGTGAGCTCAATGCCCGCCTCCCAGCCGAGCGCTACGTTGTTCTTACCGCTCGTATTGACCTTGAGCGCCTCGTACCCCACGGCTGTGTTGTCGCCCACCGTGTCGGAAGACAGCGCGAACGCCCCGTAAGCGGTGTCTTCTACTCCGATCTTGTTCTTATAGAGCGCCTGGTACCCGGAGGCGGTGTTGTAGGAGCCGGTCGTGTTGGAATAGAGCGCATTCGCCCCGGCGCCGGTGTTGTAGCTGCCCTGGCTGCCGGCGCCGGTGTCACTATAGAGCGCCTGGTAGCCGGCGGCGGTATTATTTGTGCCGGTGCCGGAGTAATTGTTGAGGATGTAGCTCTGAAGCGCAGCGGTTCCGACAGCAGTGTTAGAGGGTGCAAGGATCGCCATACCAAGACCCGTCCACGTGACGTAGCCGGTATTCGTAAGAGTCGTGGAAGTGTTGGCTACCTCGAAGGTACTGGTAGTCGAGGAGGCGCCTAGAAGGACATCGCCTTTATTGGAGATTTTGACGATTTGGGTTGCACTGGTTGAAGCACCCGAAGTGATGGTCGCGGTTTGGTAGGAATTTAGGCCAATCCACTCCAGGAAGGGAGTGTCAGAAGCGATACCTGATATGAGTTCCACTTCGCCGACACTTTCATTTGCATTTGTAGTTACGACTCCGCTGATATGCCAAGGGACGTCCGAGGGCAGCTGGATTGGGCCGGTGCTCTCGCCGGGCGCCAGGGTAAAGCTAAAGAATCCGCCGTTTGGCGTGCCTTCATAAATGGTCTGTGCAAACGCCCGCGGGATTGCCACCGGAGACAGTGTGGCAACAAAGATCGCGACAATAAAGCTAGCGGGCCGGTTCAGCTTGCTGAGCGTTGGCCTGAGTGAATCTTTTCCCGGGGCGAGCGCGGTGATGCTGCTTAAGTGAGACCAATACAGAGCTCTCATGGCGTATAACCTCGTACATCCGTGTTGATTGATATTGTTGACATAACCTCGCGGCAAGTTCCCTGACTTGCCGTTGGCCGACAGCGGTTCGAGCCGCTATCGCATCAGATGAATGCGTTGGATTCGGTTACAAAATACTCCCAGCGCAGCGGCCGTCAAGCTTGCCGCAATGGGTCGGACGCGCTCGGACAATGCGCGGCGATCCGGCCTAGCTCGTTTGCGCGCGCTAAACTTAATAGTCAACTCACGACTGAGTCGAAGGAAACACAATCTAGAGTTCTTCCGCCGCAATTGACACCGCAGGCCGCTCATGGAGCCTGTTGGGTGATCGCCCTCGCGGATGTTGATCAACCAGGCGTCATTCTCCGCACCTGCGTGACCCAGCGCGAGCAACTCCTCCAGCATCACCGTCACGTTCACGCCATTGGGCGTAGCCAGGGAATAGAGCTGCAGCGGATGACGTCCTACAGGCAGAGCCTTCTCGTGCGTCGGCCCGGCCACCGGGCGATTGATGTTGGCGAACTGTCCCCCGTTCTCCTTATTCCAAGTCCAGATCTTGGGCGGGGTGTAGACGGTCTCGTCAGTCATGGCTTGGGCTCTAGGGGCCGGTTCGCGGCAAGTCTCGGGCAGCGGATTTCAATCTATTTTGCCTCAACAA
>Ga0302326_10014480_pt1 | contig 16661 bp, 12 predicted proteins | sample Palsa_T0_3_FD_202264 | JGI IMG/M metagenome (GOLD analysis project Ga0302326, IMG submission 202264) | Peat permafrost microbial communities from Stordalen Mire near Abisko, Sweden - Palsa_T0_3 | ecosystem: Environmental > Terrestrial > Soil > Palsa > Peat permafrost | place: Sweden: Abisko...
CGCGAAGGCGAATGCCGCGGCGGCGCCCGCGGCGATGCTGAATGTGACCGGCGCCGGCAATGCATTGATCGGGACCTCGACCGGGGCGTCCGCGATCGAGGGCATCACGGATGCCGCAACGGCGGGAACGGTGTTCGCCGGTGTTTTCGGCGAGGACAATACGGACGTCAGCGGCGGCGGCAGCAACGTCGGGGTCCTAGGCACGACGAGTAATGGTGCGTGGGGCGTCGAGGGAACCTCGGGCAGCGGAGCCGGCGGGGGCGTATACGGTCTCGCGACGACCGGCACCGGCGTCGAGGGTTCGACGACCTCAGGAAACGGCGTGTTCGGGGAATCAACGTCGAACTACGGCGTGTACGGCGAAACGAATTCAACGGGTGGCTTTAGCGGCTCAACGCCCGTTAGCGCCGGCGTGTATGGTACCTCGGTGGACGAAGTCGGCGTGGAGGGGACGAATACTACCACGATGCCGACGGAGCCCTACCAGAACGAAGGGATGTTGGGCACCTCGAACGTGGGACCGGGTGTGCTCGCTGCGTCCTCGCAGGGAGACGGCTTGTACGCGTTCTCGGGGTCCGGCAGCGGCGCATTCATCGAAAACGAGGGCGTCGATCCCACACTCCAGATCGAGTACGGCGACCCTAGCAACAACGGCGGCGACGCGATCGACGTCTTCAACTACAGCCTCGGCGATATCATGGTGCTCGACGCATCCGGCAATCTTACCGTAGCCGGGACGGTAAACCCAAATAAGGGCGCCGGAAATTTTTCGCGTACGCGCAATCCGAACAGCGACGAGGGATTGTACTGCCCGCAGGAGGCCGAAGAAACCACCGAAGACTTCGGCAGCGCGGAGTTGCTCAACGGGACAGCTGTGGTTGCGCTTGGCGCCGATTTCAAGCAGACGATCGACGGTTCTTCGCCATACATGGTCTTCCTCACGCCGTACGGGGAGACGAACGGACTCTACGTCGCTTCGCGGACGGCGGCGGGTTTCGTCGTGCGCGAAACGCACGGCGGCCGCTCGAACGTGACCTTCGACTATCGCATTGTCGCGCGACCGTACGGCACGCGCCTGGCCCGATTGCCGCACGTCGCGGCGAACCCGCAATTGCGTGGTCACCGGCCCGGTGGTCCGCGAATCGCGGTCCCGCGCGCGTAGCGAAAGGCCGCGCCGGACGGAGTAGCGCCCACCGGAACGACCTCTGCGGTTTTCTACATTCGGCCGCTGATGTGATCGCGCGCTAGACTAGCGATTGCCGGCGCTTGCGGCGAGCCGGTCGACCTTCGCTTCGAGTTCGGCGAGCCTGGATTGCAGCCGTACGTTCTCACGTTGCAAGCGGCCGTTCTCTGCGTGCAGTGCCTTGATCGCCGCGAGCGCGACGCCGTCTTCATCGATCGAGGTGATGTGACGATCGTCTACGCCCGTGCCGAACGCGGCGTAGAAATCCTGCGCCATCGGGCCGACGTGGCGGACCCCCCGATCGGACTTGTAGCTCCACGCAGCGATGGGAAGGGCGGCTACCTTCGCGAGAATCGAAGCGTCGTCGAGCGGGGCGATATCGGTCTTCGCATTGCGATCGCTCAGACTCTCCCACGTCGACTCACCCGTCGGCAGCTCGACGCCGCTCGTCGCACCTTCGTTCGTATACAGATACACGCCGCCCGAAGCGCGCGCCACGAAGTCACTCGCTCCCGGATCTTTGATAACTGCGGAACCCGACGCGTAGTCGCTCCACACGAAGCTGCCGTTGTGCGCGGCCTCGGCATGATACCCGCCGGCAAAGCTCGCAAAGCCTGCGGCCGTGTTGCCGTCGCCGCCTGCGATCGCTGCGTACTGGCCGGACGCGGCGTTGCCGGAGCCGCCGGAAACCGTCGCATATTCAGCACCTGCGCTGTTTGCATCGCCGCCTCCGATCGTCGCGTAGGGAGCCGACGTCGCAATGGTGTTGAGTTTACCGCCGCCGATGAACGCGTTGCTGCTTCCGGCCCCGATGATATCTTGGTCACCGGCCCCGATGAACGCATCCCTCCCGGAATTTTGATTTCCCCCGGTGAGCGTACCGCCGCCGCCTACGACGGCGCCCGCGGCGGAGGCTCCGTTCGAGAGGCCTCCTACAACGAGGGAGTAGATATCGGCGGCGCTGTTGCCGTCACCGCTGCCGACAAATGCTCCTTGCCCAGCTGCGCTGTTCGCGAACCCGCCCGCGACGGACGCTCCCTCACCGTTCGCGGTATTCCCGTCGCCGCCGGCGATCGCGCCGTATTCTCCGCCGACGCTGTTCTCTTCGCCGCCGCCGATGAACGCGTCGGTCCCCGCGGCGCCCGTCGCGTCGTCGGTGCCGCCGAGGATGCTCGAGAACTCGCCACACGCCACGTTCTCGACTCCGGCGACGAAGGTTTCGGAACCGCCCGCCTCGCCGGCGAAAAAGACGTCTCCGTCGTCGAAGTCCGTGGCGCACGGGGCAGGCGTTGCTTCGGCCGCGCGCGAGCGCAGCATTGGCCGCTCTCGAAGCTTGGAGGGATACACCCCCCGTGGGGACGTGCCGAAGATCCGCGCCGGGTTTGCATTCGTCGCGCCGGGCGACGCGGTAGCGAGCACCAAGCCGAGGGCGGCGACAGCGGCGCCGAGCGATGCGATTCGCAACGAAAAACGAGCCATACGGATCAGCTCCTATGAGTCGGAGGGCGATGCGCAGTCTTGCTGCGTGCCGATGGTCAGAGCCTACGCGATGGGCGTAGCGGTAGCGTCCCAGGAGACCCGGCGGGGAAAGCGATCGAAAAGGCCGCGGGAGCATCGATCCCGCGGCCTTTCCGTCACGATCTGGGGTTATCGACCGGCTGCGGAGGTAAGCCCGTCGACCTTCACTTCGAGCGCGGCGAGCTGCGACTTCAGCTGCTGGTTCTCGCTGTGCAGTGCCTTGATCGCTGCGAGCGCGACGCCGTCCTCATCGATCGAGGTGATGTGACGATCGTCGACGCCGGTGCCGAAGGCGGCGTAGAAGTCCTGCGCCATGGGGCCGACGTGGCGGACCGACGTATCGGACTTGTAGCTCCACCGATCGATCGGAAGTGCGTCGACTTTCGCGAGGATCGAAGCGTCATCGAGCGGGACGATGTTGGTCTTCGCGTTGCGATCGCTCAGGCTCGCAAAGGTCCCCTCGCCCGGCGACAGCTGCACGCCGGTCGTTGCGCCTTCATTTGAATAGAAGACGACGCCGCCCGAGGCGCGCACCACGAACTCATTCTTAACCGTATCTTTCACGAGCGCAGAACCCGCGCTATAGTCGCTCCACACAAAGCTGCCGCTGTTAACCGCATCCGCATGATACCCGGCCACGAAACTCAGCTCGCCGGTCGCCGTGTCGTTGCGGCCGCCCGCAACGGTAGCATACGATCCCGTCGTCGAGTTTCCGAACCCACCGAGAATGCTCGCGTACGGTCCGGAGACGGTGTTCTGATAGCCACCGGCCAGCGTTGCGTAGGTTCCCGCGGTGTTGATGGTGTTGAGCGAACCGGCGCCGATGAACGATTCGCTTCCGTCGTTTGTGTTTTGGTCGCCCGCGCCGATAAACGAATCGGTTGCCGCGGCCGTGTTCGCGGTGGTCGTACCACCGTCGCCGACGAACGAACCCTCACCGGTCGCCGCGTTCCCGTTCCCCGCGCCGATGAACGCATTCGTTCCTCCGGCGACATTCCCGCCGCCGCCGCCGACGAAGGCTGCTTGGCCCGATGCGGTGTTGCTGGAACCGGCGCCCACAAAGGCGACGTAGCCGGAGGCTTTGTTGATGTAGCCGCCTACAACCGCCGCGAGGTTTGCGCTGACGTCGTTTGAATCGCCTGCGCCGATGAACGAATCGATGCCCGAAATATTATTCCCCTGGGTGTTCATGGTCGAGGCATTGGACTCACCACCGGCGCCGATGAACGATCCGGACCCGGCGGACGTGACGTAATTCAGGTCTCCCGCGCCGATGAACGAATCGATTCCGTCCGCGAAGTTGCCCTGCGCGACTTTCGCGCCCGACTCCGCCTCGTACTCGCCGCCGCCCGCACCGACGAACGAATTGCTTCCATTCGCTTTGTTGTTGTAACCGGCGCCGACGAAAGCTTGCTCGCCGTTCACGGTGTTGACTTCGCCGCCGCCGATGAACGCCATACCGTTCGTGATCGTGTTCGAGGCGCCGCCGCCGATGAACGAATAGTCGGCGTCGCCGTTGCCGGTACCAACATCGTTCACGTTTCCGGCCCCGACCCCGGTGGAACCATCGCAGGCTGTGTTGCTCACCCCGCCGAGGACGGCGCTGCCGCCTTCGTGCGCGACGTTACTTTCGTTGGTGATGCCGACAAAAAAACTGGTGCCATTGGTCGGTCCGTCGTTGCCCGTGCAGGGCTGCGAGCCGTTGCGAACCCGCGATTGCCGCTGGGCGAGGCCGGCTGGATACGCGTGCTGGATGGGGACGCCGAAGGCCCGCGAGGGGGCCGTGCTCGTCGCGCCGGGCGACGCGGTGGCAAGAACCAGGCTCAAACCGGCAACGCCGGCGCCCAGGGACGCGATTCGCGAATGAAAACGAGCCATAAGGATGGCCTCCTGTGAGTGGAGAGGGGACGCGCAGTGCTGGCTGCATGTCGATGGCTCGAGTTTACATCGCGGCCGTTTCAAGGGCGTCTCAACTGCCGAAGGTGCGGCATTGACAACTGATCTCGGCATGGCGGGTTAGAACGCGATGAGAGCGAAGTCCGCGCGTCGCGCTAGTTTCGACTCGGTACTCTCGCGTAGCGCGGCCGCGAGCCCAGCGCTCGCGGCCACGAAGGTATCCCGCCTAAGGGATTCACGAGGCGAACGCGTCGAGTCGCCGCCACGAATCGATCGGAAGTGCGGCCACCCTCGCGGGGATCGAATCGTCATCGAGCGGCGCGATATCGGTCGTCGCATTGCGATCGCTAAGGCTCGCCCACGTTCCCAATCCTGCGGTGAGCGAGACCGCGAATCGTTCATGCGGATCCCCGTCCATCAGCGCATCGTCGCCGCCTACGAACGCGACGAATGGCCGGCGGATCCGGTCACAGATCGAGAGCGAACCGCAGGCCCGCGTCGATGAGGCGCATCGTCTTTGCGCTCAGAAAAGTCACGCGTGCGACCAGGTCGCGAGTGTCGATGGCAAGCAGTTGGGTAACGTTGACCACGGCGCTGGCGGCGGGGTCGACCTCGATTCCCTCGCCGTAGAAGGCTTTGAGGCTCGCGGCAATTTCGCGGCGGCGTCTGCTCGCCACATAACTTTCAATTGCGCGCGTAGAGTTCGCTCCGCGAAACGCCGAGCTCCCCGGCGAGAGCTTTTACCGGCGCGCGCGGATCGTCGCGGAGCCGAGAACTTCGTCACTGCGCTCGTCATAGAGCGCGACGAGTTGGCCGGGCGCGATCGCGCGCTCGGGGCGTTCGAAATGCAGTTCGACTTCGCGCGCGGCCGTGTCGATCGTAGCGAGCGCGGTGTTGAGCGGTGCGCGATACCGCGTCATCGCGCGAACGCGCACGGGGGCGGCGAAATGTTCCGGCCTGATGAGGTTGAGTTCGTCCGCCACGAGACCGCACGCGTCGAGTTCGTCTTCCCGGCCGATCACGATCGTGTTCGTCGCCGGGTCGATGTGCGTGACGTAACGCGGCCCATCGTTGAAATGCGTCGCCGGTAATCCGCGCCGCTGCCCGACGGTAAAGTGTTCGATACCCGCGTGCGTTCCAACGGCCGTACCCGAAGCGGTTACGATCGCGCCCGCGACGGGTTCGCTTTTGCGCTGCGTTTTCGCGAGCACCTCGCGGTAATCGCCGCCTTCGACAAAACAAATGTCCTGCGAATCCGGCTTCTCCGCCACCGGCAGACCCAAACGCAGCGCGTGCGCGCGCGTCTCGTCCTTGGTGAGATCGCCTACCGGCAGCAGCAATCCCATGAGTTGCTCGGGTGTCAGTTGCGCGAGCGCGTACGATTGATCTTTCGCGCCGTCGCCCGCGCGCAAATGCGGTCCGTCCGCGGCGTGTTCGAGCCGTGCATAGTGGCCCGTCGCGACGTAGCGCGCCCCGATCCCCTGCGCGAACTTCCGCAACGTTCCGAGCTTCACGAAATTGTTGCACGAAATGCATGGGTTGGGAGTGCGCCCCGCGCGGTAGTCGCCGGCGAAGCGTTCGATCACGTTCTTGCGGAACGTTTCTTCGAAATCGAGCACGTAGTGCGGGATGCCGAGAATAGCCGCGCTGCGGCGCGCATCGTCGAAATCTTCCGCGCCGCAGCACGACTTCGCGGCCGCGGGGCGGCTCGGCGAGTACATCTTCATCGTCACGCCGACGACATCGTAGCCGCGCTCGCGCAGCAAGCCTGCCGCCACGGCGGAATCCACGCCGCCGCTCATAGCGGCAACGATTCGGACCGTCGTGCCTTCGGCGGCGGCTGTTTTTCCGTGCATGCGCGATACAGGATAACCTACCGGCGGCGCAAACACAAAGCCCCATGCCAGGACTCGGCGAAGAGTTTCGCGCGGCCCGTGAAGCGCGCAGTCTCTCGCTGTCGGACGTTTCCGAACACATCCACATCCGGACCGTTTACTTGCAGAGCCTCGAGAACGAGGACTGGAAAGCGATCGCGGCACCGGTATACGTTCGCGGTTTCATTCGCACCTACGCGAGATTTCTCGGCCTTAGCGGCGAGCACGCGGTCGCCTACTTCAACGAATCGATCGGCGCGCAGGCCAAGGCGGACGAACTGGTGCAGGTTGCGCCACGGCGGAGGCCCTCGATCTGGCTGTGGGTCGCGGCGGTTGCGGCGCTTGCCCTCGTCGCCTTCGTGGGATACAGCTACTACGAATTCCAGCAGTCCGGCGGCTCGCAAGTTGCCTCCGTGAACCCGACGGATACGCCGCAGCCATCCCCGAGCAGCGACGTCCCGCTCAAGGCACACGGCGCGCCCGGCAAGCATCCCAAAGGCAACGGGAAGCGGCTCCTCGAGGTGCGGGTGACCCAGGCCTCCTGGCTCTTGGTGACGATCGACGGGACGAAGGCGCTCGAAGGCATCTTCCCGCCTGGAACCACCAAAGAGTTCCACGGAAAGCGGGCGATCATTCGCGCGGGAAATGCGGGCGGCGTGAACTTGACGGTAAACGGCCGGGTGCTTGGCTCAATGGGTCCGAGCGGGGCGGTCGTCGACCGGACCATAGGCTTGGTCGAGGAGTAGGCAACCGTCATGGCGGATTTTTCGTTCGACGTCGTTTCCAAAGTCGACGAGCAAGAACTCGATAACGCGCTCAACCAGACCCGCAAGGAGATCGAAGGCCGGTTCGATTTCAAGAATTCGAAGACGTCCGTCGACCAGGTCAAAGAGAAAATCACGATCACGACCGACGACGAGCTCAAGCTCAAGAATGTCGTCGACATCCTGCAGAGCAAGGCAAACAAGCGCGGTATCTCGCTCAAGTCGTTTGATTTCGGCAAGGTCGAGCCTGCGGCCGGGAATGCCGTGCGCCAGGTCGTGACGGTCAAGAGCGGGATAGCCAAGGACAAGGCAAAGCCCTTGATCGAGGCGATCAAGGCCGCGAAGCTCAAGGTGAGCGCTCAGATTCAGGACGAGCAAATCCGCGTCTCGGGGAAGAGCAAGGACGACCTGCAAAAGGCGCAGGCTCTCCTTTTGGCCTTCGATACCGACGTTCCGCTGCAATTCACCAACTATCGGTAGCGCCCAGGGCCGCCGAATGGCTTTTGCGGGGGGTTGGCGAACCTTGTGCGGTCGTGTCGGAATCTCGCAGTAGGGTCGCCTTCGTTTCGCTTGGGTGTGCCAAGAATCTGGTCGATTCCGAGGTGATGATCGGCAAGCTCGGCGGAGCCGGGTGGGAGCTCGTTCCCGATGCGGGCGATGCGGACGCGGTCGTGATCAACACCTGCGCGTTTATCGACGTGGCGAAAGCGGAGTCGACCGATACGATCTTGCAGCACGCGAGCCAAAAGCGCCCGGGCCAGCAATTGATCGTCGCGGGCTGCCTCTCGCAGCGCTTCGGGGAAGAACTCCGCTCGCTCATCCCCGAAATCGACGGGGTCGTCGGAACGGGAGCCTACGCCTCCATCGTCGAGGTGCTCGATGAAGCGCGAGCGGGGATGGGCCCGGTACGCCTCGGTTTCGAAGCGGAGCCCGAACACGATTTCTTGCCGCGGCTCATCACGACCCCGCGCGCCACGGCCTATCTGAAGATCGCCGAGGGCTGCGATCATCCGTGCACGTTCTGCATCATCCCGCAGTTGCGCGGCAAGTTCCGCAGCCGGTCGACCGAATCGATTTTGCTCGAAGCACACGCGCTCGCGAACGCCGGAACCAGAGAACTGATCCTCATCGCGCAAGACACATCGATGTACGGGCGCGATCGCGGCTCGCGGCGCGGGGGCCTCGCGGAACTGCTGGCACAGCTGAGCGCCGTCGAGGGCATCGAGTGGATTCGGCTGCTGTACCTCTATCCCGCCACCGTGGACGACGAGCTGATCGAGGCCATGGCCCGGCTGCCGAAGGTCTGCAAGTACATGGACATGCCGTTGCAGCACGCGCATCCGGAGATGCTGCGCGCGATGCTGCGGCCTTCCAACGGCGAACGCTATTTGGAGATCATCTCGGAATTTCGCGAACGCGTGCCGGGCATGACGATGCGCTCGACGTTCATCGTCGGGTTCCCGGGTGAAACCGAAGAGCACGTCGCGTATCTTGAAGAGTGGATCGGTCGAGCGGAACTCGATCGCGTCGGCTTCTTCACCTATAGCCGCGAAGATGGAACGCCGGCGGCCGAGCTCGGAGCGCAAGTGCCGGCGAAGACGAAGCGCGCCAGATTGTTGCGGCTACGAGAAGCGCAGCGGCTCGCCTCCGAGCGCGCTCGCGCGAAGCGGGTCGGGCGCGTCGAGCGCGTGCTCGTCGAAGAGTACCGGCCCCTGCGCAAGAGCGATCCGATTCGGGGTGTGCTCGGCGAGCCGCACGCGTGGGTCGGACGCTCGATGGGCGAGGCGCCCGGGGTGGATGGCGGCGTGTACTTCACGGGCGTTGCCGAGGTCGGCCAGTTCGTGGACGTCACGATCCGCGGTGCCACGGCATTCGACTTCCATGCGCAAACCTGCCCCGCCGCCGAGCTAGTCGGGGCATAACGAGTGGCCAAACACATGGCGCCGCCCGAGCCGCGCAAGCCGGCGCCTGTTACGGGATTCGTGCGCCGCGTCCTGATCGGCGTGGGACTGATCTTCGGCGTGGCGGCCGGCGCGCTCGCGGTACAAGCGGTCATCCAGCACAGAAATCTTTTTGCGACGGCGATGAGCGATTTTCCGATCGTGCCGACGCCGCAGAGCGTGTTTCACAAGGATCGCATCGCGCTCTTGATGCTCGGGATCGATTACAACTACGATGCGAACGATCAGGAATATTCGACGAACGCGCGCACGGATACGATCAAGACCGTGGCGCTGACTTTTCCAACGCCGGCCAATCCAAATGGTACGGTCTCGATCCTTTCCGTGCCGCGCGATACCGATGTCGTGATGCCGGATGGCCACGAAGACAGGATCAACGCCGCCTATGGCGGGTTCAACAACAACTACGCCTCCGCCGCGCACAACTCTGAAAAAGTGATCGCCGGGTTCCTCGGCATCCCCGGCTTCGATCGCTACCTGACGCTGCGCATCGATGCGACCAAGGAAATGATCGACGCGATCGGTGGCATCGACGTCGTCCCCGACGAGACGATGAACTACGACGACACGTGGGGCCACCTGCACATCCATTTCATCGGTGGCAAGAAATACCACATGAATGGGGAGCAGGCCGTCTCGTACAGCCGCTTCCGGCACGATGCGTGCAGCGATCCGTGCCGCATTAAACGTCAGGACCAAATCCTCCGCATCGCCGTCGCCAAGGTCAAGAACGATCGCTTCAACGATCTGCTGCACATCAACGCGTTGATCGCCGTCGTGCGGCGCAACGTCTACACGGATCTCTCGGATCAGGAACTGTTGAGCCTCGCCTGGGCGTTCCAGCACATCGACCCTTCTAAGCTCGATGCGGAGCAGGTTCCTTACGTGAGCGATAAGGATTTGGCGTGTTGCGGCAACGTGCTCGTTGCCGACGACACCGCCAAGAACGCCCTGGTGAAGAAGATGTTCCTGACCGATCTTGCACCGGCGACCGTCGATCCGCAGGCGCTCGGGCAAGTCAACCCGGCGACCATCCGCGTCGAGATACAAAACGGATCGGGCGTGAAGGGCCAGGGCGCGAAGCTCGCGGAGCAACTACGAAAAAAAGGCTACGTGATCTCGAACATCGGAAACGCACCGACCTTCGGCTACGATGCAACCGAGATCCACGTGCATACTACCTCGACGCCGCTCGCGGGCGAAAGTGTGCGGGCGGCACTTGCGATCAAGACGGCCACCGTGCAACCGGACGCCCCGGCCGCGAGCGGTACGCCCAGCAGCGACGTGACCGTGATCGTCGGTCGCGACTATGTTGCGGACGCGTCCGCGAACGAAGCTTCCGCTCAGAAGTGAGGTGGCTGCGCCCGGCAGCGGCGATCGTTGCGGTCGTCGTCGCTCTCTATCTCGGGTATCGGCTCGCCGTGCGTGCCACACGGCCGAACATACCGGCCATCGTCGTCCGCACGACGGATGCCCATCGCCTGCTGGCGCAAGATCTTCCGGCGCGCATCGATCGGTTCTTGCACGATCGTCCTCCGCCACTCGCGCAGCGATCGGGCAATCCGCGCCTGGTCGCGCTAACCTTCGACGACGGTCCGTATCCCGTACAGACGCCGCTCCTGCTCGACATGCTCGCGGAGCTGCACGTGCCGGCGACGTTTTTCCTGATCGGGAACGACGCGCAAGAATTTCCCGATCTCGTGCGCCGGATCGGAGCTGCCGGCGATGAAATCGCGAACCACACGCAGACGCATCCCGCGGATTTCGACGCGCTCTCGGATGCCGCGGTGAAAAGTGAACTCGATCGCGGCGCCGTTACGCTCGAGCGTTTCTCGCACGATCCCGCGATCCGCACGATGATGCGTCCGCCGCACGGACGTTACACGGAGGCGACGGTGAAGACCGCGCAGCGCGACGGCTACGATGTGATCCTTTGGAACGACGATCCGGGCGATTGGCGCCCGATGACTCCGCCCGCCATCGCCGATCACCTGGGAAGGTACGCGACGGCGCCCGACATCGTGCTCCTGCACAGCGGGCGCCAGAGCACGGTCGAAGCATTGCCGGCCATCGTAGCGCGTTTCCGCGCGGCGGGCTTCTCGTTCGTCACGGTCGGGCAGATGCTCGCGCGCGTTCCGCCCGCGGAAATCTTGCATCCCGCCAAGTTTCGAGTATAGCCGTGATCGAAGATATCGCTCCGGAGTTCGAACGTCGCAGGCGCACGGAGAGCCTCGAGCGCACGATGCTCGCGCTACGCGACGCGCGCGAAGCGCACGACGTGCTTTCGATCGTGGCGCGCGGGCTCGCCCGCGATTTTCGCCGGCCCTGCACGGCCTATGAATATCGTGATGGGTCGTTCCGCCATATCGTTTCGAGCGAACCCGTCGGCGAGCCGGTCGTTTTCCGTTCCGAGGATCTCGATCTCGAAGCGCTGCGCTTGCGGGTCGTCGTGCGGCGCAAGGACGACGATCTTCTCGGGGTCGCGGGCGACGGGCAGTTGCGCGCCCTCTTCGTCCTGGAGCGCGCCACGGGCCCCCTTCCCGAAGACGATCTCAAGTATTTGCGTGCGGTCGCCGCGCACGTCGCCCTGGCGCTCGCGAACGCGCTCGCGTTCGAACAATTGCGGCGCTATGCCGCGGAGGGTGCCGCGCTCACGGAAGCGGCGCGCACGATCCTAGGATTCACGGAACTCGAGCCGCTCGCAGCATCGCTCTGCCGCTTGGCGTTACGGCTCGCGCACGCCGACCGTGCGTGCATCTACGCGCATCGCGGCGGCGACCTCGTACGCATCGCGTTCGCCGCGACGCACGAGGAACTGGGACCGCCCGAGCGCGTGCCGCTCGGTGAGGTCGACATGTCGGGCGCGCTCGCCGTAGCCTTCGGGAGCGCGCCGCTGATCGTGACGCGCTTGCGTTTACCGGACGAAGGCAGCACGCTCGAGCACAACGGCCTGTTCGTCGTCTCGCGCTCGCACGCGTTCGAGCGTTCGGAACTGCGTATGATCGAGACGTTGAAATCGCTCGCGGCCCTCGCGATCCGCAACGTCGACCTCTACGAGCAGTCCACCAATGCCAATCGTGCCCTTGCCGAAAGCAACGCCTTTAAAGACGACTTGATGGCTATGTTCGCGCACGATTTCAAAGGCCCGTTGACGGTGATTTCGGGTTTCGCGGAACTGCTTTTCGACACCGAGGATGCCGCGGTGCGCCGCAGCGCCGAGACGATCACTGAGCAGACGCGCCGCCTCGCGCGCCTGAGCGAGGATGCCCTGGCGCTCGCCGCGACGCAAAGCGCCGGCTTCTCGCTCAAGCGCCGCCCGGAGGATCTGGTCGCCTTCATCACGGAGGCCGTGGCGCCGCTCGATCGCGAGGGCCGCATCTTTATCGACGCGCCCGAAGAACCCGTCGTCGTCGCCTTCGACCGGATGCGCCTGCGCCACGTGATCGACAACGTCCTCGGAAACGCTCTCAAATATTCGGCCGGGCGCATCGACGTCCGCATTGCCGCGGCAGCCGGCGAAGCGCGCGTGGATGTTGCCGACCACGGCATCGGGGTCCCGGTCGCGGACGTCGAGAAGATATTCTCGCGCTACGGCCGCGCCGCCAACGCCCGCTCTCGCGGCTTCACGGGCTCCGGCGTCGGCCTCTACATCGCCAAGAAAATCGTCGAAGTCCACCACGGCCGGATCGAGCTAACCACGATCGAAAACGAAGGCAGCACGTTCTCCATCGTCCTGCCGTTATAGCCCCAAGGCAACCGACACCAGCAACCGAAGGTTAAGAAGAGATATATGGCATTCTTGAAGGCACTTCTCGACGGGAACGAGCGCGAGATTTCGAAGTTGCGGCGCACGGTCGTGGCGACCAATGCATTCGAGCCTCAGATTTCGACGCTTTCGGATGCGGAATTGAACGCGAAGACGATCGAGTTCCGGGAGCGTCTCGCGAACGGAACCCCGCTCGACGAGATGTTGCCCGAGGTGTTCGCCGTGTGCCGCGAAGCGGGGAAGCGCGTGCTCAACATGCGCCACTTCGACGTGCAGATCATGGGCGGCCAGGTGCTGCACGAAGGCAAAGTCGCCGAGATGAAGACGGGCGAGGGCAAGACCCTCGTCGGTACGCTCGCCGTGTACGCCAACGCCTTGCTCGGCCGCGGCGTGCACGTGGTGACGGTCAACGATTACCTCGCCCGCCGCGACGCGGAGTGGATGGCGCCGCTCTACAATTTCCTCGGGCTCTCGGTCGGCGTGATCCAGCACGATCTGCCGCCGCCGCAGCGCCGCGAAGCGTACAACGCCGATATCACCTACGTCACGAACAATGAAGTCGGCTTCGATTATTTACGCGACAATATGGCCTGGCAGATGCAGGACATGGTGCAGCGCGAGCTGTTCTTCGCGATCGTCGATGAAGTCGACTCGATCCTCATCGACGAAGCGCGCACGCCGCTCATCATCAGCGGGCAGGGTCAGGACGCGACCGAACTCTACGGCAAGTTCGCGCAGATTCTACCGCGCCTGGTCAAAGACGTGGATTTCACGGTTGATGAGAAAGCGCACGCGGTCCCCATCACGGAAGCCGGTGTTGCGAAGGTCGAGAAGATGCTCGGCGTTACGAACCTCTACGAGCAGCGCAACCTCGAGTTGACGCACCAGCTCAACGCGGGCCTCAAGGCGTGGAATCTCTTCCATAAGGATCAGCAGTACATCGTCAAGGACGGCGAAGTGATCATCGTCGATGAATTCACGGGACGCTTGATGTACGGGCGCCGCTATTCCGAAGGCATCCATCAGGCGATCGAGGCGAAAGAAGGCTTGAACGTCCGCAGCGAAGACCAAACGCTCGCCACCATCACGTTCCAGAACTACTTCCGCCTGTATCGCAAGCTCGCGGGTATGACCGGTACGGCCAAGACCGAGGAACGCGAGTTCCGCGACATCTACGGACTCGATACCGTTGTGATCCCGACGAACCGTCAGGTCGCTCGGGACGATCTCGGGGATATCGTCTACAAGAGCGAGGACGCGAAGTTCGAGGCCGTCGTCGATGAAATCATGCGCGAGCACGAGAAGGGGCGGCCGGTCCTGGTCGGGACGCGTTCGATCGAAAAGAGCGAACGGCTCGCGTCGATCCTGCGCCGCCGCGGCGTCGAGTGCGAAGTGCTCAACGCGAAGTATCACGAGCGCGAAGCTGAGATCATCAAGGATGCGGGCCAGTACGGTGCCGTAACGATCGCGACCAATATGGCCGGCCGCGGCGTCGATATCAAGCTCGGAGAGGGCGTCGCCGAAATCGGCGGCCTGCACATCATCGGTACGGAGCGGCACGAGTCGCGCCGCATCGATAATCAGTTACGCGGCCGTGCGGGACGTCAAGGCGACCCGGGCTCGACGCGCTTCTACGCCTCGCTCGACGATGAAGTGATGCGTCTTTTCGGCGCCGAGCGCATCAAGAAAATCATGAGCATGGTCGGCTTTACCGACGAGACGCCGGTCGAAGCGAAGATGATCTCGGGTTCGTTCGAACGCGCGCAATCGAAGGTCGAGAACTACAACTACGAGATCCGCAAACAGGTTCTCGAATACGACGACGTGATGAACAAGCAGCGTGAAGTGATCTACGCGGAGCGCCGCAAGATCCTCGGCGGCGAATCGATGCGCGAGTTCATGATCCAGGCGCTGCACGAGAAAATCGATCTGGCCGTCGATCAGAACGCGCCGGAGAACGTACACCCTTCGGAGTGGGATCTGAGCGAAATCGTCGCCGAGGTGGAACTGATCTTCCCGGTGCGTCACGTCATTGCGGTTGAAGATCTCGAGAAGCTCGATCGCGACGGAATGAAGGCGCGTTTGACCGAGCTCGGCGACGCGGCCTACGAGGCAAAAGAAGCGGAACTGACCCCCGAGATCATGCGCACGATCGAATCGCAGTACATCATGCTGCCGATCATCGATCGCCTGTGGGTCGATCATCTGTATGTGATGGACGCGCTCAAGACCGGCATCGGCTTGCGCCAGATCGGTCAAAAAGACCCGCGGGTGGAGTACGAAAAAGAAGCCTATGAGATCTTCGAAGATCTCAAGAACAATATCTCCGACGAGGCGATCAAGGCGGTGTTCCGGGTGGTCGTGGAGCGGACGGACGAGGCATCGCCCGGCGGCCAAATCGGCCACGAGGGCGGTCCGATGATTTCGGCAGAGGTGGCCGCCGCGAACGGCGCGATTCCGCCGAACGGAGCGAACGGCGCTACCGCCGGCTTCGAGCCGTTACCGGACGGATCGCTCGCGCCGCAACAAGCGCCGTCACTGCAACCGGCTAGGCTCGACCCTGCGTATGCGCAAAAACTGCTCGGCCCGATTCCCGGTTCGGAACAAAAACGCGAACTGCACACGAACTTAGGTGAGGGCGACCCGAAGAAGCCCGCCAAGAGCGAGGCGAAGGTCGGCCGCAACGAAACCTGCCCGTGCGGTTCAGGCAAGAAGTATAAACGCTGCCACGGAGCGACCGCGTAGCCGCCAATAAGGCGCAGACACCATTCACCAGTCCGTGTCGTTGTTTTTGCTGTCTTGCGGCCGTTTCAGGAAAAAGGACGTTGAGTAGCGCGCGTTGATGGTTCGGAATGCGGTCGGCGTCTGCTGGTAGTTGAAGCAATCCATGAGGTCGTCGGCGCGCGCATCGGTGAAGCCCAGGCTGCCCGTGTCGTAGGTTTCTTCGGTGAATCGCAAAATGCTGGCCAACTCGTGTTGCACGTGCGAAACGTAGCCCTGTTTGGCGTATGGCGAGATCACGATCAGAGGCACGCGGAAACCGAGTTCGTAGGACCCGAAGATTTGCGGTTTGACGTGGTCGTACCAGCCGCCCCAGTCGTCCCAGACGACGAAGATGGTGGTGTCTTTCCAGTACGGGCTGTTCCCGATCGCGTTGACGACCGAAGCGACCCACGAGGGCCCCGTGCCGTCGTTTGCTTTCGCGTGATCGGACTCTTGTGACGTTGGAATAACCCACGACACCTCGCGTAGCGTGCGGTTCGTAATATCGGTCAGGATCGTGGTATTCGGCGCGACGATCTTGGCCCAGTCGGCCCCCAGACGCAGGTGCGAGATCGAGTTCGGCGCCACCCAAACGGCCGGAGCGCCTTCACCTGTGGCCGACGGCACGTAATAACGCCAGCTCACGCCGTTTTCGTCGAGAAGATCGGGGAGCGTCGGGTGTTCGAAGCACGATACAACTCTCTCGGCTTCGCTGCCCTCAGGATCGATTACGGTAACGAGCGATCCTCCGCCCGGGCCGCAGCCCGGCGCGTCCGGGTCCTCCGAGACGAGCAGGTCGCTACCGACGCTCGGCTCGGAGGTGCCGCTCAGAAGGAACTGATGGGCCGGGTAGCTTGGGCCTTCACCCGTCTCGAACATACGATCTGCGAAGGTATATTGCGTTGCCATCTGGATGTAGGGGGCATTGTCGCTCGA
>Ga0302326_10014482_pt1 | contig 16659 bp, 17 predicted proteins | sample Palsa_T0_3_FD_202264 | JGI IMG/M metagenome (GOLD analysis project Ga0302326, IMG submission 202264) | Peat permafrost microbial communities from Stordalen Mire near Abisko, Sweden - Palsa_T0_3 | ecosystem: Environmental > Terrestrial > Soil > Palsa > Peat permafrost | place: Sweden: Abisko...
GCCGCTATATGTTTTTTGCCAAGTCTCGCCGGGAGCGCTGCGCACGTAGAATGCGCGCTGATCGTAATGGCGGCCCAACATAGCCCCGGTGGAGATCTCGATGGCGGGCAGGCTTGCGGCGAGCAGGAACAGGGCTAACAGCCGATTCACGATAGCCCGCCAATGCCCGGCCTGGACACAAAGAGCCGCGCGGCCGGCTCCATCCCAGGCGCGCAGATCACGCAGTTTCCGCCGTAGATAGTGTTCTTGCCTTCGAAATCGAAGAAGCAGGCGCCGGCTTCTTCGGCGATGATTTTGAGCGGGGCGAAGTCCCATGGCTTGCCGCTGAGCTCGAGCCATACGTCGGCCTGGCCGCGCGCCACCATCATCGCGTCCAGGCAGCCGCCCATGCTGCGTACCGACCAGAAGGGCCGCATCCATTCGAGCAATTGTCCCGCAAACGGCTGGCCCATGACGGCGTTGAACCCGTTGAGGCAGAGCACCGCCTCGGCGATGTTGTCGGCTTCCGAGGCGTGTATGCGCTCATCGTTCACGAATGCGCCGCCGCCGCGCGAGGCGGAGAAAAGGTCGCCCAGGGCGGGCAGGCAGGCGAATCCAGCCACTACGTCGCCATCCGCTTCGAGGCCGATCAGCACGGCCCATGTCGAACTGCCCCGCACGAAATCGCGCGTACCGTCGATGGGATCGATGATCCAGCGGCGGCCGCTGTGCGAGTTCTTCTGGGCGCCTTCCTCGCCGAGCAAGCCGTCGTCGGGGAAGGCTTGTTCCAGCTCGCGCGCGATCAGCCGTTCGCATTCGCGGTCGGCGGCGGTGACCGGCGAATGGTCGGATTTGGATTCGAAAGCGATGCCGGTACGGAAGTAGCGCAGCGCGGTCTCAGCGGCCTTGCGCGCGATGGCGCGGCCGGTTTCCAATTCTTTTTCAAAGGTAGGCATGAGTCATCCGGGGCGCATGAACCCCAATGCAGTAAGATAGCGTTAATGAGGAATTTTCGCCAGTTTGAGCTGGGGCCGGATCCCTTCGGCCGCAAGTGGCAAGTGTCGTTTAAGTGGCTGCAAACGGCGATTTCCCTGCGCCACAGCGATACGGTGGACGCCAAGTTCCTCTTACAAAGCGACGACACCCGCGTAGAGAAGCAGATCGCCATGCCGCACGCGGACTTGCTGGAATTGAGCCGCCGCACCGGGCACCAGATGAGCGATGCGTGGTGCTCGCGCCTGGCGGCCGCGCACTTGAAGGGCATGGTGGAGAGCGGCGAGGATCTGGACAAGGATCTGGTGACCCCGCGCCTGGATGAATTAGCCACACACGCCGCTGAGATCGACCGGGAAGAGAAGGCGGAAATCTCCGCGGGGCGCGGCGCCGCCTGACATGCGTGTCATCGACGTCCCTCTTGCGGAAGATATCGCCGGTGAGGAATGGGCGGAATGGTACCGGCTGACCCCGCGGGAGCGCTTTGCGGAATCGATGAAGTTGTGGGATGTCTATCTGGCGTTGGGAGGCAGCCTTGAACCCGAGCCCGATACTCAGAGCCCTTTCTTCGATGCGGAAGAATGGCGTGCAAGCGCTCCTGATGGGCGGTCAAGCGTGCGTGTTCTACGGCGCGGCGGAGTTTAGCCGGGACCTGGACCTGTTGATTCTCGTGGATGCCGCAAACCTTGCCCGGCTGCGGCAGGCCCTCGACGAGTTGGATGCCCAGCCAATTGCGGTGCCTCCGTTTGCACAGCAGTTTCTGGAGGCCGGGCACGCCATTCACTTTCGTTGCCGCCGGCCGGACGTGGCCGGTCTTCGGATCGATCTTATGGCGCGGCTCCGCGGGATGGGCGGCTTTGAGGAACTCTGGCAGCGGCGCACGACCATAGAGACCGAAACGCAGGCCATTGACCTGCTGGGTCTGGAAGACCTCGTTTGCGCCAAGAAGAGCCAACGCGATAAGCATTGGCCGATGATTCGCCGGCTCGTCGAGCAGCACTACTTTCAGCACCGGAATGAGCCCACTCCGGGGCAGATTCGCTTCTGGTTGCGGGAACTGCGCACTGCGCGGTTGCTCCTCAGTGTTGTGGAGGTCTGGCCATTAGAGACAGACCGCGAAGTCGGCCAGCGTCCGGCGGTTTCCGCTGCTATTGGCGGCAGCGAGGAGCGAGTCGCCGAGCACCTGGAGTTGGAGGAGAAGCAGGAGCGGGATCGCGACCGCCTGTACTGGCAACCACTCAGGCGCGAACTGGAAGAACTCCAGCGCGGGATGCGGTGATAAGTGAGATCCGCCATTCGATTACTCACTCCCGCGGATATCCCCGCGGCCATGCGGCTCAAAGAAGCCGCCGGTTGGAACCAGACTGAAACGGACTGGCTTACCCTGATGCGCCTCGCTCCGGAGTCCTGCTTCGGACTGGAATGCGAAGGCGCCTTGGCAGCCACCACCACGGCGGTGGTCTACGAACGCAAGCTGGCATGGATCGGCATGGTGCTCACCGATCCGGACTGCCGGCGGCGCGGCTTCGGGCGCGCACTGATGGAGCATGCGCTCGCCGCGCTGGCTGTGCGCCAGGTCGAATGGATCAAGCTGGACGCCACCGATATGGGCGCGCCGCTCTATCGGGCACTGGGCTTTGACGAAGAGGGACCCATTGAACGATGGAGCAGGCCCGCCGGTCCGCCATCCGGAAGCGCTGTGGTACAGGCGGCCGAGTGGGCTTCGCTCGACGGTTCGGCCTTCGGAGCGAACCGTTCCGCGGTGCTCGCGGCGCTGGCTCCCGTGGGCGCAGCCTCCATCGCCAGAGAAGCCTATGCCATGGGCCGCCCCGGATCGAAAGCTGCGTATTTCGGGCCGTGCGTAAGCAACTCCCCGGACGCGGCACGCGAGTTGCTTGTCTGGTTTCTCGCGCGGCACGCTCACGATCCGGTTTACTGGGACTTGCTGCCCGCTAATACCGAAGCGGTGCGCCTGGCGCGCGCGTTCGGCTTCGAGCCGCTGCGTCGCCTGGTGCGCATGGTCCGGCGGGGCCAGCCTGGCGCGCCTCCGTTCGAACACGACGATGCGCGCGTATTCGCCGTTGCGGGCTTCGAATATGGATGAGAAACGAAACGGGACTATCTTACGGCTTTAGAGAGAACACTGCCGAGGGCTTCCAGGCGACGAGGAGTGTTCGCATATCTCCTCCCGACGAACTTCCACAGTTGCATCCACAAACGTGAGACATTGTGGAGAGACGCGTGGACTCGCGCATAGCAATCTCTTATGTCGGATATGTCGGAGCATCCGTGTCCATCCGTCGGTTCCATCTTATGCGAAAGCTGTTCCACTGGAAACTGAAGGGCCGCGATATCACGCTGGGCGAGCGCACGGTGATTCTGGGCGTGTTGAACGTGACGCCGGATTCCTTCTCCGATGGGGGTAAGTATCAGGAGCCGGACCGCGCCTTCGCCCATGCGCTCGAAATGGAAGAACATGGCGCCGATATCATCGACATCGGGGCCGAATCCACGCGGCCAGGCTCGGCGCGTATCTCCGCGGCGGAGGAGTTGCGGCGCCTCATTCCGGCGCTGAAGCGGCTACGCGGCCGCCTGACCATTCCCATCTCCGTGGATACCTACAAAGCCGAAGTGGCCGAGCGCGCGCTCGAGCATGGCGCCGAGATCATCAACGATCCGACCGGCCTGACTTTTGAGCCGCACCTGGCCCGCACGGCTGCCACCCACGATGCCGGCCTGATCCTGAATCACATGCGCGGCCGCCCCGAAACATGGGCTAAGCAGCCGCCCCTTCCCGATGTGATGGGCGCCATCGTGCGCGATCTGGAGGCCACCATCAGCCGCGCGCGGAACGCGGGTATTGAGCGCTCCAGGATGGTCCTCGACCCGGGGCTCGGGTTCGGCAAGCGCAAGGAGCAGAATGCCGCGATCCTGGCCCGTCTGCGCGAGTTGTCGGCCCTGGACCTGCCCATTCTGACCGGCCCTTCGCGGAAATCGTTTCTGGAGCATGCCACCGAGAGAGAGACGCTATTCGCCACGGCGGCCGCGGTGACCGCAGCCATACTCAACGGAGCCCACCTGGTGCGCGTACACGATGTGTCCGAGATGCGCGCGGCCGCGGATGTAGCCGACGAGATCCTGCGCCAACTGCCGGGCGAGTAAGGGCCGCCGCCGGGTAACTGGACGCGGCCCGGCATCTCCCGCCAGTTGGCCTATAATTGTCCTGTGGACGCGAACGACGTCAAAAAGAAACTGCAGGAAGAGATTGCCACGCTCGAATACGAGCTGCATAACGAACTGCCGCGAGAGATCCTCAAGGCCAGGCTGCATGGCGACTTGAGCGAGAACGCCGAGTACCATGCGGCCAAGGAGCGGCAGGGCTTCGTCAACGCGCGACTGAATCAGTTGAAGCACCGGGTCGCCGAGATGTCCATGGTAGACTTCTCGAAGATCCCGCACGGCAAGGTAGGGCTGGGTTCCACGGTGGTGGTACTCGACACCGCGAAGGACGTGGAGATCACCTATTACCTGGTAACCACGGAAGAGGCGGACGCGGCCACCGGCAAGATTTCGACTGGCTCGCCGATTGGCCGGTCGTTGTTGGGCAAGGAAGTAGGCGATACGGTAAGATTTCAAAGTCCGGGTGGAGTCAAGGAGCTGGAGATTCTGAAGCTGACCACTATTTATGGGGCCGACTGAGCCATGACGTACACCCGCGCAATCGGCATTGTCTTCGGGACGGCTATCGACCGGATTGTGCGATGGCTGGCGCTTTCCCGCATTCACCCCAACGTGCTCACTTTTCTGGGTCTGGTAATCAATATCGTGGCCGCCCTGTTTTTCGCGGCGGGCAGCTTCCGCTGGGCTGGCGTGGTGGTGATCGGCGCCGCTCTGTTCGACATGGTGGATGGGCGCGTGGCCCGCGAAACCAATCGTGTGACTCGCTTCGGGGGCTTCTTCGACTCAGTGCTGGACCGCTATTCCGACTTGGCCTTACTAATGGGACTGTTGGTCTATTACGCCTCCATTAACCGATTCTTCTACGTAGTACTGACAGCGATTGTCATGACTGGATCGGTGATGGTGAGTTACACCCGGGCGCGCGCGGAATGCACCATTCCGAAATGCAAAGTAGGATTCCTGGAGCGTCCTGAACGTGTAGTCCTGATTATCATAGGAGCGCTGCTGGATAGAATAGCGCCGGTGTTGTGGGTGATCGCGGTGCTTTCGAACCTTACCGTGATCCACCGCATGATCTACACCTGGCAGGAGACTAGGCGCCTCGAAGAGGCCCAGTTGCGCTCGGTAGTTAGCCCTCCAGTATCACGTGCGCCATCCCCAGCTCCGCCGTATGCGTGAGTGACAGGGCGATGGACTTCACTCCCAGAGCTTCGGCGAAGTGGGCGGCCTGTCCGTGGAAGCGGAGCGTCGGCTTGCCCGAGGGCAGGTTGGCCACCTCGAAATCCTGCCAGCGTACGCCTCCCCTCCAGCCCGTGCCGATCGCCTTCATGCCCGCCTCCTTGGCTGCGAACCGGGCGGCAAACCGTTCGTAGCGATTCGCTTTGCGCTCGACGTAGGCGATCTCCGCGGGAGTGTAAATGCGCTCGATAAAGCGCTGGCCGTATCGCTCAATGGCCGCGCGTATGCGGGGAACCTCCGCCAGGTCGACGCCCGTGCCCACAATCATTTCAGCGCCGCTCCCGAAGTAGTGATGGTCAGCCGGCCGTGCTTAACGCCCTTGGTCGCAATCAGCGCGTCCGCGATCTTCTGCACGGCTGCCGCCTTACCGCGTATCACCAGCACCTCCAGGCAATTATCATGATCCAGATGCACGTGCAGCGTGGAGAGGATGGCGCGGTGAGCTTCGTGCTGCATGTCGATCAACTTGTCGTTCAACATGCGCACATGGTGGTCGTAGACCAGCGTGACAGTGCCTACCACGTTGCTCTCCGGCGACTCTGCCATCTTCTGCACGAGCTCATCCCGGATCAGGTCCCGAAACGCTTCAGACCTGTTGGTGTACCCGCGCTGCGCGATGAGCCGGTCGAACTTTTCCAGGAGATCGGAATCTATGGCTACGCCAATCCTGCTGAGCTCGCTCATGCGTATCCTATTGTAGCTGAGCTTGTGGTTGAGCGCGGGACCATAGAAGGGAAATATGGCCCCGTATTCACGCGGAGTGTTAACCAGGACTTCCTAACTCTTGGCTTCGGCGGCCACTTTCTTACGGTGTGCAGCCCATCGTTTGCGTTGGGCCGCGGCAATCCGCTTGCGCGCGCTGGCGCTCAGTACTCTCTTCTTAGGAGCCGCCTCTTTCCCGGCCGCAGCCCCGGAGCCCGCGGGTCTTCCCCGTGTGTGTCCCAGTTGCGACTGGATTTCCCGTATCTTTTCCTCTATTCGCTGTCTTTCAACTTCATATCCTACCAGAGCCATCTGTAGAGTTGTATGATCTGTCTTATTCGCTTTGCCTCTAGGCATTGGTTTCTCCCTCGGACACTATATCATACGTTTGATTAAACTGTTACATATCGAGACAGTATGATCGCGGACTGTAACCGGAATTTGGTAGTGTTTAGTAATGAGAGTCGTCGTCCAGCGGGTCAGGCAAGCGCGTGTCGAGGTCGCCGGTGAAGTAACAGGTTCCATCGGCATGGGTCTCCTAGTCCTATTGGGTATAGCGAGAACAGACTCTGAAAAGGACGCCGACTACCTGGTAGAAAAGCTCGTCCATCTCAGGGTTTTTCCTGACACGGCAGGCAAGATGAACCTGAGTATTCGGGAGGCCGGCGGCAGCCTTCTGCTTGTATCTCAATTCACCCTATACGGCGATTGCCGCAGAGGTCGCCGGCCCAGCTTCGACTTGGCTGCCAGCCCACCGATAGCTGCGGGCCTTTACAAATATTTTACAGATCGAGCCCGCGAGAGTGGTGTTCCGGTGGAAACTGGTGCCTTTCAGGCCCTCATGCAGGTGTCTCTAGTAAACGATGGTCCCGTTACTCTCATCTGCGACTCTACACGTTCTACTGGTTGACGTGCTTTTATTCAGACGGTGGTGCTGCCTGTTATCCTGCGTCCACTTATCTTATAAATCGAGACCATATCGCCCCGGATCTGCGCACCATAGAGCGTTATAGCCTGCTGGTCCACGCCCGCAGCTAAGGTAGTTAAGCAAATCTAGCACCAGGTTTCAATAACTCGTCCGGTATGCTGAACGTTTTGTCGTACGGATCATTTTGTTCCTCGGTGCCGTAAGGTCGGCGGCAAATGTGATCGGGATGTTATGCGCGTTCAGCTCCGCGGCCCCATGGTTTCGAATTGCAGATCGGTCTCGAAAGGGGATCCGCCGGTTGTCTTCGCCTGGCGACACTCCTCCCCGATTCTATAAAGTCATTCAGTCCGCGTAATTTCTCGGCGTCCTTTTTCCGCCCCCACCGGCCTCTTTCTGTTCCGCTTTTCCCTATTCTCGCGATCGAAGCAAAGCCAGCCATCCATGAATACCTTCTCGACTTTGGCATAAGTTCTCGTCCGCCGCTTTCGCTTCGCTGTGCTTTGGAGTATTGTTGATGCTGGCAGCAGTTACCAGGTGGCGATATGTTGGAGCGCGCGCGAGGAGTGTTATGGGGGACCGGGGCGGCTCTGCTGTGGACTGTCCCCGTGCTATTCGGCGACACGGCCGCCGGCATGCGAGCCTTCCGCCAAAAGGATTATCCGACCGCCTTTCGCGAATGGAAGGTGGCGGCGAATCAGGGCCAGGCCGAAGCCCAATACAACCTCGGCTTGCTTTACTTGAAGGGCCTGGGCGTGCCCGGGGATCCTGCGGAAGCCTTTCGCTGGCTCCGTCTGGCCGCGGATCAGGGACAGGCGGACGCCCAGTTTCAAGTCGGCGTGATGCTCGAAAAAGGAGTCGGCGTGCGGCAGGATTACGCGGAGGCGCAACTCTGGTTTGCGCTCGCCGCCGAGCGCGGCGATGCCGAGGCGGAGGCCGGCCTTGGAGGACTGTACGAACAAGGACACGGAGTTCAGAAGGACCTTGCACGCGCGGTCCACTGGTACAAGTTGGCGGCTGATCAGGGCCTGCCAGAGGCGCAATACCGTCTCGGGTTTCTTATCGAACGCGGCCGCGGCATGCCGCGTGATTCCGCTGAAGCCGGCCAATGGTACGCACGCGCGGCTTACCAGGGTTATGCACCGGCGCAGTCCCGTCTGGGCTCCTGCTACGCGGTTGGTAAAGGCGTGGAAAAGGACCAGGTCAAAGCCTATTTCTGGCTGACGCTCGCCTCGAAACAACACGACAAAGACGCCGAAAAGCAGCGGGCGGAACTGGCACCGAAGCTATCCCCGGAGGTGATCGCCAAGACCGAGTTGTCCGCGGCGGAGTGGAAGCCGAAGCTGGCGCAGGTGCGGAATCCGGCCGCGCCGCACTAAGACATCCCCTTCTCAAAGCATGGGCGCGGCATCGCGGGACCGTGAGCTTCGACCCCGCGAACGTGCCGAATAATGCACAAATCTGGCCGACAAGTGGTTGCAATTTAGTAAATAAAGTGCAACAATCGAGTGTGTTTTCGCGTAAAATCAGTCCAAGGTCAGAGGGCCTTTGACTCTTATGGGCAGCGATAATCTCGTCGGTAATTCAAGCCGGTGAGAATCGGCAAGACCTTGAAAGGGTTTCTGCCTGACGCGGGACCGACACCCGTCGTGCGCCGCGTTCTTCCTCCGAGACGCGGTGCACGGCGGACTGGTACGTTTGGCCTTCGCGATCGCTAAACGCCGCCCCACCCCGATCCGTTCAAATACCCAAAGTGCGAATTGGCAAAAAATGGAAGCGCCGGGTAATATCGGGAGTCTGAAATCGAAAGGATGCAGTCGCAATCAAAGGCGAGTCGCTTCTTCAAGATCGGATGACCGGCCTCGGTCCAACCGCGCCGAGCCAGTGTTGCATTCTATTCTCATCTCCGCTTCGGAAACGACCCGCCCGGCAGCACGCCGTGCCGCGTTACGCAAATCGACTACGCCACCATCTTGTGCGGATCGATCACAAACTTCTTCGCCGCGCCCTTGTCGAAATCCTCGTACCCCTGCGGCGCCTCGTCGAGTGATATCACCGTGACATTGACCGCCTTCGCGGGTTGGAACTTATCGTAGAGAATAGCGTGCATGAGTTGCCGGTGATAGCGCATGACGGGACACTGGCCCGTGGTAAAGACATGCGACTTCGCCCAGCCTAGCCCGATGCGGATGCTCAGGTTGCCGGTCTTGGCGGCTGCATCCACACCACCCGGGTCGTCCGTCACATAAAGACCGGGAATGCCGATCCGGCCCCCTGCGGTGGTTACGGTCATGAGCGAATTCAGTACCGTGGCGGGCTGCTCCACCGCGGTGTCTTTGCCGTGACCGCGCGCCTCGAAGCCGACGCAATCGACCGCGCACTCCACTTCCGGAGTGCCGACGATTTGCTCGATCTGCTGGGCGACCGTCGCGTCTTTCCGCAGGTCGATGACCTCGCAACCGAAACTCTTCGCTTGCGCCAGCCGCTCAGGAATCAGGTCGCCCACAATTACGCAGGCCGCACCCAGCAACTGGCAGCTGGCCGCGCAAGCCAGGCCCACCGGCCCGGCGCCCGCCACGTAAACAATGGAACCCGGCCCGACGCCCGCCGTTACGGCGCCATGATATCCGGTCGGGATGATATCGGATAGCAGCGTAAGATCCTTGATCTTTTCCATGGCACGCGCCTTATCCGGCAGCCGCAGCAGATTGAAATCGGCGTAGGGCACCATCACGTATTCCGCCTGGCCCCCCACCCAGCCGCCCATATCGACGTACCCGTAAGCCGCTCCCGGCCGCGCCGGGTTGACGTGCAGGCAGATGCCCGTCTTGCCCTCTTTGCAGTTCCGGCAGCGCCCGCAGGCGATGTTGAACGGCACCGAGACGAGGTCTCCGACTTTGACAAACTCCACGTCGCGCCCGGCCTCGATCACTTCACCCGTAATCTCGTGCCCCAGAATTAATCCCTGGGGCGCGGTTGTGCGGCCGCGTACCATGTGCTGGTCGCTGCCGCAAATATTGGTGCTGACGATTTTGAGAATAACGCCGTGCTCGCATTTGCGCGAGCCCAATGCCAGTTTGGGGAAGTCGATGGACTGCACCTCCACCTTGCCCCGGCCCATGTATGCTAAACCGCGGTTCGAAGCCATAAACGCCGCTCTCCTTGAGTCCTTGAGATTGTCTTGCGAAGTTATGTCATCAAAAAACGCGCGCGGTGTCAAGCGGCAGTTGTTCGAGCTGCAGTTGTTCGAGATTGGTTCGGGATGACACCACTTGACGCGGCTGAACCGTTTGTGATTTCATGCCCCTTGGAGAACATCGCACATGATCAATCTGGAGACGGCGCGCAAAGTAATTGCAGCGGCGGAAAAAAAGGCGGCCGAAATCGGCCAGCCAATGAATATCGCGGTAGCCGACGCGGGCGGGAATCTCGTGGCGCACGTGCGCATGGATGGGGCCTGGATCGGTAGTATCGATATTTCCATCAACAAGGCCTTTACCTCGCGTGCTTTCGACATTGCCACCAAAGACCTCGCGCAGCATTCCCAGTCCGGGGGCCAGTTCTTCGGCATTCATGCCTCGAATCACGGACGCATTATGATTTTTGCCGGAGGAATTCCTCTCAAACAAGACGGAAAAGTAGTGGGGGCTATTGGGGTCAGCGGAGGCTCCGGCGAGCAGGACCACGCGGTCGCCGAAGCGGGTGCGGCAGTAGTTCGATAATTCGGAAAAGGCGCGCGCGCCGGCCGGTTTAAGCCGGTTAAGAATGTTCTAAGAGGCGCGCGCGCATTTTCCCAGGTCGAAGGAAGGCCGCCCCAGAAGAAAGCCCTGCATTTCGTCGCATCCCAGGCTCTTCAGAAGATTTAGCTGCTTTTGCGTTTCCACACCCTCCGCAATCACCTTGATGCCCAGAGTATGGGCGAGATCGATCAGGCACCTGAGGATGGCGGCCCCGGAGTGTTTCCTATCCGTCGCCGCGACAAAGCTCTGGTCGATTTTGATCAGGTCGATCGGAAGATTCTGCAGATAACTCAGCGAAGAATAGCCTGTGCCGAAGTCATCGATCGCAATGCTGACGTGGAGCTTTCTGAGCTGCGTAAGTGTTCGGATGGATTCCTTCTCATACCGCATGAAAACGCGTTCCGTTAACTCAAGCTCCAGAAGCTCGGGGCGCAGGCCAGTGCTCCCCAGCGTTTGGGTGACCGTCTCTATGAAGTCCGGACAGGCGAACTGTGCCGCCGAAACATTGACCGCGACACCCACCCCTTTTAGCGGCCCGATTTGCCATTCGGCGGCAAGCCGGCAAGCCTCGCCGAGTACCCAGGTCCCGATAGGCACGATCAAACCATTCTCCTCCGCAAGGGGAATGAATCTGGCGGGAGAAATTGCCGGACCTACAGCCGGATACCATCGGAGCAACGCCTCATACCGGATAGGCTGAGTCCCGCCGGAGGCAAACTGGGGCTGGAACTGCAATTGAAATTCGGACTGCACGAGGGCGCGCCTCAGTTGTGTCTCCATTTCCTGACGCTGGCGGTTGGCATCGGCAAGTTCGGGTGAGGAGAACCTGATTTGTCCTCTGCCGCTGCGTTTTGCCTCAAGCATCGCCGAATCGGCCTTGCTCTGGAGTACGTCCGGATCCTTGCCGTCGTCAGGGAATATACTGACGCCGATGCCCGCGCTGATGAACAACTCCCTGCCTTCGAATTCGAATGGGGCGTCCAGACACGTAAGCAGTTTCTGGCCAAGACAGCGCACAGACTCCAACCCGTCTAAGCCGAAAGCCAGAAGCGTAAATTCGTCTCCCCCGCTCTTGGCCAGCGTATCCTGCGGCCGCGCCACGGCCCGCAGGCGCGTCGCCACCTCTTTCAACAGTCGATCGCCCACGGCACGGCCGAGCATATCGTTCACCAGCTTGAATCCGTCCAGATCGATAAAGACAACCGCGAACAGATTCTCTGCCGCGCCGCCCTGAGCCACGGCGCGGTTCAGTCGATCGAGAAGCAATCGGCGATTCGGAAGATCGGTCAACTGGTCGTAGCAAGCCTGATGCACAAGCTCGAGTTCCGCGAGTTTCCGGCCGGTAACATCCTCGGCAATACCGGCAATGCGAATCAGCTTTTGCCCGTTGTCTCGAATCGGAAAAGCGCGGTCCCGAATCCAGCGGATGGAACCCGATGGCTGTACGATACGGTATTCGTTTTCGACAATCTCGCCCTTCAGTTGCCGCCGAAAAACTTCCCCCGCCTTAACTCTGTCGTCCGGATGAAGGGATTCCGTCCAAGAGTCATGATTCTGGTAAAGACTCTCGCGCGTCCGCTCCCATACCTTTTCGTAAGCGGGGTTTACATAAATTACTTTCTGGTCTTGAGCGTCCATCATCCAGAACACTTCGCGTATGTTCTCCGCCAATTGCCGAAACTGTTCTTCGCTCTTTCGCAACGCCTCTTCGGATTGTTTTTTTTGCGTCAGATCGATCAGGAAACCGATGGCCTCTTCGGCGGCGGTTCCCAAAGATGCGAGGCCCACCAGGGCGGGGAGATGAGAGCCATCCTCCCGGATGTATTCAATCTCCGCCGGATCCGCGCTGCCGGTCGCCTCGAGCTGCCGGCGAAAGCTTTGGCTCACGTGCTCGAACCCAGGCGCTGTCATGCGGTCCCAGCGGATCGACCTCGTGTCCAAATCCTCTCTGGTGCGGCCGAACATCCGGAGATATGCGTCATTCGCTTCATTGATTCGTCCCGATGCGTCTCCGCAGAACACGCCTATAATGTTCGACTCCACCAGCCGCTCGAAGCGAAACTCACTTTTGTTCAGAGCAGCTTCCGCGTTCCTACGCCGCGTGATATCTTCGGCAACACCCACGATCCGGATGGAGTTCCCCAGATCGTCCACTATGGGGAATGCGTGTTCGCGAATCCATCGCATGGAGCCGCCGGGCTGCACGATCCTGTATTCGTTCTCGGATACATCGCCTTGTAGCTGGCTGCCGAAGGTCGCCGCGGCCTGTTGCTTGTCATCCGGATGAATCGCGTCCGTTCGGCCGGTTGGACATTGATACAGGCTCTCACAGCTTCGGCCCCAGATTTCTTCGTAGGCAGGACTGACGTAAAGAAGCTGGCCGGTGCCGACGTCGATCATCCAGAAGACTTCGTGAATGTTCTGCGCGAACCGGCGGAACAGTTCCGCGCTAATACGATGCGCTGCCGCAGCCTGTTTTCGATCCCTGAGATCGTGAATAATGACTGATAGGCCGTTGAGATTCCCGGCCGTGTCTCTAAGCGGCGATACCGTCAGCGAGACTGCAATGCGCTTCCCTCCCTTGGCCAGTCTTACGGTCTCCATCTGCTCGATGCGCTGGCCGGTCCTGAGCGCTTCCAGATTTCGAGAGAACTCTTGAGTCAGCTCCGGCGGAGTGAGGATTGACACGGACTTACCTAGAATTTCGGCGGCGCTGTATCCGAATATCCGCTCCGAGGCTTTGTTCCAACTGACCAGGCAGCCGTTCAGCGTCGCACTGAAGATGGCATCCTGAGAAGACTCGACAATCGCAGCCAGGAGTTCTTGTGCGTTTTGTTCGCTCCCGGAACCATTACGATCGGCCTCGCTTTCCACGCTCGGCGTCTGTTCGGGGGGCTTGTCGCCGGCCTCTCGTAACGCAAACAAAGTTGCCGGTGAACGGAGCGCGTTTCTAGTAGTGGCACGGTTCACTGGATGGCCTGTAAGTACTATAACTACGCTACCACGCGCTGGATGTCATGTCTATAAGTAAAAGCCCCGTCATCAAATGCTTATATTCATAAGGGTGGGGTAGTAGTACTCCGTGACTAACTCTGCAGCATCCAGCGTCTGCGACTGGCGTGGGCGGTGGCGAACAAGGCGAGGAATCCCAGCATGAGGCCGGTCGAAGCGCCCGCGCCGAGTAACTCAGGTTTGGAGGAGTTCAACCATAGTGTCAGGCTTACGTTGCACAACACGGGGATCATGGCGGCGAACAGCGGCAGCCACGGGCGATCCATCGCGAATAGCGCGCGGCCGGTAAGCTCCAACAGACTCCAGCCGATTAAGCTGGGAGCCATGCCCAGGAAGACGGCCGAAACCAGCCGCGTGGATTCGGCGGTGAAGCTGCCGCGTTGAAACAGGAAGGCAGTCGCGGGCTGCCGCAAGAGCAGGGCTACGGCGCAGCCGGCCACGGCGCCCAACGCGGCCAGGCCCAGCGTTTTGTCGATCAGGCGGAAGGCTTCGCGGAGGCGCATCTGACTGCGAAGACGGGCGATCTCCGGCAACAGGGAATTGGAAATCGGGCTGACCAGGAAGGCCAGCGGTACGCCGACGCCGCGCATGCAGTAGTCCATCGCGGCGGCCATGCCCGGTCCGGCGTGGGTGGCCCAGGCGCGCGTGAAGATCATATTCAGGGCTAGTCCGACCGCATAGATCATAACCGTAAAGGGTCGGGACACTATCTCGCGCCACTGTACTTTGCACGGGGGCAAGCCCTTGCGTTCGAGGCCCGCGCGCGCGAAGAAGGATACCACCGCTAACTGCACCCACGCGCCCACGGTATAGCCGATAGCGAAGCCGTAAACTCCCAGCACCTTCCATAAGCTGAGCGCACCGATAATCGTGAACAGGTTCAGAGACGCCTGGTAGAAAGTGAACGGGGCGAACCGGCGGCCGGTATAGAGCAAGGCGCAGTGGATGGCTCCGGAACCGGCCGCCACCGTGGATAACGCCACGATGCGCAGAATAACGATGGCCGAGCGGGAGTACCGCGGGTCGAGGCCGGGCGCCAAAATACGGATGAGCCAGGGCGCGGACAACACCACGGCGAGCGAGAGCAGCGAAAACAGCCAGGTGAACCAGCGGTGCAGCTTGAGGAAAAGTGCGGTCCGCTCGACTCCCTGCCGCGCCGTCAGCATGGGCACGAACGCGAAGACCATGGAGTTGATGAGGACGGAGTTGACGGAGTCCAACGGACCCACAGCCACGGCCAGCGAATCGGCCTGGCTGTGGGTGCCGAGTAAGTAAGCGGTGAGCGCCACCCGCACGAAGCCGATGACGTTGCCGATGACGATGCCGGCTCCTATAGTGAGGCCGCCGCGCACCAGCGAGTTTCCAACAGCGCGGGAGATTCCTCGCTCCGTCAGAACCGGCGTTGTGGAATCCGGGCTCAGCTTAAGTCCCTCTCCGGGTACTTAGCCGCGCGCGTAATCAAGCGGTATACGGACGCTGGACTACGACGCGGCATCCCGCGCGGCCGCAAGCGCCGTCTCGTAGTTCGGGAAATCCGCCACTTCCTTCACATACTCGGCGTGTTTGATAGTGTTGTCCGTGCCCACTACAAAGATGGCGCGGCTTTCGATGCGCAGCTCCTTGATCAGAGTGCCGTACTGGCTGCCGAAGGAGCCGTCCTTATGATCGGAAAGCATCTTGACATTATCGACTCCGAAAGCGCCGCACCAGCGCTTTTGAGCAAAAGGAAGATCCATGCTCACGGTATAAATATCGACACCGGGCAGCTTGCCGGCTTCTTCATTGAAGCGCTTGGTCTGGGCGTCGCACACCGGGGTATCCAGCGACGGCACGACGCTGAAAATGCGCACATGATCCCCGGTTCCAGCCAGGGTGACCGGCTTCAAACTGGTGTCTACCACTTTGAAATCGGGGGCCTTGTCGCCGGGCTTCAGCTCCGGTCCGATTAACGTCTTGGGATCTCCGCGTAGAGTCGTTGCTCCTGGTCGTTCCATTCATCCTCCTGAGGTATGGTTGATCTTTTATTGTAACAACTGACTGAAACGATCCAGATCCGTGGTCGGCAGTTTACAGGTATAGTTTTCGCAGACGTAGGCGGTAGCTTTGCCTCCCAGTGCAGTCATGGACTCGAGCGCGGGCAGGTAGCCGGCGAGAAAGCCGCGCGAGGCTTCGCTATGCAGCAGGAGTACTACGCTATTGGGAAGGAAGCGGGAATCGAGCGCGCCCAACAAGGCCCGCGTATCGGGCTCGCGGGGATCGCCCACGATCACCACCTGGCGATGTTGCGAGAGGCTGAATTCGTATGCCGCCAGCATCTGCGGGAGGCTGGTCGGCCCAGCCACTATGCGCGGACCGAACGCCGCCAGGGCGCGATTGGCGGACTCCTGGAAATCCGCGCGGCCGGTGAGCCGGGCCAGCCGCAACAGGTTCAGCACGGCGATGGAGTTGCCCGATGGTTCGGCGCCATCGTAATCCTCCTTCATGCGCATCACCAGTTCGGCGTCGCCTGCGGCGGCACTGAAGAATGCGCCGAGCGCGCCATCTTCGAACAGCTCCGCTTGTTTTTCGGCGAGGCGTATGGCCAGTTGCAGATCGCGCAGCTCGAATCCGGTTTCATAGAGGTCCAGCAGGGCTTGCGTAAAGAAGGCGTAATCGTCCAGGAAGCCGGGGATGGCGGCGTCCCCCGCGCGGTAGCGCCGCAGCAGAATTCCGGACGCGGCGTCGTACATGCGTCCCACGACGAAGTCTGCCGCGCGCCGGGCGGCCTCGGCGTAGATGGGCTCGGCCAGCACCGCTCCGGCCTTGGCGAAAGCCGAAATCATGAGCCCGTTCCAGGCGGTCAGGACTTTGTCGTCGAGGTGCGGGCGGACGCGCTTGCCGCGCTCTTCG
>Ga0302326_10014484_pt1 | contig 16657 bp, 9 predicted proteins | sample Palsa_T0_3_FD_202264 | JGI IMG/M metagenome (GOLD analysis project Ga0302326, IMG submission 202264) | Peat permafrost microbial communities from Stordalen Mire near Abisko, Sweden - Palsa_T0_3 | ecosystem: Environmental > Terrestrial > Soil > Palsa > Peat permafrost | place: Sweden: Abisko...
AATGGGTCGCAAACGCAGGCGCTGGCCGAGATCGGCGTGGTGTTTCTGCTGTTCACGCTGGGCTTGGAAATCTCCTTCCCGCGCATGATCGCCATGCGCCGCGAAGTGTTCGGGCTCGGCCTGGCGCAGACGCTGGTGGTCGCTACGGCCGGCGCGCTCATTACTCACGCCTTCGGCATTGCGTGGCCCAGCGCGCTCGTGCTCGGTGGGGCGCTCGCAATGTGCTCGACCGCGATCGTGCTCGCGCAGCTCGGGGAACAGGACGAGCTCAATCGCACACACGGGCGCTTGTCGTTCGCGGTGCTGTTATTTCAGGACCTCGCAGTGGTGCCGTTGCTGGTCGTGGCGAGCGTGCTGGCACAGGGACGGGCAGGCTTCAGCGGTGCGATGGTCTGGCGACTCGTGGCGCTTGCCGTGCTGGCGCTGATCGCCGTGCTCGCCATCGGCCGCTGGCTATTGCGGCCCTTGCTTTACGCGATCGCGCACAGCCGCTTGCGCGAATTGTTCACGCTCGCGGCGCTGCTGGTGGTGTTGACCTCGGCCTGGATCACTCAGCAGCTGGGTCTGTCGATGGCTCTGGGTGCGTTCCTGGCCGGCATGATGTTGGCCGAGACCGAATATCGCCATCAAATCGAGGCCGTGATTCGACCGTTCCGCGAGCTATTGTTGGGCCTGTTCTTCATTTCGGTCGGCATGCTGCTCGATCTGCGCGTGCTCTACGCTCATTTCCTGAGTGTCATGGGTTTGCTGATTCTGAGCATGAGCGCCAAGGCGCTGTTGTCAGCGATCACCGCGCGCGCCTTCGAGCCCTCTCTGTTCAAGGCGCTGCGCACCGGTCTGGTGCTCGCCGGTGGCGGGGAATTTGGCGTGGCGTTGCTGACGATACTCGCGCGCGGCGAAAATCTGGTGCCTGCGCGTGCTGCCCAGCTGCTGCTCGCGACGGTGGTATTGGGCATGATCATGAGCCCGCTCGTGATCCGCTACAACCGCCGCATCGCGCGTGCATTATTGCGCGAGCACGGACCACCGCGCAGCTCCATGCAGGGCGCGGATGCGGTCACGAGCGATCTGGCGCGTCGCGAGCATGTGATCCTGTGCGGCTTCGGCCGCGTCGGCCATCATCTGGCAAGCGTGCTCGTCTCACAGGGGTTCGAATATCTTGGCATCGATCTGGACCCGGCCAACGTACGCGCGGCGCGGCTGGCGGGCGAGCCCGTGGTCTGGGGCGACAGCGCCGATGATGAATTATTGCGCAATCTGGGCGTCGATCTGGCCAGCGTCGTGATCGTGACCTTTGCCGATAAGGCGCCCGCGCTGGCTGTCGTGCGCGCCGTGCGTCGGCTGAGCGCCGACGTGCCGGTGCTGGTGCGCGCCGAGGATGATACGCAGCTGGCCGAGTTCTCGGCGGCGGGCGCGACCGAGGTGGTGCCCGAGACCTTCGAGGCCAGTCTGACCCTGGTATCGCAGGCGCTGACGCTATTGCAATTGCCCGCGGCGCAGGTCACGCATGTGATTGACACGATTCGCCGGCAGCGCTATGCGACACTGCGCACACTGCCCGCGAGCGCTCGGCTCGAGGATAACGCCGCACCTGTGGAGCTGTTGCATTCTGTGGTACTGCCCCCACAGGCTTGGGCCGTGGGCCGCAGGCTTGAGGAAGTGCGCGGTCACGGGGCTGAGGTCGCCTTCACGGCAATTCGTCGCCAGGGCATCACCGGGCGCGAGCCGGCTGGGGATACCGAGCTGCGGGAGGGCGACGTGGTCATCATTTACGGCCTGCCCGCGGCGCTCGAGCGTGCGGAAGCGGTGCTGTTGACCGGATAGTAGAATGCCGGCCGGCATGCAGCGCGAACAGATCCAATTTCCCGCCCGTCACAATCCGCTGCGCGCGGATATGCATGCGCTCGGGCAGCTCATGGGCGAGGTCCTGCGCGAGCAGGGCGGGGAAGAGCTATTTCAGCTCGTCGAGCAGGACCGGCTCACGGCAATCCGCTGGCGCGAAGGGGTCGCAGGCGCGGCCGATGCGCTCGCAGTACGCGTGCGCGGGCGCCCGCCGCGCCTGGCGCGCGAGCTGGTACGCGCGTTCTCCGCCTGGTTTCAATTGGCGAACATCGCCGAGAAAGTGCATCGCATCCGCCGGCGCCGCGAGTACCTGCAGCAGGATGCCGAGCGGCCGCAGCCCGGGGGCGTGGAGGACACGCTCGCGGAGCTCAAGCGCGCCGGCTTGAGCCTCGAGCAGGTCCTGGAGCTGCTGCGTCAGTTGTCGATTGAGCCGGTCTTTCTGGCCCACCCGATGGAGTCGACCCGGCGCACGATCCTGCGCCGTCAGCAGCGCCTTGCGGCACTGCTGCTCGAGCGCAGCAACGCGGCGCTTGCGCCGCACGAGCGCCACACGCTGCTCGAGCGCATTCGCGCCGAAGTCAGCGCCGAATGGCAGACCGAGGAGCACCCGCGCGAACGTCTGACCATCGCCGATGAGCGCGAGCATGCGATCTTTTATCTCGCCGAGATCCTCTACCGGATCATTCCAGCCTTCTACCAGGAGATTGCCGCGGCGCTCGCCAAGCTCTATGGCGCATTACCCGAGACGCTGGAGCTGCCCGTCATAGTGCGCTTCGGCAGCTGGGTCGGCGGCGACATGGACTCCTCGACCGACGTACACGCCAAGAGCATCCGCGAATCCCTGGCGCGCGCGCAGCAGACGATCATCAACAATTACCACGCCGAATGCCTGCAATTGGCGCAGGTGCTCTCGCAGAGCGAGCGCCGGGTCGGCGTCTCGGCGGCCGTTACCCGTCGCATCGAGGAGTATCGCACCCTGGTGCCGGCCGCACTGGGCATGGGCGCCACGCATCACGACCGCATGCCTTACCGCATATTGCTCGGACAGATCGCCGAGCGACTGCGCGCCACCAATGAGGGACGCTCCAGTGGTTATCATCAGCCGGCGCAATTTCGCGCCGACATCGAACTGATTGCGCAGAGCCTGCTGATGAACCGCGGTGTGCACGCCGGCTATTTCTCGGCGCGCCGACTGCTCGCCCGCATCGACACCTTCGGCTTTCATCTGGCGACCCTCGATCTGCGCGCGCATGCCTCCGTGCACCACGCCGTGCTGGCGCAGGGGCTCGACGATCCGCAATGGCTCGGGCGCAGCGCCGCCGAGCGGCATGCGCGCCTGATCGAGATTCTCGAGAACGATGCCGGGCCGACAGGACCATTTGATGCGCTGGGCAAGCGCACGCTGGCGGTTTTCGACGCGATCGTGCAGAGCCGCCACCGCTACGGCGCCGATGCCATTGGGCTGTATATCGTTGCCGGTGCGACTGCGCCCGACGATGTGCTCGCGCCGCTGGTGCTGGCGCGCTGGGCCGAAGCTTATAACAAGAGCAACGGCGAGGTCGCGCTCGATGTGGCGCCGCAGTTCGACGGCATCGATACGCTGGATCGCTGCGGCTCGATCATGCGCGCATTGCTCGAGGACGCCGTGTACAAGCGGCATCTGGAGACGCGCGGGCGCCTGCAAACCGTGCTGGTCGGTTATGCCGACAGCGCTCAGGAGGCCGGCATGATCGCGGCGCGCCTGGCGGCCTACCGCGCCCAGCGCAATCTGTCCGAAGCGCTGCGCCGGGGCAATGAGGAGCATGTGCTGTTCTACAGCCGCGGCGGCAGCATTCCGCGCGGCGGCGGGCGCATCGACCGCGTGCTGCGCGCGGCGCCGGCCGAATCCGTCAGCGGTGTGCTGCGCTTTACCGAGCAGGGCGAGAGCATCAGTCAGAGCTATGGGCTGCGGCCCAATGCGATGCGCACGCTCGAGCGCGCGCTGAGCACGCTGGCGCTCGCGACCCTGGCGGTCAAGCGCGGTGTCGCGGTGCGCGAGAGCACGGCGCTGGCTGACTGTGTGAATCTGGTGGCGACGCACAGCGCCAAGAGCTGGCGCAGCCTCGTGCACGAGAGCGCCGAGTTCGCGCACTTCTTTCGAGCCGCGACGCCGATCGATGTCATCGAGCGCATGCAGATCGGCTCGGCGCAGTCCGCGTGGCCCAGAGAACAGGGCCTGGAGGCCGTGCGGCCCGTACCGTGGGTCTTCGCCTGGTCGCAGTCGCGTCATATGCTGCCCGGATGGTACGGCGCGGGCGCCGGGCTGCAGTGCGCGAAGAGCGAGCGCGGCCTGCTGCTGCTGCGCCGCTGCTATCAGGGCTGGCCGTTCTTTCGTACGTTGATCGATGATATCGAGACGATGCTCGCGCTCGCCGACCTCTCGATCGCCGCGCACTACGAGCGGCTGGCGAGCGCCGATTTGCGTCATTATGGGGTCACGCTGCGCGAAGAATATGAACGCGCCTGCGCCATGGTGCTCGAGATCAAGGAGTGCGGCGCGCTGCTCGACACCGACCCGACGCTGCAGCGGGGCATTGCGCTGCGCAACCCCTACGTCGATCCGATGAACTTCATGCAGGTCGATCTGCTCGAGCGCTGGCGCGCGAGCGGGCGGCAGAATCGCGAGCTATTCGAGGCGTTGCAGGCGAGCGTCAACGGTATCGCGCGCGGCCTGCAGACTACCGGCTAGGGCCGCTTATGCGCCCGGGCGGGGTTGATATAACCGCAGTGCCCGCCGATGATAGCCGCCCCGCGGCGTGTTCGAGCCGCGCAGGAGCTGCAAGAGCAAGCCGTGTACCGATACGATCAAATCGACCAGACTCTGGTCAACGAGCGCGTCGCGCAGTTTCGCGATCAGACCCGGCGATTTCTGGCCGGTGCGCTCACCGAGGACGAGTATCGGCCCCTGCGGTTGCGCAACGGCCTGTACGTTCAGCGCTTTGCGCCGATGCTGCGCGTGTCGATTCCGTACGGGCTGCTCTCGAGCACGCAATTGCGAATGCTGGGGCACATTGCGCGCCGCTACGATCGTGACTTCGGGCATTTCACCACGCGGCAGAACATCCAGTACAACTGGCCCAGGCTCGAGGACGTGCCCGATATTTTGGCCGAGCTGGCCAGCGTTGAGATGCATGCGATCCAGACCAGCGGCAACTCCATCCGCAATATCACAGCCGACCATCTGGCCGGCGTCGCACCCGATGAGATCGCGGATCCGCGGCCCTACTGCGAGATCATCCGGCAGTGGGCCACGCTGCATCCGGAATTCAGCTACCTGCCACGCAAATTCAAGATCGCGATCACGGCTGCACCCGCGGACCGGGCGGCGAGCGAAGTGCATGATATCGGCGTGCACCTGCGGCGCGGCGCACAGGGGGAGATCGGCTTCGAAATACTGGCGGGCGGTGGGCTGGGCCGCACGCCGATCGTCGGCCACAGGATCCGCGAGTGGCTGCCGCAGGCCGACCTGCTGGCCTATCTCGAGGCGATACTTCGGGTCTACAACCGCTACGGCCGGCGCGACAATATTCACAAGGCGCGTGTCAAGATCCTGATGCGCGCGCTCGGTGTGGCTGAATTCACGCGTCAGGTCGAGCAGGAATTTCTCGCCAGCGCGGACTTTGCGCCGCAGCTCAGCGCGGCGCAGGTCGAGCATATGCGCGGTTTTTTCCGGCCGCCGCCTTACGAGTCGCTGCCTGATGAGCCGCAGCCCAGCAGCGAGCGCGCGCCAAACGCTCGCGCCGATGCGGCCTTCTGCGCCTGGTATCGCTACAACACGCGCGCCCACAAGGTGACTGGCTATCGGGTCGTAATCGTCTCGCTCAAGAAGCACGGCGAGCCTCCCGGGGACGCCAGCGCAGCACAGATGGATGGGCTCGCGCAATTGGCCGAGCAGCACAGTTTCGGCATGATTCGCGTCACCCACGATCAGAACCTCGTGCTCGCCGACGTCTCGCAGCGCGCGTTGCCGGAAGTGTGGCGGCGGCTCGAGCAGCTCGGGCTCGCGACCGCGAATATCGGCACGCTGACCGACATGATCTGCTGCCCGGGGCTCGATTTCTGCAGCCTGGCCAATGCGGGCTCGATTGACATTGCCAAGCAGATTCACGCGCGCTTCGACGATCTGGACTACCTCTACGAGATCGGTCCACTCGAGATCAAGATGTCGGGCTGCATGAACGCCTGTGGCCATCACCATATCGGCCACATCGGCATTCTCGGCGTCGATAAGCATGGCAAGGAGTGGTATCAGATCACGATCGGCGGCTCCTCGGCGCCGCCGGCGGCGCTCGGGGAGGTCATCGGTCCTTCAGTGCCCAAGGAGGCCGTGGCCGATACGATTGCCAAGCTCATTGAAGTCTATCTGCGCGAGCGGCGCGACGACGCGGAGCGTTTTCTCGACACGGTGCGCCGCATCGGTGTCGAACCATTCCAGGAGCGCGTTTATGCGGCAGATCATTCGCCGGCGTGAACTCGTGAGCGACGAGCTGCGCTATGAGGGCGAGGCATTCGAGCCCGGCACGCACGGCGTGCCGACACTGAGCCAGTGGCTCATTACAGCCGCGGCGCAACGCGGTCCGGCGGTGCTGTTGCGGGCCACCGATGAGCTCGAGCCGCTCGCATCGCAGCTGGCTCATCTGCGCTGGATCGTGGTGGAATTCGCTAAACCCGGGGATGGCCGCGGCTTCTCGCAGGCACGCTTGCTGCGCGAGCGTTACCACTATGAGGGTGAGCTGCGCGCACGCGGGGCGTTCGGTCGCGATCTACTGTTTTTTCTGGCCCGCTGCGGCTTTGACGCCTTTGATCCGAACCCTGGCGAGGACCTGGAAGCTGCGCTCGGCGCTTTCGATAGCTTCAGCGTCGCCTACCAGGGCGGCAGCGAGGGCATAGTGCACGTGCATGAGCGCGCCGCCGGTCTTTAGAACGCCGCGTGCGCGTGAGTAGCCCCGCGCTCGAGGATCCGGGCCTGCGCCTGGATGCTGCCGCTGCCGAAGCGCTCGCTACGGGCAGCGCCGAGGATCCCTTTGCGCTGCTCGGCCCGCACGCGGATGCCCAGGGCGTGGTCGTGCGCGCCTTTCTGCCTTCGGCCGAGGCCGTGGAGCTCATCGGCCCGGATGGCGATGTCATCGCCCCAATGCAGCCGCTGCAGTTGCCGGGACTTTATGCCGGACGCATGAATCAAGCGAGCGCTTACCGGCTGCGCATCCATTGGCCCGGCGGCGTAGTACAGGTCACCGAGGATCCGTATTCATTCGGGCTACTGCTCGGTGAGCTCGACGTCTACCTGCTCGCCGAGGGCAATCACCTCGAGCTCGGCCGCTGTCTGGGCGCGCAGGTCATGAGCATCGACAACATCGCCGGTGTGCGCTTCGCGGTCTGGGCGCCGAACGCACGGCGCGTCTCGGTCGTCGGTGATTTCAACAGCTGGGACGGCCGCCGCCATCCGATGCGCAAGCGCGTCGAGGCCGGTGTCTGGGAGCTGTTCATTCCAAGGCTGCCCATCGGCAGCGTCTACAAATACGAGATTCTGGGCCCGCATGGGTTGCTGCCACTCAAGGCCGACCCCGTGGCACTGCAGGTCGAGGTCGTGCCGCGCACCGCCTCGGTCGTGGCCGATCCGGCACCGTTCGAATGGATCGATGCGCGCTGGCTGCAGGCGCGCGGCGCGGGCGGGCAGCAATGGCACGCACCCATCTCGATTTACGAAGTGCATGCCGCATCCTGGCGGCGCAAGAGCACGGCTTGGCAGCCGCTGAGCTGGGATGAGCTGGCCGAGCAATTGATCCCATACGTGCGCGAGCTCAAGTTCACCCATATCGAGCTGTTGCCGATCATGGGCCACCCATTCGGCGGCTCCTGGGGCTATCAGGTACTCAGTCAATATGCGCCGCAAGCGGAATTCGGCGAGCCCGCGGCCTTTGCGCGTTTCGTCGACAGCTGCCATAACGCCGGCATCGGTGTGATTCTGGACTGGGTCCCCGGGCACTTCCCGACCGATGCGCACGGCCTGGCGTGGTTCGACGGCACCGCACTGTACGAGCACGCCGATGCGCGCGAGGGCTTTCATCAGGAATGGAATACCGCGGTCTACAACCTCGGTCGCAGGGAAGTGCACTCGTTCCTGATTTCAAGCGCATTGCACTGGTTCGATCGCTATCACATCGATGGCCTGCGGGTCGATGCGGTCGCCTCACTGCTGTATCGCGACTACGCACGACGCGAAGGCCAGTGGATCCCGAATCGCTATGGCGGCCGGGAAAATCTCGAGGCCATCGATTTTCTGCGCCATCTGAATGACGTCGTCGAACAGCGTTTCCCGGGCGCATTGATGATAGCTGAGGAGTCCACGGCCTGGCCTGGGGTGACGCAATCGACACGCGATTGGGGACTGGGTTTCAACTACAAATGGAACATGGGCTGGATGCACGACACGCTGCGCTACATGTCGCACGACCCGATCCATCGCTCATACGATCACAACGACATGACCTTCGGCCTGCTGTATGCGTTTTCCGAGCGCTTTGTGCTGCCGCTCTCGCATGACGAGGTCGTGCACGGTAAAGGCTCGCTGATTGGACGCATGCCGGGCGATACCTGGCAGCGCTTTGCGAACCTGCGCGCGTATTTCGGCTTCATGTGGACGCAGCCCGGCAAGAAGCTGCTGTTCATGGGCGGGGAGTTTGGCCAGGACTGGGAATGGAATCACGATGGCCAGCTCGACTGGGCGGCGCTCGAGCATCCGCTGCATCTGGGCGTGCAGCGCCTGATCCAGGACCTGAATCGCCTGTATCGCGTCGAGGCCGCATTGCATGCCAAGGATTGCGACAGTGCCGGCTTTCGCTGGATCGTCGGCGATGATCGGCACAACAGCGTGTTCGCCTGGTACCGTAGCGGCTATGACGATACGCCGCCGATCGTCGTGGTGTGCAACTTCACGCCGGTCCCGCGCCTGCATTACCGCATCGGCGTACCGCGCGCGGGCGGTTGGCACGAAATCCTCAATACCGATGCGTCGCTCTATGGCGGCAGCGACCTGGGCAACGGTGGCTGGGTGCAGACGAGCTCGATGAGCTCGCATGGACAGCCCTTTTCACTGGAGCTGACCTTGCCGCCTCTCGCCACAATACTATTGCGGCACGCGGGGTGAGCACAGAGCTGCCCACGCGCGTGCTCGCCAGCCCCTCGCACGCGCTCGGCGCCAACTGGGACGCGGAGGGCACGCATTTTGCGGTGTTTGCCGGCCATGCCGAGCAGGTGTATCTGTGCCTGTTTGACCCGAGCGGCCATGAGGAGCTCAGGCGTCTGCCAATGCCGGATTGCACCGACGGGGTATGGCACGGCTTCGTACCCTATGTCGCCCCGGGCCAGCTCTATGGCTATCGCGCGCACGGCCCCTACGAGCCGGAAGACGGTCATCGTTACAACGTCAATAAGCTGCTGCTCGATCCGTACGCGCGTGCGCTCGCGGGCAACTTGCGTTGGAGCGATGCGCTCTACGGCTATCGAGTCGGCTCGCCGCGCTCGGACCTGTCCTTCGATCGCAACGACAGCGCCGCGGCTATGCCGAAGGCCGTGGTCACATTCGATCGTTTTGACTGGGGCGCCGATCGGCCGCCGCGCACCGCCTGGTCCGATACCATCATTTACGAGGCGCACCTGCGCGGTCTGTCCATGCGCCATGAGGGCATTGCGCATTCCATGCGCGGCAGCGCGGCCGCCTTGGGCCACGAGCAGATCATCGCTCACCTGCAGCGCCTGGGTGTCACCGCGATCGAGTTCTTGCCGATACATGCGTTCGTGCAGGATCGGCCACTCATCGAGCGTGGGCTCGTCAATTACTGGGGCTACAACACGCTCGCATTCTTTGCTCCCGAAGCGCGCTACCTGCACAGCGGCAACCGCGATGAGCTCAAGGGTGCGATCAAGGCCTTGCATGCGGCCGGCCTCGAAGTACTGCTCGACGTGGTCTACAACCATACCGGGGAGGGTAGTGAGCTCGGTCCTACCTTAAGCATGCGTGGCCTGGACAATGCCGTGTACTACCGGGCCGCGGCGCACAACCTCAGGCACTGCATCAATGATACGGGCTGCGGCAACACCATGAATTTCGCGCATCCGCGCGTGATCCAATTGGCGCTCGATTCACTGCGCTACTGGGTGCGCGAGTTTCATGTCGATGGCTTTCGCTTCGACCTGAGCGTGACGCTCGGCCGTGACAGCAAGGGCTTTGATCCGCACGCGGGCTTCTTCGCCGCGCTGCTGCAGGATCCTACGCTCGCGGGCGTCAAGCTGATCGCCGAGCCCTGGGATCTGGGCCCGGATGGCTTTCAGCTCGGCCGGCATCCGGCAGGCATATCGGAGTGGAACGCGCAGTATCGCGACGATGTGCGGCGCGTGTGGCGCGGAGACTCCGGATTGCGCGGCGCGCTGGCTGCACGGCTGCAGGCCTCGGCGGATTTGTTCGATCATGATCGGCGCCGGACCTGGGAAGCGTTGAATTTCATCACCTCGCACGATGGCTTCACGTTGCAGGACTGGGTCAGCTACAACGAGAAGCACAACGAGATCAATGGCGAGAACAATCGCGACGGCACCGACCACAACGCGAGCTACAACTGGGGCGTGGAAGGCCCGACGGACGATGCCGCCATCATGCTGGTGCGTGCGCGCGTCAAGCGCGCCATGCTCGCGACGCTGTTGTTTTCTCACGGTACGCCGATGCTGCTGGGCGGGGATGAGTTCGGGCGCACGCAGCAGGGCAACAACAATCCCTATTGCCAGGACTCCGAGCTCTCATGGTTAGACTGGACGCTGGCGCAGAGCGCCTCTGGAATCGAGCAGCAGCAGTTTGTAGCGCGCCTGATCCGATTGCGGCGCGAGTACGCGAGCCTGCGCAGCAGCCATTATCATCATGGGCGCCTCGAGCCACTGCCGCAGGTGCGCGACATTGAATGGTTCGACGAGAATGGCGACGTCATGCGCATTGAAGACTGGCAGTACACCGAAGGGCGTCTGCTGTGCGTGCGCCGCGCGCTGCGCCTCGACGAGGAGCGCGCGCAGGTGAGTCTGCTGCTGATCAACAGCACGCCTGCAGCGCGGGTGTTTCAGCTGCCTCAGCCCGCGTTCCCGTGGTGGCTGCGTTTGGACACCGCTAATGTGGCGCGCAGCGATCAGGAGTGCGCGGACTCAGGTCTGGAGGTCGCCGCGCACAGCCTGCAGCTGCTGACCGCAACGGTACAGGCGCCTGCGCCCAAGATCATCGTGCACGAGCTGGAGGACACGGCCGTGCAACCGCAGGCAGTCGCCAGCATGCTCAATGTCGACGATACCGGCTCAGTTTGAGACGCGTAAGATCTCGGTGAGCCTCTCGCTCAGGGCATCGATCTGCGCCTCGGTATGCGCGGCGGAAAGGAAACCGACTTCAAAGGCGCTCGGCGCCAGATAAATACCGCGCTCTAGCAAGGCGTGAAACGCAGTGGCAAAGTTCGCCTTGGCATCGCTCGGAAAACTCTGCGGCGTGCGCATCGGCGTGCGTGCTCGGGCCTGCTCTGAGATGCAGAGCCAGAAAATCGAGCCGACGCGTTGCACCGCGAGGCCCGCAAGCCCCGAGAGCTGCTGCTCGAGCCGCGCGCCCAGGTGCTCGAGCTGTCGATAGACGCTGCCATCCTGTAGTCGCTGCAGCACCGCGAGCCCCGCGCACATGGCGAGCGGATTGGCACTGAGAGTCCCGGCCTGATAGACCGGTCCGCTCGGTGCGACCAGCTCCATGAGCTCGCGCCGGCCGCCATAGGCGCCGACCGGAAAGCCGCCACCGATGACCTTGCCGTAGGTGAGCAGATCCGGACGGATGCCGCTCAATCCGGCATAGCCCTCAAAGCCAACCCGAAAGCCCGAGATCACCTCATCGAAGATCAGCAATGCCCCGTGGCTGTGCGCCAGGCGCGCGAGCGCCTGCAAAAACGCGGCTCGCTGCGGCAGCAAGCCGTAATTGGCCGGCAATGGCTCGATGATGGCCGCGGCAATGCGCGCTCCATGGCTGGCAAACAGCGCCTCGAGCGCGACCTCGTCATCGAGTGGTGCGACCAGCGTCTCCTGGCTCGCAGCGGCGGGCAGGCCGGCACTGTCAGGCAGCGGGGCCTCGGCCAGACCCGAGCCGGCGCGCATCAGCATCGCATCGGCGTGGCCGTGATAGCAGCCCTCGAACTTCAGAATGATCGAGCGTCCCGTGGCGGCGCGGGCCACGCGCAGCGCCGACATGACCGCTTCGGTACCGGAATTGACGAAGCGGATGCTCTGCACCCAGGGAATGCGGCGCGTAATGAACTCCGCGAGCTCCAGGCTATAGGGCTCCGCGGTACCCAGGCTCCAGCCGCGCGCGAGCGCGCCCTCGGCGGCGGCGCGTACCTCGGCGTCGCCGTGACCGAGAATCAGCGGGCCGAAGGCCATGCAGAAATCGATGTACTCACGGCCATCCACATCACGCAGGCAGGCCGCGGCGCCCCCGCTCATGAAGCGCGGTGTTCCGCCTACGCCACGAAAGGCACGCACGGGCGAGTGCACGCCGCCGGGTGATACGCGTCGTGCGCGCGCGAACAGCTGCTCGGAGCGCTCGCTGCCGGCGCTCATCCCGCGAGCCATTCGCGCGCGAAGCGCGCGCCGTAGGTGATGATCATTGCGGCGCCGGCGCGCTTGAAGGCGGTGAGTATCTCGCGGTGTAAAGCCGCGCGCGGCGCCAGGCCCTGTGCGCTGAGGGCCTCGAGCGCGGCAAATTCGCCGCTGACCTGATAGACCGCCCAGGGTTTGCGGATCGCGCGCGAGAGCTCGCGCAACATGTCCAGGTACGGCAGGCCGGGTTTGACCATCAGGATGTCTGCGCCCTGCGCCGCATCGCGCTCGGCGCACTGCCAGGCGTCGTTGGGACGGGCTGGATCGAGCTGATAGCTCGAGCGATCCTTCAGTGCGATGCCGGCCTTGGGGCTCGAGGCGGCCGCAACACGAAACGGTCCATACAAACTGGAATGGAACTTGACCGCATAGCTCATCAGAATCGTGCGCTCGAGTCCGGCGCCGTCGAGGCGATCGCGAATGGCGCCGATGCGCCCGTCCATCATGTCGCTTGGAGCGACGCAGTCGGCGCCGGCTTGTGCATAGCTCAAGGCCGCCTGCTCGAGCTCGGCAACGCTGGCGCTGTTGTCCAGATGATCGCCCTCGGCATTGAGCACGCCGCAATGACCATGCGGGGTCGAGGAGCACAGGCACACGTCGGCGGCGAGCCAGATATCGTGCCCAAAACGCTGCTTGAGCGCGCGAATCTGGCCGGCCGTGAAAGACCAGTCGATATCGCGCTCGCGGTGTGCGCGCGGCACGCCAAACAGCAGGAAATTGCTGACCCCGGCGCGCAAATCCTGCTCGACCTGGCGCAATAGTGAGTCACTCGTTTCGCGCTGGACGCCGGTGAGCCCCGGAACGGGCTCGGGCGCGCTCGCAGCCTCGGCGACGAACAGGGGCTGGACCAATTGCTTGAGCTGCACGTGGATATCGCGCGTGAGGGCGCGAATATGCTCATTTTGCCGCAGACGGCGCAGGTCCAGGGTACTCATGCGACCGAGGAGTGTGCCGCGAAGCTGCGCCCGGCAGGTCACGCAATGTCATGCCACCACGGCAATTGTGTGCTCATGCGCCCAGGTTATGAGCTCAGAGTGCACAATACCCGGCTCATGGCGTACGAGGCGAACAGCGAGCCGCAGCTGGCGGCGAAGGTCGAGGCGAGCGTCGCGCTGATGCGCCAGGCGCGAGAGCGCTACGAGCGCGTCGTTTATGCCAGCAGCCTGGGTGCCGAGGCTATGGTGCTGACCGACCTGATCTGCCGGCAGGTGCCCGGAATCGACATCGTCAGCATAGACACCGGCCGGTTGCCCGAGGAGACCCTGTCGCTGCTCGAGCGCCTCGAGCGCCGCTACGCGCGGCGCATGCCGTTGTATTACCCCGACCCGCAGGCGGTTGAACGCTTGGTGCGTGAGCACGGTATCAACGGCTTCTACAACAGCCTGGAGGTACGGCTCAGTTGCTGCGCAATTCGTAAGCTCGAGCCGTTTCGGCGAGCGATCGCGGGATACCGGGCCTGGGTCACCGGGGTGCGGCGCGATCAATCCGAATCGCGCGCTTCGGTACAGCCCATCGAGCGCGACGAGCAGCATGGGCTCGAGAAGATCAGCCCGCTGCTGGATTGGAGCTGGAGCGAGATCTGGAGCTACATCCGCGCGAATCAGCTCTACTACAACCCACTGCATGATCGGGGTTATACGAGCATTGGCTGCGCGCCTTGCTCGCGCGCCGTGCAGCCCGGCGAGGACCATCGTTCCGGGCGCTGGTGGTGGGAGCGGCCCGGTTCGCGCGAATGCGGTCTGCATCCGCGTGTGCGGCCCGCAGCGGTCGGCTGAAGTTCACCCCGCGGCGCTTCGGCGCCTCATACTCGAAATCTCGTATGGACTATCTGCCGGTATTCCTGAACCTGCGGGATCGGCTGGCATTGGTCGTGGGCGGCGGTGCGGTCGCGATGCGCAAGGTCGAGCTGCTGCTCAAGGCGCATGCGCGCGTGCTCGTGGTGGCCCCGGTGCTGCATCCCGAATTGGCCCTCTATCGGGACGCCGGTCGCATCGAGCATCGCGCCGCGCTATTCGAGCCGGCACATTTCGAGGGCGTGGCATTTGCAATAGCCGCGACGGACCGGCCCGAAGTCAATCGGGCGGTTGCCGCTGCCGGTGAAGCGCGCGGAGTGTTCGTCAACGTCGTGGATGATGCAGCATCATCATCCTGCCTGATGCCCGCAATCGTCGATCGCTCGCCGATCATCGTGGCCATCGGCAGTGCCGGGCAGTCCCCGACGCTCGCACGGCGCGTGCGTGCCCAGCTCGAGGCAATGTTGCCCGAGCGTCTCGGCGAGCTTGCGGGTCTTGCCGGCCGGATGCGCGAGCGCGTACAGCGCGCTTTGCCGGACATCAATCAACGGCGAGTGTTCTGGGATCGGCTCTTCAGCAGCCCGGTGGCTTCCAAGGTGTTTGCCGGCAGCATGAGCGAGGCCGAAGCGCTGCTCGAGGCGCAGTTGCACGCAGCCAGCCAGGCGCACTCTCCCAGCCAGGCGCAGGCAGCGCGCGGCGAGGTCTATCTGATCGGCGCCGGACCGGGCGATCCGGACCTGCTGACGTTGCGCGCGCTGCAGTTACTGCAGCAAGCGGACGTCGTGCTGTACGACCGGCTCGTCAGTGATGCCGTGCTGGCGCGCGTGCGACGCGACGCCGAGCGCATTTTCGTCGGCAAGCGAAGCGGTGAGCACCGCGCGACCCAGCAGCGTATTCATGCGCTATTGCTGCAATATGCCGCTCGCGGCCTGCGCGTGGCACGGCTCAAGGGCGGCGATCCGTTCATATTCGGCCGCGGCGGGGAGGAACTCGATGTGCTCGCAGCCGCGGGCGTTCCAGTCGTGGTCGTGCCCGGCATTACCGCGGCGCTGGGCGCGGCGGCAGCCGCTGCCTTGCCGCTCACGCACCGCGGCGAGGCGCGGGCGGTAACCTTCGTCACGGCCATGGGCGAGGGGGCCGCGGCGCTGGACTGGCGCTCGCTGGCCGCACCCGCGCAGACCGTGGTGTTCTACATGGGAGTCGGACAATTGGGCCGCATCGTCGAGCGTCTGCATGAGCACGGCGCGCCGCTTGAGCGAGCGGTGGCCATCGTCGAGCGCGCCACGTTGCCCGAGCAGCGCGTGCTGGCCGGTACACTGCGCGACATTGCTGAGCGCGCGCACAGCGCCGGCATTGGAGCCCCGGCGCTATTGATCGTCGGGGATATCGCCGCGCGCGCCGCCAGCGCGACCGGCGCGACCGGCGCGACCGGCGCGACCGGCGCGACCAGCGCGACCGGCGCGACCAGCGCGCCTGAGGCGAGTGGGTTGCTGAATTGGGCAGCGGCATTGGAGCGCCGGGGACGATGAGGGTCTGCCAGGATTTTCTCGAAGCGGTGGGCAATACCCCGCTCATTCGGCTGCGCCACATGAGCGAGGAGACCGGCTGCGAGATCTATGGCAAGGCGGAGTTCATGAATCCAGGCGGCTCGGTCAAGGATCGGGCCGCGCGCGCGATCGTGCTCGATGCGGAGCGCCGTGGCAGCCTGGAACCCGGAGGCACCGTGGTCGAAGGTACCGCGGGCAACACGGGCATCGGACTCGCGCATGTGTGCCAGGCCCGCGGCTATCGATGCGTCATCGTGATGCCCGATAACCAGTCGCCGGAGAAATATGCACTGCTCGAGGCCCTCGGCGCCGAGGTGCGCCGCGTCAAGACCGTGCCCTACAGCGATCCGAACCATTATCAAAAGGTCGCGGGTCGCCTGGCCGCCGAGTTGCCCAATGCCATCTGGTCCAACCAGTTCGACAATACCGCGAATCGTCGCGCTCACGTCGAGACCACCGGGCCGGAGATCTGGCAGCAAACCGCGGGTCGCCTCGACGCATTCGTCGCCGCCAGTGGCACCGGCGGCACGGTGGCCGGAGTCTCGGAGTACCTCAAGTCGCGCGATCCTCGCGTGCGTACTGTCCTGGCCGATCCACCGGGCAGCGCGTTGTACGAATACATCCGCCATGGCGTCGTCAAGGCCACGGGCAGCGGCTCGATCACCGAGGGCATTGGCATCGGCCGCGTCACCGCCAACATGCAGGACGCGCCGATCGATGATGCCCTGCACATCGAAGACGCGCAGACGATTCGCTATGTCTATCGTCTGT
>Ga0302326_10014487_pt1 | contig 16656 bp, 12 predicted proteins | sample Palsa_T0_3_FD_202264 | JGI IMG/M metagenome (GOLD analysis project Ga0302326, IMG submission 202264) | Peat permafrost microbial communities from Stordalen Mire near Abisko, Sweden - Palsa_T0_3 | ecosystem: Environmental > Terrestrial > Soil > Palsa > Peat permafrost | place: Sweden: Abisko...
GGACGGTAGGCGGCGCCGCTCGAGCCCTGCAGCAGCAAGCAGTTGTCGCAACGCGAGCCTTTCACATAGGTCGGATATTTCTTCGCGTCCACCTGAGTTGCGTTCTCAACGTAGCCCAGCGCGATGGCCTGCGGATCTTTGACATCGAGGTGCGGCAAATCCGCGGCGCGGGCCTCGACGGCGCGAAAAGTAGCAGCCGCCGCGGCCGCGGCGGCCAGATTCTTCAGCAGCGATCTGCGGTTTAGTGCGCGGTTGATCAGAAATACACCGACAGGAAAACCTGAAATACGTTGGCATTGAAATTATACAGGGGCTCAGTGCCCGGAGTGTACTGCGGGACGCCGTAATACTTGATGTTGCGGAAATCCAGGTAGTTGAAGCGAATTCGGCTGACGTCGAAAGTCACCGTGCCGCGCTTGAATATCTTCCAGCCGTCGGGCAAGAATGCATAGGTGACCTTGCCGCCGACGGTGGTATTGTCCTGCGCCGCGAGGTTTTGATCGCGCGCCACAAAATTTTGCGAATCCGCGTAGGGAAACAAATCGCTGTAGAAACTCGCCGCGTTCTGCTTGTAGTAGCGCACCCGTCCCTCGAATATCCAGCGATTGCGGATGGGATGGGTGTAATCCAGCTCATAGGTGTTGCCGACCATTCCCCAGGTGTCGTTGTAATAGCGATACAAGGCCGTCACTGCGGCCCGGTAGGGTAGATAATATTTCCCCTGCACCTGCACCGCGGTGCTGGTATGTGTGTCGGGATAGACCTGGTCGCCCAAGCTGTAGCCCTTGGGATTGCTGGGGTCGAGATATCGAATCGAACGGTACGGATTCGCCAGGTAGCCGGCGTCGGTGATGACTTGAAGGTTTACGCCGGCGATAAAATTCTTGGTGAGGATTTGCGACACGCCGCCGCTGTAGGCGCGCGAGATAGCGTGGCCTATCCACGCGACATTGGGGTCATTGGCCGTGCCGTTGTTCTCGCCGACCGTGTTATGCGATTCCGAGAACCCCAGCGTCACCGTGGTCAAATCGCCGAACATATCTTGACTCAGACCAAAACTCGCCGTGTCCGAAATGTAGTCGCGCTCCACGCTCGAGGTATAGGACGCGGTATAGGTGGTTTTGTCGCGCAAGTATTCGATCGTGCCGCTTTTCTGCCTGCGTTCATCCTTGATGACGCTCGCCTGGCTCAAGACATCGATTGATGCGCCGCTGACCTTGTCGATGAAATAGTTGGCTTCGACCGCAAAATTCTCGGTGATCTTCGCGCGCGCCGTGGCCGAATAGCCGGTGATGTCCATTCCGCCGCCGCTGTACTTGCTGTAGAACACATCGGCGCGATCGTCGGGCAGCACATCCGCGCTCGTGCTGCGAACCAGCAGCAAAGCAGCAATCACTGCTGCGCGAGCGAAAATGTGCCTTTGCGTCATGTGTATCTAGGCGTGATGGCGCGCGTCAATTGCAGCCGCAGCCGCCGCCCGCGCCGCCGGTGGCGCCGCGCGAACCTTCTCTGGATTCCCGAATGTGATCCAGATAGGCGCTGGAAATGGCATCGCGGTCCCAGGCCATGATCGGGTCGGCCAACCGATCGCGCTCATAGGGTTTCACCCAGGGCTGGATGCTGCAGCCGCTCGACAGCACCAGCGCGCCCAACACCGTTCCCGACAGCAGCATCTGACGGCAGCGCATGGTTTACTCCCGAATGAGCTGACGAATTCGATCTTGATAGTCGTTTTCGTCGCCCGGCTTGTAGCCGCGGTGAATGTAGCGAATCTGGCCTTTGCGATCGATGATGACCGAGCTCGGCATTTCATCGACGTGATATGCCTTGCTCACCTGGTTCGCGGGATCGAGAAGCACCGGAAAACTGACCGGCTTGCGCGTGAGCAGTTCCTTGACCGCGGGCGCTTCCTTGTCGACATTCACGCCGATAAGCGTAAATCCAGCCGGTTTGTACTTCTTGTACATCTGATCCAGCAACGGCATTTCTTGCTGACAGGGTCCGCACCAGGTCGCCCAAAAATTGACCATTACGACCTGCCCCTTATAGGCGCTCAAGCCGCTCGGCTGTCCGGCCAGGGTCGTCAGCGTGAAGGCCGGCGCGGGACCTGAGGCATCGCCGCCCGCGGCGAATGCGGTCGAGGCGACGACGATGGCCGCCATCGCACAGCGTTTCAAGAGAGTAGAGGTACTAAGCATGGATATACTCCTGATCAGTAAAAAACGGTTAAACCGAGGGTGGCTTCAATGTTGTCGACATTCTTGGTGCGTCCGGTCAAGCTGGTCTCAAAGATGTGATCTCTGACGTCTAGATGAACCGCCAGCCAGTCGGTTATCAAAAGCCGTTCCCCTGCTCCAAAATTTATTGCGAATTGGTCCTTGTCCGCGAACTTCACATCGCCCATGCCGACCGTCACATAGAGGGCCGAATTGAATGCGTGCCCGCGGCCGAGAAAAATCTCGCCGGGAAGTACGTTGTAGCCCACGTCCAAGTCGTAATACGTGAAGTATCTCCCAGAGTTGCTGACGACCGTGATATCCGGGAAAACATCCTCGAGGCTGGTGGTGCCCGCCTTGGATCGCGCCAAAAAACCCTCCAAGAAAATATCCTCGGACACGTGGTAGGCGGCGCGCACGCCGTAGAGCGGATTGGTGCCGAAATCTTGAATGCTCAGCGCACCGTAGTAAGCGCCGATTTCGAAGTCTTTGGACTTGATGTGCGGCGTTTTGACGACGCGGCGAGTGACCTGCGGCTCGACTATGGACGGTTCGCCCTGCGGCTCCTCGGCAACGACCTCGGTCGGCGCCTTGTTGCCACGGTGGAACCAGCTACAGCCGGACAGCAGCGCGACGGCTAGAAGAATACAGCTAAGCCGAATTTCCATTCTTCTAAATCCTCATACACATTCAGGTCGTTGAAGACGACGTAATGGCGCCAGTCGAGGCGCCACAAAAATCGCCGGGTGATGAATCCGCGCGCACCCAACGAAACGTAAGCCATTTCGTTGCTCTTTTGCAGCGGAGCGGGTGGCACTTTGTCCTGGATATACTGATAAGCAGTGCCGATTCCGGCGGTCGGCGAAAACCACTTCCACTCAGGAATGAACGTATGCCGCACGCCAATCGACGCCACATAGCGATTGTCGAGGGTGCCGAAAGCTTGCTGAACCGCGAACTCGACATCGAGGCTCGTGGTCAGCGAGAAATCCCCATAAGTCGTGACGAGATTCTCGCGGTTGTAGACGCCGTAGCCGGCGCCCAGTTCCCAGCGATGCGAGGCGAATTCCGGATAAGGAGGTATCGGCGCCGGCTCGCCTGATTCCAGCAACGTACGGGCAAGGTCCGCGCGGCGCACCCAGCCTTCATCGCCATGCGGCGCGCGCACCTTGAACCAATCGGTGCGGCTATAGAGCACGGTGACTGACTCGTCGCGCTCTATGACATAGATGATCGGAAAACCGCGCCCAGGACCGGAGCGCATCTCCAGATAGGGATCCGTGACCACCAGGACCAGATTCTTCGCCGCCGCATTCGCAAGACCTAGATGTAACGCCTGCACCAACAGCACCAGCGCGAGCAGACGACGCATCAGGTCAGTTCGCTACGGGCGCAACAAACGGATCGTTGTAAAACTGTGCGCCAATATCCAACCATTCGGCGATCAATCGCAACTCCGCGGGGGACAAGTAACCGGTGTGATCGAGTACAGGGTCATGAAAACTACCGTCAAACATCCTAAAGAAAGTGGTCGAACCCGCCGCGCTGCCGGCAGTCATCGGCGGCGCCAAGGAGACGGGCACCATGATGGTCGTCGGCAGACCGGTCACCGGGTCCGGAGGTCCGGGCGCCGGAACCAACAGGTCTTGCAGCACGCCCATATTAAGCGTCTGTGCATTATGTGCAAACAGAAGTTGCTCATATGAGCTGACTACTGTGGTGTCGACACTGGAGGCCGAGCCGGTCAAGTCGAGCTGACCCTGCGGCACCTGCACCATCGCCGTCGCATTCACGGGGTCATGACATACCGAGCAGGTCGTGGAGGTCATCGGCACGCCGTTCACTGTGTTGGTGCGGCTCGCAAGGCTCCATACCGACTGCATAAAGAGTTGCTTCACCGGATCGTCATCGTAGTGGATCGTGACTCGGCATTGCGCGCTCCAGGGCGCGCAATTCGCGTTCAGCGGCGGCGACTCATTCAGGCCGGCGGCGCCGCCATAGGTGTACGAAAACGGCGTATCCGGCTGCGGCGGTGTTGTGCCGACGGTCCAGATTCCGTCGTAGATCACGTCCGTGTTCAAGATCTGCGAGCACGGCGTGGTCGCGCCGCTCGGCGTCGTGCCGTTTGAAGTACAGGTGGTGAGCGCCAAGGTTTGTGCCATGGTTGCGCCGGCGTTGGTCAGGGCGATGGCCGGATTGGTGTTCGGGAACGGCGAACCGGTGGTCGGCGCGCCCGGATTGACCGGAGTGGTCAAACCGGCGCGGCCGTGCGAGGTCATGTTGACGGTGGTGTGACAGCCGTTGCAGGTTTTGGTCTCTCCGGGCAGCAGCTGCAGCCAGCTGGTGTGCTGCGCGGTGACGCGCTTGGCGTTCACATCGACGACATCGATTGTGAAGGGCACGTTTGCGGGTACTTGAATCTGAACCGACCCGTCGGGTTGGATGGGTGCATAACCCAGAATTTCACGCATCCCCATGCCCGCGGGTCCAAATGCGGATTGATTGATCTTGCGCACCGTTTTGCCGGGAATCTCGACGGCTTTTTCTATTCTGATGAACCGATAAGGACGTGTATAAAAGGTCGGGTCGGCTGGGTTGGACACACCCGCAATGTTCGGCGTCGCGGTATCGATGCCATCGACGTCGTACACGCTGCTGATATCGAGCAAGCCGACTCCCGCGGTAGCCATGGTCGCGGCCTGGCCGGGCGCCGGAGCGGCATCGACCAAGATCGACGGCGGCGGTGTTCTGGGCTGCAGGATGATGGGTTCGAGGACCATCGTGCCCACATCGGCGCTCAACAAGGGCCCCAAGGTGCCCGCGTTCAGGTCATAGACCCACAGCGTGTACTGCGGAGGTGCCAGCGTCACGTTGGCGCCGGAGGTATTCGCCGCTGTACAAAGGTTGGTGGTATTGGGCGTTACCGTGGTGTCGAGCACCACGCAGGGCGACCAGCTCACCAACATGCGATTGGTGCCGTCATAGAGCGGATACACGGAAGCGAATCGGCCCCCCATGGATGGCATGTTCGCATCCGTTGTCACGCCCAAATTCGTCGCGCTGGTCTGCGCGGTGCCCGCGGCCCCGCCCGGCGTTGCAGGCTGGTGGATTTCAACGAAGCCTTGCGCATTGATCTGCACGATATCGCCGCCCAACTGCGTGCCCAGAAACGGTCGCGCGATGGCCACCAGGTTGCCGTTGGGGAGTTGGCGCGCTTTCAGGAATTGAATGACGTTGTTGTTGGTGCCGGCGATATTGGCGCCGGTGGCGTGGCTATTGGCGCCATAGTAGAGCTCAACTCCGGTGCCGTCGGGGTTGCCGTGATACAGATTGATTTCGTCACCGTTGGTGGCTTCCCAACGTGAAAAGACCAACTGGCCGTTACTCAAAACCGACGGATCAAAATCGTGATTGGTATTCATGCTGATCTGATGCATGTCGGTGCCATCGCCATTCATCACATGCAGCAAGAATATGGATTGCGTCCTGTCGTCGGTCTGCGCCTGGTATTGCGGCCGGCCTTCATCGAGCAAAATGGATTGGGTCGCGAGCTGCCGGACCGAGGAGAATACGATTCTGCCGTCCGGCAAGTAGTGCCCCCCGACGTCATGGCCGGCGGTGATGGCATCGTTGGTCAGCTGTGTTACCGCTTGCGTGGTGGCGTTGTACGTATAGATGTGCCAGTTCGGCTGGGTGACGTCGGTATTGGGTTTTTTCGGATTGAGAGCAAGACGCAATGAAAAGACGATGGTAGTCCCGTCGGGTGACACGTCGAGATCGCGCACGGCACCCATGCCCTTGGTGATCGATCCGGTGACATTGACTTCGGCGCCGCCGGCGCTGGCCTGACTGCGGACGTAAAGGTCGCTACCCGTAATAGAGGTGATGAGATCGCGAACGTCGATGTCCTTGGTGATGACCGGAGCCTTGATGTATGCCAAGGGGAAATTGGTAACCCCGGGGGTCAGCGTCTGTCCGCCGGCAACACCCGGCGCATGGCCGGTCGTGGCGCTTTCGCATCCGAGCACGGCGAGCAGAGGCAACGCGATTGCGGCGAGCTTCAGCAAACCGTGACGGCGTTCACGCGGTGTGAAAGTGTTCATATATGGCTACCTATACTCATAGTTTCGGTTCAGCGATCGGCCAGCGCGCGTGTAGCCGGCGTCATTGAACTTAATCGGTCTCATATGCGCATCTTCGTTCGATGCGCATACGCATACTGTTAACGCACTCACAGAAGAACTTCTCCATATCCGTTTCTCTGTGCACGCCGCGCTAGACCGTGCGGGAATCGAGGCCAGGATATAGGTGCGGTATTGACGGTCGGTACTGTCGCGAAACGCCGACGTCGTTCGGATGAGACATTACTGGAGCTAATTTGGCTGCGTATATTCGCAACCCAAGTCGAACCCACAACTCACGCGAGTGGATGTGCACATGAAGAACGGGATGGAGAAACCAATGACGCAGATTGCGCGCCGTACCAAAGCGATGCCAAATCTTGTTGCGCGGGCAGTTCGCGCGACGTTGTGCGCCGGCGCCTTGGCGCTGGTTGGCGCAAACGCCCTCGCAGCCAACCCCAACACTGACCAGGCGACGCGAATATACAACCGAATTGCCGGCATTCCGCCCACGGCCGCGGAGCTCGCGCAAATGACCGCGACCGATCCGGTGAGCGCGGCGCTCGTCGCCACCAACGATCCGGCGTTCTACAACAACACCGTGCGCAATCTCGCGGCACCGTGGACCAACCGCGATCAATCGGTGTTCGTACCGCTCAACGACTACACGGCAACCGTGATCGGCATGGTGAGGGACAATGTACCCTTCAACACCCTGCTCAGCGCGGATTTGGTTTATACCGGCGACGGCAAGTCGGGAGAGCCGGCCTACTCGGCTTCGAATAACGCGATGTACGATGCGCTCGACGCCAACAACGTCGACTTGAGCGTGCACTTGGTCACCAACACTCAGTCGTCGCTCGAGGGCATCCCCGCGACGGCGACCGCCGGCGTGCTGACCACGCGCGGTGCCGCAAGCGCTTTCTTCATCAACGGCACCAACCGGGCGATGTTCCGCTTCACGATGCTGAATCACCTCTGCAATGACATGCAGCTGGTGATGGACATCACCCGTCCGCCGGATCGCATTCGCCAGGACGTGACCCGCAGCCCCGGCGGCGTGAGCACGTTGTTCTTGACCAACTGCATAGGCTGCCACAGCGGCATGGATCCGATGGCGCAGGCGTTTGCCTACTACAACTTCAGCGCCACCGACCCGACCATGACGGACACGACCGGACAGATCGTCTACACCGCGGGTCAAGTGCAGCCGAAGTACTCCATCAACAACACCAACTTCCCGCAAGGCTTCGTCACCATGGATGACAGCTGGAGCAACCGCTGGCGCGCCGGACCGAACTACGTATTGGGATGGAGCGCAACGCTGCCCGGCAGCGGCAACGGCGCCAAGTCTCTTGGCCAGGAATTGGAGAGCAGTGCGGCCTTCGCCAACTGCCAAGTCACGCGGGTGTTCAAGGATGTGTGCTTGCGCGCACCGAATACAGCGGCGGACTTTACCCAGATCAATTCGATGATCACTTCGTTCCAGGCCCACAACTATTCGCTGCGGCAAGTCTTCGCTGAAGGCGCCGCCTACTGCATGGGGAATTGAGCATGAACGTTACACGCATCACCGGCTTGGCAGCGCTCGCGGCATCGATAGCCTTGAGCGCCTGCGGCGGCGCTGGCGCGCCGACCACGACCAACCCAGCGCCATCGCAGACCGCCACTGCCGATGCTTATACCGGACCGCCGGCTGCAACGGCCGACGTCACGGCGTTCCAAATCAATTTCTGGAACAACATCCGCGTGCAAAACCGCTGCGGTCAATGCCACAACGCAACCTCACCGGCGCAGATGCCGAACTTTGCGCGCAGCGACGATGTGAACCTCGCGTACGCGCAGGCTAATACGGTGGTCAGTCTGGCCACGCCGTCCACTTCGCTCATCGTTACCAAGGTGTCAGGCGGCCACAATTGCTGGCTCGCCGACAACAACGCCTGCGGTCAGATCTTGACGACTTGGATCACCAACTGGGCCAATGCCTCGGGCGCTACGTCCGCGACGACGGTGCAGTTGCAAGCTCCGCCGGCTCAAACCGTCGGACAAAGCTTGAATTTCCCGGCGTCCTACGTCGAGTATCAACAGACGATTTACACACTCACGAGCCAGTATTGCGTGCGCTGCCATTCAACGACAGCGGACCCGTCAGTGGAACAATCGCCGTACTTCGCAGATCCCTCGCTGCTGGTTGCCTACCCGGCCGCGATCCCGAAGATCGACTTCACGGGATGCGCGGGCGCCGGCGGCAACAATGGCGGCACCTGCGGCACGAACTCGCGCTTCTATCAGCGCCTGGCCATCGACAACCATAACTGTTGGGATAATTGCGCCTCCGATGCCGCGCAAATGTTGGCGCAGATCCAGGCATTCGCCGCCACGATCACGCCGGCGAACATCGATCCGGCCCTGGTCGTGAGCAAGGCCTTGACCCTGACGCAGGGTACGATCGCGAGCGGCGCGAGCCGCTACGATGCCGATACCATCGCCAAGTACGAGTTCCAATCGGTCGTGAACAACACGACCTACGATACCAGCGGTATCGATCCGTCCGCCGATTTGACCATCTCGGGCGACGTCACTCTGGCCGGCGGCTGGGGAATCAACGTCGGTGCCGGTGGCAAGGCGCAGGCGACAACCCAGTCGAGCGTAAAGATCTACAACATGATTCAGGCCACCGGCGAGTTTTCGATCGAAGCCTGGGTGGCGCCCGCGCTGGTTGCGGTCAACAACTCCTACATGGTCAGTTACTCGGGTGGCGATACCACGCGCAATTTCACCCTGGGTCAGACCAACCAGGACTATGACTTCATGCTGCGCACCTCGAACACCGCGCTGACCGGGCTGCCGCAGTTGCAGACACCTGATGCGGCGATGGCGCTGCAGGCGTCCTTGCAGCATGTCGTGCTGACCTACGATGCCGTCAACGGCCGTCAAATCTACGTCAACGGCGTGCTGGTCCCTGTTGCGGATCCGCAGAAGGGCGGCACGATCACGACTTGGGACAACAGCTTCGCGCTGGTCCTCGGCAACGAGGTGTCGGGCGATCGATCGTGGCAGGGCCTCATCAAGTTCGTCGCCATTCACAGCCGTTCGATGACGCCGGCGCAAGTGCTGCAAAACTTCAACGCCGGTGTGGGCGAGCGCTACTACCTGCTGTTCGACGTGTCGACCGTGACCGGCGTATCGCAGGCCTACATCATGATGACGGCGAGCCAATACGACAGCTACAGCTACCTGTTCTATCAGCCCACCTTCATCTCGCTGGATCCGACCGTTACGGCGAGCACGCTGCCCAGCATTGCGGTACAGGGTATTCGCATCGGCATCAACGGCACGGTCCCGCAAGTGGGCCAGGCCTTTATTCCCCTGAATACCACAGTGACCGGCGCGGCCTACACCCCTCAGGGTGAAGTGCTGTCGAATATCGGCACAGTCATCGGCCTGCAGGCGGGACCCTTGACCGACCAGTTCTTCTTGACCTTCGACAAGCTGGGCAACCAAACCGATGTGGTCGTCGAGGCAATACCAGCGATGCCGGCGAACGCGCCGGGACCGGTGGTGGCCGACATCGGGGTGAAGACATTCGCCCAGATTAACTCGACGCTGTCAGCACTCACGGGCGTGCCGACGACCGACGCGAACGTCGTTTCGACCTATCAAGCGGTGCAACAGCAGTTGCCGCCGATCCCGACGCTGGAGGGATTCTCCTCGTCGAACCAAATCGGCGTCGCGCAGCTGGCCATTCAGTACTGCAACGAGATGGTCAACAACCCGACTTATCTGGCGCAGATGTTGCCGGGCGTTACTTTGAGCGCCGGATTGTTCTCAACGCAGGCCGGCATGGACTCGGTCACCGGTCCGCTCGCAGCCAAGGTGCTCGCCAGCGGCTCACATCAGCCGGCGGCCACGACTATGACAGGTCCCTATAACGGCCCAGGCACCGGCACTGGCGAGCTCACTAATCTGATTACCGAGCTTTGCACGACCACTGCCTGCAACACTGCGGCACGAGTACAAGCGGTGACCGCCGCGGCTTGCGCCACGGCCTTTGGCAGCGCAAACGTGTTGATCTACTAAGTACGACGAATCGGAGAGGATCTTTTACTTATGAGCAAGAAATCAAAGGCACTGGGAATCCACGATCCACTGCTGCTGAACGAGCACTCCCGACCGCGCACGCGCCGCGAGTTCGTCGCACAGAGCTTCTGGACGGGAGCTGCGACGGTCGTCGCGCCGACGCTCGCCGGGATGCTTGCCTATCCGCGCGCCGCGCGGGCCACGCTGGCGAGCGACATTGCAAACGCGGTGACCGCCTGCGGTATTACGACCGGTGCCGGGAAAATTCCGTTCATCTGCTTCGACCTGCAAGGAGGCGGCAACATCGCCGGCTCCAACGTGCTGGTGGGCGGACCTGGCGGACAGCTCGATTTCCTCTCAGTCGCCGGCTACAGCAAGCTGGGTCTGCCCGGATCCATGGTGCCGAACGGCAGCGCTACCGGAAATTTCATCGATGCGAGTTTTGGATTGCGCTATCACACGGATAGCGCGCATCTGCGCGGCATGAAGCTGCGCGCCAGTCCGGCGGCAATGGCCGGCACGACGGGCACGATCATTCCAGCGCTCTCGCAAAACGATACCAACACCAATCCGCACAATCCGATCTACGGCATTTACCAATTCGGCGCGCGCGGCGGCCTGCTCAATTTGATCGGCTCGAACAGCTCCGTATCAGGCGGCAACTCGATGGCGCCGCCAACCATGGTCATTGCCGCTGCGCAACCCACCGTGGTCGACAGTTCCGCCGACAGCAAGGGTCTGGTCAGCACCGGACAGCTCACCACGTTGCTGCCCAATGCAGCGGATGTCACCAACGTGTTGGAATCCATGAAACGCATCAGCGATGCCAAATACACGGCTCCGGGCGTGACGGCGTACGCCAGCAATGCGGCTTTGAACACGGCCGCCTTAGGCCCCACCGGAGTCGAGGCCTGCAGCTTCACCAAGGCGTCGTACACCGTTGACCGATACAGCAATCCCGCGGCTGTGAATCCGGATGTGGATCCGAATATCGTCGGCGCGAGCGGCATTTTTCAAACAGCGGAATACCAGGCCAATTCGGACTATCAAAAGACCGCCGCCATCATGAAACTCGTGATCGACGGCAATGCGGCCGGCGGCACCATTGAAATGAGCGGATTCGATTACCACACGGGTGATCGCGCCACCGGTGAGGCGCGCGACCTGAATCTGGGCAATTGCATCGGCGCGGTCCTGGAATACGCGAATCGCGTTGGCAAGCCCGTCATGATCTACGTCTTCTCCGACGGCTCGCTGGCGAGCAGCGGCATGATCGATAACTCGGTCGGCGGACGCGGCAAGGGCGTATGGACCGCGGACAACCAAAGTGTCGCGGCGACCTATTTCTTGGTTTTCAATCCCGCAGGTCGAGCACAATCCGCGCAGTCCAACCCGGAGATGAGTCTGCAGCTCGGAAACTTCAATCCCGACGGCTCGCAGAACACCACCGGCAGCCCGGCCGGCAACAACGTGCCCAACCTGGCGCAGATTGTGGTACTCAACTACATGGCGCTGCACAGTGCGAATGCCATCGCGCAGTGGCCCACCCTCTATCCGTCACCGAACTTGAACAACGGGCTGGGCTCAGGCACTGCGCTCGAACCCCTGGTCATGTGGCAACCGCTCGCCGGTCTGGTGAACGGTACGGTTGCCTAAGGTTCGGCATTGAAGGATTGCATTGAACGAAGGGTCTGACGAGAACGTCAGACCCTTCATTGCTGTCTCATTCCGGAGACAAGCTCGTTGAACTTCGTCGCGCCAAATCCCCCTTACGAATGAAATTGCACGAATGTGCGCTAGGTCATACAGAAAACCAGTGAACGCGCGGCCGCTGCGTTGACACTGCGGCTCGCATTGTGCGATTTTGCATAAGGTCTGATCAGGGCAAACTCGCTGAAAGGTGAGGGCGCAAAGCTTCCGGTACGGGGCCCATCTTCAAGAGAGAGGTCTAGCACAGCGGGGTTACCAGCGTGATTGATGAGTCGCGGCGCTTAGTCGTCATTTTAATCGTTGCAGCGCATGCGTAGAGCAGCTCTTGCCGGCAGCCTGATACTCGGGCTGGCGATGGCTGCAGCGTCGATTGCAGCCGCGCCAAGCACCGTGGGCAAGCCGGCGCCCGATTTTGTGCTGCGGGGATTGGATGGCCGCAATCTGCGCTTGTCCGAATTTCGCGGCCAAGTCGTTCTGGTAAACTTCTGGTCGCGCTCGGACGGTGACTCGCGGCAGCAGATGCCCGCTCTCGATCGCATCAATATCACCTACCAGCGTGCCGGTCTCGTGGTTCTCGGCGTGTCGGTGGACGAGGACTTGCGCCGCTCGAAAGAGTTCGCGACAGCCATGGGCGTGTCGTACCCCATTTTGTTCGATACCGGCACCGAGATCGGCCAAGACTACTTCATACAGAAAATGCCCATGACGATCCTGGTGGATCGCTCGGGTGTGGTGCGTTATTCGGCCGTCGGCTTCCGCCGCGGCGACGAACGCGTTTATCTCGATCACATCCGCGAATTGCTGCGCGAATAAACGATAGGTCAGTTATGAATTTCAAGCTTAGAACTCTCACGCTTTGCGCCGCGCTGCTGGCCACCGGGCTCGCGGCGGGCCAAACGCCGCCGCCGGCGCAGACTCCTCCCCCCGCAACGGATGCGGCGCCTCAACCCGCGGATGCGCAGGCGACACCGCCTGCGCCTGCGCCTGATGCACCGCCGCCTGAGCTCAAGACCCTGGACCAGGAGGTTCAGGGCCTGAAGAAGGACGTGGTCGATTTGAACAAGGATCTGTTCGTGCTGCAGGAAGAACTGCTGTTTCCCGCCAACACGCAGGTTGCTCTCTATATATCCATGGATGTGGGGACATTTTTCGCGCTGGACTCGGTGACCGTCAAAATCGACAACAAGGAAGTGAAAAATTATTTGTACACGGCGCGAGAAGCCGATGCGCTGCTCAAGGGCGGCGTGCAGCAGATCTACCTGGGAAATTTGAAGGTCGGCAAGCACGAACTCGTCGCGTTTTTTACCGGCAAAGGCCCGGTCGAGCGCGACTACAAGCGCGGCGCAACGATCAATTTCGACAAGGGCGTCGGCGCGAAATATCTGGAACTCAAGATCACGGATCGCGTTCCCAAGCATCAACCTGAGTTCATGATCAAAGACTGGGAATGATGTGCGTGGAGCCTGGCCGAATATTTTCCGTGGCCGCGACCGTGGCAGATTTCGCTTCAGGCGAGGCGGAGCCGACGCGGTTGGGTTTGATCCCAATGAGGAGGCGACAACAAAGCATGAAGCGAAATCTGCCCGGTCCCGAAGGGTTGGCAGCGGGAGGGGCGTCTGCGGTGTTGCGCGGCTTGGCCGTGGGGACCCGCCACGGCCTGCGCCGCGCGCCTTGCATCCGCTCCCTCGCGCTGCCAACGCGGCTCACGAGAAATATTCGGCCAGGCTCCTGCGCGTGATTCACAGACTGCGGCCGTTTTTGCTCGGCGGACTGCTGCTGGCGACCGTCGGCGCGCAGGCAAAGAATGTCAAGCCGGATCCCAACGGATTGGCGCCGCATCAGGTCCAAGATCTGGCCTATGGCGACGTGCTTTTCTACTTCTTTCAGGACGACTACTTCGACTCGATCACACGCCTGCTGGCGGCGCGGCAATTGGGGCGGGTGCCGCACACCCAGGAAGAAGCGGAATTGCTGCTCGGGGGTCTGTACCTCTCGCTCGGCGAACACGTCGAGGCGGGCAGAATATTCGAGGCCCTGCTCAAGAAGAACACTTCCGAGTTCGTGCGCAACCGCGCCTGGTTTTATCTCGGCAAGGTTTGGTACCAGCGCGGCTATTTAGAAGAATCCGAGCGGGCCTTGCGCCAGGTCTCCGATAAGACCGATCCGCGCATCAACGCGGAACGCTACATGCTGCTTGCGCAGCTCATGATGCGCGAGGGGCGCTACGACGACGCCATTACGGCGTTGAGCAATTGGAAAGGGGCGCCCGACTGGACTGCGTACGCGCAATTCAATCTGGGTGTGGCACTGGTGCGCAGAGGCCGGCTGCAGGAAGCCATTGCGTATCTGGATCGGGTCGGCACGATGCAGACCCGCAGCGAGGAATTGCTGGCCCTGAAAGATAAAGCCAATCTCGCATTGGGCTTCGCGCTGTTGCAGGGGCAACGCGCGGCGGAGGCGAAGCCCATTTTGCAGCGGGTGCGCCTCGAGGGCCCGTACTCGAGCAAGGCGTTGCTCGGCGTCGGCTGGGCGGATGCCGGTATGGGCGAATTCAAGCGCGCTCTGGTGCCGTGGCTGGAGTTGCGCAAGCGCAGCATGCTCGACTCGGCGGTACAGGAGTCATTTCTTACCGTGCCCTACGCCTACGTGCAGCTCTCGGCGCTGGGTCAGGCCGCAGAGTTCTATAACACCGCGATCCAGTCTTTCGATAATGAACTGAAACAAATAGACGATTCAATCGAAGGCATTCGCAGCGGCAAGCTGCTCGATCGTCTATTGAGCGACGACAAGAAAGACACGCTGACCTGGTATTGGCAGCTCACCAATCTGCCCAACGCGCCCGAGTCGCGCTACTTGTACACGCTGCTGGCGAGCAATGAATTCCAGGAGGGACTGAAGAACTACCGCGAGCTCAATTTCATGAGCCGCAATCTGGACGATTGGCGCGACGATGTCTCGGCCTATGACGACATGCTCGATACGCGCCAGGAAGCCTATAACCGACGTGTGCCGAAGGCCGATGCGGTATTGGCCGCGACGGATTTGGATGGTCTGACGCAGAAGCGCGTGGATTTCGAGTCGCGCATCAACGAGATCGAAAAGTCGAATGATGTCGCGGCCTTGGGGACGCCGCAGGAGCAAGAAACCTGGGCGCGATTGAAGAACATCGAGGACTATCTCGCGGCTCATCCCAATGATCCTGATCTGGCCGAGATGCGGGAAAAACACCGGCTGATGAAAGGCGTGATGTACTGGCGCCTGTCGGAGAGTTTCAAAGCGAGGCTCTGGAACGAACGCCGTTCGGTCAAGGAACTCGAGGGCGAGCTGAAGGAGACACAGAAGCGCGCCGTGCTGGTACGCCAAGCGCGCGAGGGTACGCCGCTGACCACCGGCGGGTACGCGTCCCGCGTCGCGGATATCCGCGCGCGCATGGATCAGCTGCATGATCGTCTGGCGGATGTCTCCGAGCGGCAGAACGAATTTCTCCAGTCCATCGCCATCCGCGAACTCGAAGGCCAGAAACAGCGCATCGAGACCTATGAAGTGCAAGCGCGCTATGAATTGGCGGCGATCTACGACCGCACCTCCAACGGTCCGGCGAATCCACCCAAAGCGCCGCCCAATGCGGCCCCTGCGACGCCGCCTGACACTCCCCCGCAGGCGAAGCCGTGAAAGCCCTGGTCTCACAACTGACATGTGGCGCTGTCATACTGGCGGCGATGCTGCTCGGCCCCTCGACGCTCTCGGCCGCGCCGAAAAAGCCCGCGACCATCAAAGATCTCGACAATCAGCAGGTCGATGTCAGCCCCGATCCGCCGCAGGATGTCGATGCGGCGAAGACGATGGCGAGCTACAAGCGGTTTCTCGATTTGAATGCCGGGGATGCCGCGCTGCGTGCCGAAGCGCTGCGCCGCCTGGGCGATTTGAATCTCGAGAGCTCGGAATCCGAACGCATCGAACGCGAACTCGCGACCAACGAAGGATTGCGTGCCACGGAAGCCATCCATTTGTACACGGCGCTGCTCAAGACCTATCCAAAATACGAGCGCAATGATTCGGTGCTCTATCAATTGGCGCGCGCCTACGAACTAAACGCGCAACCCGATCGGGCGCTCAATTCCTTGGATCAGCTCGTGGCGCAATATCCGAGCAGCCATTTCATCGACGAAGCGCAGTTCCGGCGCGGAGAGCTGCTGTTCTCGGACAAGGCCTACCCGAAGGCACAGGCCGCTTACGAAGCCGTCATCAAGACCGGAGCCACCTCCGCGTTCTACAACCAAAGCCTATACAAGCATGGCTGGTCGCTCTTCAAGCAAGGCGAGAATGAGCGCAGCCTGGATTCTTTCGCCGGGGTGCTGGATTCCGTGCTGACGTCCAAGCGCGATCCGAACGCCTTGATCGAGATCGATACGTTGAGCCGCGCCAACCGCGAATTGGTGGAAGACACCTTCAGAGTGATGTCGATTACCTTTTCCTATCTTGACGGTCCGAAAACCATTCAGGAGTTCGTGCGGCGCCATAAGCCACGC
>Ga0302326_10014488_pt1 | contig 16655 bp, 15 predicted proteins | sample Palsa_T0_3_FD_202264 | JGI IMG/M metagenome (GOLD analysis project Ga0302326, IMG submission 202264) | Peat permafrost microbial communities from Stordalen Mire near Abisko, Sweden - Palsa_T0_3 | ecosystem: Environmental > Terrestrial > Soil > Palsa > Peat permafrost | place: Sweden: Abisko...
CTCGCAAGAGATGGGCGTTTCACGTAGCGATAGAACATATAGACCGCGGCGAACACGCCGCAACTAGCGCCTATATCCGTTGTCACCAGCGGCCCATTCGCAAGAATATTCGGCTCGAAGACGAACAGAACGAGCGCGCAGAGAGCTGCGCCCGCGCCAAACATTTCCTGGCCTGCCGCAAAGACCAGCAATGCCAGAACCAGGGCAATTACGCTGGCAGCCACGCGTGCGCGAAATAGCAGAGCATCGGCGTCGTGCGAGTAAAGGAACTGATTGCCGCCCACAACCGAGGCCGGCCGGAAAGGAATGCCCGGCGGAGGTTGAACCGCCAACCCCAGGGGAAGAAGCGGAAGCGCAGCGGCCAGCTTTACGAGAGGCGGATGTTCCGGATTAATGCCGAAATCGGTACGTTTCCAGTACGAATAACCCGCATAGAGGTGCGCAGATTCGTCAAATGTCTGCGATTGTTGCCTGATGGAAAGCAACAACTCCGCTGCCAGAATGCCGATCAGGCAGGCAACGGCGGCTGCAACCAATTTGCGGGGAGGTTCTTTGGGAAGCATTGATCCCCTATAAGCTAAAGCTCTGCGGAGAAGCCCGCCAGCTGCCCAGTCAGTATACAGGAATGCGCCGATCCGATTGGCTACAATGAATACCCGTGCAAGCTACTAATGCCGAGTTCACCAACCGTGCGGTCATCTTCGGCTGCATCATCGGCGTCTCCTTTGGGTTGTACTCTCTCGACCCCGAGAATGCGACGGCGATTCTGGCGAACTGGCTCAGCCCCAAATTGGGGATGGATGCGGATGGATTGGCGCGCGCGCTATTCGTGTTGGCCGCGCTGCTGCTCGCCGTAGCGGCGCTGATCCGCACCTGGGCCTCGTCATACCTCAACGCGAGCGTAGTTTACGCATCCGAAGTGAAGACCGCCTGGCTGGTGGCCGATGGACCCTACCGGTACGTGCGCAACCCGCTCTACTTCGCCAATATTCTGATGGCGATCGGCATGGGGGCAATGATGAGCCGGAGCGGATTGGCGGTCTGCGTGGCTGCCATGATTGTGTTCTGTTACCGGCTGATCTTGCGCGAAGAGGCTGAGCTCTCCGCCAGTCAGGGCGAGAGTTACGATGCCTACCGCCAACGCGTGCCGCGTCTGTGGCCGGCCTTGCGGCCGCGCGTTCCCTCCACCGCGAGTCAACCTGCATGGGGCGCCGGGTTCCAGGCGGAATCCTGGTATTGGGGATTCGCGCTTGCGGTGCTCGGCTTCGCCTTCACTCTCAAGCTGGAAGTATTCTTCATCGTCACCGCGGCCAGCATCGGGGGCTTCTGGCTGTTGACGGCGAGGCCTAAGAAGAAATGATCGCTCCCGTTGCGACAATGGCTACTGCTGCTTGGGAACCGAGACGGTGAGGTTGCGGAATTTCATGCCGCCGGCGTGCGCTCCTTGCAGGTTGAACGGCCCCGGCGCGGCCTCGTTGCTGTCGAGCGCGCCGCCGGTGATGCCGGCGATTTCCTGGTTGTCGATAATTGTGACGCCATTGTGCACAATCGTCACCCACCGGCCCACCAGCGTCACGTCCATCGTCTCCCAGTCGCCGGCTTTGCCCGGTGAATCCTTCGTAGGGGCCAGGAATCCGTAAATCGAGCCCAGGCCATGCAGTTTGTCGTTGACGCCTTCGGCGGCATACTCGATCTGGACCTGATACCGCCCGCGCAGGTATACGCCGCTATTTCCGCCTTCCGGGCAGTTGTATTCCAGATGCAGCTTGAAATCCTCGAACTTGCCGGTGGTGCGCAGATTCGATCCGGCTTCTTCATTCACCAACTCGCCGTCACGCAACACCCAGTGGTTCTCCGCCGGGCTGCCTGGCTCCCACCAGGAGAGGTCCTTCCCATTGAAAAGCGACTCGGGCGTCGTCCAAGCCTTGGGCGGCTTGTTTTTCAAGTCGGGGGCGCGCTCGCCGCTGATTTGCGCGGTTGTTTCCTGGCCCCGTTTGATGGCGCCGGTAATCAGGTTGCTCTTGACGTTCAACTCCCACGCGACGGCAGGCCGGTCCTCGGCTGCCGGCGAAATCGTCAAAGTAAGACGCGTTCCTTCCAGCTTCACCTCGTCGACCGGGCGCACGCTTCCGGCGCGCCCCTGGAAACGAACTGCCGGTTTGCCGTCCTTGTCCATCACCTCGATCCAGGCGGGGTAGGTCGCGGCGGGAGTCTTAACGGTTAAATCCCATCGCCCGGTAAACGGATTCTTCCCCGGCGCAGCAAACAGCGCGGTAACCCCGGCCAGCAATATAAGGCAGAGCTTTCTCATCCCTGCATTGTGCGTCTATTAACACTGGATATCAAGGGGTTAGCAGTCTGCTCTGCTCACGGCGGAGGCGCGCAGTGGCGGAGACGCCGCGGAGAGATCTCTCAGATGTATTCTCGGCGAACCTCTGCCCCACGGCGGCTGCGCGGTGACTGGACGCTGCCCTGCTCCAGATGGATGAGGGCTTCCACCGCCGTGTCACTCATAGAGTCATTCTCGTGATAGGATATGGCCAACCGGAGGATCCCGAAATGACTCACTGTTCCCGACGCAATTTCTTAAAGGCCGGACTTGCCGCGGGCACGCTTGCCGGATTTGGACACCTGCCATTGCGGGCGGCGCGCGGGTCGGCTACGGATTGGGTGACGCTGGGAAAGTCCGGCGTCAAGGTGACGCGCCTCGCGTTCGGTACCGGAACTTTCAGCGGACGAATTCAACGCGAGATCGGGCAAGACGAGTTCACAAGGCTGGTGCGCTATGCCTACGACCGGGGCATCCGCTTCTTCGAAACTTCGGAGACCTACGGCGATATGCATCAGATGCTGGGCGTGGCGCTGAAGGGGATTCCGCGCGACACGTACCGGCTGATGTCCAAGGTAACCACGCGCGAAGGGGTAGATCCGCAGGAAAAGATCGACGAGCTGCGCAAGCTGGCGAATACCGAATATTTCGACGTGTTGATGATGCACTATCAGCACGTGGCTACGTGGCCGGCGGACACAGTGCGATGGCAGGACGGGATTCTGGAGGCGAAGGCAAAAAAGGCCGTGCTGGGTCACGGCGCGTCGGTGCACGGACTGCCGGCGCTGCGCCAGTTTCCGGGAAACCGGTGGCTAGAGATCGCCATGATTCGCATGAACCACAAGGGCGTCAAGATGGACGCGGAGAATTTCGATACGAACGAGGCCGGGGACGTGAGCGAAGTGGTCACGCACATGAAGCAGGTCCACGGCGAGGGGATGGGCGTGATCAGCATGAAGCTGGTGGGCGAAGGCGCATTCACCACGCGTGAGGACCGGCAGGCGGCGATGCGATTCGCATTCAACGATGCGGGCGTCGATAGCGTGACGGTCGGTTATAAGAATACGGCGGAGATCGACGAGGCCATCGAGAATTTGAATCTGGCGCTGGCATGACCGGTCACTCGAACAGATCCGGTTCTTCGCGGCTGATCATGTTCCACATGGGCTGGTATTGAAACCAGCCGTTGAAGCCGCCGGACACTTGATTGCGCGTCACCAGGGCGCTCTCATGCGAAATGAGGACCGGCTTGCCCGCGGCTTCGGCCATTAATTGCACCTGGCAGCTTCGTTCCATGGTGATGAAATACCAGGCAGCTTCATCCACGCTGGCGCCTACGGTAAGCAATCCGTGGTTGCGCAAAATCACGGCCTTGCCTGCGCCCAACGCCTGTGCGATGCGATCGCCTTCGGACGTTTCGTAGACCACGCCGGTAAAATCGTCAAAGAGGCCGTGGTCCCGGTAGAATGCGCACGAATCCTGCGTGATGGGGTCGAGCAGTCGGCCGAGCGACGCCCATGCCTTGCCGTGCAGGGAGTGTGCGTGCGCGGCCGCGACCGTCTCCGGCCGCGCGGCGTGCACGCGCGAGTGAATCGCGAACGCCGCTGTGTTGACTGGGTGGGCGCCCTGAATCACTTCCCCCTTTTCATTCACCAGGATCAGGTCAGACGCGCGGATCTGGGAGAAGTGCATGCCAAAAGGGTTCACCCAGAACCAATCGGCGTGTTCGGGGTCGCGCACGGTGATGTGGCCGGCTACGCCTTCGTCGAACCCGAAGCGCGCGAACAGGCGGAAGGCGCCGGCCAGATGGACCTTGCGATGGCGGCGCTCTTCTTCGACGGTGGCGAAGGTGGGCGGCGGCGCCAGATTTCTAACTCTTCCCGGAGCTTCAGTCATACGATTCCTCTTGCCTCGACAAACATTGGCGCCGTGTCGATCATGTCGGCGTAAACTTCCATCAATTGCCTCAAGTCGGCGATATCCTTCTCAGTGCAGTTGCAGAGCGGCGGACGCACCGGGCCGGCCGGCATACCGAGAATCTCCATCGCGGCCTTCATAACGGCGACCTCATATCCTTTCACGCGCTCGCGCAGGGCGTAGAGCGGATGGACGTACTTCTTCATCAGGCCGTCGAGCCGCACGAAATCGCGAGCCATTCCTGCCTCGGCCAATTCGAGGGACACGCGCGGGGCGATGTTCGAGATGCTGGAGGTATAAGCCTGCACGCCTATTGCGAAGTAAGTGGGCACGCAATCGTCGCCCAGGCCGCCGAGCCACGCCAGGCGATCGCCCACCGATTGCATGATGCGCTGATACTTGCGGCCGTCGCCCTGACCGTCTTTCCAAAAAGTGAGCGTGGGAACCGAATCCGCCAGGCGCTCCACCATGGCGGGCGTGAACACGGCCCAATCGCGGCTGTAGAGCATCAGAGGCAGCGCGGTGGCGGCGCCGATCTCCTGGTAGTACGCGAGCAAGCCTTCAAATGGCGCATTGATGTAGTAGGGAGGCAGCGCCAGGATGCAATCGGCTCCGGCCTTTTCGGCGCGCCGCGCCATATCGGCGCCGAGCGGGCCATTGAATCCGGCGCCGGCTACTATAGGCATGCGGCCTGCCGCCGCTTGTACAGTCACCCGGACTACGTCTTCTACCTCGGCGGGAGTCAGGGAATACAACTCTCCGGTGCCGCCGGCGGCCACAAGCGCGCAGAACGGATGCCGCGCCATGTCATCGACGTTGCGGGCCAGGGAGTCGAGGTCGAGGGTTAGATCCTGACGGAAAGGAGTGACTGGAAATCCCAGGACGCCCCGGATACGTTCTCTAAGTGACATTTCTCCAGTTTACTTCGCGAAGGGCCTCGCAACATGCGGCGGGGATCTGGGATTATCAAGTAGACGTCGTGGCTGCCCCACGAGCCCAAGGTAAATTTCGTGAACCCCTCCCGCCGCGACATTCTCTATGGTTTAGGCGTTCTTGGGGCAGGCGCTGTTCTGCCAAGACTGTTGACTGGCGCTACTCAGCCGGTTCCTTCCGGTCCGGTGACGGGGGCAACGGTGATAATCACAACCGCTGTGACGGGTGTCATCGGGCCCGGATTCGCTGGACTGAGCTATGAGAAAAGCCAGATGGCGAACCCGTTCTTTTCGCCGCAGAATACCGATGCCATTGGCCTCTTTAAGCTGATCGGCCCCAGCCTCCTGCGAATTGGCGGAAACTCCGTAGACAAGACTACGTGGATGCCCAACGGCCGCGGCCGCGCTTCGGGCCAGGTAGCGCCCTCCGATATCGATGCCTTGGCCGGCTTCCTCAAAGCCACCGGATGGCAGGTGCTGTACGGGACGAATCTCGCCACCTCGACGCCCGCGCTTGCCGCCGCTGAGATCGCTTACGCGGTCCAGTCTCTCGGCTCGTCTCTCTATGGCATCGAGGTCGGGAATGAGGTCGATCTCTACGCGGGAAATTACTTCCCTTCCACTTGGGGATTCTCGGACTATCTGGCGCTGTGGCAATCCTTCGTGGCTGCCATCCGCGAGCAATCGCCGAACGTGCCGCTTACGGGCCCGGTGGCCGCATCGAACATATCCGGATACGTTGCGCCGTTCGCCAAGGCTGAAGGCGAGAATGTAATCCTGCTGAGCGACCACTACTATCGCGGCAACGGGGAACTCGCGACCAGTACGGTGGAATTGCTGGTTTCGCCAGACGCGAACATCGTCACGCAAGCCAAGGCAATGCGTGTGGTCAGCCAATCCATCGACGTGCCCTATCGCTTTGCCGAAACGAACTCGTTCTATAACGGTGGCGCTCCCAACGTCAGCGATGCATACGCATCCGCCCTATGGGTGATCGATCATCTGTTCGCCTGCGCCTCCAACGGGGCGCAAGGAATCAACCTGCATGGCGGCGGCGACAGCACCGGCTACACGCCGATTGCGGATTCCGATGGAGTGGTGGTGGAGGCGCGGCCGGAATTCTACGGAGTCGCCCTATTCATGCTGGCAGGGCAGGGGACTGTCCAGCAAACCGCCATCAGCGCCGGCGGTCTCAACGCGACCGCCTATGCGATTCAAGCGGCGAACGGCGCGTTGAATATCATCATCAATAATAAAGACCAGGCGCAGAACCTGAACGTCACCATCCAGCTTCCTCGATCGGCGACGGCAGCGCAGCTAATTCAGATGACGGGCGCGCCGCTCGATGCCACGACCGGCATCGCCATCCAAGGAGCAACGATTCAGCCCAATGGAGTGTTCTCACCGAGCCCCGCGCTGACACTTCCTGTGTCCGGTTCGACAGTCTCGTGTTATGTCAGTCCCTTGACCGCGGTTCTCATTCAGGTCGCCGCTCCGGCTACCCTGCCGCTGACGATTGTCTCATCCGCGGATCCTGCCGGCGTGGTAGCTCCCGAATCTTTCGCGACCGCCTACGGAAACAATCTGGCTTCAACCGTATCTCTCACTGACTCCGCTGGAGTGCCCCACGCGGCTTCCGTGCTGTATGCTTCTCCGTCTCAAGTTAATTTCTTAGTCCCCGCCGGCATCAGCGTTGGGGCCGCCATGGTGGCTGTTGGCTCGCAGACGGCGGCGGTACAAACCGCGGCTATCGCACCGGGGTTATTCACGCTCAACAGCACCGGCCTGGCGGCGGCGTACGTGGTTCGGGTCGCCCCCGGCAATGTTCAAACGGTGGAATCCGTTTTCACTACGCAGAATGGCGCCAACGTGGCCGCGCCTGTCAGTCTGAGCCCATCGAGTGACCAGTTCTACTTAATCCTCTTTGGAACCGGCATTCGCGGCGCCGGGACTAATGTGACCGTGTCTATTCAAGGCATCACCGCGCCGGTGACCTATGCGGGCGCGCAGGGGGAGACGGACGGACTCGACCAGGTTAACGTGCTGTTGCCGCCGCAACTCGCGGGCAGTGGAACGGTCAGAATAGCGCTCAGCGCCGGCTTAAGCGCGGCTAATGTCGTCAATATTGCGGTCCAGTAGAGGTCCGCTCACTTGGCGACCGTACTCGGGAATCCAAAAACCCAAAGATCGAATAGATTGTCCAAGGTCTTGGGGTTGTTCTTCGTTGCCTTCTTCCCGTTGTTTTTGCTCGCAGTGGCGCCCTTTTTGCCGGTGGTCGTTTTGCCCATGCCGATGGCTTCGAATGCATTCTGGAAATCTTCGCTGCTGGCCGCCTGACCCCATTGCCGGGCGGTGTAGGATCGCAGCGCCTCCCAAAAAACGCCGTCTCCTTCCAACCCATGCAGCAGGTAGAGAAAGCATACGCCCTTATAGGCGGGGATTTCGCCGCCGGCATCCTGATGCGTGGTCCAATCGGTGTAGGAAAGCGGCCGGTCCTTACCCGCGGCGCGGAGCTGATTATAGATCTCCCGTGAGTGTTCGATCTGCTTTTCATAACTTTCGGCCCCGAGCTGCTGTCCCAGGTACGAGTCCGCCAGAAACGCCGAGATGCCCTCGCTAAGCCAGAGATCCGACCAGTCCTTCAATGCGATCCCAATTCCATACCACTGCTGCGCCAATGCACTCGCGAAGCCCCGCAGAGCGTCCGGTTGCCTCGCCGCCAACGCTTGCGGGTAGGATTCCGGCAGGAGCGTTAAACCTGCCGCCATGGCATGGATTGCATCGCCGTGGACAAAGACTTGCGTGTAGGTTGGGCCCGGATAGTGTTTGCCGGAACGGTCGGCCAGAAATTTCATGGCGGCGGTGGTCGCGTCGAAGACCGGCGCGCCCGCGCCCAAGACGCGCAGCTTCACGTCCTCGGCTTCAGAGGTGTTTTCGGCAAATCCGCCGAGCGCGAAGCCGAACCGGAAAGGCGCGGTCGGGGCATCGAGCTGCCATTCCGTGATGCTTTGTCCCTCGCTAGCGCGGGTCGCAGTCAATTGGCCGCTGGCGGCTACCTTTGCATCCGGCGGCGCGGTAATCGTCAGATGCAGCGTGGCGCGCTCGCCGGGACGATCGTTGCACGGCATCCAGTCGCTGATAAGTGATGTGTAGATCTGATCCGGGAAAAATTTCAGGCCCGCCGCCGGTCCGGCCCGATACCGCACGGTGATGGCGCGGTGCTCCTCCTCGCGGAGCGGCGCCGTCAGTACCACCACCAGGTTGCCGCCTTTTCGCTCGAACCACAGCGGTGTTTGCCCTTCCACCACGCTCACGATTTCGAGCCCGCCCGCATCCAGCTCCAACGCGGAAACGGGATTGTCCACCAGGCTGTGAAAGCGGATGACCGCTTCGCCGCTCAGAAGCTGCTTGGCCAGGTCAGCCCGGATACTTACGCTGTAGCTCTCGGCAGTGTAGGGACGCGGCAGCGGCCCAGCGAGCAGCGGGATCATGCCGCTCCAGGCGAGGCACCTCGCGATGCGCAATATCCGGGTCACTATTTCAATTGTATGCCGGTGGCATGCCCCACCGGGTATAATCGGAGTCATGTCAATGCGTCCATTACACGACCGCGTATTAGTTCGCCGCTTGGAAGAAGGCGAGCAGCGCCGCGGCAACATCATCATTCCCGATAGCGCCAAGGAAAAGCCCCAACAGGCCGAGGTGAAGGCTGTGGGCACAGGCAAATTGCTCGACTCGGGAGAGCGCGTCGCGCCCGAAGTGAAAGCCGGCGATCGCATTCTGTTCGGAAAATATTCTGGCGCCGAAATCAAGCTCGACGGCGAGGAATACCTGATTCTGCGCGAAGACGAGATTCTCGGAGTCGTGGAATAGGGTGTGTTAACCTAAGGGTTTAAACACTACTTCAGGAGTTGTTTCATGTCTTTACGGATGGGCCTCAGGCCGCTGCTGGTCTGCTCCGCCCTATTGGTCTTAGGCAAAATCTCCCCCGCGCAAGTCAAAGTTGCGGTTATCGATACGCAGAAGGCCGTTTTTGAAACGGCCGAAATAAAGAAAGCCGACGCCGACCTCCAGGCGTCGCTCAAGCCGCGCAACGACCGCGCTTTGCAGTTGAACAACGAGCTACAGAGCATCCAACAACAGTTACAAACCCAGGCATCGAAGCTGACGCAGCAACAGGCCGACGATCTGCAGGCCGACGGCCAACGCAAGCAGCGCGAACTTACCCGCTTGCAGACCGAACTGCAGGAGGCCGCCGATGCGACGCGGCAGGACGTCATTCCCAAATGCACGCTGCGCATGAAGGAAGTGGTAAAGAAACTCGCCGAAGAGAAAGGCGTCGATTTGGTAGTGGACACCCAAATCGCGCTCTACTTCAAACCCGCCATGGATATTACCGCCGACGCCACGGCGGCTTACAACAAGGCATATCCGGTAGCCGCTCCGGCAGCCCCCGCAGCCAAACCGGACAGGTAGGAAGGCATGGAGGGATATCTCGATCACTACGGCGCCGGTGAAGAGCGCCGTGAAAATATCGTCAAGAAAATATTGATAGCACTGGCGTTATTGATCGTCTTCGGCGGGCCCCTCCTCTACATCTTTCACAACTTCCGTCAGGAACGGCAACTTAAGCTATTTTTCTCTCTGCTGGCGGCGCACGATTATAAAGGCGCCTACGCCTTGTGGGGCTGCACCGATCAAAAGCCCTGCAAGGGGTATTCGATGACTTCTTTCATGCAGGACTGGGGCCCGGATAAGGGCGATCCCACCAAATATCAGATCACGGGACCACACCGGTTCCTTGCTGGCCTCATACCTCCGCTGCACAGCAGATCATGCGGATCGGGCGTGATTTTCAATGTAAATTTTGGGAACGACAAGGATGATCTCTGGATTGAGCGGAACGATCTGACGATCGGGTTCTCGCCATTTCCGGGATGCCCCGCGCCCTCCGCCATGCTGGGAGGCAAAGCGCCGCGATAAAATCGGTTCGGAATAAATAAAACCATATGTCTACTTCTACAGCAGGTCTGGAAGGCGTCGTCGCCGGTGAATCCGAGATTTGTTATATCGACGGATATCAAGGCGTACTGAGCTATCGCGGCTTTAACATTCATACGCTGGCGGACAACGCCACTTTCGAAGAAGTGATCTTCCTTCTTTGGAAGGGCTGGCTGCCTAAACAAGGGGAACTGGACCAGCTCAAAACAGAGCTGGTAGCGGAGCGCGAGCTGGCGGGCGGGGTGATCGATTTCCTGAAGGGCGTGTTGCAGGCCAACACCATGGACGTGCTGCGCACAGCCGTTTCCATGTTGGCCCTATACGACGCCGAAGCGCAGGATATGTCGCCCGAAGCCAACCGCCGCAAAGCCGTCCGGCTGATGGCGAAGACCGCGACGATCGTCACTACTTTCGACCGTCTGCGCAAGGGTGAGCCGATCGTTGCGGGCGACCCCGCGCTGGGGTTCGCGGCGAATTTCCTCTACACGCTGAGCGGCCACCGGCCGGACGAGGTGATGGAGCATGCCTTTGACGTGGCCCTGACGCTGCATGCCGACCACGAATTGAATGCCTCCACCTTCGCCGCGCGCGTGACCGCGGCGACGCTTTCGGATATTTATTCTTGCGTCACCAGCGGCATCGGCGCCCTGAAAGGCCCGCTGCACGGCGGCGCCAACCAGGAAGTGATCCAGTGGCTGCTCGATCTGGGCGACGAGAATGAAGCCGAGCAGCGGGTGCTGGACAAGCTGGCGGCCAAGATCAAAATTCCCGGCTTCGGCCATCGCGTGTATCGCACCGAAGACCCGCGCGCCACACACCTGCGCGTGCTTTCCGAGGAGCTGGGCAAGCGCACTAACCAGGAAAAGCTGTTCCGGCTTTCGCGCACCATGGAGAATACGGTCATGGCGCAGAAGCACTTGAATCCCAACGTGGATTTCTACTCGGCGTCCACCTATTATTCGCTGGGAATTCCGGTGGATCTGTTCACGCCCATTTTCGCCGTGAGCCGCATGTCCGGCTGGACCGCGCACGTGCTGGAGCAGTATCACAATAACCGGCTGATCCGCCCGCGCGCTGAATACAAGGGCAAGCCCGACGGCCAGGCGTGGGTCCCGATGGCGCAGCGATAGCGGCGATTTCGGCGACCCCATGGACGAGCGCGCATACTACTCGGAATCGCAGGCCACCAAGCCGGCGCAACTGAATTGTCCGCATTGCCGCACGCAGGATACCTACGAGCTGCGCTGGGCCGTGCGCAAAAAGAAGGACCGCCTGCCGCCCGGCGGCGACGAGCGCGACCGCGCGAAATTCCAGAAAGCCCAAAGCTATATGGTGCTGCTGGACGACAAAGCGTCGTGCAAGAACCCGCGCTGCCGCCGCCCGTTCGACATCTCGGGCGTTAAGACGATGGCGTTCCTGTAACGGTAGCGCGGCCCCATGGGCTGCGACTCGAAGTACGTTCCGCCGTTTTTTGTGGGTTAATTTTGGGGTGGGCGGAGGGATTCGAACCCTCGGCCACCGGAACCACAATCCGGCGCTCTACCAAGCTGAGCTACGCCCACCGTAAGGATTGATCTTTAGTTTAACAGCCGGAGCGTCGAAGCGACAACTCCACGCCTGCCTGGCCGCAGCGGGGGCCAGGGCCGCAGGGCCCTCCGTTTGGCCGGCGCTGCAATCCTTGTGGTTAGCCAGCGCCGGCTTGGAGGTATTATTCTTGTCAAAGATCCAAAACGCTGCAAATAGCTGATTTTAAAAGAGCTGCGGGACTTCGGTTTCATTATACAGGACGGGAAAAACGGATTGGCCGTTTGCGGATTGTTTTCACAGGGATGTAATCGGGATTTGTGGCGACTCCTATCGGGTTAATCCAACGCGGTGCAAGAGCTCTTGAAAACGAGGATCGCTACGCAAGGGGCCGTAGATCGGATCCACCTTTAGGCCGGTCATGGCGTTGGAATGCTGCGCATAGGCCTTCTCGAGCCACGTAAAAGCCTGGTCTTTATCGCCCAGACCAACATAAGCCAGGGCCAAAACTGCCGGATCGCTCTTCTGAGGCCGGTAATACTTTATCGCCGTTTTCAACGCGCTTTCGGCCTGCTGTCGAGCTCCGGACAGGCCGTCGATATAGGCAAGCTCCGACCAGAAACCGGTCTCCGTCGAAATTCGACGCGTTGGTTCGAATCGGGCCAGAGCCTCGTGGAACATTCCCGTCGCTTCGTACACGCGAAGCAAACAGCCCTCGGCCCTCGCGAAATGCGAATCCATTTCCAGCACGGCGCGGCATTTTTCGAGCGCGCGGTCATACTGCTGCGAGTAAAGCAGGAGCCAGCCGTTGTCGGCGGCAATGATGAGAGAAAGCGGGTCGAGTTGGCGTGCGCGCTCGCTTTCCCGGAACGCCTCCTCGAAACGGCCGAGATACCCGAGATGTTCCGCGTACCAGTGATGGGCCATGGCGTAGCTGGGGTTCAATTGGATCGCGCGCCGGTATTCGTTTCCCGCCGTTTGCCAATCAAGATCGTAGTTCTGGACTATCACTGCCAGCGCCGTATGCGCTTCCGGCAAGTCCGGGTCAATCTCGAGAGCACGCAGTGCGGCGGCGCGCGCCTTCACCATATACTCCGGCAGTGACTCGCTGCTGTAACCGCCCATCAGGGCGTAACAATCCGCCAAGCCGGCGTAGGAAGGGGCGTGGTTTGGATCTTTTGCGATCGCCTGCTCAAAATATCCGATCGCCCGCCAAAAATCCTCGGCGCTCCGCTTGTTCCAAAAGTACAGGCCCTCGAGGTAAAGGTCATAGGCTTCGGATTGCTGCGATAGAGTGGGGCGTTTGATCGGGGCCTGAGCCCGATTATCGACAAACGCAAGCTGGATTTCATCCGAGATCTCGCGCGCGATCTCGGCCTGGAGACCTAACAGGTCGCTCAGTTGGCGGTCATATTCCCGGGCCCAGGCGTGGGTTTCGCCTTGCACCCGGATCAATTGCGCCGAGACTCGAACGCTGTTTGCCTGTCTCCTGAGGCTTCCCTCCAACACGTATTGAACGCCTAACTCCTTCCCGATTTGCGCCACCCCTTCCTGGCTATGTTTGTAGTGCATAACGGACGTGCGCGCGATGACTCCGAAGCGGGCCGGATTGACGCGCCCGAGCTGCGCGATCATCTCTTCGGTCAATCCGTCGCTCAGGTAATCCTGCGTGGCGTCTCCGGTGAGATTCTCAAACGGCAGAACCGCCAATAGAATGGGTCCGGCGGAGGTCTGCAATCGCACGCGCGCGACCTGCCATCGCCAGTAACCGGCCGCCCCTCCCACCAGCGCGAGCACAGCCGCGGCAAACCCGAGCCACAGGCGGAGAGGCCGTGCACCGGCGGGTTTTGGGGCCTCCGATGCCGGCCCCCCTGGGATTGAGATCTCAGGTTCCGCCTCGACGACCGACACTGCCTCCGGCGCCAGGTCGTCCTCCTGAACGGGCGCAACCATACGATAGCCTAGCTTGGGGAGCGTCTCGATATATCGCGGGTTGCTGGCGGAATCGTTCAGCGCCCGCCGCACCTCATTAATGGAGGTATTCAGGCCCTGCTCAAAATCGACGAACGTTTCCGCCGGCCAGAGCATCCGCTGCAACTCATCTCTGGTTACTACGTTTCCGGCTCGGGCCGAGAGAACCTGTAGTATTTGGAACGACTGCGGACGCAGCTTCACCTTAATTCCGGATTTATAGAGTTCCCGCGTGCGCGTCCGAATTTCGTACGGGCCGAAACGATAGGTGGCGGCGCGAATGGACATGCGTTGACCTGCCTGCCGTCATTAATATCTGGCTTTAACTCCCGCCGTTTGAGGTGGTTGGGCGCTTATGTGAATTTCATCGAACATTGAGCGAGCCTCCATTGCCCAAGCCGCTCGATTCTGCGAATTTGAGCAGGGCCCGCTCTAAGGCTAGGGCGAAACGCGCGCGGACGACCATGGTGCGAATTATACCTCGGCGGTTTGTTGGTTGTCTCGGAGCGCGGGAGCTGCGGAGAAGAGTGGCCAACAAGCTTGCCGGCAGATCCTGGGAATAGAGCTCGGAGATTGGTTACCAAGATGCCTATTTATCTACAGATTGGTCCACCGAAAATAGGGCATATAAAGCTAGGTTCCATAAAGGGAGATTTCCGCTACTCGTTGGACGAGAAGCTCGCCATAAAAGGGAGTAGCACAGAACCAAGTCACCAAAATTGGCTTCCGCTCGAATCGTGCGAATATGGCCCGTCCAAGTACGGAAGGGTGAGATGTACACGTCGCTTGGACGCGAGCAGTATCGCGATCTCCAAGCTGTCTCAATCTGGTAGCGATGTGGCGGCAACCATCGATTTCTCCAAGGCGTATGGTAGTGGTGCGTATATGCGACTGAAGCTTTCGGGGGCGGCCGTCAGCGCCTATACGATAGCAGGTAGTCAAGCGGGTGCATCCCAGGGGGGTCCAATGGAGACCTTCGATCTGGCTTTCGACGACATCTATGTGACCTACAACCCGATCCCATAAGAAGTTAGGCCTTTCGGGGCTGTTCCTGTTTTTGAGAGCCAGCCCCCCCGCCTTATCTCGAACGGCTGCGCACGTAAGCCAGAGTTTGCACCCAATAGCGGCGCGGATAGTATCGGCAATAGCCTGCCAGCCGTTTTCCAGATCGTCTCACAACTCCCGCCGTTTGAGGTAGTTCAACGCTTATGTGAATTTCATCGAAGATTGAGGGAGCCTCCATTGTCGATCCTGTTCGATTCTGCGAATTTGAGTTGGGTTGCGCTAGCTGCGCGGGAACCGCATCCGGTGGGGGCACGAGTGACGATCTTCCGCCCGAAGATGGCGTAGTTCCTCGAAGCCACAGGAAGGGAGCAGAATACTATGGCGATTCCTAAAGGTCAGATTCCGGCCAACGTCTTGAGAACAAACACCGTCGACGGATATTTGAAGTTCCTGGCAGACGAGATCCGGCGGGCTAACGATCATTGGGATCACTTTGGCAAAGCGGCTTCGGCCGCTTACGCGCAAGCGTACGACAATAACGGGAAGGTCCTACAGCAAGTGCGCGACATAATGGTGGCGAGGAAGGCTGCGGATGACGCGATGATGTCGTTTGTTCTGTCGCTCTTGACAGTAGGCGTAGCCGGCGCCGCGGCTGGCGGCCTTATCTCAATTGAAACGTCCAGGGCGCAGGAAACTGCTGCCAGGGATATGCTCAAGCTGGTGATCAGGGGGGGCGCGAGTGAGATGGGCGACGCCCTCAAAGCCCTGAGTCCGGATGACGTTCCGGGCAACAGCGTCTTCGCGCCTGCGGACATTACTCCGACCGAGTACATGGCGAAAATGTTAGAGGGCATTTCTTATAACAAAGGGCTGCTCGAGGACATCCTCTACGAAGTCAACTACGACGACAACCGGGACCGGGTGTCTGTTCCAGGCGGCGGTACTACCGTTCTGCTGAATAGGTCAAAAGACGGCCAAGTCACAGTGGGTACAGCCAAGCTCTTAGCCGAGGTGATCACCGGGACTTCTTTTTTCCGGGACATGCCGCCAATGTCGGTGAGCTCCGTTACCCTTGCGCCTAAGGCCCGCCTGGCGCTATGGATTGGCTGGGCGCTCAACAGAGATCCGGAATATTGGTCAAACGGAGAGCAACAGTTCACCAACGTTGTAATGGCTGGACCGGGCGGGGGAGGAGGTAGCCTCGATCGTCCCTCGAAGGCTACCGAGGAGCAGCCCGACTGGGATCCCGTTCGTAACGACCTACTGGCCTTGAGAGTTCCGGGGGGGCTGATTACGTCCACGTTGCGAACTGAGGTGTGGACGGGAAATAAGACGGAGACCGGTCTCTATATGTGGGGCTTCATGGACTGGGCAGCCAGTACGGCCGCGCTGGACCTGCTGCTGGATGACTCGGTCCGCTCAAGTAGCGACATGACTGTACAGATGGTCTATGCGCGAAAGGCGCGTAGAAGCCTCTCAGCCAAGGATGCAGCGCATCCGCACTGGATACAGTGGCCTGAGCCCATCGTTACGCCGCTTTAAGCGAGTAACCGCTGCCGGTCAGAGAAATGTGCATGATCGATCGAAGCGGCCTTGCGGCGCGTCCCGAAGAGTGGTGATGGTCAAAACACCGGCGGCAAGACCGCCGGCGCTACAAATGCCGCAAACTACAACCCCGCCTTCTTCCACAACGCGTCCACGCGCTGCTTGACGTCGGCCGGAATCCCGATCACACCCGGCCACGGCCGCGTGAAGCCTTCGCCTGGCCATTTTCGCGTCGCGTCGATCCCCATCTTCGACCCGTAATTCGGCAGACGGCTCGCATGGTCGAGCGAATCCACCGGACCCATTACGAATTGAATATCGCGCTCCGGGTCAATGTTGTTCAGCGCCTTCCATGCCACCTCGCGGTAGTTCTGTACGTCCACGTCTTCATCCACCACTACGATGCATTTCGAAAACATCGCCTGGCCCGT
>Ga0302326_10014492_pt1 | contig 16652 bp, 12 predicted proteins | sample Palsa_T0_3_FD_202264 | JGI IMG/M metagenome (GOLD analysis project Ga0302326, IMG submission 202264) | Peat permafrost microbial communities from Stordalen Mire near Abisko, Sweden - Palsa_T0_3 | ecosystem: Environmental > Terrestrial > Soil > Palsa > Peat permafrost | place: Sweden: Abisko...
CCTTGACGTCATGATTGATGCGCGCTTCGATCTCCTTCACCGCTGCCGCGGCGAGCGCGCCCGGCTCGCGCGCCAGCTCCTCGGCGCGACGGCGCACGGGCGCGGCGAGCACCGCATAAGGCAATTGCGGCACGGCCGCGCCAAGATGCAGCAGCCAGTGCGCTTCGATGCGGATGCGCTCACGGATGAGACCCGCCTCTGACAGGAGTGCCCGCAAGGGCTCAGTCGCGGCGCGGTAGCGGCCGTCGATCGGCGAAAGGGCTTCGCTTGCGCTCGAAGGCATGCGTTCTTTAGGAGCGCCTCGAGATGATAGTTATTGCATCATATCGCATACTGGTGACCTTTCGGAGGCCGGCGGATGACGACTTCCTCTCGAATCGAGCGCGACAGCATGGGAGAGCTGCAAGTGCCGGCCGACGCGCTCTGGGGCGCGCAGACGCAGCGCGCCGTGCAGAACTTTCCGATCAGCGGCATCACACTGCCGTCGGCGTTCATCGCAGCGCTCGGTCTCGTCAAACAGGCCGCCTGCCGCGCCAATGCGGCGCTTGGACTCCTGGCGCCTGAACTTGCGCGAGCCATCGATGCTGCGGCTGCGGAAGTGGCCGCCGGCAAGCACGATGCGCAGTTCCCCATCGATGTGTTTCAGACTGGCTCAGGCACGAGCACCAACATGAACGCCAATGAGGTGATCGCGCATCTGGCGAGCCGTCACTTGGGGCGCACTGTGCACCCGAATGATGACATCAATATGAGCCAGAGCAGCAACGACGTCATCCCGACGACCATCCACGTGAGCGCCGCACTTGCTGTCGAGCGCACGCTAGTGCCGGCTCTGGAGCACGTGTGTAGCGTGCTGCGTGCGAAGGAGGCCGAAGTCGGCGCCATCGTGAAGACCGGCCGCACGCACTTGATGGACGCAATGCCGGTGACCTTGGGCCAGGAGCTCTCCGGCTGGCGCGCGCAGCTGCAAAATGGACGGGCGCGGCTGCAAAGCACCATGCCACGTCTGCTGGCTCTCGCGCAGGGAGGCACGGCGGTCGGCACCGGCATCAATGCGCACGCACAGTTCGGTGCGAGTTTCTGTGCAGAGCTTGCGCGCCTTACCGGGCTGCACTTCGTACCCAGCGGGAACTATTTCGAGTCGCTCGCCTCGCAGGACGCCGCGGTCGAACTGTCGGGACAGTTGAAGACCATCGCGGTCGGCGTCATGAAGATAGCGAACGATCTGCGCTGGATGAATAGCGGACCGCTCGCCGGTCTCGGCGAGATCGCCTTGCCGGCGCTGCAGCCGGGCAGCAGCATCATGCCCGGAAAAGTAAATCCCGTGATTCCTGAAGCGGCTGCGATGGTCGCAGCCCAAGTCATCGGGTACGACGCGGCGATTACCGTGGCGGGCCAGTCAGGCAATTTCCAGCTGAACGTCATGCTGCCCTTGATCGCCTACGATCTCCTCGAAAGCATACGGCTCCTTGCTAATGTGCTCGTCGCGCTCGCGGATCGCGCAATCGCAGGCTTCACCGTCAATCGCGAGCGGCTTGCCGAGGCGCTCGATCGCAACCCCATTCTGGTGACGGCACTGAACTCCATCATCGGCTACGAGAAGGGCGCGGCGATCGCCAAGGAGGCCTATGCCGAAGGCCGTCCGATCCGTGAGGTCGCGCAGCGGCTGACGAAGCTCTCTGCGGAGGAGCTCGCAAAGCTCCTTGATCCTCTGGAGCTCACCCGCGGCGGTGTCAAGGGCGGCGGCGCAGGCGGCTGAGCGTTTTGAGCGCGGTGACTGACTGGAAGGCGCGCATCACCGAGCGTCTCGCGGGCAGCGAGCCACGCCACGCGCCCGAGGAGTGGCTGCTGCCGGGTCTGTCGCGTGAGGAGACGCAGGCGCTCAAGCCCCTGCTGCCCAAGGCGCTGATTGCGGCGGCAGTGCTCGTGCCGCTCGTCGAGCGCGCACAGGAACTGACCGTGCTCCTCACACAGCGCGCCGTCGAACTCAAAAGCCACGCGGGACAAATCTCCTTTCCCGGCGGACGGCTCGAAGCCGGTGAGAGCCCGCGCGCCGCGGCGCTGCGCGAGGCGCGCGAGGAGATCGGCCTTGATCCGCGCTTCGTCTCGATCGTCGGATACCTGCCGGATCACGTACTCCTCAGCGGCTTTCGCGTGACGCCGGTCGTGGGATTCGTGCGCTCTGGATTTGAGCTGCAGCTGGCATCAAGGGAGGTGCAGGACAGCTTCGAAGTGCCGCTCGCCTTTGTCTTCGATCCTGCCAATCACAAGACCCGGCTGCGCCGCTTCGCCGACGGCGCAGCCGAGGTCGAGGTGTGCGATATTCCCTTCGGCACGCACAATATTTGGGGCGCGACGGCAGGCATGCTGATCACGCTGTACCGGCTGTGCACGAGCGATACTGCGCGATGAGCGCCGCCGAATCTGCGCTCACCGCGCTCCTTGAGGTGATGGCGCGGCTGCGGGATCCGCAGAAGGGCTGCCGTTGGGATCTTGCGCAGGACTTTCGCAGCATTGCGCCGTACACCATCGAGGAGGCCTACGAGGTCGCCGACGCCATCGAGCGCGACGATGCGACGAGCCTGCGCGACGAGCTGGGTGATCTGCTGTTTCAGGTGGTGTTTCACGCCCGCATGGCGCAGGAACGCGCTTGGTTCGATTTCGCGGAAGTTGCGGCAGCCATCCACGACAAACTCGTGCGCCGTCATCCACACGTCTTTAGCGCACAGCCGCAGGCGCTCGACGGGCCTGCACTCGAGACGCTGTGGGAAGAACAAAAAGCTCGCGAGCGCGCTGATGCCAAAGAAGGCGCCGAGCAGACGAGCACGCTTGCCGATGTCCCGCTTGCTCTGCCGGCACTGACGCGAGCGGCGAAACTCGGCCGGCGCGCGGCGCGCGTCGGCTTCGACTGGGAGCAGGCAGCGCATGTGCGCTCGAAGGTTGTTGAGGAACTCGCGGAACTCAATGCGGCGCTCGCGCAGTGTTCATCTGCGGAGCAGGCGACGCAGGCCCCAAGCGCCAACGTCGTGGAGGAATTTGGCGACGCCTTGTTTGCGCTCGCCAACTGGGGCCGCCATTTACGCCTGGATCCGGAGGCTGCGCTGCGCGCGGCGAACCAGAAGTTTGAAGGGCGCTTTCGCCACATGGAGTCGCTCGCGCGCTCGCGCAATCTCACTTTGCAGGCACTGTCGGCGCAGGCGTGGGAGGAGCTTTGGCTCGAAGTGAAGGAGGCGGCCGCGGCGGACACAAAAAAATCTGAAGGACACCCGGGGGTTTAAGTCCTTAGGAATACTTCCGCGGCAGCGATACGCGAAACGTCGTGCCCACGTCGCGGCTCTCAAGTTCGAGCGTGGCTTCGAGAAGCTCACAGAGCCGTTTGACGATCGCAAGCCCGATGCCCTCACCATGCGCGCTCGGCGCGGGCGCCTGCGACCCTCCGGCACGCGGCGACGGCTCCTGGTCCTCGTGGGAGGCCGTCTGCCGCTCGCCATCGGCCCGATGAGCTTCACGAGTGGCCTCTTCGAGCGCCTGAACGATCGGAACGGTCGTTGTCTGCGTGATGCCCGGCCCAGAATCAGCGATCGAAATTTGCCAGCGGGGCCGCTCATCAGTGCCGTGAACTTCCCATTGCACGGTAACGCCACCCTCGGGCGTGTAGCGCAGCGCATTCAAGAGCAGATTTTGTGCGACGCGCAGGGTTTTTATGCGATCGCCTTCGACCTCGAGCGTGACCGGGCCTGCGGTATGCAGAAAAAGATTGCGCTCGGTCGCAAGCGGGCGCAGTGACTCACACAGGTCCCGCATGGTCGTCGCCGCATCAAACGTATCGAGATACAGCTGATCCTGTCCTGCGTCCAGGCGCGCCAGATCGACGAGGTCGGATAAGAGTTCATGCAGCGAGTGCACGCCGCGCTTTAACATCTGCAACGATTGGGCACGCACGACTTCGGGCGCGCCCTCCCGGTCGAGCATGGTTGAAACGGTTTGCAGTACCCCTACGCTGCCGCGCAGATCGTGGGCCGCCTCGCGCCAGGCGCCCGCGCGTTTCTCACCCAGAGCCGTGAGTCCCTGCAGACCACGCTCAAGCTCCGCGACCTGTGCGGCAGCCTCGGCCTGCCGCATTTGGGCGAACTGGCCTGCGCTTTCGCTGACTCCGTCATTGATGAGGCGCACCAGAGCGCGCCGCGCGGTCGGCATGGCCGCGCGCGCACCGGCGTCGAGATGGCTCTCGAAACGTTCCAGCTCGGCAAGTAACACCAGGTGCAGATGGCCCCAGTCACGAGCGGCTTCACGCGGGTTATAGCCCTGCTGCCAGCGCTGCAGCCCGTGGGCCGCCGCACTCTCTTTTTGGTCCTCACGCGCCTCGCGCTGCTCGGCGTTGGTTTCCGCGGTGAGCCGCTGCTCGAAGGTATCGAGCATCCTCGGGATGTGATCGATGAATTGCGCCCGCGACAAAGTCGAGGCGCTGGCCAGGTGCGGATCCGCATCAACCGAGCACCGCCACGCCTCGAGTATCGCATCGCGCTGCGCGCTCAGGTGCGCCGCGAGCGCCGCCAGAACCTCAGCGTGCAGGGTTTCGTTCACAGCCTCAGACACTCACATTAAAAGAGAAGATTGTAGTTCCTATGACACCTTGAACTCGATGCCCTGGGCGAGCGGCAGCTCGCGGCTCCAATTGATCGTGTTGGTCTGGCGCCGCATGTACGCCTTCCACGCATCGGAGCCCGACTCGCGACCGCCGCCGGTGTCCTTCTCGCCGCCGAAGGCGCCGCCGATTTCAGCTCCGGAGGTGCCAAGATTGATATTGGCAATGCCGCAGTCGCTGCCGGCCGCAGACAAATAGCGCTCCGCATTCTGCAGTCGATCGGTGAAGAGGGCGGAGGAGAGACCATGCGCCGAATTGTTCTGCAAAGCGATTGCTTCATCAAGCGACTGCACGGGAATCACGTACAGTATCGGCGCAAACGTCTCGGTCTGCACGATCGGCCAATCATTGCGCGCCCTGAACAGGGTCGGCTCCACGAAATTTCCCGGGCCCGCGAGCACTTTGCCGCCGTAGAGCAGTTCCGCGCCGGCAGCGCGCGCCGCGGTGACAGCGGAACGATACTGCTCAATCGCGCGCGCGTCGATAAGCGGGCCCATGAGCGTGGCGGGTTCGAGCGGATCCCCGATGCGGATCTGCCCGTAGGCGTGCACCAGGCGCTCCTCGAGCTCGGCGGCGCGGTTCGTGTGCACGAGGACCCGGCGCGTCGAGGTGCAGCGCTGGCCTGCCGTGCCGGCCGCCCCGAACACGATGGCCGGCACTGCCAGATCCAGATTCGCGGTCTCATCGACGATCACCGCGTTGTTGCCGCCGAGTTCGAGCAGGCTCTTGCCGAGGCGCGCCGCCAAGCGTTCTCCGACTTGCCGCCCGACTGCGGTCGAGCCGGTGAATGACACGAGTGCCACGCGCCGATCATCGACGAAACGCGTGGCAAGCTCGGTGCCGCCATCGATGAAGAGCTGAAAAATGGGCGGCAGGCGCGCTTCCTTCATGACGCGGTTGCAAAGCTGCTGCACCGCGAGCGCCGTGAGCGGCGTCTTTGGCGAGGGCTTCCACACCGCCACGTTGCCGCCGATCACGGCAAGGCAGGCGTTCCAGGCCCACACTGCAACGGGAAAGTTGAACGCGGAAATGATGCCGACGACGCCGAGCGGGTGCCATTGCTCGTACATGCGATGCTCGGCGCGCTCCGAGTGCATGGTGAGGCCGTATAGCATGCGCGATTGCCCCACCGCGAAGTCAGCGATGTCGATCATCTCCTGAACCTCGCCGAGACCCTCGGCCAGGATCTTGCCGTTTTCGAGCGATACCAGGGTTCCTAGGTCCGTCTTGCTCGAGCGCAGCGCCTCGCCGAGGAGGCGCACGGCCTCGCCGCGTTTCGGCGCGGGCATCGCGCGCCAGTGTGCAGCGGCCGACGTGGCCGAGCTTATGACTTCTTCATAATCGGCCGCCGTGGCCGCGCGCACCGTGGCGATGAGCTCTCCGGTTGACGGACTCTTGACGGTAATTTCACGCCCGTCAGTTGCACTCGACCAGCCCTGCGAGCCGGACCAGGCACCCGGATGGACACGATTGACCTCGAGCCGCGCGAGAAGAGCTTGAATATCCACCGAGCTCATCCTGCAACCGCAGAGGTCAGTCTGCGCTGGCGGCCCGCCTTGCCGGACACCACAACCTCGGCGGAGAGATCCTTCGTGCCGCCCTGCGCGAAATAGCGCCCGAAGCGATTACCCAGAATCTCGGGCATGTTGAACTTCTCCTGCGGGACGAAGCCCCTGTATTGCTTTGGCTGCTGCAGTACCAGATCCACGACCGCCGCAATGCCCGAGGCCGTCGTCACCTGAATGGCGGACCAAAGCCTACCGGCGATCAGCTGCGGATAGACCTTGTTGACGTAGTTCTCTTCGCGCAGTTCGCCGTCCTGCGAACCGGTGACGGCCGCATAAATGATGACCACGTCCTGCAGGGTCTGCGGGACCGCGTTCTCAAGCACCTGCTTCAGAGTCTTGCGATCGTGATTCAGCTTCAGATCGTTCATCAGGAACTGCATCTGCGCGCAGTGGCCCGGGTAGCGGATCGTCTTGTAGTTCATCGACTCGCAGCGCACGCCATGGCTGTCGGCGAGGGAGCCCAGGCCGCCGGATGTGTTGAAGGCCTCATACAAAGTCCCGTCTATCGCAATCTCCTCCAGCCCCTCGAGGGGTGCGACTTCGACCGTGCGTCCATCGGCGATCGCCTGGCAGGGATTGCCGTACTCGTTGATAAGACCTTCCGTTGACCATGTGAGCGAGTACTTAAGGACGTTGTTGGGATGCTGGGGCAGGGCGCCGACTCGCAGCTTGACGGTACGCAACTTGTCAAAGTGACTCATGAGCTCGTTGGCGGCGATACTGATAAATCCCGGCGCAAGCCCGCATTGCGGCACAAAAGCCTGCGCCGCGCCTTCGGCAATGCCTATCACCGCATGCGTCACTTCCACATCTTCGGTGAGATCGAAGTAGTGAGCTCCCGCGCCGCGCGCCGCTTTGGCGACTCCGACGTTGCAGTAATAAGGAAGGCTCGAGATCACCGCGTCGACCGGATGTGCCGCAAGATGATGCACGAGCGATGCTGTGTCGCTCGCATCCAACGCGATCGCGGTGAGGTTGGCACTGCCATGCGCGCGCACTACCGCATTCGCGGTTGCACCGCTCACATCGCCGAGGAAAACGGTGTAACTACCTGATTCTGCTAATAATCCTGAGATGAGAGCACCGATTTTGCCGGCGCCTAGTATCAGTACACGATGCATGCCATTCCCCTGATCTCAATCGTCACCTGTGCGGAACGGCGCGCATTCTGCATCTGACTCCTGCGCTGCGCCACCCCCGGATGCATTTGGGGGAAGCGCGCGTTATGTGTAGGATTCGGGCGATGCGCTCTCCCGAGACCCTACCCTGGCATGCAGCCAGCTGGCAGACGAAGTCCGCCCAGCAGCAGCCCACTTATGCCGACCCGGCGGCGCTTGAGCGCGTCATCGCTGAGCTCTCGCGGCTGCCGCCGATTGTCGTCTCGTGGGAGGTCGATGCGCTCCTCGAGCGTCTGGCGAGCGCACAGCGCGGGCAGGCGTTTCTCCTGCAGGGCGGCGATTGTGCCGAGACCTTTGCCGACTGCGAGTCCGATCGGATCGCGAAGCAGCTGAAGATCCTGCTGCAGATGAGCCTCGTGCTGCTGCACGGCTTGAAGAAACCCATCATTCGACTGGGACGCATGGCCGGCCAGTACGCCAAGCCGCGCTCTGCCGACACCGAAACACGCGAGGGTGTGACACTGCCGAGCTTTCGCGGCGATCTTGTCAACCGGCCGGAATTCACGCCCGCGGCGCGCGCGGCCGACCCGCAGCTCTTGCTGCGCGGCTACGAGCGCGCGGCACTCACGCTCAATTTCGTGCGCGCGCTGGTCGACGGGGGCTTCGCCGATCTGCATCACCCGGAATATTGGGACCTCGGGTTCGTCAAGCACTCGCCGCTCAAGGACGCCTACCACGGTATTGCCGACTCCATTTCAGATTCGCTCGATTTTCTCGAGGGCATCAGCGGCCGTGCCGTGCACGAGACGACGCACGCCGACTTCTACGCAAGCCACGAGGGCCTGCACCTTCTGTATGAGCAGGCGCAGACACGCTTCATCCCGCGCCAGCAGCGCTGGTACAACCTCTCGACGCACCTGCCCTGGATCGGCATGCGCACCGCGCAGCTGGATGGCGCGCACGTGGAGTACTTCCGCGGCATTTCAAATCCGGTGGCTGTGAAGGTCGGCGCCGCCATGGACCCGGGCTGGCTGCAGGGCCTTGTCGCCACCTTGAATCCGCACAATCAGCCCGGCCGGCTCACGCTCATCCACCGCTTCGGGGTGAAAGAGATCGAGAAGGCGCTGCCGCGCGCCATAGATGCGGTGCGCCAGACCGGACAGACCGTGCTTTGGGTGTGTGATCCCATGCATGGCAACACGGAAACGAGCGCCGGAGGCTACAAGACGCGCCGTTTCGAGAACATCCTGGGCGAGCTCCAGAGCGCTTTTCGCATTCACGGCGAAACCGGTTCCTATCTCGGCGGCGTTCACATCGAGCTGACCGGCGATGACGTAACCGAATGCACGGGCGGCGCACGCGGGCTCACCGATGGGGACCTGCAGCGCGCCTATCGTTCAACGGTCGATCCGCGCCTGAATCATGAACAGGCGCTCGAGTTGGCATTACTTATCGCAGAGCACAGCCAGAACAGGCGCGCCGACCGCCGCCACGCGCGCTGATGCAGCCAACTTCGCCTTGCGCGCGCAGTTGCCGCGCCGGTATTCTGTGTGCATACCGAGGACCACCGTGAATACTTCCGCGAAGGAGCGGCCCGAACCGCTCAGGCTCGCCGCGCCTGCGCGCACGGATTTTCAAGCCATTCTGTCGATCGAAGCGCTCGAATTCCTCGCGGCACTGAGCGCAGAATTTGGCGGCCGCGTCGCCGAGCTCCTGCAGGCGCGTGCCGCGCGCCAGCGTCGTATCGAAGCCGGAGAGCGCCTGGACTTTCTTCCCGCGACCCGTGCGATACGTGAGTCGGCTTGGAGCATCGCCCCAGTTCCTGATGACCTTCTCGACCGGCGCGTCGAGATTACCGGTCCCACCGATCGCAAGATGATCATCAACGCGCTGAACTCGGGCGCGCGGGTGTTCATGGCCGATTTCGAGGATTCGCTGTCGCCGACTTGGGCGAACCTCATGGGCGGCCAGCAAAATCTCTACGATGCCGTGCGTCGCAACATTGAACTTGTGAGCGACGCAGGCAAGGTCTACCGCCTGAACCGCAAGACTGCGGTGCTGATAGTGCGCCCGCGCGGCTGGCATCTGTATGAACGGCATTTGACTCAAGGCGGGCACGCGCTGCCCGCCGCGCTCGTTGATTTCGGCCTCTACTTTTTCCACAACGCCCACGAGCTCATCGCGCGCGGCACCGGCGCCTACTTTTATCTGCCGAAGATGGAGAGTCATCTGGAGGCGCGTTTGTGGGCGCAGGTGTTCGACTTCGCCGAGAAGTATCTCGCCGTGCCGCACGGCACGATTCGCTGCACGGTGCTCATCGAGACGCTGCTCGCCGCCTTCGAGATGGATGAGATACTGTGGGAACTGAAGGACTATGCAACGGGCCTGAACTGCGGCCGCTGGGACTACATTTTCAGTTTCTTGAAGCTCTTTGCGCAGCGGCCCGACTACATCCTGCCCGATCGCCTGCAGATTCAAATGACGGCGCATTTCCTGCGCTCCTATTCGCTCTTGTGCATCAAGACCTGCCACCGTCGCGGTGCGTTCGCCATGGGCGGCATGACCGCGCAGATTCCAATCAAGGATGATCCGGTGGCCAATCAGGCGGCGTTGGAGAAGGTTCGCGCCGACAAGGAGCGCGAGGTCGGCGACGGCCACGACGGCACTTGGGTTGCGCACCCGGCGCTGGTGCCGATTGCACGCGAGGTATTCGACCGCGTGATGCAGGGCCCGAACCAAGTGCACCGTCTGCGCGACAAGATTGCGGTGGGTGCGAGCGATCTGCTGACCGTGCCGACGGGCAAGATCACCGCAGCGGGACTGCTCAACAACGTGAGTGTCAGTTTGCAGTATCTGGCCGCTTGGCTGGGCGGCAACGGCTGCGTACCCATTAATCATCTGATGGAAGATGCGGCGACGGCCGAGATCGCACGCGCGCAGATCTGGCAGTGGGTTCACCATCCCGCAGGCATCCTCGCCGACGGCCGCAAGGTGACGGTCGAGCTCTTTGGCACTCTGCTGCAGACTGAGACCCAGCGGCTTGCATCACACCTCGGACCCGATGCATATGCACGGGGCCATTTCCGCGAAGCCGCAGACATCCTTCAGGCGATGACGAGCGCGGCAGCTTGTGCTGATTTTCTGACCGTTGCGGCCTATCCGCAGCTGCAATGACCCACTAGGAGTGACCCACGCAATGACCCGCACCGCCCAGAACTTGGCAAATGAATGGAAGAGCCACCCGCGCTGGCAGGGCATCACCCGCGGCTATCGCGCGGAAGACGTCGTGCGGCTGCGCGGTACCGTACAGGTCGAGCACACGCTCGCCAGGCTCGGCGCCGAGAAGCTGTGGCGCTTTTTAAAGGAAAGACCCTTCGTGAATGCGCTGGGCGCGCTCACCGGCAATCAGGCCATGCAGCAGGTGAAAGCGGGACTGGACGCCATCTATCTCTCAGGCTGGCAGGTTGCAGGCGACGCCAATCTTTCCGGGCAAATGTATCCGGATCAGTCGCTGTATCCGGCGGATTCGGTGCCGAACGTGGTCAAGCGCATCAATAATGCGCTGCAGCGCGCGGATGAGCTGCACCACGCCGAGGGCAACGACTCGATCGACTGGTTCAAGCCCATTATTGCCGATGCCGAAGCAGGCTTCGGCGGCGTGCTCAACGCCTTCGAGCTCATGAAGCAGATGATCGAGGCGGGCGCGGCCGGCGTGCACTTCGAGGATCAGCTGTCGTCGGCGAAGAAATGTGGCCACATGGGCGGCAAAGTGCTCGTGCCGACGCAGGAGGGCGTCAATAAGCTGGTTGCGGCCCGCCTTGCCGCAGATCTGTGCGATGTTCCGACCGTAGTGATTGCACGCACGGATGCGGAGTCCGCGACCCTGATCACATCCGATGTCGATGAACGCGATCGCCCCTTCATCAGCTCGAAGGAGCGCACCGTCGAGGGCTTCTTCAATGTGCGCGCGGGTCTGGATGCCGCCGTCGCGCGCGGTCTTGCCTACGCGCCCTACGCAGACCTTTTATGGTGTGAGACCGGAGTACCTGACGTCGCGGACGCGCGGCATTTCGCCGAAGGTATCCACCGCCAATTTCCCGGCAAGCTGCTCGCCTACAACTGCTCGCCTTCATTCAATTGGAAGAAGAAGCTCTCGGACGCCGAAATTGCAAAATTTCAGCGCGAACTGGGTGCGATGGGCTACAAGTTCCAGTTTGTGACGCTCGCAGGCTTCCATGCGCTCAACTACTCGATGTTCGAGCTCGCGCGCGGCTACAAGGAGAGCCAGATGAGCGCCTATGTCGAGCTGCAGCAGCGCGAATTCGCAGCCGAGAGCGTCGGTTATACCGCAACCAAGCATCAGCGCGAGGTGGGTGCCGGATACTTCGACGACGTCACCCAGGTGATCAACGCCGGCACGTCTTCGATCACTGCCTTGAAGGGCTCAACCGAAGAAGCGCAGTTCGCGACAGCCAAGCGCTAAGAGCGCGATGCGCGATGGCCACCGGTACGAGCGCGCTCCGCTGCAGCAACGCCGCTGAATGCCGAGCTGCGACGGGCCTCGGCATAGACGCCTATGTTTTGCGACAGACGGCTCGCGCTACCGGTTTCTGAACAGGCGGTCTTTCGGCCATCACTGCAATACTTTTGTGAATTTTCCGAGCACGGACGCTGATTGCGCAGCAGCATACTCCAGCATGGTTAGTGAAATATTCACGGCGATATCGCAAGCGGCTTGTAATTAAAATTCTATTTTTATAGGCCTTATGCATGATTCGCAGCAAGAGCTATGACCCGCGCTGCGTGCGCTGCCCGCGCTTGGCCGCCTTCCTCGCGGACATCCGCGCGCGGCATCCGACGTATTGGTCGCGTCCTGTTCCTGCCTTCGGCGTGCCTGCCCCGCGCATCTTGATCGTCGGGCTTGCACCGGGACTGCACGGTGCCAACCGCACCGGCCGACCGTTTACGGGCGACTTTGCCGGCATCTTGCTCTACGAGACGCTCTACGAACTGGGGCTTGCGAGCCGGCCGCAGTCCTTGGCGGCCGACGATGACCTCGTGCTCGTTGATGCGCGCATCACGAACTCCGTCAAGTGCCTGCCGCCCGCCAACAAGCCGCTGCCGCAGGAGATACGCTGCTGCAACAGCTACCTTAAGAACGAGCTTGAGGCACTGCCGAGCGTACGGGTGATACTTGCGCTCGGTCGCGTCGCGCACGAAGCGGTCCTCTTGGCGTGCGGCCTGGCGCGCAGCGCCTTTGTATTTGCACACGCCCGGGAACATGCGCTCGACGGGGGGCGACGCCTGCTCGATTCCTATCATTGCAGCCGCTACAACACTCAAACGCGCCGCCTGACCGCGACCATGTTCAAGAGCGTTGTCGCTCGGGCCTGTGTATTGGCGGGGCTTGGCCAAAATGGCGCGCACATTTGATGCCAAGGAATTCGTCGCGGCGCTGCCGCGCCGCCCTGGCGTGTATCGCATGATGGACGTCGCGGGAACCTTGTTGTACGTGGGCAAGGCGAAGAATCTCAGGGATCGTGTCGGAACATACTTCAGCCCCGCCAACGTCAACCCGAAGGTCCAGGCGCTAGTCCATCAGATCGCCGCCATCGAAGTGACGGTGACCAACTCGGAGACCGAGGCGCTGCTGCTTGAATTCAACCTCATCAAGGCCCATAAGCCACGCTTCAATGTCGTGCTGCGTGACGATAAGAGCTTTCCCTATATCCGCCTGTGCCTTGATCACGAGTTTCCGCGGCTATCCTTCTATCGCGGCGCGCGCAATCTGCCGGGTCGGTATTTCGGGCCTTTTCCGAGCGCGGGGGCCGTGAAGGAAACTCTGCAGCAGCTGCAAAAGCTCTTTCGTATCCGCAACTGTCGCGATACCTTCTTTGCCAACCGCAGCCGGCCCTGCCTGCAGCATCAGATTGGCCGCTGCTCGGCGCCTTGCGTCGGGCTCATCACGCGCGAGGCCTACGCGCAGGACATCGATGCCGCCGAAAAAGTGCTCGACGGGCGCAGCGATGAGGTCAATAGCGAGCTGCAGGCAAACATGGAGGCTGCCGCCGAGGAGCTGCAGTTCGAACGCGCGGCGGTGCTGCGCGACCAGCTGGCGGCGCTCAAGCGCATCCAGGCCCAGCAGATCGTCACGGCCGAGGCCGAGCGCGACGTCGACGTGATCTGCATCGTTGGCGAGCCCGGCGAGTATGCGATCAGTGTCATGCTCGTGAGGGGAGGGCGCAATCTCGGCACCACGAGTTACTTTCCACGCGGCGCCCTGGCTGAGCCGGACGAGGCACTGACTTCCTTCATCATGCAGTACTACGCGACCCAGGAGCCGCCGCCCGAGGTCCTCGTCAGTCACAAGCTGGAGGATGCGCAGGCGCTTTCAGAAGTGCTCGGCGCGCGCGTCGGTCATGGCGTCAACCTGCGCCGGCCCGCGCGCGGCTTGGGTGTACGGTGGCTCGAGCTCAATATCGAGAACGCGACTCAAGCACTGCGCATGCGGCTAGCGCAACGCGAAGGCGCCGAGGAGATGCTGAGCGCGCTCGCGCAGGAGCTCGATCTGCCGGAGCTGCCCGCGCGCATCGAATGCTTTGACATCAGTCACACGGGCGGCGAAGGTACAGTCGCCTCGTGTGTGGTATTCGGGCGCGAGGGCCCGCTGAAGAAGGAGTACCGGCGCTTCAACATCTCCGGCGTCACGCCCGGAGATGACTACGCCGCGCTGCGCCAAGCGCTGACGCGGCGCTACACCCGCATCCGCGAAGGCGAATACCCGGCGCCTGATCTGCTTCTCATCGACGGTGGTCTTGGCCAAATCAACGAGGTGCACTCGGTGCTTGTGCCGCTCGGCTTCGAGGATGTCACCCTGATCGGGATCGCGAAGGGCGCGGAACGCCGGCCCGGGCAGGAGCGGCTCTTCGTTTTCGGCACGGATGTGCCGCTCATCCTCGAGCCTCATTCCCCCGCCTCGCGCCTCATTCAGCGCATCCGCGATGAAGCTCATCGATTTGCCATCAGCGGCCACCGCCGCCGGCGTGCGCGCCGCTACAACGAATCCATACTCGAGACGGTACCGGGGCTGGGGCCCGCGAAACGGCGCGCCCTGCTGCGTCATTTCGGGGGACTGCAGGGCATCCTACGAGCCGGCGCCGCTGACTATGAACAGGTCGCCGGTATCGGCGCAGCGCTCGCTCGGAGTCTTTATGATCACCTCCATCCGGGTGACTAGCACGATCATGCCTTGGAATGTCCCCAATACCCTGACATGGATCCGCATCGCGGCGATCCCGCTGATCGTCGTGCTGTTCTACGCCCCATACTCATGGGCCGATCCGGCCGCCGGATGGCTGTTCGCGGCAGCGGGTATCACGGACTCCCTCGACGGCTACTTTGCCCGCCGCTTGGGTCAGACCTCGCGGCTCGGGGCTTTTCTCGATCCCGTCGCCGACAAGCTCATTGTAGCGGTCGCCCTTGTGCTGCTCGTCAGCAAGGATCCCCGAGCGCTCATCGTGCTGACGGCGGCAGTTACCATCGGCCGCGAGATCGCGGTGTCCGCGCTGCGCGAATGGATGGCCGAAATCGGCCAGCGGCGCAAAGTCGCCGTCTCGCAGCTCGGCAAGTACAAGACGACCCTGCAGATCATCGGGCTTTCGATGATGCTCTATCGCCAGGATCTCTTCGGTCTGCCCACGTATCTCGCGGGCGTTACATTCACCGTTATCGCGGCGGTTCTGACGCTCTCGTCGATGGTGGCATATCTGCGCGCCGCTTGGCCTGAATTGCGGCGCTAAGCCGCGGCTGCGATTGCATTTTTCGGTCTTGGAAGGGTCTTGAAAGAGAGTGTTGCCTTGACTTCGCAACCGTGGAACCTACAATTTCGCCTCCTCGTCCGAGCGGGAATAGCTCAGTTGGTAGAGCATCACCTTGCCAAGGTGAGGGTCGGGAGTTCGAGTCTCCTTTCCCGCTCCAGATTTGTGTGAACTTCAAGGTGCGCGTCGCGTGCCTGATCGTCCGGTTCATCCGAGGCTAGGTGGCAGAATGGTCATGCAGCGGCCTGCAAAGCCGTCTATGCCGGTTCGATTCCGACCCTAGCCTCCATTTCCTCTTCCGCCGCGTTTCGCGGCGATCCGAAAAAACTAAAGAAATGCGGGAAATTGGCTCATTTCTTGTCCCCCCCGATCCGCCCGCTTTCGTGGACATCCGCCGCAAGTAGGGGTAACTTTCCGGGGTAACTCCATTTGGATTCCCACGAAAGTGGGGTAACTTTTACGGTGGCAAAGCTCTCCGATACCCGCATCCGAGGCATCAAGCCCCGGGCGAAGCGCTTCAAGCTCTTCGATGGCGAAGGTCTCTTTTTGATTGTGACTCCGCAGGGCGGCCGATGGTGGCGGCAACGCTATCGTTGGGCAGGCAAAGAGCAATCGTTGAGCCTTGGGACCTATCCGGAAACTTCTCTCGCGCAGGCGCGTGACAAAGGTGGCGCCGTACGCAGCCAAGCTGCAAACGGAATCGACCCGTCAGCCGAGCGGCAGCAAGCGACGGTGACGCGCCGCGAAAGCGCAACTCACACCTATAAAGCCATTGCACTCGACTGGTTGCAGCGCACTTCCAATATTCGCAAGTGGACGCCGGATCACACTGACAGGGTACGTCGCCGGCTTGATGTTCACTTCTTTCCATGGCTTGCGCGCAAGTTCGTCGGTGACGTTACGGAAGAGGACATCATCACCTGCGTGCGGCGCATGGAGGATCGCAACATCATTGACACCGCGCGGCGCGCGCTGGCTGAGCAGGATGAACTTTTCAGGGCTGCGAAGCAGAGAAAGTACGTGAAAGTCAACCCGGTCGCTGACCTGCGCGGTCCTGACCTGTTGCCCCGACCGAAGGTGAAGCATCACGCGGGGGTAACCGATCCCCAGCAACTGGGCGCACTGCTACGAGCGATCGAGGCCTATCCGGGCGGATTTGTCGTAAGACAGGCGTTACGGTTCGCGCCCCTGGTGTTCGTGCGCCCCGGCGAGCTGCGTGAAGCGCAATGGCATGAATTTAATCTCCATGACAAACAACCCGAGTGGCGTATTCCCGCAGAGCGGATGAAGATGGGTGAACACCACATCGTGCCGCTCGCTCGCCAGGCGGTGGAAGTGCTGCAGGAGCTGCATACGCTGACCGGTCCGGAAGGCCATGTCTTCCCCAGCGTGCGCAATGCATCGCGACCGATATCGGACAACACGATCAATGCAGCGCTCCGAACTTGCGGGTTCAGCGCGGCGCAACAGACGGGGCACGGTTTCCGTACCACGGCGAGTACGC
>Ga0302326_10014493_pt1 | contig 16651 bp, 16 predicted proteins | sample Palsa_T0_3_FD_202264 | JGI IMG/M metagenome (GOLD analysis project Ga0302326, IMG submission 202264) | Peat permafrost microbial communities from Stordalen Mire near Abisko, Sweden - Palsa_T0_3 | ecosystem: Environmental > Terrestrial > Soil > Palsa > Peat permafrost | place: Sweden: Abisko...
GCTCGAGCCGAACCACTGCACGATCGCGCCGGTTTCACTGCGTTCCAGCCGAAACTCCCCGTACCACTGATCCGTGTTAGGCGTGCGGATGGCGAGTATCGGATCTTGTTATCGTATCGATCGCAAGTCGAAGTGCATCTTCGACCGGAATCGATCGCTCCGTAGGCTCGGTCGCAGTCATCTTCAGCCGGGGTCGAATCCACGACCAAGCGCAATGTTGGTGAAATGCCTATTCTGATGACCAAGCGGCATTTCCTGATGACTCACCAGGCATTCAAGAACCGTACGGGGAATCGCAAACTCACATTGAAGCTGCTCGCTGCAGAGGTACGGCGGATCTTCTGCCGCGGCTTCCTCATTTCATTGACACTCCATTGACATAATAGCACGCAAATTCGTTCCTTTCGTTCTATCTTGTTCCTAACTGTTCCGAGCGTATATCGTTCTTGTCTAGGGACTTAGGCGGACTTAAAATCCGTTGACCCGAAAGGGTCGTGCGGGTTCGAGTCCCGCCATCGGTACCATCAATTTATTCGGAGAAAGGCTTCTCTGTCAGGGTCAAATCTCAACAATCAACATGTGTGAGACAGACCGATGCCGGAACCGTGGACCTCAACCAATCACAAGCACGCGGTTATTTCGCTCCGTTAAATCCTTCGCGATCACGCGGGTCTAGATGCTCCAGCGGTGCCGGCTTCGGCCGTTCGTCGGATCTCGCCGCGCCCGGATACGTTTCGTTTCCTGCGCGCACTTTGGTCCTTTGGCCGTAAGCCGAAGCTCATTTGCAAGAAGGATTAGATTGGGCGGCTTGAGCTTCCAGCATTGTCTGAGCGCTAGCGACGCGGTCCTTATCCGGCGATGCTGGGAGAGCTTGACCGTCCTTTTTTATGGCGCTCACCCACATAGAGAAAAGATCGTCCAACCCCAAACTATACAGTGATTCCGCGTTTCGCTCGTGAAGATTAATAACAGACAACGAGCCTTCGCCCAACTCCCGAGATATCTGTTTTGCAAGTTTTGTAAAGAACCGGGATGAAACTCCTTCACTCGCCACTTATGGCCGTCGCGGCGTCGCGCAGGGCCTTTTGAGCGGAAGCGCGACCTTCGGTTGCGATTTGGAGCGCAGTTCCCATTGAGCTAAAAAACCGCCCCATCTCTGGAACATTGGGCATAACTTCGCCGAGTTTGAGCGAGGCATCTAGCTCCCGTAAACGAGCGTTAGATTGCGAGAGACTTTGGTAAAGCGAAATCAGTGCCGGAACGCCAATCGGTTTGGCCCGATTCATCGCTGTGAGCCCCTCATCTGTCAGAAGGTAGTGCTCAATGAAATAGGGAGCAAGGTTGGTATTCGGACTTGAACGATTAACATAGGCCAGCGAAACTCCGATGAACGGGTGCCCTGGTTTTCCGTCCACCCCCGGGACGGGTGCCAATCCAAAATCGATCCCGCTGGCGAAGAGATTCGACCAAGCCCATGGCCCCGAGATAATCATGGCGACTTTCCCCTGACCCATCAGGCTTTCCACCGAGCTGTAGGTAACGTATCGAGGCAAGGTCCCGGCGCGGATTAGCGCGACAATCTCATCTAGCCCCGCGACTGCGCCGGGAGTCGCGACGCCGACGTTCCGGACGTCGTAATCATTGGACATTTTACCAAAGACGTAGCCGCCGGCACTCGCCAGAATTCCCCAGGAGTAGTAGGCGCTATCGTAATCCCAGAGAATAGCATTTACCCCGGGGCTCTTTTCCTTTAGCTGTGCGTTAATAGATACCAGCTCGGACAATTGGCTCGGTGGGGGTCGCTTGAGAAGTCGTTTGTTATAGATTAAGGTCACTGACTCCATCGCAATAGGGTATCCCCACGACAACCCTTCGTGACTGGTGGCCTGCCAGCCTTTAGCGAAGAAGTTCTTGGCATATTCGGGTGGGACTTTGACCGGCGCGATCAATCCTCCGTTCGACCATTCTCCGACTTTATCATGCGCCCAGATCACGATATCTGGGCCTTTCCCGGCTTCCGCCGCCAGCGGGAAGTCGGTGGAAATGTTTTGCGGCGTTTCAACGGAGACCTTGATCCCAAGATCACTCTCGCACTTCTGGGCGATCCGCTCCATGGCTTCGGCTCTGGCGTTATCCATCCAGATTAGAAGCTCGCCGTTCGTCCATGCCAGCAACCTGGCGGGAAGGAGAATGATGGCCGAAAGGACCAACCATGTAAGCGTTATGCGCGAGACGCGTGCGCCACCGGCGCAGGCCGTATTTTTATTACCGGAGGTTAAAAAAGTATCCAATGTAACGCTTTTGCAATAAAGGTTGGGGATATGCTAACGTAGTTAGTTCGCGGGGAAGGTAAAATCCATGCTACGCGAAATCAAAGCATTCGGAAGCGAATTCTTGCCGGAATGTGGAACGGGCAGCGTCGACACAAACAGGACCAATACCGGTTTATGGTCTTGCCCGAGCATGTCGTCAAAGACATCGATATAATCTGTCTCTGGCTGGATTTTGAGGAAATCTCGCACCAGTCGATTAAATTTGAGGATTTGCCTGCGATTGACTACGAGACGAGCATAAACTTGGCTACCGATCACTAATCGTTCTTAGCTGGTCTGCGAGTTGCCTCGCAAATCGTTTAATTTTTCATTGAATGCTACAAGCGGCAACGCAATCCCGAATGTCGTCCCGCGACCCATTTCGGTTTTGTACCGTAGGGCTCCCTTATGCTGTTCGACGATCCGAGCCGCAATTGGTAGTCCGAGGCCGGTACCCGCGGCCTTGGTTGTGTAAAAAGGATCGAATAGGCGCTTTTGCACCTCGTGAGGGATACCTTTTCCGGTATCTACCACATCCAGGATTGCAGCATCCAGGAGTCGCCCGTCCAGGCTCGTGTGCTCTGTGCGCAGGCACAATGTAATCTGACCACGCTCGCCGATGCTTTCCGCAGCATTGCGGACAAGGTTGAGCAGCACTTGCTTTAACTGATCGGGATCACCTCGAATCGTTGCGTCCACCGAGGCTGCGATTGACAACGTAATGCTCGACTTTTCCAGTTGCCCATGCATCAGCTCTGCCACCTCTCGCAGGAGGACCATCGCAGAAATCAACTGACGCTTTGGTTCGGCTGGTCGCGCGAATAAAAGGACGTCGCGCACGATACGCTCGAGCCGTCCGATTTCACGCTCAATGACAGACGCATCCTTCAGAGCAGTCGACTGCTCTCCGACCGCTTTTTTCAATGTGAACACCCGAGCCTTGATGGCAGTCAGCGGGTTTCGGATTTCATGTGCGACGCCGGCGGCCAAAACGCCGAGCGAAGCCAACTTTTCCTGACGCTCAATTGTAAGGCGACTCTCGACCAGCTTAAGCCGCATCGGAGCGATCATCTCGCGGTAAATGATCGTAATCGCCCACGCGCCAAGTATCATCAAAAGCACAAGAGCGGTGAAAATAACTTGTTGCAAGAGCGTGAGCGACTTTTGCGAGGTATCGACTAGCTCCGCCGCGGCCGTGCGATGAGCGCTCGCCAGGTCGTACCCTAGACTCAGCAATTGCTTTGAGGCGCGTTCGATCTTGGTCAGAACCGCCAAGACATCAGCCTGCCCGGTCCCGCTGCCAGCGGCGATTGCCCCCGCTTCGCTTCGATAAGCCGACAAGGTGGAGCGAATGCGAGGCAGATCCTCTCGCTCACGGGGTGTGCCAGGGTCCTGCTGCCCGAGCCAACGGTCAAGGGTTTCGGCGTTCAGCGAGAATTTTTGCCAGTCTTTCTGATCATGGCCGATCACAAATTGCAGCAGCGTCGCGTTCAAATCCAGGACGTTGGCCTGGAGATAATCCGCGATCCGGAAGCTCTCGATGCGGACACCGCTGAAATGCCGGCGTAAACTTTGAACCTGCCGCCAGGTGATTGCGGAGGAGCCCACGATTAATGCCGCCAAAAGCAAGATCGCCAGCACCATCGCCGCCAGCCGGGAGCGAAGGGAAAGTTTCATCGGAAAAAAGCTCGTCACACCTGGGTCTGCAGGTAGCGTGTGATCGGTCGCTTACCAGTCAAGCGAGACAACCGGTTTTCGATCGGCTCACTGAGAAGGTCCTTGATTGCTTGAAGCAGGAGGGGCAAGTCGAGCGGCTTTTCCATCAGCGCCCCGACTCCGGCGGCGACCGCCAGCGGATATTGATCCGGGCGCGCCGTAATGACGATGATCGGCAGCAACGGATGGATTGTGGTCAGTCTTTCGAAAGTATCCCACCCCCCTTTGACGGGCATATTGAGATCGAGCAGCGCAATGTCGATGTGCCCCTTGTAGAAGTGTGCGATCGCTTCGCGACCGTTCCTAGCCGTGATGACTTCGTATCCCTCAGATCTGAGGACGTCGTTCAAGGCGGCCTGAACCTCTTCGTCGTCATCAGCGAGCAATATTTTTACGTCCTTCGCCATTCGTCCTGCTACTTCGCTTTTTTCGTTTTCGATCCCGGATCGTAATCTCGATTGTATCACCACGTTGAACCATCGGCGGCTCGAGGGTCTCGATCATCAGGCACCCGTCCCGCCACTCGTTAAGGTCGACCGTCTTCTCAACAAGATAAAGAAAGGCTCGAAGCTGACACGATCCTTTCTCAAACATTACAGACGTGAAAGATTCGAGGAGGGGGGCATGGGCTCGTTTTTGTGCTTCCAGGGATTTCTTTTGTCTAAATCGACATGCCCGTAGCTGGCACAGATCAAACGACTGGTGGAAACGGCGAAGAGCATAGTTGATCTCGTCTGGTCGCCGTTTGAACATCGTCTTTCTTGCTCGGGCACCGAATAAATACAATAAATAGAACGAATAATATAGTAAATAACGACAAGGAAACGTCGAACAATCTTGACCTGGAATGTTAATAGACGAACTCTGGGAGACGGCCGTTGAGACTGCGAGCCCGGGAAAATTTGGTCCACGTTGCGAACGCTTCTTGCGGGCCTGGAACTACCTGGCGGTTGAGCGCATGGAAGAGGAAGGTCGGCTGACGCCAGAGGATTTGGCGAAGGCGGAAACTAACTTGAAGCGCTTTATCGACCTCATGAAGATCGAGGCGCTATTCCTGGGTCACGAAAACCGCCTCGATCGCGATTGCTTTCAAGCGGCTCACCGCAGACTCGAACGGCGCTCGATCCTGACGCACTTCACGCTTTGGCCGTTTTGGCCAAATAGCGTCGCGGTAAACGATGGAAACAGGCGTTGATAAAAGCTCAATTCGTCTCAGCGCCGGTATCGTAGTCAACATGTGTGATGAGAGAGGAGGGCGGACCGATATTACTGAGACCCCGTGCTATCTCTGTTAGGAATCACTAAGGTGCAGCAGCCAGCCTGACGAGCGACGGAGGTGCATTTGTCGGAAGGAGCATCGCGATTTTTGGATATGAAAAAAAGCGTTGTTAGTGATCGGGAAATTTGAACGTAGTGAATGCGCGCATACTCTATATAAATGTCAACCTTATGATCAATTTAATAACGTTGGTTCGGAAAGCTTGACCGGCGACGAAGAGAGCGACCGAAGCTAATCCGCGTCTTTCGAAGTCGGAAGTACCAAACAAATCGGCGGTGTTTTGATCGGCATGGGCCGCGAAAATAGATTCCGACCTATAACGGGCCGAATTCTTTGCAAGGGGCACGAAAGGTTTCGATAAAGAGCTCGGGGCGGCGACGCCTCTCGAGGACTCAAATGGGGTTGGGGTAGAATTAACCTATTTTTCGCTTGACGGCCGGATGGGCCTTGCGGGTAATCTGGCGGTAACGGTTCCGATCCGGATTTCGGCCGAACAGTCCAGATGTACACTAGTGAGTCAGGAGTGCAATTCTATACAGGTAATATCCTGGATGGGACGCTGAAAGGTGTCGGCGGAACCTACGAACGTTGGGGTGCTTTTACCCTGGAGGCGCAGCATTTTCCTGACTCACCGAATCACGCTAACTTTCCCAGCACGGAACTCAAAGCCCGGCGCGAAATATTCCCAAAGAACAATCTATAAATTTTTGCCTTTGTGATCTGGCGGCGGCGCCGAGCCAGCAGGGGCTTCGGCGCGCCGCATCTTGAACCGAGTGCGAAAAAGAAGAAACGAAAATCCCAAACATGAAAAAGATCGACCGTACATCCGACACCACGCGAGAAGACGTGGGAGTCTCCCGGCGTGACGCTTTGCGCCGGGCTGCCGGCGCAGGTGCCTTGCTTTCATTGTCCTCTCTCGGACTTGGCATACCCGCGAGCGCGGAAGCTGCCGAGGGTGAGGCTTTTGGCAAATTTCCAAAGCATCCTCAATGGAAATTCACTTTCGTCAATCACGTCACCACGAACCCATTCTTTGTTCCGACCAGGTATGGTGCAGAAGATGCCTGTGCGCTGCTGGGATGCACGTATCAGTGGACAGGGTCGGAGAAATCCATCGCCACCGATATGGTCAACGCCCTGAACACGGCGGTCTCGGCCGGCGTCGATGGCATCGCCGTATGCCTGGTTGATCAAACTGCTTTTAACGATCCAGTCGAAAAGGCTCTGAAAGCGGGTATTCCCGTCGTGTCATATAATGCCGACTCCAAAGGCAACAAACGACTATGTTATATAGGTCAGGACCTGTTTGTGTCTGGTAAGGGATTAGGCCAGCGCATCGTTGAGTTGGTGCCGGAAGGTGAAGTGGTCGGCTTCATCGCGACGCCGGGGCAACTGAATATCCAACCACGACTAGACGGAGCGAAGGCGGCAATTAAAGAGTCTGGCAAAAACATTAAGTTAAATGAGGTATCCACCGGACCCACCCTGAACGAGGAGGTTTCGGCGGTTGAAGCATATTATACAGGTCACCCGAACGTAAAAGGTATGTTTGCCGTGGATGCCGGAAGTACGGCAGCGGTCGCCAAGACGATGGCCGGGCATCAACTACAATCAAAAGGAATTCATGCCGGCGGCTTTGATTTGCTACCAACTACCCTTGACGCGATTGCCAAAGGTGATTTGGACTTCACGATTGATCAACAACCCTACCTCCAGGGTTTTTATACGGTTATGGTGCTATTCATGTATAAGGTTTCCGGCGGCTTGACCGGTCCATCCGATATCAATACCGGCCTGAACTTTCTCACGAAATCCAATGTGGAGCCATTCCTGCACACCCAAAGCCGCTACGAAGGAAACTCTAGTGAAGAAAAGGTGCTCGAGCGTTCCGGTTCAATAGCTTCATAGTTAGATTCTAGCCATGGCGAGTGAACAATCCGATTCATCGGTGGAACGGGAGGATACGGCCCAACAATCCGTCCGCCAAGGGTTGGTCCATCGTGTCGGGCTTTCCCTGCTCCATTCGCGGGAGGCGAGCATCGCGATCGCGGGAATTGTGCTGGTCATTTATTTCCAAAGTACCGCTCCGGCATTCCTTTCGATTGGCAACATTGCGAATCTCGTGGGGTATGCGGCCACGACCGCGATCATCGCCGCTGGGGAGGTGATGGTGCTCATTTGCGCCGAAGTGGACTTGTCCGTCGGCCAGGTCTACGCATTGTCACCTTTCGTGATGTATTACGCGCACGGAGCGGGCTTGCCCTTTGTTCCCGCGGTCATCGTGGGACTTCTCCCAGCGGCCCTTATCGGGCTGATCAACGGCCTGGTGACGGTCGCGCTCGGAATCCCTTCCTTCATCACCACGCTAGGTACACTGTTTATAATAAATGGGTTGACTCTTACGATTTCAGGCGGGTTTCCAGTGGCGCCCCAAGCGGGGCCGCTCGTCAGTAATATCTTGGGTGGCAATGCGATCTCGCAGTCCGTGTGGGCGGTAAGTGTCATGCTTATTTTCCAGTTCACGCTCCTGAAAACACGCTGGGGTATGCACACGATTGCAACCGGCGGTAACCTCATTGGTGCTTCGGAGGTAGGCATCAAGACCGGGTTCGTCAAAATCGGAAACTTTATTATTTGCAGCATGTTGGGTGGCCTCGCGGGCATGTTAGACTGCTTCCGGATTGGCTCAATCGATCCGCTCGCGGGCGGTACCGAGATCATGTTTATGGCCATTGCGTCTGCGGTCATCGGCGGAACACTCCTTAACGGGGGTTCGGGCACAATCGTCGGTGCATTCCTCGGCGCAGTCGTTCTCGGCTTTTTGAAAGACGGGTTTACGCTCTCCGGCGTCAGTGCCTACACCTTTGATATGATTTTGGGAGGGGCGATCCTCCTGACCATGCTGATCAACGTGCACCTCAGCCGTCTGCGTGCCGCGGGAGGGGGACGATGAGCGAGGAAGAGGTGTTGCGGACGGAGCACGTCTCCAAATCCTTCGGTCGAGTGACGGCGCTTCGAGACGCCTCAATTCGTCTCGCCAAGAGCGAAGTCTTGGGGCTTCTGGGCGACAATGGCGCCGGCAAGTCCACCCTGCTCAAGATACTCACCGGATTTCATCGACCGACCAGCGGAAAGATTTACTTTGAATCCAAAGAGATCCACCTCAAATCTGTCAGGCACGCCCGTTCGCTAGGAATCGAGCCGGTATACCAGGATTTAGCTCTTATCAATGAGCTGAGCGTCTACCGCAATATGTTTCTGCAGCGGGAAATAATGTATGGCGGACCCTTCCGGATCCTGAACGACCGCGCGATGCGGGAGCGTGCAAAAGAGCAACTAAAGCAGATGGGAGTCAATATCCCTTCGGTGGACGTCGAGATCTCAAAGCTTTCCGGCGGTCAACGGCAAGGGATCGCCGTGGCACGCTCAGTCTACGCCAACGCCAAGGTGCTTCTATTGGATGAGCCCTTGGCGGCGATGGGCGTAAAAGAGAGCGCAATGATACTCGACGTCATCCAACGCCTCAAGGAAAAGGGCGAAGTCTCGATTATCATCGTGGCCCATAATTACGCGCAGATTTTCGATTTTTGTGATCGGATTAATCTCTTGCAGAACGGTCAAATCTCTTTTGATCGACGGACCGAGGATACCTCTGTCGAAGAGCTGACCAGCCTCGTCGTGCGGGAGTATCGTGCCGCGCGAGAAACGGTACTGCGGCCGACTTCGAAAACGCGAGATGGTTCCGCGACAGGAGCGGGCTCCTAAAGCGAGGAAGTTATATCGATAGAAAGCGGAAGTGAGCAAGAAAAGCTAATCGCAATCAGATTCAATGAACTACAATCTAGACTTTCTGCGAGAAACGTAATGCCCAAGCGCCACCGTGACCGGCAAGACAAAGCATGAACTCTTCCCTTTGGAAGAGAGATCTGAGCAGGGAAGAATATTGCGCAACCAACAAGAGAGCCGGGTCTGGTCAATTGCTATGACACAAATTAAACACCTTGGGAAACAGCATCTTCGTCGTGCAGATTCATGAGGATAGTGACAAACCTTCGAGCAAGCGTAGTCGAGTTCAGCTTGAGGTGCTGAGATACTGGCGCGAGAGTGTTTTTTTTTGCATCCGCCGATGGGCAAAAGTAATTTTGACTTGGTTGCGAGTTTCTATCCGCTATTGGAACAAATAGTCTTCGGCTCTACACTGAGCCGCGCTCGCAGATTTTTTATTCCGCGAGTTAGGGAAGGGAACAAGATTTTGCTTATTGGCGAAGGGAACGGAAGATTTCTATTTGAAATGGTGAAGCAAACCTCGTCGGCCTCCGTCACCGTGGTCGACTCGAGTGCCCGGATGCTTGCTTCTGCCGCTCGCCGAATCGCGACTGTCGATTGTTGTTCGGGAATCGAATTGATTCATGCCGACATTTTAGAATGGCGAGCGCCTGCAGCGCATTACGATTGGATTGTCACCCATTTTTTTCTTGATCTCTTCCCACCGTGTCGCATCCGCCGGGTCGTTGAGAAGATTTCCCGCCTCGCTACGGAAGACTCCTTATGGATCAATGTTGACTTCACCTCCAAAAACCAAAGTCTTCGTCAGAAGCTGTTGATCTGGGCGCAATACCGCTTCTTTCAAATATCTGCGGGAATCGAAGCGTCTCGGCTCTTCGACGCGCGTCCCTCTATACGACAGGCTGGCTGGGAGATATGGGCAGAGAGATCACTCGATTCGGGGTGGATCTCAGCCCATCTCATGTCGAAACGGCTTGGGAGATCATCCGAACGAGGAGATGTCGGCGTTGTCAAGCGCGCAGACGCCGAGCCCTACCGCATCGATTTATGAAAGCCAAAACACTCGCAACTCGTGGCCTTGAAGTCCTCGCCCTGGTGATGATCGGCGAAGGAATCGTCGGTCTGCTCCGCCCTCGGCGCTACTCGCTCTTTTGGAAAATCGGTCCGCACTGGCTACGCGAAACCGCGGAGACCTTCGCGGAACATCGCGAAGCTACGCGGCTGATATGCCTCGGCGAAATTGCTCTCGGCCTCTGGATCGCGCTGCGTGAAATCGAAGACATAGGCTTGCTGTCGTTGCCAGTGCAGCGCCCTGACCAGCCAAAAGAGAAGGGCAAAAAACGGCATCGCCAATAAGTCCCACTCGTCCTTGTGACCAGGTGTCCATTTGGATTTGACTTACACGATCAAAATAAACTTCGTCTATGGATTCCGACGCAGTTCCAGGTAAATCAGGGCGAGGCAAACGTGGAGAACGCCCACTTACGCAAGGGTGTCGATTGGCGGAGCAATCATGTAGGCGCTGGTCTTGCGATCACGGACCGCGGTCGATCAACGCGCCGGAGCCCAATCCGATTTGTTGTGGTGTCGGGATTTTGCCAGCTTGGTATAACCGTCGTTGAGACTCTTTTGCAAGCTCTCCATGTAAAGGTAAAGTGCCGGAGTCACATAGAGGGTGATCAATTGAGAGACGACCAGGCCACCGACTAGGATCAAGCCCAAGGGCTGACGGGAAGCGCCGTCCGCGCCAAATCCGATGGCAATTGGAATGGCCCCCATCAGGGCCGCCAATGTTGTCATAATGATCGGCCGGAACCGTTCGACGCTGGCCTCGTGCACGGCTTCGACGGGCGTCTTTCCGGCTCTGCGCTGTTCGACCGCGAAATCGACCATCATGATCCCGTTTTTCTTCACGATTCCAATCAGCATGAACATGCCGATGTAGGAGTAAAGGGAGAGCTCGGAATGGAAGCACAGCAAAGTCAACAGCCCGCCAACCGCAGCTACCGGCAAGGAAGAGAGGACGGTGATCGGATGGAACCAGCTCTCGTACAGGATCCCTAGAATGACGTACATGATGAAGACAGCGACGAACAGCAAAACACCTAGCTGAGAAAACGTATCCGCAAAGGTCTGGGCCTCACCCTGGAGCTGGCCGCGAATCGTTGGCGGCAGGACGGCAGCCGCAGTCCGTTGGATGAATTGAGTCGCATCCCCGGTCGCTACGCCCGGCTTCAAGTTGAAGTACAAGGTTACCGCCGGAAATTGATTGATATGGTTTACGGACAATCTCCCCACTGAGGCCTGTGGATCCGTTACTGTCTGATTTGGGATCATGTTCTGTGCTCCCGAAGGCTTGAAATAAAGACGGTTAACGTCAATCGGTTCGCTGCGCTCCTTATCTGCCGCTTCGACAATGACCTTATACTGATCGATCGGTGTCTTAATGAGATAGGTGTAATTCTGGGAATAGGCGTTTTTCAGCAGTTGCTCGACATTGAGGTTTGTCAGGCCGTACGACTGCAGTTGCAGCTCATTCAGATCAACGTCAAGCACTGGAGTGTTCGCAAAATAATCCGAGGAAACGGCTGCAAACCCGGGAAATTGTCGACACTTGGCGATCATCTCCTGGGCGGCCTGATAAACCTGATTCGCATCGGTGCCGGAGATGGCAAAGGCGTATTGCCCCTGATTGTTTTTCGTTGCGCCGGTACTGATTTGCAAAACCGGATCTGGTCGAAGCAATGGGATAATGCCTGGGATTTGTGAAAGCTGTTGATCGAGCTGAGCTATGATCTGGGTGATGGGTGGTCGCTGCCTGACATCTTTCAGGAAGGCGAGAGCGAGCATCTGATTGGAAGGCAATCCCTGCGAGAATCCCGCGAGCGTAAACGTTTCATTGACGGCTGGATTTTTTCGCAGGATCGCATCGACCTCCTTTTGCAAGACCTTGATTCGGTCGGGCGAAATTCCCTCCTGACACAAGATCACACCGCGGATAAATCCGCTGTCTCCCGATGGAATGAAGCTCTTTGGCAGCAGCCCGAAAACCCAGACGGTGAGAGCAAAGCACCCGACCCACGTGACCGCCGAAATCCAACGATGATGCAGAAAAAAGTAAAGACTTTGACCGTAGCCGGCAGTGATCGTCTTGAAAAATTTCCCGACAGTACGCTCCATCCAAGTCCGGTCGCCCTCGCCTCGGGGGCCGAGAATCCGCGAGCACATCATCGGCGTCAGGGTAATCGAGACGATCCCGGAGGCAAAGATGGCCACGATGATTGTCACCGAGAATTCCCGGAAAATGCGGCCGATAATCCCTGTAACCATCACCAGCGGCAGGAACACTACCGCCAGGGAGACCGTCATGGCGATAATCGTGAACGTGATTTGCCGTGCACTGTTAATCGCCGCCTCCATCGGTCTCTGGCCCGATTCCATCAGTCGGACGGTGTTCTCAAGAAAGACGATAGCATCATCGACGAGAAATCCGATCGCCAACGTCAACGCCATTAGAGTCAAATTGTTCAGACTAAAGTTCAGTGCCCCCATGACGAGGAATGTGACAAGCATGGAGAGAGGCAAAGCCACCACGGGAATAAAGGTGTCGGTTGCTCGGCCGAGGAAGGCAAAGATCACGATGACAACTAAGATAAACGCTATCAACAGGGTGTGTTCGACGTCATCGGCGTTGGCAATGATTGTCTTGGACCGATCGTAAAGAGGGATTAGTTGGACGGAACCCGGTAACTGTTGTCGAAACGAGGGGAGCAGGTCCTTGACCTTTCGCGCTACCTCGACGGCATTTGCGCCCGCCTGACGGCTAACCGCCAACACCACTTCCGCCGGTGCCTCACCATAATCACGTGCCCAAAAATTCCTGTTGATCCGTTCGTCCTCTACCGTCTTTAAGACCGTCGCGACATCCTTCAAATAAATCGGCTGCCCGTTTGGCCGGGCGATGATGACATTTTCGTACTGCTGAGGAGTCGACAACTGTCCGTTCGGAAAAAGAAGATAGGTGCGATTCTTCCCGTCCAACTGGCCAGCACCCAGGTAGGCAGTGCTTTGCCCAACGGCGTTGGTCACATCCGTCATTGTAAGTCCTAGCGAGGAGAGCTCATTGACTCGGACCTTGATCCGGATGGCTGATCTGGCACCGTACACCTGGACCTGGCTCACTCCATTGATTATCGCGATCTGCTGGCCCAGTTGGGTGTTTCCATAATCGTAAAGATCCCCTTCCGTCATCGTATCGCTCACCAGCGCGATGTAGAAGATCGGTTGATCGTTCGGATTGGTCTTCTGAAAGGAGGGTGGTTGGGGTAAGTCGGTCGGCAAGAAACCCTGCGCCCGTGAAATCGCAGCTTGGACATCCGTCGCGGCATCGCCCAGACTTTTATCCAACGAGAATTGCAAAACCAACGTCGATTGACCGGTTTGATTGGTCGACGTCACTATGTCTAAGCCAGGGATCTGGAGGAATTGCTTTTCGAGCGGAGTCGCACAGGTGTTTGCCATTGTTTCAGGGCTTGCACCCGGGTAGGTCACGCTGACCTGGATCACGGGGTAGTCGACCGCGGGCAGGTCGTTCACGGGCAGCTGTCTGAAAACTTGGATCCCGAAGGCCGTAATGCTGATCGTCAACAGTAGCGTCATGATCGGGCGCCGAATGAAGAGCTCGGAAAAGTTCATAGCGCTGGCTCTCGCTTCACTGCCGAACTCTCCTGCTTCGCCCCCGAAGCGGAATCCTTTGGGGTATCCCGTTCGGTCAAAGCGCCTTGATTAGGCGGCGGCACCGGAGTGGCCGGATATTCCTTTGGGTTAACCTTCACGCCGTTGGCAAGTGCGAGTTGCCCTTCGACAACCACGGTTTCACCCGGTTTAACCCCCTGAGACACGACAACCAGGTCCCGGTATCTCACGCCCTGCGTGACGATGCGTTGTTCGACGGTATTATCGGATTTGACCGCGAACAAGTAGGTACCTTTTCCACCCATTTGCACAGTTTGGCTTGGAACAACCGATGCGTCCTTCAAGACCTGGATCGTCAGTGTCACATTCACGTACTGACCAGGCCACAAGTAACGATCCTTGTTGGGGATCGTCGCTCGGAGCAGAGCTGTTCCTGACTGCGTAGAGACGCTATTGTCTAAGAAGCTGAGCGCGCCGCTCTTGACAATGTCGGGCCTCGCCGGCGTGACCACATCAACCGTGAGGCTATGGCCTTGTCCCATGTTTTCGCGGAGCTGCGCGAGATCGTTCTCGGAAATCGTGAAATCGACGTAAACCGGATCCTGCAGCTGGATGTTTACCAGGGTTGCTCCTCCGGTAGCGACGTAGTTTCCCGGATCAACGAGCCGTCGACCGGTCCGTCCGTCATTCGGAGAGCGAACGTAGCAATATTCCAGGTTCAGCCGAGCGAGATCGACGGACGCCTGATCCTTAGCGACAGCTCCTTGAATGTTCTCAACCTGGGCATGATCTGTGTCTATCTGTTGCGCCGAAACGAAGCGCCCCGCTCCGGTCTGTTCATCGCGCTGAAGATTTCTTTGATCTAACGCCAACTGCGCCTGATCGGATTTCAATTGGCCCTGCGACTGCTCCAGGTCAGCCTGGAAAGGGCGCGGATCGATAACAAAGAGCAAATCACCTCTCTTTACCTCCTGTCCGTCAACGAAGTGGACTTCCATAATTCTTCCACTCACTTGCGGTTGCACATTCACCGATTCGGGAGAAGAGAGTCGTCCGAACTCGTGTAGCTGAACGGGTACATTCATCACCTGTACCTTGGTCACCAATACATTCTTAGCCGCCGGCGGGGAGTTCACAATTCTCTTTTCACCGCAACCCGCAATTGCAAGTGAAAGAAAGAAAATCAGAGGGCCGTACCTTGACATAGAGAATAACTCAGATATTGGTCCCGTCGCGTTTGTTGTATCATCAACGCGACTGCGCCTTGCTTCAAGGGAAGAGCTCGCACATTTGGCGTAAGGGACTTTGCATTAGGATCATTGACCAGATGGACGCTGGTGTGCAGCGCATCGAGGTGATCCTCCGGTCTCTCTCAATGGCTCAGGATCCTAATCCATCGAAATCCTCTGCTGCCGGGGAGGCGATACCCACGGCGGATAGTTCATTTTCGCCGCTAGCGAGATCCTCGGCGCAATCTTCGCAAACGGCACATTCGAGTACGGTGTCGTAGTAGCTCAGTTCATCCACTCGGCCGCAAAATTCACAAATTCCATGGTAAGAATGCGCCTTTTTTAGCGTTGTTCGAGAAAGGTTCATGTTCGGGTCCGCAAAGTCGATCCAAGTTCATTTGCGTTATTTAAAGAAAATATCGCGTGGCCGGCAATTCGTTTCCCTGCAGGATACGATGGTCCAATGACAAGCTCCTTTCGAAATCCTTACAAACGTGTAAGGTCGGATCGTCGTCTCTCCTCTTCGCTCAATAGCGTTGTACTCTGGGAAAGCGCGCGTCGTGCCAGTCGCTACGTTTTGTAACCGTCGAAACCTGGCGTCTTCTGGAAGCGGTTGTCTATGTCTGTGAATGTCCAAAAATGGTCGCACCGCTACGGGCTAGTCTAATAACGCAATTCGATCCGTTGTGCTTTCGATACTTGGAATTGTGGGCTTGTTTCCGACGTATATTAATGCAATTGCCGTTATGGGCTTGGCGTGATCCTGCTCTTTCGGAGCGTGGAAGTACTCGTGCAATATAGCGAGCTTCTGTACGAAGCGGGGGCAACAAACCAGATTGACGCTTCACCCGTTAGTCAAGGGAAGGTAATCTGCGTCATGGAGAAACGGTGGGCGCGCGGTGACGAACCGCTCGCGGTCGGTTTTTACAGTGGATTGTTCAGGTGCTTAACTGGGTTTTTCCCGAGCCGCGTGTTCATTTACCGTTTGCAAAAAAGCAAACCGAAAATCTTGACAAGGCACTGTGAAGCGGTATGTGACAGGTACGTACTGCTCGTTGTGAGGGGGATTTAATCCTTTCGCTATGCACCCGCGAAAAAAAATAGGCGCGGAATCTAACTGGAGTTGCGATGAAATGCCGCCCGCCGAATTGATTGAATCGTTTCATTTGGAGAGAGTGACAATTGATCAGCAGGAATATTCGCGGGCGGAGTGGTTTTGGCGCAGGCGTCCGGGGATTCTTTTCACGAATTTCACGGTTATTTTAAGTTACTTAACTGTTGCAGTGTGCTTTTTCTATTATCTCCCGCAAACCGCCCTTTTACTCGTCGTCTGGATTGGTGCCGGTGCGAGTTGCATCTTTGTGGATCACATTCGGCTCACCCGGTGGAGACGCGAATACGAGTCCAGTATTAAACGCGCAATTCATCTCTCGGATCCAAAATAGCACTGGCCTTACCCAAATCCGAAGCAGGATCTTCGGCTCTTACCTTTCGGGTCGTCAAACCTGCCTTCCTGAAAATCTCGGCTCCAACACCCGAACGCCGAAACGCTTCAGCGATCAATCGATCGCGGTTCGCTTGCGACGAGCGGCCAAACGTAATCATCCGGTCAGTCGCGCGGCCGCTGATCACCC
>Ga0302326_10014495_pt1 | contig 16651 bp, 16 predicted proteins | sample Palsa_T0_3_FD_202264 | JGI IMG/M metagenome (GOLD analysis project Ga0302326, IMG submission 202264) | Peat permafrost microbial communities from Stordalen Mire near Abisko, Sweden - Palsa_T0_3 | ecosystem: Environmental > Terrestrial > Soil > Palsa > Peat permafrost | place: Sweden: Abisko...
ATATGCAAGCTTGGCTTTGTGATTTCGGCGCGTGAGGCCGGACTCAGGCCATCGCCGCTCACCAGTGCCGCTGCAAACTTTGACAGGTCGGAGATGGTGGTATTCATCGATCCCGCCACGCGTACCTTGCTGCGCTTCTCATGCGGCTGCGGAAGGCCCTGATCGTTCCAGCCATCCGCTACGTTGGGGTCGGAACCGTTCTTCCACACCAGGCTTGTGCGGGTCATTCCCAGACGGTTGAAATCTGCCTGGGCCAGATCGCCCACGTCCAGCCCCAACCCCTGCGCCGTGCTCCCGTGTTCAATCACGAACTGCAACAGGATCATTCCTTCGCCCGAGTAGCTGAAGCGCGTGCCGGGTTCGAAATGGATGTGCAGTTTCTGGTCGGGCTCAATAAACCAGAAGTTGCTGAAGCCGGTGGAGTGAGTCAGGCACATACGCGGCGTGATCTTTTCCCAACGCGGATCGGTTGCCAGATCTTTATAGGGCCCGTACTTGTCGGGGAAAACGGTATCCGGGCCATAGCTCGGCAGCGGCTTGTCCAGATAATTCTTCAGCGGTGTGTCAAGTTTGAGCTTACCTTGATCGACCAATTGCATGACCGTGTAGGCAAACACAGTCTTGGTTAGAGACGCGCCATACATGATCGTGTCCGTGGTCAACGGATCTCCTTTAGCGTTACGGATGCCGTAGGCGTGGACGTAGTCGACCTTGCCGTGATCGATGACCGCAACGGCCATTCCGTTGGCGTGGGTGCGAGCCAGTATCTTGCCAACTTCGGCGTCGATCGCCGTGCCGTTGGGTATGGTTGGTGAAGAAGCCGCGATGGGAAGGCAGATGGAAGCGAAAAGCGCAGTCAAAAGCGGAAATGCATTTCTCCGTGCATTCATGATGAGAGGTCCTTTCAGAACCCAATCCTGACTTGCGAACTTGCCAAGCGAGCACACGTGACCTTCAAGGATGTACGTACTCGGATCTACGAAAGTTCGGTGACTGCTCGCGGCTCCCGACTGACTGAGATTTCCAAGATCCGCTTTCGGCTTGTAGGGAATTCTGAGGTTCTTTGCAATTGCCGCTGCCCGTCTCAGCCGCCGTCAGCGGGTTCATCGTCGGCGGAGGCCCGCGGTCTCAATTTATGTGGTCGCGGGCGAGTGACCGGCATTCCGTCCCCAATGCGTTTTTCGGGCTGGGGAAGGTTGGCCGACCATCCTACCGGAATGTGAATTGACGAAAACTATAATTCTCAGATGAAGCTAATTGCCACTGCACTCCTACTTGTTGGATTCACCCTGCTCCCGACACCTGCGGCTGCAAAATGCCCTTCCATCCTCGGTGCGGAGCAACTCTGGTCGAACGCATCAGTTCACTGAGTGCTGATTGGAGAGATGCATGGTTCAAATGAAACTCCTGATGCATTCAGTAATCTCGTTTGCGATGCCCTGGCTCATAAAAGACAAGTGACGGTGGCGCTGGAACGTCCTACCAGCGAACAAGTGGCATTGGATGGAATTCTTAACAACAGGAACCTTGGTGCGGCTGAGAAGGCACTCCTTGCCGAACCTGATTGGAAAAACGGAATGGACGGCAGAGCCAGCGAGGCCATGATGCGTCTCCTGCTCACTTTGCGCCAGCTTCGCCAAATTCATAGAGGATCGGAAGTTGTTGCTTTTGACGCTCCCTTCAAGGGTGAAAATCCAGGTGCGCGAGATCAAGCTATGGGGTATGCACTGCTGGGGTTGGGAAGAGCGAAGCCTCATAGCCTCATACTCGTCCTCACAGGAAACGTTCATGCCATGCAAGCGCCACAATTTGGATATGATTTCGCAGCGATGTACCTTCCTGCAAGCGAACGGTTAAGCCTTGAGGTGACGGATACGGGCGGCGAAGCGTGGGCCACTTTTGATGGTGCATGCGGTCCTTCAACGGGAGGTGTAGAGACGAAGGGAAGGACCGTACCATTTGGGATATCTCTTGACCCCAGCCTCGCTCCCTATGGCAAGGTTGATGGCGTTCTTTCACTCGACGTCCCGTTAACATCCTCCCCTCCTGCTGCCGGAGAACCTTCGCCGTTGCCGCCATGCCGCATCAAGTTTCTGTCCCAACATCCGGCGAGGTCCCGATCCTAGGTGGCAGCATCGAGTCGGCGCAACATGTAGGGCGATGAGCTCCGGTCGTATCACCCCTGAATAACCGGCATTCCGTCCCCAATACGTTCTTCGGGCTGGGGAAGGTTAGCCGACCATCCAGCCCTAACCCAAATCCGCACATAAACGCTCGTCGCCTAAGTCTTCAGAACGCATTGCTAAACTTCCGAGAAAGTCGTCTAATTAGCTCGAAGAACATTGTTAGAAAGGGCGCTGCAGGGAATAGGTCCATATCAAGGGAGGGCGACACCTATGGTGCACGGGAGTCTACGAAAACTCAATGGTTCTTTGCTTTGTACCGTTGCAGTAGTTTTTGTGTCGATAACCACTGCTGATGCGCAGGCGAACCAATCAAATGGCCTATCGTCTAACGAAGTTCCACTTCTGGGGACAAGATGGAATTTAGTTACCTTGTTTAAGAAGTCCATCCCATTGGATAGCCTAGAACCTCACTTCGTGCTCCAGGAACGCGAGCGGTTTGCAAACGGCTCGACTGGGAGTTTAGTTGGGGAGATCGGTGCAAATGGACTGACCGCAATTTACAAAACCAGCGGCAATTCCTTACGCGTCACCGTTGTGGCTGTCACAGCAGTTGCGGAAAAGTGCCGATCCACTGAAGAATGCGGTCAACCAGCCGACCTTGGCAAGTCCCTAGTTTTGGAAAAATGCCGATCCGCTGAAGGATGCGCTCAATCAGCTGAGACTGGCAAGTCCCTAGTCGATGCCTTAAGTGCAACGGCCCATTTCCAGATCACTGGTTCGGTCCTAGAACTCCTGAATCTGCGCGGCGAAGTTCTGGCACGGCTAGCTTCAGCGGGACCGAAGCATGGAGTGGAGACCAGTTGGTGAGTACGCTACGGCGAGTCAAAGATGGGCGGACAAAGGAAGATACCTTTCGTCTGCATCGAAGCAAGGAATGACATTCGGACTCGGACAACATGAGAGCCAACCATCTGCCTCGATGGTTGGCAGTCCGGAAATAGCCGGATGCAAGCTTCAATTTATGACAAATCTCTAGTGTCCCGAGTCGGAAGTTCATAACATAAGTTTGTCATCCTGAACGGAGTGAAGGATCTGTTTTTCAACGATTTACATTCCCCGACATATCGCCCGAAATCTTCGACGCACTTCTGATTCAGGACATTAGTGCAAATCTCTGTAACGAGCAGCCGCATAGCGCGGTTTACTACATACACTCCAGTTCCCGCAGTTTTCGCTCCAGTTGCAGGATCTCCTGCGAGATGCGGATGTTCTCCGTCGAGTTCCGGTCGGTCGCCATATCCACAATCGCTCGCCTCTGACCAATCGTCCATTTCAGCGCCTGAATCTCCAGATCTTTCACGATTTCCAGATCCTGCTCGTGCGTGCGGATATGTTCTCCAGGCTCCAGAAAGACCTTGCGCAGCAGAACCCGCTGTTCCTCCGTCGCTCCCGTCGCCTCAATATCCTGATTTTGGCGTCGTGCAACAAGTTGCTCAAACATCCCGGCAGGCAGATTCTGCAACACCTGCTGCTGCCACTCCGCCCGCGCCGCAACCTGCATGTTCTGGTCAAACTCGCGCAGATTCGCGTGCAACTCTTCGTACTCCTCCGGCGATTTCTGGTCGTTGCACGCCGCCTCAATGAAAAACTTCTCAAAGGCCATCAGTCCGGCCCCGGTCTGGCTCTCCGCGCGGGCTTCGATATGATCCTGCCGCTTCAGCGCCGCCTGCCGAATCTCTTCGCGCAAAACAGCCGAGTCGATGCCCAGCTTTTGCGCCGCGTCATGCGCAAACTGGTCCCGCTCCAGCTTCTGCGGAATGCGCCGGATGTGCGGCATCAGGTAGTTCATCGCCTTGATCTTCGCATCGGAGCTTGCGCCGGGAAAATTCTGCCGTGCGCGGTCAATCAGATAATCCGACTGGCGGCGCGCACCCCGAATCGCCGCCACATACGCCTCCACGCCCCGCTCGCGAATGAATCGGTCCGGGTCCAGACCGCCGTCCAGAGTAACCACCTTGATCGTGAATCCCTCTTCCGTGAGCAGCGAGATAGACTTCTCCGCCGCGTTCGCGCCTGCCGCGTCCGGATCGAAGTTCACCACCACATTGCCGGTCTGGCGCCGCAGCAGCCCCACCTGTTGCTCGGTAAAGGCCGTGCCACTGGTAGCGATAACGTTCTGAATGCCGCGCATGAAGACCGAGATGCAGTCCATCTGGCCCTCCACCAGCAACGCAAACTCCATCGCCCGGATCTGCGCCTTGGCCTTGTCGAGGTTAAACAGCACCTGGCCCTTGGAATACAACGGTGTTTCAGGCGAGTTGATGTACTTCGGCCCCGCTTTGTCGCCCGTATCGATCGCACGCGCCGTAAAAGCGATCACGCGCCCCGATTCATTGCAGATCGGAAACATGACACGCTTGCGGAAGCGGTCATAAAGTCTGCCCGGGACAACGTTGCCGCTCTGGTCTTCCTGGTCTTTGGAGCTGAAGAGGCCAGAGGCGCGCAGGGTTTCGGCGTCCGCCATTGGTGTCAACTTATCTCGCAGTCCATTGAAGTTATCCGGCGCATATCCAAGCCGGAACAGCTTGATCGCCTCCGGAGCAACCCCGCGGCCAGCCAGATATTCGCGGGCCAGCGCGCCTTCGGGCGATTGCAGCTGTTCCTGAAACCATGCAGCAGCAGCTTCGTGCAGATCGAGCAGTTTCCGCCGCTGGCTGGCTTCCGCAGCTTCTTCGGGGCTGTTGTATTCGCGCTTTGGCAGCGGAATCCCACACTTCTGAGCCACTGTACGCACAGATTCAGGGAAGCTGAGATTTTCGATTTTTCCGACGAAGCTGAATACGTCTCCGGATTGGCCGCATCCGAAGCAGTGGTAGAACTGTCGGCCGGCGTGAACGGAGAACGACGGCGATTTTTCCTTGTGGAAGGGGCAAAGACCCGAGTAGTTTTGTGCGCCCGCCTTGCGCAGGCGGATGTAGCCGCCGATCACTTTGACGATATCAGCCTGCTGCTTTACGGTTTGGGCGAAGTCGGACACGTTCTCTACTCAGCATAGAGCCTGCGCCACGACATGCTCGGAACCGCATGGCGGGTCAGGTTGAAGGGTACGGGCTTCAGCCCGTACATAAGTTATGTAATATCAATGGCTTGGCCCCTGATGACTGCCCTTCCTTCAAACTGGCCACACTACCCGGAGTGGAGATTTGTGTGTTCGCCAATGAGGCGAAGGCTCCCCTCCTCGCTTGCGCGCTCTTGGAGGATAACTCCGCGCAATTCAGTTTGCAGGAGGGTTCTGCTGAAGGCTGAGGACGTTGCCGAACGGGTCGTTGAACCAAGCCACCTGCGTGCCTCCGGGTGCAGTCCAGATGGCGAGGGGATGGCTGTCGTTCATACCGGGGTAGCGGTTGAAGGCAACTCCGGCGGCTGTGAGTTCGCTGACAGTTGCTGCGATATCGGAAACCTGCCAGCCGAGAATGGTGAAGGGCTGGGGTTTAAAATCGCCGGCGAAAGTAACCCGGAACGTGGTGCCGCTCAGATCAAAAATGAGTGCGAAGGGGCTTTGGTCTTCGAGGAAGGTGAGTCCGAGCTTGTCGCGATAAAATGCGAGGGCTTTGTCCTTGTCGTTGATGGGGACGAAAGCCACGTGAGGTGTGGCGGAGAGCCTGAGAGAATCAGACATATGGGTCCTTCCTCGCATTCGGAGTGGGCCAGATCAGGATATACGCAAAGTCCGCCCGAAAACGGGACCGGATCTGAGATTCTGGAGTGGAATGAAGTCAACAATTACTGGGCTTTCAGACCTGGGAGCAATCGGTTTTGCGCTGGCCGGGTTTACGTTCTGGGTTTTGGCCGATACATGCATCAAGCTGGTGGGGCAGTCGGGGCTGCCTCCGTATGAGATGGTGGCGTTCCTTGGCCTGTTCATGGCCATGTTCCTTGCCCTGTATGGAATTTCGCGAAAACAGGTGCAGGTTTTGCGGCCAAAGCGCCTGGATTGGCAACTGGCGCGGGCATGCCTGGATATGGTCAATAATCTCTGCGTGGTCATAGCGCTGCGGCATCTGACGCTAACCTTGTTTTACATTCTGGTGTTTACGGCGCCGATGGTGATTTCGCTGTTGTCGGCGGTATTTCTGCGCGAAGGGCTGCCGTTGCGGAAGGGATTGGCCATTGCAGCTGGATTTGCCGGGGTGGTAGTAGCGGTCAATCCGTTTGGGAACGCAAGAGAGGGAGACTGGATCGGCTTTGCGGCGTGCATGACGTGCGTGGCTTGCTTTTCGGTGAATATGGTCTGGTCGCGGGTTTTGACGCGCACGGAGCACCCCGAGAGTCTTACTTTCTTCTCGGGGGTGGTGACGGCGGCAGCGGGTTTTGCGCTGATGCTGCTGATTCATGGTGAGCCTTTGACTGCGCGGCTGCTGTTGGGGCTGTTTGCTATGGGGTTGTTTTGCGCGCTGGGGACGCTGTGTTTTTACATTGCGGTGAAACATACTTCGGCGGCGAATGTTTCGCAGTATCACTACACGCAGCTCATTACCGGCACGCTGGTCTCGTACCTGATCTGGCATAACAAGCCTGGGGTTTTCGTATTGATGGGCGGGGCGCTGATCTTTGCTTCAGGGCTGTATATTGCCGTGGCGGCGCGGGATGTTGTGCCGCTGACTGAGGGGAATTGAGGATGTTCGCAGTGTTCCACAATTGTTCCACGTGGAACATGGCTTGCTGAACTGCGGCGGCCTGATTTGGGTTTGTTGGAAATGGCTTGGTTTCATAGAGTTCGCGTTGCGGGGAATTCTGGGCTTTTGTGCCTTGTTACAGCGAATGGGGATTCTGAGTGTTTCGCGTTTTTGTGAAACACCCGGCCTCCAGACAATCCGCTAACTTTCTTTCAGGATTTCGGTTTGGTATTTGGGGGCCAGGGCCACTGCTTTTTTTATGAATTCGGCCATTTGGTCTTTATCGAATGCTGGTGGGGGTGTGGTGCGGGTGGTTACGGGTACTCCGACCTCGAGGAAGAACTTTTCGATTCCGGCGGGAGAGCAGATGCAGATGAGGCGAGCTGGGTCGGAGGCGGCGTTGTGGAACTTGTGCGGGGCGTTGGATGGAACGGTGGCTGTGTCACCTGCGCGGGCGGTGGTTTTTGAGCCTCGGAAGGTTACTTCGATTTCGCCGTCCAGGACGAGGAACGTCTCGTCGTAGTTATGGCGATGCAGGCCAGGTCCGCCGCCGGGAGGGACGTGCATATCGATCACGCAGTAGCGGCCGCCGGTGTCCTCGCCGGAGACGGTGATGGTGTAGGTGTCGCCGACCAGGCCTATGTGTGGCAGCTTTCCCTCCGCGAGGCGGGCCAAGGCTAAGGTGCGGCTGAGATCGTCAGGTGGAAGGGGCGGGTATTCCGGTGACTGCTCAGGCATGCTGTTTCTCCCTCGACTTTATCGGCTGGTTCCTTGTGAACGCATCCGGGTCCGTTGGCCGGCGAGTTCGTCGGAGCGGCTTCAGGCTATATCGCAGTGCAGATTCCATCACGCGGGTAAATTAACTCCCGGCCAATACCGAAAATTCCGAAATGTTGCCTTGTTTGCTCCCCATGCGGAAAGAGCGGGGCGGACATCGAGAAAACCGCCTAGTACATTGTGGTCCATACCTGAAATCTCCGCCGATTCTTCTGTGCGCTGCCACGTTCCTTGATAAGGGCGGAAGTAAAAGTCGATCTCTTGCCGGTCGTTCACGATGCGGAGAGTAGCCCGTGACGATTTTGGATCTTGATGGCTGAAGACAAGACCATTGGCAAGTCGCACGTTGATGCCTGCAGATGTCAGCGTGATGCCGGTCGCGTGTTCGGGATTATAAAAGAGAAGCAGGCCCGCTTCGCACCCCGATTCTACTTCAACATCAACCTCGATTGTGTAGGAGTGTCCACCGACGGGAGTCGTGAGGACGGATGTATCGTTGAGTCCCTTACCGCGGGCGGCAAGCCGGAGAAAACCCTTGCCGGTTTCGAAGCGTGCCGGATCATATTCATGCCAGAAGCCCCACTGAAGCCCAAGCTGCGGCGTGTCAAATGGATCGGATGGGTCTGCGAAGGCCTGCTGGCTGTTGCCGCGCACCGGCATCGGGATTGCAGAATCTGCTTCGATCTCCGGAGCTACGCGAAACCAGCCATCTGCGGTCCATTCGACGGGAAGCAGGAGCAGTTGCCGTCCAAGAGTACGATAACCGTTCTCATAAGAATGAACCGTCATGTACCACTTGCCGTCAGGTGTGTCGACGAGGCGGCCGTGGCCTACGCTCAACCAGCGGTCGTCTCTGGATTGTGTGTGTACTACGGGATTATAGGGAGAGAACTCCCACGGGCCTTCCGCGTGCCGGCTGCGGGCGCTGATGACTGAGTGACTGGTTGCGGGGCCGCCCGTGCCGCCTTCAGCGACATTCAGGTAGAAGTAGCCGTTGTGCTCGAGCAGTTTAGGGCCTTCGAGACACGTACATTCGATACGTGTTGTTGTTGGAATCGGCCATGGCTCAAAGACCTTACGCGGTGCAGACTTGACCGCAAGCCCATCTGGCGTAAGTTCCACCATCTGGCCTCCGTTTGTATAGAGAAAACGGCGGCCGTTCTCGGCAATATGTGCGGGATCGATGGCAGCGATTCCAAGATCGATCGGCTCGCTCCACGGGCCGGTGGGGTGAACGGCATGCACTACGTTGATGCGGTTATTAGCCGGGAAGTAGATGTAGAAATGGCCGCTGTACTCACAGAGATAAGGAGCCCAGATGCTGCCGTAATACCGATGCAAAGCCGCAGCTATGGGGCGCCAGTTGACCAGATCCCGCGAATGCCAGATGAGCAGGCCGGGAGCATAGTCGAAGCTTGAGTGAGTGAGATAAAAATCATCGCCCACCCTTATGGGACTTGCGTCCGGATGATCTCCACCCATGATCGGGTTTCGGTAGACAGCATTCTGTCCCTCAGCGAAGAGACTTTGAAGGTTTGGTTGGAGCGCCAAGGTGATAGACGTCGCAGAAGCGTTCCTGAAAAAACGTCGGCGTGTGATCATGCGCTGAACTGGTAGAGAGTTGTAATTCATAAGTTTTCGCTAAAGCCGCGCCATTTCAAAATTGAGAGATTTTCATCCATCGGAGATCCCTGGCGGATGACAGCAGGAAGGGCGGGAACGAGGACGGCTTTCAGGGCTTGGGATGGGTGGCTTTGAAGGTGCCGTCGTAGGAAGAGAATGACCAGTTGCCGGAGATGGTTTCGGAGTCATCGATCTGGCCGTCGAGTTTGAGCTGTGCGGTTTCGTTTGCCTCGTCGGAGTAGGTGTCGAAGGCCAACACCATATGACCGTCCTTGTAGGTTCCGGCGACGGCGGCCTTTCCCCAGGTGCCGGTGACTTTGCCGTCGGCATCGACAGAGAACTCGGCTTCGAATTCGCGATCGCCGCCCTGAGTATCGAATACGAAGTGCCATTTGCCGTTGATTCGCTGGTCTTGCTTGTCCTGCTTGACTGGGTGGTCTTGCGCGTGGGCGAGGATGGAACCGGAAGTAGATAGGGTAACTGCGATCAGGACTATTGCGAAGATAGACAAAAGAAGTTTTTTCACGCGTTTGCTCCTCGGGAATGAAGTCAGTCTATCGGGCGATGGCGCTGCGTGGCTATCTGACACTGGTTTGTTCATAAAACGGATCGATCCTGATGGCTGGGAGTTATGGGCCTGGATGATGGGTAGTGGGTCAGTTCGGAAAAGGGGTAACCCTCAGGGCTGAAGCCCGTACCCTTCAAACTGACCCATCACGGGATTCTGGCGTTTGGGGGAACGCAGTGGCTGAGCTCGCCTCGCGGCGATTAGAGGTTTGGGATGCGCCGCCCGGGAATGGCGTCTCGACGCCGATGCCCTACGTGGCATTGTTTTCGGGTTTCCAGACGTAGAGAAAATCGTCGTCGCTTGAGGTGACGATCTCAATTCCTCTTTGGCGAGTGGCGCGGCTCAAGGCCGAGCGGATGTTTTCCTTTGAATCGGGCAGGGCCGAGAGGGGGACCTTGAGGGCCGAGCCTTGCTCTAACAGGGAGATGTCGTTTAGGAGCATTTCGACAATTTGTTTGTGCTTTCCGTCGCGTCCTTTCGGGACGTCTGCCTGTAACATGGATTCAAAAATCATGGGTGGTCTTTTTGGCTCTGAGTTCGTGGCCATTTGGTCTCCTCTCGCGTAATCGGCGCGTAAACGTGACGCTAACGTGATGAAAACATAACATACGCGTATGGAACTCTTCAAGGATATTTTGCGAGGAGCTGACGTTTATATCTAACTAAAAGATTTTTAAACAGTTACCCCGTATTTTGGATTCACTGCTAGGCTCAATGCAAGGTGAACGAAATGTCGAAAGTAATGAATTTCAAAACCGTGCCGCTGCGAGAGTTGGTCTTGAAGGGCATCGCTGCTCAGACTGGTCAACAAAAACCTGTCGTGCTGGTTGTGGACGATGAGCGTGTGATCGCCGACACCCTCGCTGCAATTCTGAGGCAAAGCGGCTTTGCGGCTCTGGCAGCTTATGAGGGACGAAGCGCGCTTGAAATTGCGCTCGCGAATTCGCCTGAGCTGCTGCTGACCGACGTTGCGATGCCGGGCATGAACGGGATCGATCTGGCGATTGCCGTGAGGAAGGCAATCCCGGAGTGCAGGGTGCTTCTGTTTTCCGGACAGGCCACGACTGCGGGTCTGCTTGCAGACGCTCATGAAGCGGGGCACGATTTTACGACGCTGCAGAAACCTCTTCATCCGAAAGAACTGCTGGTGCGGATTTCTGAGACTTTGGAAGTCACAGCCGCAAGAAAGGAAAGCGTTTGTGTGTGAGGCTGCTCCTGGACCAGCTGACTGCACGAAAATTGCGCCGCTTTTAGCGCCGTCCGTAGCCGCCGTCGCGCCTGGGGCGATCGCCACGGTTGCCACGATCCGCGCCGTAGCCTGAGCGGCTGGGCATGGCGGGGATGGGCGCAGGCAGGTGGGTTTTGCCTTTGGGGTAGACGACGAGGTAGCGCTCCTGGCCTTCACCGACTGAGGCGGACTCTACATCTTCCATATTCTTAAAGGCGAGGTGGAGCATGCGGCGTTCGCGGGAGTTGGAGGGCGGGAAGCTGAAGGGCATGCCGGATTGGCGGACGCGTTCGGCGGCGGTTTCGGCGGAGAGTTGGATCTCCTGGGCGCGGAGGGCTTTGAAGTTGAGCGCGTCGAAGCTGACGAGATCGTGTTCGCGGACGTCGAGGCGGAGGATCTGGATGGCGATGTGTTCGAGGGAGCGGAGTAGTTCGCCGCCGCGCTGGGTGAGCAGCGGAGCGTCGGGGCCGGCGAGTTCGACGTTGAGAACCTGAGCGCCGCCTGTTTCGGCGCTCTCGGGCGGGGCGCTGGCGCTGATGCGGTATTTCAGGCGCAGTCCGCCTAGGCGGATGACCGAATTGAGGAAATTCGCGACTTGCTGGGCGGCTTGTTGCAGGTTAGCGATTGGCATGACAAACAAGTATCGCAAATTGGGCTTGGGAACGGGAATTTCGACGGGCAGGCAGCCCGTTACAGAGTTTGGCGGCTGGACGCAGCTTCGCGGCTCTCGATGTAGCGTCGCACGGCGACGGGTACTGCGAAGGCCAGCGTCAGGACCAAGCCGGTCGAGAGAAGATCGCGGCCGTAGAAGGGCAGTCCTGCGGCGAGGCAGGTGAGCAGGCCGGCAAATGTTGGCGGGTACATGCCGCCGGGATGGCTGGAGCCGACCCAGACGGCGTAATTTGAGGCGAGGAAAAACGACGTGGGGCCGAGAATCGCCGCGGAGGCGACGCGCACCACGGAGACGTGGCGGGCCAGCAGAATGCCGCCAAGGACGATTGCCGCCGCGTACCACGCCCAGGTAACCAGGTAGGCCTGCCATACGAAATCGTAGGCGTAGACGTGGGTGGTGAGGTAGTAATCGACTGCGGCCAGGGCGGCGACGGGCAAGAGCATTTCACGCCAGCTGCGCTTTGCTCCGAAATAGAGCAGCGAGCCACCGACGGCGGTGAATCCGAACCATCCGGCGTGGGGAATGACGCGGCTCAGAAGAGCGGCAAGCAACAACAGATATGCGGGCATGAATACCTCAAGGAGACTGGGTTGGCTTCAGAAAAGCCGAAACGCTTCTTTCATTCTGAGGAGCAATTGAGGATGGGTCAACTAAAAGCTGTTGACTGGATGAAATAGTGCTGAATTCTCGTTGAAATGACGCCCTGAGCGCGTTCGCACAGGTTTACTTCTGTTCCTGGCCGTTGAGAAACTGGCCGGCGTCTTCCCTGCCGTCGACGATATAGACCCAGTCGGAAAGTCCTGATTTCGAGAGGACTTGGTCGAGCTGCTGGTTGGAGGTGTCCGCCATGCTGGTGTTTCGCCAGGAATAGGCGAAGCGGAGATCGCTGAACTCGACGGTTGACCAAGTATGCGACGGTGGCAGATCGGGAGCGGGGCGGTCTGGGATGTTGAGTTCGCCGAGGTCGCGGACCACGGGCCATTGGGACCAGTCGAGATAGACCTGGCCGAGGTGGGTGCGTTTTGCGGCTTCGACTGCAGGAGTGACTTGCGGCTTGAAGAGCGAGTCTGTGCGGGCGTCGCTGACGACCTGGCCGGTGCGCGTGTCGACCTCGGCGGTTTGCCAGGTGGTTTCGGTTTCGAGCAGGGCGTGCCAGCGCCAGGGATTGACCGGGTAGGGTTCGAGGGCAATGCGGCGGGCGGGGGTTGGTGTGATCTGGGCTGCTTCTACGAGATTGCAGGCGGCGGCGTGCTCGGCCCAGCGCCAGCACCAGAGGATCGCCATGCCGGACAGCGCGGCGATGGCCCAGCCGCGGCTGCGGAAACGAGTGCGGCGTACGCCGACTTCGCGATCGGCCAGACCGAACAGCGCGGGGAAGATGAGGGCTGCGAGAAGAAGTGCCCAGAGCACTGGTTCGGCGATGAAGACGAGGTCGCCGGAGTACCAGCGGGGGTTGAAGGGAAAGAACGGGCGCAGGCCGTAGTTGTTGGTCCAATCAAGCAGGAGATGGCTGAGGTCGGCGATGAAGGCGGAGAGAAAGACCCACAGCCAGCGGACTGGCTGGCGTTCTTTGATGTTTCGGTGGCGAGATTGGAAGATCCGATTCAGAGACCAGTCAATGAACCAGACGAAGCCGGTGATAACGAGCGCCACGGCGGGAGCAGCGATGAGGGTGTGGGTGATGCCGCGGTGGTGTGCGAGCCCGGCGACCTGGCCGCGGAAGGTCCAGAGGATGTCCAGATCGGGGGCTTCGGCGGCCAGCGTGGCTGCGAGGGTGGCATAGGCGGTGCGGCGGTTGAGGCCGGCGCGTCCGATGCAGGCTCCGGTTAGGAAGTGGGTGACTGGCTCCATAGGTGGACTGATTGTAGCGGCTTAGCCGGAACGAATCTCAGTAGCGTTTATACGGAAGGAATTTTCCGCTCATTTCAATTTTCACTCGGTCGCCTTTGGGGTCGGGTTCGCGGGCGATGGACATGCTGAAGTCGATGGCGCTCATGATGCCGTCACCGAACTCTTCTTCGATGAGCGCCTTCCAGGTGGTGCCGTAGTTCTGGACCAGCTCGTAGAAGCGATAGATGATCGGATCGGTCGGCGGCATGACTGCGCCCGCTCCGCGATTGGGAGACTCGGTGAGGAGTGTGGCGTCGGCGTCGTCCAGATCGAAGAGGTCGACGGCTCTTTTGGCCTCTTCCGGGGTGAGTGGGAATTGCCCGAGCACGGCTGCGGTGTACATTACGATAGAACTGCTGCCGAGGGCTGGCGCGATGGTGGACCACTTCAGCCCCAGACGCCGCTTTGCTGCGAGAATCTTCTCGGTCAGTTGTTCCCTGGCTGTCATCGATTCCCTCCTCAACCGGTCTTGTTCTCGAATATACCAATTGCTGTTTGGACTTGCCGCAAAGCTGGGCGGGGCTGCTAATTTCCGTTGAGGAGTTGATTCACTTCTTCGAGCGTGGCCATGGAGGACTGGGCTCCGGTGCGGGTGACGGAAATGGCTGAGGCAGCGGAGGCGAACATGGCAGCTTCGAGGCGGGACTGGCCCATCATGATCGCGGCGGCGAATGCGCCGTTGAAGGCGTCGCCTGCGCCGGTCGAGTCGATGGCGTGCACGGGAAAGGCTTTGATCTCTGCTTCGTTGCCGGAGGCCTGGGCAAAATACGACCCTTTGGAGCCCAGCTTAAGGATGACTCCCTTCGCGCCTTTGGCGAGTAATTCGCTGGCTGCGGAGTCGGCTTTGCCGTCGCTGATTTTGTGGCCAAGATAGAAGGCTGCCTCGGTTTCGTTGGGGGTGAACCAGGTCACTTGCGAGTAGAGGCTATCTGGCAGTTTCTGGGCGGGTGCGGGGTCTAGAATCAGCGGAACGCTGGCCTTGGCGCAAAGAGCGCCGAGATGAAGAACTGTTTCGAGCGGAATTTCCAGTTGTGCGAGCACCAGGCCAGCCTTGCGGATCTTTTCGGCGTGCTGGTCGAGGAAGGCGGGCGTGACCTGAGTGTTGGCGCCTGGGATGACGACGATGCTGTTTTCACCGCTCGCTGAGACGGAGATGAGCGCGACGCCCGAGGAACCAGAGATGCTTCCGACGGAACTGGTATCCACGCCAACCCGATTGAGGCCCTCGCGGAGTTGTTTGCCGATGTCATCGGCGCCTAGCTGGCCGATCATCTGGACCGGATAGCCGAGGCGCGCGGCGGCTACAGCCTGATTTGCGCCTTTGCCGCCGGGGTGGGTCTGGAAGTCTGTGCCGAGGATGGTTTCGCCGGCTACTGGGATGTGCGCGGCGGTGACGACCAGGTCCATGTTGATGCTGCCGACTACGACGATTGGCTTTTTTTCGGGCATGAGATGTTTTGTTCCTCCTGCGATGGGTTGACTCGCGTTAGGCCCCTTTTAGTAAAGGGGCGCGAGTGCTACGAGCGTCAGACCAAGGAGGAACAGAACAAACATCCAGAAGAGCAGTAGTTTTGCTTTGGCCGGGGCGGTGGCGAACTCCCGCCACGCGAAGACGCCCCACGCCGCTGTAACCATGGTAGCGCCCTGGCCTATGGAGTAGGAGACTGCGGGGCCAACTACTCCGGTACGGGAAGCGACAAAGTTAAGGGTCGCCCCGGTACACCAGATGGCTCCGCCGAGGATGCCCCATAGGTGCCACAGGGGCTGCGCCTGCGCGTAGCCGGTCATCGATACCGGGGCTTTGCCATCGAGGGGCCGGCGCATCAGCAGGTAGTTGAACGGGATGGCGCAGAGCGCGACGCCGCAGACAAAGAGGAATGAGATGGCGTAGGGACCGGGCGCGCCTTCTCCTGCCATTGCCCGCGAAACGAATGGATAGAAGGTGCCCATGAGCAGGCCGGCGACGAGGCTTAGCACGATGCCGCGCAGACTGGGTGCCTGGCGGGTTGATTCTCGGGCTCGGTAGGCGGCGGCATCGCAGACGATGGCGGCTACTACAAGCGCGACACCGGCGAAGAGCATCAGAGGATTCCCCCTGGGAGCGAGAAGATAGCTGGATACTGCTCCCACGACGAGGGCGATGCCAATGCCGATGGGGAAGGCTACGGCGAGGCCGGCGATATCGATGGCCGCGACGAGGAGCAGGTTGGCGAGGTTGAAGTCGACGCCGCCGACGATGGCCCAAAGGACGCTGTTCGGGCTGGCATGGGAGATGTCTGCCAGGAATGGAAGACCGGCAGTGCCCATGTTGCCGAGGGTTAGGCCCCAGGCGATCGCGCCGACGAAGAGACCGAGGACGTAGTCCCAGTAGAAGAGCTGGAAGCGATAGCCGGGCGCGAGCTTGAGCGTGTTGGCCCATGAGCCCCAGCACAGCATGGTGACGATCATGAAGGCCAGGGCTACTGCGTACGATTCCGGCTGATACATTCGGTTGCACCTTGCTTACGTGTTCGATTTCTGTTGGCGGGCCAATTTGAAAAACCTTAACCCTCAGGGGCTAAAGCCCCGTTATTGCGGCGGGTTCATGTACGGGCTGAAGCCCGTACCCTTCGGAAGCTCGCAACTTTTGGAAGTCTCCAACTTCAGGAGCTTGCGACTTTTAGGAGGTCGCGAGTTTCAGTAACTCGCAACCTCCAGAAACGCGCACCTTTCAAATGCTCGTACCCTTCAAATGGACAGACTGTTCGACTTTTCGAGTGCTGCTTTCATGCCCGCCCAGCTGATACGGGTGGAGGCTTCGGGTGTTCCAGCGCCGCGCCAGTGGGTTTCGAGGCTTACTGCGCCATGATAGCCGGATTCCTTGAGAGCGCCGAACTGTGCGACCCAGTCGGGGATTCCCTGGCCGACTGCGGCCCATTCGAAGCCGCTCTTGGTATCGGGCTTGAGGACGGCGCATTTGACGTGGCAGTGGCCGATACGGTCTTTCGGCAGAAGATTCCAGCCTGCGGGGAAGGCGTCTTTTTCACCGCGGGCTACGGCGTTGCCTGGATCCCAGTTGAGCTTGAGGTGCGGCGTCTGAACTCCGGCAAG
>Ga0302326_10014496_pt1 | contig 16646 bp, 10 predicted proteins | sample Palsa_T0_3_FD_202264 | JGI IMG/M metagenome (GOLD analysis project Ga0302326, IMG submission 202264) | Peat permafrost microbial communities from Stordalen Mire near Abisko, Sweden - Palsa_T0_3 | ecosystem: Environmental > Terrestrial > Soil > Palsa > Peat permafrost | place: Sweden: Abisko...
CTTGGGGCTCGAGGAAGCGGTCTTGCGCCAGCGCGTCGGCGTCTGGCCGGTAGCCTGCTTGAAGCGGCTGGTGAAGTGACTCTGGTGCGAGAAGCCGTTGTTGCGGGCAATGTCGATCAGTTCGGTCTTCCCAGCCATAAGAGCCGACTTGCACTCGTGGATCTGACAGTCAAGCATAAATTGCTTCGGCGTCATTCCCAGCAACTCGGTGAAGCGGCGATGGAAATGGAACGGGCTCAAGTCGGCGATTCCGGCAATGCTGATCAAAGTGGGGCCGGTGCGGAATTCCTTGGCCATGAACTTCAGCGCCGGGATCAGCCGGGCCAATTCCGGGTCGGCCTGGAAATCGGCAGGCCTGATTCCGAGCCATTCGGTACAGCCCGGCTGCGGGCAGAAGAAGCTGAACGGACCCTCGCCGATTGCCGGATAGCGCTTGTAAGTAACAACGCGGTAGGTCCAGACGTTGGACCGCTCGTCCGGAAACTGAGCCCGGTCGGCATGCACGCCGTGCGAGTTCAGATTGTCGATGCGCCGCTGGGCGTGATCGAGCATCTGCTCCTTGACGTGCGCATCCAGGCTGCTCCATCCATCGCTACCGAATATGACCCGGAATTTGCAGTCGAGGATCATCAGCCCCAACGCCGGCGTGGCGGGGTGCCCCTTCCGCTTGGGGCCGGACGATCGGCTGGCCGCGACCCGTTGATCGAATGCTTTGACAGCCGACATCGCCGTGGAGACCTGCGAATTGTTGAAGGCACCTTGTTCCTTGGTCCTCAACAGATGCAGAGAACCGGGATACCCGCTTAGCAACGGCGCCGCCAGCGGCAGCGCGACTACGTGCGCCAAGTTGGCCGGAATCATCAGCTGGCGGGAGTATTCGCTGCCCAGAAAGGCTTCGCGACCCCAGCAATCCGCGGGCTGCACGGGCTTCTTCTTGAGAATGGACTGCCACGAGAGGCGATCCTCGGCATGGGCGCCTTGGGAGTACGCCTTGATCAGCCCGGTCGGCACCCGGGCTGGGAGTGCGATCTGCAGCCCCCCACGCGGCATCGCCGTTAATACCACTGCCTGCTGAAACGGAACCAATTTATTGATACCTTCCAAGAGTGTCTTTGGTGACATTGCGTCACGAATTGAATGTGCCACTGAGGATTCCCTTGAATTCGATACTGTCGAGCCCCTGAACCCATCATCATTAGCAGAACATACAGGCCGACGCCATGGGTTTTTCCCCGCAAAATGCTATTTTTGCTTCAAACAGATTGCGACCCGATCTATGAGATGGCATTCCGAACAAGTGGTATCCGAGCAACATCCGGCAAACCCGCAATCGCGCCGCGGCCCGTAGGGCATTGGCACGAGCGTTGAACCTCCTTGGGCAGGAGTCTGACTGATGCGATTTCTCAACGACCCAAAATTCTGGGACAGGAAACTACAACTTGCGCTTCTGGCGCTGGCCAGCTTTATGGCGATGTGCTGAGCGGCGCGGGGTCTTTTTCCTGCGCGCCAGTTGCCATTGCCACCTCGGGACTCAGCCCAAAGATGTGAAACTGATGAGAGAGCGGCGAGAAGCCGTGCTCCTTGCAAATTTCGTCGCGCAGCCGTCGCAGCTTGTCGCTGCTGAATTCGATCACTTTGCCAGTGGTAACGCAGATTAAATGGTCGTAAGTCTGGCGGCCGGCAATCACCTCAAAGTACGATTGCTTGTTATCGAAAAATATTTGCCGCAGCACGCCCGCATCCTGCAGATGGCTGAGCGTGCGGTAGATGGTCGCGCGGCTGACGCGATGCCCCAGTTCCTTGAGATCAGAGATAAGCCGCTCGGCTTCGAAAAGCCCCTTGTGCCGCAGTACCGCGTCGAGAATCATCGCCCGCTCGGGCGTGAACTTCAGCTTTTCCCCGTGAAGATAGCGGCGAAAGATAGCGCAGACCGGCTCGTACGGGAGGATCGGCCGATTCTGCCCGCTGACCCTGGGAAGATTGTGCAACACGGGAGGATCGGCTGCCATCAGTCCTCAAGTGTAGAGCCCCGCTCGCCTAGCGGCAATTCCCCCGCATTCCCCCGCATTCGGCGAATTCGTCCGGATCACGTAAACTTACACAGCAGCGCCTCGAATGCTGTGGCATGGAATTCCCCCTCGGCAAACCGATCCTCGCCATCCTCGCCACGGCCCTCTTGAGCGGCGCCGCGCTGGTTTGCATGCCGCCGACGCCCGCCTCGGATCTGACGGTCTGGGTCTTTGCAGACTCGCACGCCCGGACGTACCGCAGCATTCGGGATAGCTTCGAAGAGGAAACCGGCAGGTCGCTGGCGATCGATGATGTCGGCGATTCGATCAATATCCGCCTCGCATCTCTCTTCATGGCCGGGCGAACCGGCAACGCCCTGCCGGACGCAGCGGAGATCGAGATCGGAAACATCGGCCGATTCCTTCGCCCTCCGGTTACCGATGTCGGATTCCTGCCTCTCAATCAATACCTGGAAACCTCGGGGTTTCGCACGATTGACTCTCCGCTGGACCCTGGGGAATCAGGCTGGAACGCCCGCTGCACCGCCGACGGGAAAATCTATACGCATGACGCTTCGCACTGGCGTCTCAACCCGAATCGCGCCCGCCCCGATGCGTGGATCGACCGAATTATCCCGGCCCGGTTCACTCCCTGGTCCAAACATGGCGTCATCTTCGGCGTACCGCACGACGTGCATCCGGTGAGCCTCACGTATCGAGATGATCTGTTCCGCCAAGCCGGAATCGATCTCTCCACGGCGCGGACCTGGACGCAGTTTCAGGACAAGTGCGCCGCGTTCCAGGACTACTGGCGGACCCACGGCGTCTCTCACCGCCACGCGCTCGAATTGCCGGCTTCAACTTCCGACGACCTGGTGATCATGCTTCTGCAACGGCACGTGAACGTTGTCGATGATCGCGACCAGATTCACCTCGCCGACGAAAAAGTGGTGAAAACAATCTCGTTCTATGCACAGCTCGTCGCCGGCGCACGCTCGATCGGCGCCCCGGCCGAGTCCAACACCGGCATCTGGATCAACCAACTGGAGCAGGGAGAGATCTGTGTTTTCTGGACGCCCGATTGGCGTGTCGATCTCCTCCGTCGCTACGCCCATGCAGAGGCGCTGCGCGGGAAGCTGCGGATGATGCCCCTGCCTCGCTTCGATCCCGACGATGCCCCCACCAGCACGTGGGGCGGTACGATGATCGGCATACCGCGCGGTTGCCGCGATCCCGACAAATCGTGGAAGCTGATCGAGTTTCTCTACCTCAGCGACGCCGGACTCGACGCCCGGCGAAACGAAGGGGAGATCGTTTCCCCGCTCATGGAGCGATGGAATGATCCAATCTGCCAGAAACCCGATCCTTTCTTCGGCGGGCAACAGGTGCGCAAGCTTTACGTCGATCTGGCCCGGCAAATTCCCCCGCGCTGCGTCACTCCGATGACCAGCGTGGCGCAGATCACCCTGTCGATCGTGCTGGGAGATGCGGTGCAATACGTGCGCAATCGGGGAACCATTGGGCTGGAGGATGCGTGCCGGCAGTGGCTGAATCGAGCGACCGCTGACGTGCGCCGGAGAATCGATCATGCCAGCTTCGAGAAGCGGGACGCGACGCCATGAACGGGAAACAGGGCGACTGTTCCTATTCTGCGGCGCGGCGCTTCACGCTCTGGAGCTTGCAGCGCCGGGCCGCGCCCTATCTTTTTCTTCTCCCGTTTCTGATTCTCTTCTTCGGATTCGTCCTCTACCCGCTGGCCAACAGCGTTATTTTGAGCTTCGAAAAAACCGCCGGCCCACGCCTCACGCGCTTCGCGGGGCTGACGCATTTCCGCTTCCTGCTTCACGACTGGCTGTTCTGGGTGGCGGTTCTCAACACAATCGGCTTTGCCATCGCCTTTCTCTGTCTGCAGATTCCCGCGTCGCTGGCGCTGGCACTGCTGCTGAACAGCCCGCTCGTGCGGTTCCGAAATTTCTTTCGCTTCGCCTTCTTCTCCTCGAACCTGGTTGGCCAGGCGTTTGCCGCCGTGCTCTTCACGCTGCTGCTGGTGCCACGCGCCGGACTCGTCAACCGGATGCTCGGCGCGGTCTGGCCCAGTTTGCTGGAGCTTGATTGGAAGAGCGATCCGCGCTTTGCGCGCGTTGCCATCCTGATGGCAGCTCTCTGGCTGTCTGTCGGTTACGGCATGATCTATTTCCTCGCCGCCCTGCAGGCGGTCGATCAAGAACTGTATGACGCGGCCCGGGCCGACGGTGCGGGCGCGTGGTCGCGCTTCTGGCACGTGACGCTGCCGCAGATTCGCCCCGTCACCGTGTTCCTGATTCTCGTCGGCACCGTCGGCTCGCTCTCTCTCTTCGAGCTTCCCTACGTCTTCTTCCAGGGTCCGGGGCCGCAATTTGCGGGTCTGACGATCGTCCAATACCTCTTCACCCAGGGATTCGGCGCCGGCGATCTCGGTTACGCCTCGGCCATCGCCTGGGCTCTGGTGGCGCTGATCGGCACCGTCACGCTCGTTCAGATCAAAATCTTCCGCGGTGCCGGAGAGCATCCATGAGTGCTACCCGATCTGCTCTGAAGCGGCCGGCGTTTGCTTTGCGCGCGCTCGCGGTGCATGCCGCCCTGCTTGCGGCGGCAGCGGTTGGGCTGGCCCCGTTTCTCTGGATGTGCTGCGCCGCATTCAAGCGGCCCGAGGATGTCTTCGGCTCCGCATTTCTCCCGCCGCATCCGCTGCACGATCTGACGCCGGGCAATTTCGCGATGCTCTTCCATTCCACGCCCTTCGCGCGCTGGCTGCTCAACAGCCTGTTTGTCAGCTCGACCCAAACGGTGCTCGTCGTCACATTCAGCAGTCTGGGCGGATTCGCTCTGGCCAAGTATCGCTTTCGGGGCAAAAAGCCGCTGCTGGGGTTGATGCTGTTGACGCTCGTGTTGCCGGCGCTGGCGTTGCTCCCCGGCGCATATCTGTTGATGTACGACTTCGGATGGATCAATTCCTACGCCGCCATCATCGTGCCGGGATCGGTCAGCGTGCTGGGAATGTTTCTCTTCCGACAGGCAATGCTGTCGGTTCCCGATGACCTGCTGCATGCCGCGAGAGTCGACGGCTGCAGCGAGATCCGCATCTGGTGGGAAATCGCCCTGCCGATCGTACGGCCGATGGTCGGAGCCTACACGCTGCTAAGCTTCCTGGGCGCGTGGAACAGCTACCTCTGGCCGCAGGTGGTACTGCAGGATCAGGCAAAATTCACCCTCCCCATCGGCCTTGCCGGAATGCTCTCGCTGCCGGAATACCAGACACAATACGGCGTGTTGATGGCCGGCACGCTGCTGAGTGTTCTGCCGGTGATGCTGCTCTTCTTCGTGCTGCAGAAGGATTTCGTTTCGGGGTTGGCGAGCGGAGCGATCAAATGATGGTGCCAAGAGCGGGTGTGCAGACACGGCAACATCATTTTGGCTTTTAGGGGACGGAGGGTTCAGGGTTCAGGGTGTCAGGGTTCAGGAAATGCGGCGGAACGGTAGTTTTTTCCCTTCCTGAACCCTGACACCCTGAACCCTCGCGGAAGGATTGATTCTACACAATAGCATGTGTAGCCTTAGAAAGTGGAGGTTTTTTATGGCCACTAACTTGGCGCTGGACGATCGTCTCATCAACAACGCGGTCAAATTGGGCGGCCATAAGAGCAAACGCGCCGCGGTGACCGCGGCGCTGGAGGAATACATCAAATCCAAGCAGCGGCTCGGCATTCTCGATCTGTTCGGCAAGATCGAGTTCGATCCTGCCTGGGATCACAAGGCGGCCCGAAGGCGCGGGAACAAGCGCATTCCGAAGGGATGAGCCGTGCGAGTGATTGTCGACACGCCGGTCTGGTGGGCGGCCCTGCGCCGGCGGCGCAAGAACCTGTCGGCCCGTGAGCGGTCGATGGTTCTGCATCTCCGCGAGCTGATCATCAACGGCGATGCCATCCTGCTCGGTTCGGTCAGACAGGAATTGCTCACTGGAATCATCGACCCCGAGAAATTCGAAATGAGCCGCGAGCGTCTGCGCGCTCTGGACGACCTGGCGCCCGACACCGACGATTATGAGCGAGCCGCCGAATATGCCAACGACTGCGCCCGCCACGGAATCGCCGCCACCACGATTGACATGCTGATCTGCGCAGTGGCCATCGGGCGGGGCGTGCCGATCCTGACAACCGACGATGATTTCGCTCGCTATGCGCAATGGGTGCCGATCCACTTGCACCCGCTCCCTTGAGACGTGTAGAGAACCATTGGCATGCGGTCAATTCACCGCTGCCAGCGAGTGGCTTACGACGCGGCCAAACAGTGTCAAGCTGCGCGCTCCGATGATTTCCACGTCAACAAATTCCCCGGCCAATGATTCCTCGCCGTCGAAGGCGACGACCTGATCGCCGCGGGAGCGGCTGATGAGCTGAACGACCCCGGGCGTCTTGAGCGGTGCACGGCGCTCCCAGCCGAGTTCGACGCCGCCGGCGGCGGGATAGGCTGGGGGAACTATCAGCTTGCTCTGCCCCTCCACCAGCACCTCGACGGTCTTCCCAATCATCTCCAGATTGTTCGCCGTCGAGACGGCCTGCTGCACCGCCAGAAGCTCGTTGTTGCGCCGGCGCTTGGTCTCTTCCGGCACATCGTCGGCGAAACGATCGATCGCCGTCGTCCCAGGCCGGGGCGAATATTTGAAGATGAACGAATTCTTGAATCGGCAATAGCGCAAGAGATCGGCGCTGGCGGAGAAGTCGTCGTCGGTCTCCGTCGGGAAGCCGACAATGAAATCGCTGGCGATGCAGATGTCGGGCATCATCTCCCGGGCCCGATCGATCAAATCAAGGTACTGCCCGGCGGTATAGCCGCGGTTCATCATCTTCAGGATTCGGTCGCTCCCGCTCTGCACGGGAATGTGCAGGTATCGGCAAATGCGCCGGCAGTCGCGCATCGCAGCGAGCGCTTCATCCGTGAAATCGCGGGGAAAGCTGGTCACGAACCGCAGGCGCGGAAGATCCGGAACCGCTTCGTGAATCTGGTAGAGCAGCTCAGCAAAGCTGGTTGTGCGACCGTCGCCGTGTCGAAACGCATAATGGTTAACCGTCTGCCCCAGCAGCGTGACTTCCTTCGCACCACTGCCGGTCAGCTTGCGCACTTCTTCGATGATATTCCCCGGTGGCCGATGCACCTCCGGCCCGCGGGTGTACGGCACGACGCAGTAGGTGCAGAATTTGTTGCATCCGCGCGTGATCCGCACGTACGCTTGGGCCGGCCCGTCGCCAGGCGAAATGCTGCGCGAGAGATCGAGCATTTCCAGATGATCTTCGGCGGCTTCGAGCGTGCTGGATCGCCGCGATGCGGCGCCCATCAGCGCAACCTGCCGTTGCCGCTTGCGGCCGTCGGAGGTGGTTGCCGCGTTATGCACCAGCGCCGTCAGGCGGTCCAGTTCGCCGGGGCCACAAAGAATGTCGATGTGGGGATGACGCTGGAAAATCGTCGCGCCATCGCGCTCGGCCATGCAACCGATCACGCCAATGATGAGTCCCGGATCTTCCCGCTTGCGGTCGCGCAGCTCGCCCAGTCGCGACCAGACTTTCTGCTCGGCGTGCTCGCGCACGGAGCAGGTGTTGTAGAGGATGACATCCGCGTCATCCCGGCTCGTCACCGTTTCATACCCATGCGCGCGAAGCTGCCCCAGAACCAGCTCGCTGTCGAGCACGTTCATCTGGCAGCCGAATGTTTCGAGATAGAGCTTTCGCCGCATGATTTCAGCGGAGAATGCTAATCGATCTCCCTCAGTTTTGCATCGCCGGCAACCGCGATCTTCGTTCGTTTAGATTTAGAAGTGGTTTCAAATCCCGTCTGGCACATCACCGAGGGCGCCGCGAGCAAGCTCGGCGGCTACACGAGTCGTCGGAGGTCTTCAACGCGGCTATTTCAATTCAGGCGCGCCGGCCTCGGAGCCGGGCGCTGTTCCCTTTGTAGGCATCTTCAGCCCGTCTAGAAATTCGACCAGATCGCGCAGGTCGCGCTTGCTCAGGGTCTTGGCGATGTCCTGCGGCATGGCCGACAAGCCCCTCTCGCGGGAAACGATCTGGCTCTTGTCGATCACGTCCTCTCCGTCCTTGGCATCGATCAACACGAGGTATTGCGCATCCTCCCTGCGGACAACGCCGACGTGCGTCTTGCCGGCTTTGGTCTTCACGACGGCACTTTCAAAGCCGGGAGCGATCTTGGCGTTGGGATCGACGATCGATTCCAGGATGTACTGGCGAGTCTGGCGCTGCCCGACGCCATCCAACACCGGTCCGACGGTGCCGCCCTTCCCTTGGGCGGTGTGGCAGCGAATGCACGAGACATCTGCGCGCTCGCGGAAGATCTTTTCGCCGGAAGATGCGTCGCCTCCCTCGAGTGACTCGCGGTACGCCGCCATGTGATCGTCCTTCGGAAGCGATGCCTCGTACTGCTCGTACTTCTCATGCACCGCCGGCGCGGCGCGTTTGGAAGCGGCTTCGAGCACTTCAAGCCAGAGCGCTTTAGGAAGCTGGTTGTTCAGCAACTGGTCCATGCCCGAAGCGATCATGTTGTCTGCCCCGGTGGTATGCACTTTTGCCAGGGCATCGTAGACGGCCTGTTCCTCGGGCACCGACGCAGTTTTCATCGCCGTTGCGAGGCGTTCGGTTCCGTCGGGAAGTTTGGACAGACAGCGGATCGCTGCCGCTCGCAACTTCACGTCCTTGTCGTCGAGGCAGCTCTGCACCGCCTCGGAGAGTTTCGGATCGTCGCGATCCGCCAGAAGCTGCAGCGCGGCGGCACGCAGCGGTGCGGAAATTGCCTGGTTCGTGACCAGTTCCATCGCCACCGACGTGTCCTTGATCTTCAGCTTGTCCAACAGCTTGATCGCCGCCTCTTTGACCTCATCCGGCGCGGAAGCGAAAATCTCCTTCAGCGCCGGCCCCGCCGCATCCTGCGCAACTTTCAAATCGCGGGCTGCCAGCGGACGGTACAGATTCATGATCTGATCGAGGTTCGACGGAGTTTCCCATTCTCCAAGCAGCCGCAGTGCTTCGACCCGCCACTTCGCCGGCTCCGAGTCAGTAGACGCGAATGTCGCCAGCGCCTGCGCCGCCTGCGGGGTGCCGAGTCGATAATTCGAGTTCAGAACGCGGACGATGACGTGCTGATCGAGTCCGCTCCGCGTGATCAGCGCCGCCAGCGCCGGACGGGCCGATTCGATGTAGGTGTCATGAATCGCCCGCGCCGCTTCCAGCACGATGCGCGGATCTGAGTCGTCCAAAAACTGCGCCACATCAGGCGAAGCCAGTCGGCGATAGGTCAGCAGCGCGGCCATTCGCACCGCCGGCGCGCTGTCCTTCGAAGCCGCCGCAAGAGTCGAGCTGTCATTGAGCTGCGTCAGTGCCCAGACGCCCGCATATCGTAGAAACGCGTCTTTGTCGTCATTGGCGCGCAGCATCTCGATGAGTTTCCCGCTCGCATCCTTCCTGCCGATATGGCCCGCGGCCATGGCCGCGAAAAACTGCACGCGCGGGCTGGGATCCGACAGCAATTTGATGGTCGCATCATATGCATCGGCATCGTGAAGAGTGCCGAGCGTCTTCTCCGCCTGGGCACGAACTTCCTCGTCGGAATCTGAAAGGATTGGGATGATCCCCGCCACGGTCTGCGTCGACTTCTGCGCATCGGCGATCTGCCCGAGCGCCCAGATGGCGTGAATGCGCGGCAGCCGTTCGCCTGCGTGCTGCGCGAGTGCCGTCAATGCCTCCACCGAAGCCGCGCCTCGATCGGCCAGCTCAAACTGCGCCGCCTGACGAATCCGCATGTCGCGGTGGCCAAGGAGATGCAGCAACTCATCGCTGGGCCGCTTGGTCATTCCTTCTTCAAGCAGTTTCTTTACTTCAAGGACGGCCGGATCCTTCTGCAAGTCCGGATCAAAAATGTGATAGATCCGCCCCTTGCCGGAGATGCTCCACCCCTGCACCCAGTCCGAAACATACACCCCGCCGCTGGGGGCGAAGCAGATGTCGGTCGCCAGGCAATCCCAGACGAAGTGTTCGATCTTGCTCATATCGAACGACGCGCCTCTGGGATTGGCGACGAACGACTGCACGCCGCTGCCGGTAAATCCGCCGTGGAAATCGCAGAGGAGCAGATGGTTCTCGTATCGATCCGGCAGACCGGTGCCGGGGTAATAGGCGATTCCCGACGGCCCGGTGCCGGGAAATCCGACTGCCGGGAGCTGCGAATAGGCGTTGAGCTTGTCCTGCTTCTCCCACAAGCTTTCCCACATCCACGGTCCGCCGCCGATGGGATGCCGCCCCTCCTGGTATCCCACGCGCCAGCCGTTGTCTCCGCCTTCGACAACGTACACCAGTCGGGCTGGATCACCGTAGTCGGGGTTGTTGTCGCCGGTGAAGAGATTGCCGTACTGATCGAAGACCAGCTGCTGCGGATTGCGCAGGCCGGTGGCGTAGAGTTCGAGCCCAGTCCCGTCGGCATTGCAGCGAAACACCGCGCCGGATTCGGGATTGTTAACCGTGCGCCCATCGACGGATTTGGTCACGTTGGCGGCACGATCGCCGATGCTGAAATAGAGCTTGCCGTCGGGACCGAAGCGAAGCCCGTGCAAATCGTGACCATAAAAGCAGTAGTGCAGGCCGTAGCCATAGCTGAGCGACTTGCGGGAATCGGCAACGCCGTTGCCATTCGTGTCGCGCAGAAGCCAGAGGTTGGGGATGTCGGTGTAATAGACGTTTCCATTGCGCTCCAGGACGCCGGAGCCGATGCCTTCATCGCTATGGTTGAATCCATCGGCGAAAATGGTGGATTTGTCGGCCTTGCCCTCGCCGGCGTTGTCTTCCAGCCGCACCACCCGGTCGGTGGCGCCCTGCGTCTCGCGGCGAAAGTTTGGCCCGAACTTCCGGTGCAACATCGCGACACGGTCTTCGACGGTCTTCGCAGCCAGGTCATCTTCCAGCCAATCCATGTGATCGCGCACATCGAAGATTCCGTGGTTAACGCGGTAGGTTTCGGCGACGTAGACGCGCCCCTGTCCGTCCACGCAGATGGCAACGGGATTGCTGACCATCGGCTCGGCTGCGAACAGCTCGGCCTTCAGATCCTTCGGAAGCTTCATCTTCCCGATCGCCAGTTCGCCCTCGTTGGAAGCAGGCGCAATCTTCGGCGGAATGATGGGGATGTCATCCGCCAGGGCCGGAACTCCGCAAAATGCCAGAGTCAATGCCGTGTTTAAAAGCAGGCTCAGAACCCGTTTAGCGGCAGCCCCGGAGGGGCGCGATTCCAACAGCCAGTTCTGGCGCAGCACTAGAGGATCCGAGGAAACATCCTTGGACTCACGCCCCCGCGGGGCTGCCGCTAAACGGGATATGAAACGGGCTCTTGGTCGAAATGATCGCTTGGAATAATTCATCGCCATGCAGTTTCCTCTTCGTCTATAGACGGTTTACAGCAGGTTGCATCACTCCCTCTCCCGGAAGTACCGGGCGAGGGTTGGGGTGAGGGTGATTTCGAATTTCGGGTGTCGCTGGTGCTCGAAATCACCGTCACCCTGCCCTCTCCCGGAGTACCGGGCGAGGGGGGAAACGTCATACGCCGGATTCTACTTCCCGCCGACAAACTCCGCCTGCGCGTTGCTGCTCTCGTCGATGGGGTGCACCTCGACGCGGAGCGGATGCTCGCCGCGTTCGTGGAGGTCTACCCGGAAGGTCAGCGTATGCACGCCGCGCGTCAGTTCAAGGGGGACGGTTGCACCGATTGCCATGACCGTCTGATCGAGCCAACCGACCAGGCCCTCCGTGCCGTCGATGCTCAGGCTCAGCTTTCCGGCGGTCGTCACGTTGATCTGACATTGCACGATCGCCACCGTGCCGGCGTTGGAACTGCGGATCGCGCTCATCGGCAATTCGCCGCTCACCAGGCTGTATACGGGCGACCAGTTCGTGGCGGCGATGACCGATGGCGGAAGGCTCGCGGAATTGGCCGCGACATCGGCGGGCGGCGGATCGAGCACGCGCCAGCGGCGCGCCACCGGAGCCGAGCTCTGCGCGAACGGGCCGGGCTTCCCCAGTTCGCCTACGAACCGTGCCAGATCGAGAAACTCCGCGTGGGTCAGCGAATCGGTCAGACCAGTCGGCATCAACGAGCCGACCTCTTTCTGCCGGCGGATGTTCGACAGTGGGACGACGATTTCCTCATGCGTATTGTCCTTCAGGACCAGCTGCGTCGAGTCCTGCCGGACTTTGATCCCGCTGATAACATCCCTGTCGCGGGTCACGACGGTCAGGCCCATGTAGCCATCCTTGACGGCCTTGTTTGGATCGAGGATTGAATCAATCACGTAATCCATAGGACTGCTGGCGCCGATCGAGCCGAGATCGGGCGCAAGAAAACCGCCGGCTCCGTTGATCGCATGACACTGATAACATCCCGTCTCGCGCCGGCGGAAGACCAGCTCGCCGCGTGCCGGATCACCCTTGGCCAGCACGTCGGCGATCGTGTGCTGCATCTCATCGGCCGTCAGTTTGGTCGGCCCGGAGGCGGGTCCGGCCGATTTCTGAAAAAGCTGCGCAAGTTGAGAATCGCCGGCGCTGCGCGACTGCAGATATTGCAGCGCGGCCCGCGCCGTGGCGGGTGGAACCGTTTGACCGGCCAGCGCCTTTGCCAGCGCGTCGCCCGCCTCTTCGTGCTGCAGGAATGCATCGAGCAGCGAGCCTGGGTCGCTGCCAGCGCCACCGGCGAGGAGCAGCTTCGCGCCGCGGGCCGAGGCATCGGGAAGATCGAGCTTGGTCAGTGCTGCAATCGCGTCGCAGCGAATTGCCCAGTCGTTGGGCGCTTCGCTCATCTGTTGCAAAAGTATTTTGCTGTCGTCGCCCCCCAGGCTTGCCAGCCCGTCAAATGCGCCAGCGCGCACCGCGGTGGATTCCGATTTGTCGGAAGCGATTTTCGTGAGCTGCGGGCGAAGGGATTCAAGCTTCCAGAGGCCCCCCAGCCGCAGCGCGCCGGCGCGCAGCCGCTCGTCTGAAGCGCCAAACAAGGATTCGATGCGCGCGGAACTCTTCGCAGGCTGAACGTGATCGGTGCGGGCGATGCGCTCCAGCGCCGACACGAGATCGAGTCGCGTTGCGGGATCGGAAATCTCCTCCCCCACCGCCAGATCGAACAGCGCGTCCACGTTTTTCCTGGGATCGATGGTTGCGATCATGTCGATCACATCCCTGCGAGCCGCAGCCGGGATCTCGTTTTTCTTCAACTGCTCGAGCAGTGCGGAAACAGCCGCCGGCGATTTGACGGCTTGGAGCGCGAAGGTGAGATGCTCCGCCTTCTCCCAGTTGCCCAGCCTTCCGGCCTGAAAGGCGGGAAGCCAATATGGCTCGAGATCATTGGCGGCCGACCAGAGCGCAAAATCGATGAATTTGTCGCGCGGCTTATCGAGCGCGCGCATTGCGATGACGACGGCGTCAGGACTGCTGAGCCTCGCCAACCCGCAAATGCCCTCCAGCCGCACCGCCGGCTCCGAATCCGCCACCGCCGCCGCGAAGATGTCGCGGGCATTCGGCAGCGCGCTGGCCCAGTACGCCGCGACGCGTACCGCCGCCGCACGGGCCCGCGGATCCTTCGCCGCAAGCACCCGGGCAAGCAGCCCGGGCTCCGGGAGGTCGATGGTCTGATAGGTCCAGAGCGCTTCGAGAAGATCGTGCTCGAAGCCGGCATCAGAGGGATCCAGCGTCTTGACCCATGCGGCCGCCGCCGCGGCGACGTCTGCGGTCGGGCGTTCCCGCAACTCGAGCCTGCCGTGGAGGCGCGTGTAATCTTCAGGCGATTTCAGCAGCTCCAGCAGCGCTGGAAGCGGCGCTCCGGCAATTGTCGGCCTCTTGACCAACGGCCGGTCTTTGGCGGTGACGCGCCAGATGCGCCCGTGCAAATGATCGCGACGGGGATCGCGGAAATCGACTTCGCCGTGGTTGATGATCGGGTTGTACCAGTCGGCGATATAGATCGCGCCGTCGGGCCCCATGCGGAGATCCACCGGGCGAAAAGCCTTATCCGCACTGGTAATGAAATCGGGCATCTGCTCGGCGGAAAATCCCGCGCCGTCGGGCTTGAGCTTGAAGCGGACGATGCGGTGGGCGCGGAAATCGTTGGTGAGAATGTCCCCCTGATACTCATCGGGAATGTGCCGGCCGTCCAGCAACACTTCGCTGCAATACTTCGGACTTCGCGGGGTGAGGCCCGGCATCGTCCGATCTTCGCCAACGGCAGTTTGAAATGCCGAACCGGGAAAGATGTAGCCGATTCCCTCCCCGCCCGCGCCGTCGGTTCCAAACCAACGCCCCCACCCATCGAAAACGATTCCCCAGGGATTCACCATCCCGCGGCTCAGGATATCGAGCTCTTCGGTCTTCGGCTCAAAACGCCACGTTCCGCTGCCGAGCAACGTGACCACGCCGCGCGGCGTCTCGACGTGACTGTGAATGTAGACCGACTGATTCCAATAGAGCCGGCCATCGTAGCCCCAGCGGAGCGTGTGAATAATGTGATGGGTGTCTTCGGTACCGAATCCGGAAAGTACCACCCGCCGATGGTCTGCCTTGCCCGTTGCGGGATTCTCATCGAAATGCACGATCTCCGTGCTGTTGGTGACGTACGCTCCCCCATCCCCGGGCGCGACGGCTGTGGGAATAAGCAACCCATCGGCGAAGACCGTTGATTTGTCCGCCCTCCCGCTCCCGGTCGTATCTTCGAGAATGATGATTTTGTCATCGGGGATCGCCCCCGGCTTCACCTGCGGATACGTCTGTGACGTGGCGACCCAGAGCCGGCCGCGATTGTCCCAATTCATCTCGATCGGCTTCTCGACCATCGGATCGGCAGCGAAGAGATTGATCTGCCAACCGTCGGGCAGCTTGAAAGTTTTTCGCTCGGCTTCGGGATCGAGACTGTCGGCCCAGGCGACGTGCGTGGCGACTGGGAAAAGAACCACCAGCAGTAAAATTCGAAATCGATGCAAACCCATCGGTGGTGTGTCCTATTTTTGCAGCCGCAATTCATACCGCGTCGGCGACGGCACGCGGTTTTGCGCGACCTGCCCATCCGCCTCTTCCGCCAGCTTTTCAAATTCAGCCATCTCCGGCGCGTTACGCCCCTGCTCATGCTTGCGGTATCCGAGAATGTACGTGTCGTTTTGAGCGCGCCAGTCATTGAAGAAATCGAAGTTCTTCCGGACGATCAACTCGCGCAGCTTCTCTTCCTGTTTGATCCCCGGCGTGTTCGCCAGGGTCACCCCCTGCGCCCACTGGGCCGACGAGCCGGCGCCGACGATCAGGCCCGCGGCCCGCAACTCATATTGGCCCGTGGGAAGGCCGGTAATTCGCAGAACTGGCGCGGAGGTAGGCAGCATCGCATCGACTGTCGAAAAATGCAGAACATCGGGCGACGAGCCTATGCCTCTCACTTGTGTCCCGACGGCTTCGTCAACCGGGCCGTCGGCACTGATTTTCACCCGCCACAAGTTTGGCGGATATGCCAAGCCCTTGTCGATCGCGTCGGCCGCTTGTTGGTACCCCTGGGCGTTGAGATGAATCCCGTCAGTCGTCTGCGGAGCAAAATTGTGGAAGAGATCGATGAAGAAATACCGGCGTTTTGCCGCGGTTGATTCGATCGCTTTGCTGTACAGCTCCAAGCTCCGATTGTGCTCCGCGGGATCCGGCAACGGCGGCGGGAGTTTTTGGTGAGCGATCGGCGAGAGCAGAACGATCCGCGCATTACTTGCCGCCAGCATATCGAGCATCCGGTCCAGCCCGCGCTGGAAATCCGCCAGCCCCGCTTCGCCGGCGAACGATTCGTTCATGCCATAGGCGACGAAAATGATCGTCGGCTGAATGTGGGCGATCAGATCGCGAAGCCGATTGAATCCCTGCTCCGGCGGACCGAAGGTGCCCATCCCGGCACACAGGCAGCGCGCGTCCGCTCGCACGGTGTCGCCGCTGTAGCCGAGGTTGCGAAAAATCAGATTCTTTTCGGGGAACCGCGTGGTAAGGGCGGTCTCGATATAGCATTGATCGGCTTCGTGCTCGAAGAAATCATTGCCGACAAATGCAATGCGCTCCCGCGGCCCAAATTGGAACGGCTCACCGGCTCTGACGAGCGAGCCGGCCAGCGTGATGCAAAGCACGCCCGCCAGTGCGAGCTTAAGGGAATGTGTAGCCATGCAGCTCCGTTTGTAACATCGATACTGCATCTTAAGTTGGGTGTTGCCCGGTGTCGCCTTCGGGGAAAAACTGAAGCCGTTTCACAACCGATTCGCCGCGCCAATCGAGAGTTTATAGCCGCGACGCGCACCGGCAGCGGAGCGCGTCCAGCTACGGTTGCTTGCCGTTTCAGGGCAGTTCGGCAGGCCACGCCGCTGGACGCGCTCCGCTGCGCGCTGCGCGTCGCGGCTACTCCTCTTCGCGCGGTCAAAGCCCGGAGCGGCGAACAACTTACCCCCTCTCCCGGTACTCCGGGAGAGGGCAGGGGTGAGGGTGATTTCGAGTACCAGCGACACCGGAATTCCAAATCACCCTCACCCCAACCCTCTCCCGGAGTACCGGGAGAGGG
>Ga0302326_10014497_pt1 | contig 16645 bp, 12 predicted proteins | sample Palsa_T0_3_FD_202264 | JGI IMG/M metagenome (GOLD analysis project Ga0302326, IMG submission 202264) | Peat permafrost microbial communities from Stordalen Mire near Abisko, Sweden - Palsa_T0_3 | ecosystem: Environmental > Terrestrial > Soil > Palsa > Peat permafrost | place: Sweden: Abisko...
CCACTTACCGCGCCGCGCTGGCGGCCGGCAAGCGTGTCGATCCACGCCTGAATCTATGGGTGGAATATTCGTTCGAACATCGCGCGGCGGCGGCGGGCGAAACCGTGGAGCCCGGCATTTCCGCCGACGCCTTCACCCAGAACGGCCACCGCCTCGCCGCGTCGTTGGAATATTCGGCAAGCGCCAAGATCTCCGTGAGCCTCAGCGCGTTCGCACGGCGCGGCGATGTCGTCTCCACCGTTCAATCCGACGAAGACATCTACCCCGGCGCCCGCGCCATCGAGGAGGATCCGGCGCTTGGCGAGGACGCCTACGCTTTCCGCGTGATCGGCAATACCTATGGACTTCGTGCGGGATTGGGTTACGCCCTCGGCGAACACAGCCTCTTGGGGTGCGCGTATTTGCAGGCGAGAACCTATGCGCAAGGCGCCGACTACGTAAAATCCGTGGCTGAAATCAACTGGAGCTACCGCTACTGATGCAAAGGCACGTGGCTCTCCTCGTGATGCTGGGCGCGTTTCATAGCGCGACGCTGGCCGCGGCGCAGCTGCAAATCATGGTCAAGGATCCCAACGGCAAGCCGGTCGGCGACGCCGTGGTGTTGGCACTGCCCGCCGACCCCAAGGTAGCTCTGCGCGCGCAAACGCCGACCGAGTCGGTGGACCAGGTGGACAAACAGTTCGTCCCCTTCGTCAAGGTGATTTTCGTAGGCTCCACGATTCGATTCCCGAACAGCGACAACGTCCGTCACCAAGTCTATTCATTCTCGCCGGCCAGGAAATTCGAACTGCCTTTGTATGCCGGCACCCCGGCGCAACCGGTGCTGTTCGACAAAGCCGGTGTGGTGGTACTGGGCTGCAATATTCACGACTGGATGGTCGGATATGTGTACGTCTCGGAGACGCCGTTCTTCGCCAAGACCGGTACGGCCGGAACGGCGTTTCTCGGCGATCTGCCGGCGGGAGATTATTTGATGAGGGTCTGGCACCCCAGCATGGACGGCAGCGAGCAGAGCACGACTCAGCGCATGGCGGTGCTTGCCGACGCACCCAACCGCGCGGAATGGGCCATCAAATTGAAAACGATGATTCCTGTGCGGCGCGTGTCCAGCGGCTCATCCGCAGCCTACCCCTAGGATCCGGTACCCATAATTGGATCCTGGGCTCAGGAAAACGCCGGGATGCCGGTCTGCGCGCGGCCCAGAATGAGCGCGTGGATGTCGTGCGTACCCTCATAGGTGTTGACGACTTCCAGGTTCACGACGTGGCGGATCACGCCGTACTCGTCGGAAATACCGTTGCCGCCGAGCATGTCCCGCGCCGCCCGCGCCACGTCCAGCGCTTTGCCGCAGGAATTGCGCTTCATGATGGAAGTGATTTCCACGGATGCCGTACCGTCGTCCTTCATGCGGCCGAGGCGCAAGCACCCTTGCAACCCCAAGGTGATTTCGCATTGCATATCGACGAGCTTTTTCTGGATGAGCTGATTGGCGGCCAGCGGGCGGCCAAATTGCTTGCGGTCGAGCACGTACTGCCGTGCCGTGTGCCAGCAGCTTTCAGCCGCGCCCAGCGCACCCCATGAGATGCCGTAGCGCGCCGAATCCAGGCAGGTAAACGGGCCCTTCAGGCCCTGCACGCCGGGCAACAAATTCTCTTCCGGCACGAACACATCGTCCATCAAGATCTGTCCGGTCACGGAGGCACGCAGGCCCACCTTGCCGTGCAGCACCGGGGTCTCCAATCCCTTCCAGCCTCGCTCCAAAATGAAGCCGCGGATCGCATCATCGTCGGTTTTCGCCCAGACCACGAGCACGTGCGCGATGGGACTGTTGGTTATCCAGGTTTTGGCGCCCGACAGGCGGTAGCCGCCGGATGCGCTGCGCGCTCGGGTGATCATGCTGCCGGGATCCGAACCGTGATTCGGTTCGGTCAACCCGAAACAGCCGATGGATTCGCCGCGCGCCAACCGCGGTAGATATTTTTGCTTTTGAGCCTCCGTGCCGAACTTGAATATGGGAAGCATCACCAGCGACGACTGCACGCTCATCATGGACCTGAAGCCGGAGTCGATGCGCTCGACCTCCCGCGCGATCAATCCGTAACTCACGTAGTTCAGGCCGCCCCCGCCATAGGCTTCGGATATCGTGGCGCCCAACAAACCCACCTCGCCCATTTCCTTGAAGATCGCAGGGTCGGTGCGCTCATGTCGAAACGCTTCGATGATGCGGGGCAACAGCTTATCGTGCGCATAATGGCGGGCCGCGTCGCGAACCATTCTTTCGTCGTCCGTGAGTTGCGCATCGAGCAGCAGCGGATCATCCCAATGAAACGCTTCAGTCATACCGGCAGAACCCTTTGATTTTCAGAAGCCTTTGATTTTCGAGCGCCAAAGGATCGCATAATACGCTGCCCGCGGGGTCAGAATAATCCTACGGCGGCAAGGCCGCAGATGCGCAATAGCGGCAGGGGATTACCTACAGATGCGCCGCAGCCGCGCATCTAACGTGACCCCTGCAATACCACCAACGGAGGAGTTAGCAATGACGAATAGTCCTCAAAACAACGACCGAAACAAGACTCAGGACGACCGCAATAAGAATCAGGCCGGCCAAGGGCAAGGCGGCCAGGGTCAAGGCGGCCAGGGTCAAGGTCAGCAACATCAAGGGCAGCGCGATACCGGCGGCGGCCAACAGGGTGGGTCCGGTCAAAATCAACCCAACCGTCAACCGGGCGGCTCCGGCTCAGATGCAGATCGCATGAACCGCAAGGACGGCTCCAAGGAGAGTTCCAAGTAGCGCTGAAGGCACGTACAGTGAGCTGGCGCACACGCGCCAGCTCACTTTAGGGATGCTCATATTAGGATGATCATGATGAAGGAAGAGCCAATACTTCCGGCCGCCGCGCGACCCAAGGTTAGCTCCGTAGGCGCCCTGCTCAAGGTGCTGGTGGCGGGTGCCGTGGGAACATTGCTGTATTTCGCCCATGAAGCATTCGTGCCCGTGGCACTGGCGCTGCTCTTCTCCTTGGTGCTATCCGGGCCGGTGGAGTGGCTGCATTCGTGGCGCGTGCCGCGCAGCTTGAGTGCAGCGCTGTTGATGGCTGCAATTCTGGGCAGTGTATTCGCCCTGGGTGATTACCTCTCCGAGCCCGCGCAACAGTGGTTCGCTTCGGCGCCGCGCACCATCAAGACCATCGAGAAGAAGGTGCGTCCGATCGCCCAGCTCATGGCGCGATTGGACACGCTGAAGAACTCCGCCGGCAACATTGGAACCGCGCCACACCCGGGTGCAAGCCCGCCACCGCCGCCGGCACCTGCCCCGGCAGGCGCCGAGGAGAGCGCACCTGTGATGCTGTTCGATGCCACCCGCGGCGCGGTGTTGACCACGGCCACGGTGATCATTCTGAGCTTGTTCCTGCTGGCGGGCGGCCCGCCGATGTTGGCGCGAATGGCGTCCGCGTTCTTCAGCGACCTGAAATCCGCGCACATCATAGTCGTCATTGAGAACGTGCGCCGCGAAGTAGGGCGCTTCTACGTGACCACTGCGATGATCAATGTCGGGCTTGGATTTGCCACCGCGCTCGCCATGATGTGGTGCGGCATGCCGAATCCTTTCCTATGGGGCACTTTGGCGGCGCTGCTGAACTTCATCCCGTACGCCGGACCCACGACGACGCTGCTGGTGCTCACCATCGTCGCGCTCGTGTCATTCGACGGGTTGCCCCGCGTGCTCGCCGTGGCGGGCAGCTACATCGCGCTGGCCGCGGTTGAAGGGCAGGTCATCCAGCCCCTGGCAGTCGGCCGACGCTTGCAGCTCAACCCCATGCTCGTGTTCCTGGCCTTGTGGTTCGGCGGCATGTTCTGGGGCATTGCGGGCATAGTCCTCGCCACGCCGGCGCTGGTGGCTCTGAAGGTGATCGCGTCTCACGCGCGCGCCGGAGCGCCCCTGCTGGATTTCCTGAGCCCGCATTCGGAGACCGAAGACCAGGACTTGGAGGACTCGCAGGATGTGGATGGCGAGCCGATGTTGCCCACCGTGAGGCCTTGAGGACCTGGAAGAGGCGCTGCTGATCTCTATCCCTTAGAATGGCAGGGTGCAAACCGCGCCGTCGGAATCGATTCAATATCAAAGCGGATTCGGCAACGAATTCGCGACGGAAGCCCTGCCGGGCGCGTTGCCCCGCGGGCGCAACTCTCCTCAGCGCTGCCCCTATGGCCTCTATGCCGAGCAATTCACGGGCACCGCATTTACCGCCCCGCGCGCGTTCAACCGGCGCTCCTGGCTGTACCGCATACGTCCCGCGGTCACCCACCAACCCTTTGAGCGCCTGTCGCACGATTTGCTCGACGCTGAGCCGCAACGCGCGGCTGCCTCACCCAACCAGCTGCGCTGGGATCCATTGCCGATGCCCTCCGCTCCCACCGATTTCGTGGATGGATTGGTGCCGATGGTGGGCAACGGCGCACCGCACACGCATAGCGGTTGTGCGATTTATTTGTTCGCCGCCAACCAATCCATGCGCGGCCGTTACTTCTATACCGCGGACGGCGAACTGCTGATAGTCGCGCAACTAGGCTCGCTCACTCTGGAGACCGAGCTGGGCCGGATAGACTTGACCCCGCGGGAGATTGCCGTCATTCCACGCGGGCTGCGCTTTCGCGTCGATCTCCCCTCGGGGGCGGCCCGCGGCTATATTTGCGAGAATTTCGGCGCACCCTTCAAGCTGCCCGATCTGGGTCCCATAGGCTCGAACGGCCTGGCCAATGCCCGCGACTTCCAGACTCCGCGCGCGCGCTATGAGGACCTGCAGTCGCGCTGCGAATTGGTTGCCAAATTCCAAGGCAAACTATGGTCGGCAGGGATGGATCACTCACCCTTGGACGTGGTCGCCTGGCATGGCAACAACGCGCCCTATAAATACGATCTGCGTTTGTTCAACACCATGGGTTCGGTTTCCTACGACCATCCCGACCCTTCGATTTTTCTCGTTCTGCATAGTCCCAGCGATACCGCGGGTACCAGCAACATCGATTTCGCGATCTTTCCGCCGCGCTGGCTCGCCATGCAGGACACCTTTCGGCCGCCCTGGTTCCATCGCAACGTCGCCAGCGAATTCATGGGTCTGATCCACGGGGTCTACGACGCCAAGAGCGCCGGATTCCTGCCCGGCGGTTCGTCGCTGCACAATTGCATGAGCGGTCACGGGCCGGATGCGGCCACGTTCGAAAAGGCCTCGGCCGCCGACACTTCGCAGCCCGCGTGCATCAAGGATACGATGGCCTTTATGTTCGAATCGCGCTGCGTGCTCGAGCCGGTGCACTCGGCTCTGCGAGGCACGCCGCCGCTGCAATCCGACTACATGTCGCATTGGCTCGGGCTGCGACGGCATTTCGATCCGACGCGCCCGTGAACGCCGCCGCAGCAACCGATCCAACCAATGATCCGCAGGCGCGAAGCTGGCTGCCATCGGCCAACGAAACCGACTGCCCGTTCCCGATTCAGAACCTTCCTTTTGCGGTGTTTCGGCACGGTGCCGGGCCGTTTCGCGGAGGAGTGGCCATCGGCGATCAAATCGTCGACCTGCCGCGATTCGCAAGCCTGCCACACCTCGGCGCCGCCGCCGCCCAAGGCGCCGGCGCGGCAGCGGACTCGTCTTTGAATGCGTTGATGCAGCTGGGCCCGGCCGCGTGGCAAGCGCTGCGGCAAGCATTGTTCGCAGATCTATCGGCGAAATCGCCGCTCGAATCTCGCGTGCGCCAGTGCCTGGTGCCGCAGCGAGAGGTCATGTATGCCCTGCCGGCGAATATCGGTGACTACACCGACTTCTACACATCCATCTACCATGCCACCGCCATCGGCCGGCAGTTCAGACCCGACAATCCTTTACTGCCCAACTACAAGTGGGTGCCCATCGGCTATCACGGCCGAAGCTCTTCGATCGGAGTTTCCGGCCAAAGTTTTCCCCGCCCGCAGGGTCAACGAATGATTCCCGGCGAGACCATTCCCAGCGTCGGCCCGACGCGGCGCTTGGATTACGAACTGGAGTTGGGTGTTCTGGTGGGACCCGGCAACGTCCGCGGCACGCCCATCCCGATTGCCGATGCCGAAAATCATATCTTCGGCCTGTGCCTTCTCAACGATTGGTCGGCACGTGACCTGCAAGGCTGGGAATATCAGCCTCTGGGTCCGTTTCTGGCCAAGAACTTCGCCACGACCATATCCCCATGGGTCGTGACGCTGCAGGCGCTCGCGCCGTTTCGAACGGCATTCGTGAGACCGGAAGGAGACCCGCAGCCGCTGCCCTATCTCGACGACCAGCGCAATCGTGAGATCGGTGGCATCGACATCAAGTTGGAAGCGTTCATTCAGAGCACGCGCATGCGCGAGGCGGGCCAGCCGCCGCAGCGGCTCTCCTCGACGAGTTTTCGTCACTCCTATTGGACGATCGCACAATTGATCGCGCACCACACGATCAATGGCTGTGATCTGCGCGCGGGCGATCTCTTGGGCACCGGCACGCAGTCCGGGCCGACACCCGCCGAGGCAGGTTCGCTGGCCGAACTCAGCGTCGGAGGCACGAAGCCCCTGGCGCTTGGCGATGGGGAGCGGCGGGCGTTTCTCGAAGATGGTGATGCGGTGATTTTTCGCGCCTGGTGCGAAAAGCCGGGCGCGGCGCGGATTGGCTTTGGCGATCTGCAAGGACATGTTTTGCCTGCAAATGTCGTCTAGCCTTATATCTCGATTTGCCGGGCGATCTCGACGACGTTCTCGGGACGGAGGTTGAACCTGTCCACGATTTTGGCGGAGTTGCGGTAGAGGAAGGCGAACAGGGCAAGACGCCAGCCTCGCAGCGCCGGATTCTCTTTCCTGCCCACCACTAAATCGCGTGTTCCGACGAACTTGGCGTTTTCGAAGTCGACCCCCGCGCCCAGTCCCTTGGTGCTCTCCAATGCGCGCCGCAAATCCGGAATTTCGAAGAATCCGAAGCGCGCCACCAGATGCCATAAACCCTCGCCCACCGTGTCGATCACCGTGCAGTTGGGTCCCACGATGCGCGGTGTGTTCTCGAACACCACGCTCAAGGCGATGGCGTAATGCGGCAACACGTGGACGAAGCGTGCATGGTCCATGATGAGACGTGAGACTTTTTGGGTACTGCGCGTCAAGAACACCGTCGTGCCCTCGACCCTGAGAATCACGCCGCTCTTCAGGTCGTTCAGGAAACTCTCAGCGGATTCCGGCGTCTGCAACAGCGTCGCGCGCAGTGCCTCCACCCCGGTGCGCCACGTCACCATGACGATGAACAGCACCGCAGCCAGGCTCAGGGGCAGCCAGCCGCCGTCGGCGATCTTCAGCAAATTGGCAGCGAAGAAACTGACGTCGACCACGATGAACACGCCGGCTACCAGGATGGCCGCAGCCGCCGGCCAGTGCCACAGGTCGCGCATCGCGCGAAACAACAGCACGGTCGTGAGCAGCATGGTGGTGGCCACGGCCGTGCCATACGCGCCCGCCAATCTGTCCGAACTGCCGAACGCGATGGTGATGGCAAGCGTGACTGCCATCAGCAGCCAATTGACCACCGGCACGTAGATTTGCCCATAGACGCGATCCGAGGTCTGGCGAATTGCCACACCCGGCAGCCACCCCAATTGCATGGCTTGCCGCGTCATCGAGAATGAGCCCGTGATGATGGCTTGGCTGGCAATGATGGTCGCCACCGTGGCCAGCACGACCAGCGGGTATATGGACCACGCCGGCGCGATCAAGAAGAACGGATTGCCGGCCACCGTGCCTTTGTCCATGAGCAGCGCGGTCTGTCCCGCATAGCTCAAGAGCAATGCCGGCAATACGATGAAGTACCAGGCGCGCCGGATCGCACTCTTGCCGAAATGGCCCATGTCGGCGTACAAGGCCTCGGCACCCGTGATGCACAGGAACACGCCCCCCAGAACCATCGCCCCGTTGCGTCCGGACTCGATCATGAAGCGCACCGCGTAGCGCGGATCGATGGCGGCCAGCACGGCAGGGTGGCGCGCAATGGCAGCAATTCCCAGCAGCGCGATGACCCCGAACCAGAGCAGCATCACGGGCCCGAACGCATGCCCGATTTTTTCCGTACCGAAACGTTGCGCCGCAAACAACGCCAGCAAGATCAACACGGCGGCCGGCATGACGTAGGGCTTGAAGGCGTCGGTCACCACGTTCACGCCCTCCAGGGCGCTCAACACTGAAATGGCCGGTGTGATCGCGCCGTCGCCATAGATCAATGCGGCGCCCAACAAGCCCATGCCGGTCAGCAGCCGAACTCCGGGGCGAAACCCATTCGCACCGATGAGCGACATGAGCGCGAGAATACCGCCCTCGCCGCGATTATCCGCGCGCATGACGAACACACAGTATTTGACGGAAACGGTCAGCGCCAGCGTCCAGATGATCAGCGATAGTATTCCCTGCGCGCTGTGCGGAGTGAATCGCCCGCCCACCGCCTGCACCACGGTCTGCAAGGTATACAGCGGGCTCGTGCCTAGATCGCCGAATACCACTCCCAGTGCGCTCAAAGCGGCCCATCGCCCGGCCTCGGTTTCTTTTTGTGCCATGCGCCAACATTACGTGCGTCAGGGCTCTCCCACAACAGATTCGGCGCCATTGGGCTGGGACGGCGGATCCCTGGAGCGTAGCCTGAGCCTTGGGAAATCGCCCCGAGGGCTCCCTAGGAGGATCCTAAAATGCGTCTCAACATCCGCACCGCCATCATCCTCAGTTCAATACCGCTGCTTTTCGCCGGTGTGGCGCTCGGCGGCGAGGGCATTCAGGTGAAGATCACCAACGACGGCACCGAAGATATCGTCGTCACCGTATATGACCTCAATACGCGCCCACAACGGGTGGTCTTGGAGAATGCTCGTATCAATGGATTTACATCGGTTCCGATCAATGTGATCGGCGACTCCACGGGCCGCGCGACCATATCCTGGACAGCCACCAGCATCGATCGGAACTCGCCTGAGTGCGGCCACGACGAGGGCGTGGAGTTGGGCGATTCATCCTCGCTGCGCGTGCACGCCGACTCGAGCTGCAGTACTTAAACCCGCCGGCGACGCCGCAGGAGGCGAATCGCCGCAAGGCCAAGCAAGGTCGGCAGTCCGATTTCTCCGCCGCCATGGCTTGTAGACGCTGCTGCTGAAGCCGCCGCTGTCACCGTCAAGGTCACCGATGCAGTCGGCGAGGTCCCCGCGGCATTGACGCAGGCGAGCGAGTACGTGTCGCTGCCCGCCGCCGCGGGCGTGACCGTCTGGCTGCCGCTGCTCGCCAGCGCGCCGCTCCAACTTCCCGAAGCCGTGCAACCGGTGGAGTTCGCGGAAGACCACTTCAGGGTGGTCGAGGCGCCGGCGACGATGGACGAAGATGCCAGCGTCAAGGTCGGCGCAACCGGGGCGACCGCCGGAATCATCGTCGCCGCCGTATTGGCCTGCACGAATCCATATCCGGTCAGGTCATCCGGTGACGCCGTGCCATTCATCGACAGCGCTCCATCCTGCAGTGCTGTGTAGATCTGCGTCGGCGTCAATGACGCGTTCGCTTGCAGTAACAGCGCCGCGATGCCCGCCACATGCGGCGTCGCCGCGGAGGTGCCGAAGAAATTCGGATAGCTCGCATTGTTCTGGCAGCTGGCATTGGTGGTGTTAAGTTGGCCGTTCGCGCCCGTGATCCCTTGCGAGGCCAATGTAAATCCGAAGAAAGTCGTGTTGCCGCCGTCGGGGCCCACGATATTGGGCTTCTGGCGTGTCTGGGGCGTCGCCAAGCGCACGCCCGCGGCACTGAACAAGATCGGCGTGCCGCCTTCGGACGAATAAGGTTCCAACGTTGCGGGCGTCGTGCCGCAGGCGGGCGTCTGGAAATAGAACGCCGCACCGACCGCCATCGCGCCGGCCGCGCCCGGATGCCCCTGCAAGGTGCCGCTGTTGGTCGCGAATTGATTGATCGTGCTGCCCAAGCCGTCATCCTCGACCGCCAGCTTGATGCGTCCCGGCGCGGCGCCGCTGGCAAGTCCCACGACGACATTGAGCGTTGCTGTCTCGCTGTTGGCCCCGGAATTTGCCGGGTTGGCGACGATCAGCACCTGCAGCGGGTCGTTGCCCAGGGCATTCGTTCCGGTGCAACCCGAGGAGAGCGTGTCGAGATCATCATCGGTGATGAGGTCGTCGCCCGTGACATTTTCCACGCACAGATTCAACTGGCTGGTGGCACCGCCGCTGTTCGGTGCGCCGGTCACGTAGGGCTGGTCCCACTCGAGGACGATGGCCACGAACTCGCCGGGGATCATCGAGGGTATGGTGACCGGCAGTTTCGTCGTGGTGGTGGCGCCGCTCGTGTCCCAATTCAGAAGGTGCTCCCCGGCGGTGACGCCGCTGCCGGCGGTCGCGAACGTCGGCCCCAAATTGTCGTAGCCCAGCGTGCCATCGTTGCCGGCCGCCGAGAAATACGCGACGCCGTTGGCTTCCACCGCGTCGATGGCCTGCGCCACGATGCCGTCCTGAAAGAACGGCTCATCCGGATAACCCACATCGTCAGCGATCACCTGGGCACCGGCACCCCCGTTCGCCACGGTCGCGCCCAGTGCTTCGATGCCGTTGGCGAAATCGGCCTCGCTGTTGACCGCAGTGTAAAAGGCCAGCGCGGCGCCGGGTGCCACATCATGAATGATCTGCATCATGGCGCGGCCCTCGTCGCCGAACGGCAGCTGCAGCGGCGCGCCGTAATTCAGGCACCCGCCGTTACCCTGCTCCGCTTCCTCGAGCACGCTCACCGTCGAAGGCAGGTCGCCGGTGGAGATATCGGTGGCCGCGGTGGCGGTGAATCCGTTGGAGGCGTATCCAGTCGTTCCCGATGCGGGCACGCCGCTGCCCGCCGCGCCATATACCGCGTAGCAATCATAGCTGTCCGAGAGCACACCGACCGTGATGCCGCTGCCGTCCAGAGAATTCGCGGAACGCACCAAATCGCTGTGCTGGACGTAGTCGCCCTGCGACGTCACCGCGCCGGCGCGAGTGCGCGGCATGGCGGCACGGATGGCGTGCACCTCGTCGCGAAGCGTCGCGGCGTTCAGCTGCGACACCGGCAGCCATCCGCCGACATCGTTGGCGAACACGGCTGCGTGCTGCATGCCTAGATCGACGAGAGCTGCCTTCAGGGCAGCAGCATCGCCGAGCGTCACCGCATCGACCAATACCATAGGCTCGCCGCCGGCGGGCTGCCCGAATCTTGCGGCCGGATTCAGCGTGTGTAGATCCTCGACGGCGTGATCGGGACGCACCTGGCTCAAGTGCCTCGAAATCTCCGCAAGCGCTGCATCCATTTTGCGAGCCGTGCTGCTTGCCGCTTGCTGGGCGCTGCGGCTGCCGTACGCATGCAGCTTGACTGTCCCTGCCGCGTTGAACTGCACCGGACTGCGCCGCACGGGAGACACGTCGGAAGCTACCGTGATACCGGTGATCACGGCGAACGCGCCGAGTACGAGATAACGTGAATTCATTCCTGGTGGTCTCCCTTGGACGCCATTGTTGCGTCGTCGGGGGATGAGACTAACCTGCCGCCAAAAAGTTTGATATCAAATAGCACTCGCTGCGCGGCTGTCGCCAAAACGCGTCGGATTGGCCTTTGCGAATCTTGACAATCGCGGGGAAAGGCCGGTAGTGCCTCGTTTAACCGTCCAATAACGTCGAATCCAGCGGGGCGGCTTGCAGTTCGGCGCGGTCGAGTTCGTCCTCGAGACGATGATAGGTGTCGTCGAATATTCGGCCCTGCTGACGCCGCTCGATCAGGAATCGGCGTGCCGCCAAGACCGCCCGCAGCCGCGCGCGGTCGTGGCTGGTGATGGGCCGCGAGCGGTTCATGCTGGCATCGCGCTCGGCAGCCAACTCGGCGCGCAGCGCCTCCACGCCCGCATCGGCCCCGTTGAGTTCCGCGAGCGCCGCATCGAGCATGCCGCGGCGCGTTGCCGCGACCTCATCGTCGAGCGATCGATCGGGCGCGATGCGCAACAGCGCGATCAAGGGACGCATCGTGAATCCCTGTACCACCAAAGTGCCGAGCACCACCATGAAGGCGCTGAGTACGATCACATCGCGCCCCGGGAACTGCGGCGGCAGCGCCAAGGCGGTGGCGAGCGTCACCAGCCCGCGCATGCCGCACCAGGAAACCAGCACGCCGATGCCTGCCTTCGGCACCGGCATGCCCAACACTCTGGTTTCGAAGAATCGACGGAACCGGCGCAGCATCATGCCGTAAGACATCACCCACGCGAACCGCACACCGATCACCACCGCCAGCACGATGCCGGCGAATTCCAGAGCTTCGCGCAGGGCAGCGCCCTGTAGTTGGGTCAAGATGACGCGCGCCTGCAAACCCATCAACAAGAATGCCAGTACGTTGAGGACGAAGACGATCACTCCCCAGACCGCGTTGGAATTGAGGCGGCTGCGCGCGCTGGTGCGTGCCGGCGAGTAGCGCGCCGCCACCGCCGCCAGTCCGACCACCGCCATGATGGGCGACAACCCCAGTCTGTCCGCTGCCAGCCAGGTGCCGTAGGTCACGAGAAATTGCATGAGAACAAACGACAGAGTTTCGCCCAGACGCGGGAAAATGCGCTGGCCCAGCAGACCGACCAGCACGCCGAACAGTGCCCCGCCCGGCACCGCCACCATCAGACGCGGCACCAAATGGCCCCACGGATCCCCGGGCGCAGCCGCCGCGGTGACTGCGATGCCGAAGACCAGCAACGCCACCGCATCGTTCAGCAAGCTCTCGCCTTGCAGAACCGCCATCGTGCGCCGTGGCAAATCGAACTCGCGCAGCATCGCCGCCGCGGCGGCGGCGTCGGGCGGCGCAACGATCGCCCCGAGGGCGATCGCTGCCGCCGCGGGCAAATGCGCGATCCACATACCGGCAAAGGCCACCGCCGCGGCCGTCAGGAGCACCAAAACGACGGCCAATGACACGAGCGGCAACCAATTGCGCAAAAGTTCGCGCGGCGGCATGTCGAAGGCAGCGTCCATGACCGCCGGCGCCACGAACAACGCCAGGGCGAGCCGCGGCTCGATATGCAGTTGCGGGGCGAAAGGCAGCGTGGCCACGCACCCGCCCGCCAGTGCCAGCAGCGCCGGATAGGGCACACGCAAGCGCCGCGCCCATTGCAGCAGCACGACGGCAATTGCCAGCAGCGCCAAGGTGCTTTCGAACAACGACATGAGCGCTCGATTCTAACCTGCATGCCGCAGTGAGTTATATTGCCGTCCATGCAGTTACGCACTCGAATTGACGGCGGCGGCACTCCGCGCGCCAAGAACTGGGGCGTCGATAGCGAATACGGCGTGTTGCGCGACGTGTTGCTGGGACCCGTGGATCACTTTGCCTGGCGGCCCGGCAATGCCGTGGCCGAGCGTTCCGAGCGGGTCGGTTTGCAGTTCAATTTCGAGGTTGCACGGCGCCAGTATCAGGAGATGGTGGACGCTTTTCGTCAAGCGGCCGTCGCGGTGCATTTTCTGCCGGCCGATCCGCAATTACCCTATCAGATTTTCGCGCGCGATAGCAGCGTCATGACCCCGTGGGGCGCCGTCATCATGCAGCTGCAGAAGCCATATCGCCGCGGCGAATACGCCGCCTGCCTGCGCTTCTATCTTGGCCATGAGATCCCGATCTACGATCTGATCACCGCGGGCAACGTCGAGGGCGGAGATTTCATGGTCTTGCAGCCGGGCGTGGCGGCCTGCGGCTACTCGGGCGAAAGATCGATCGAGCCTGCCGTGCGCCAGCTGCAGCAATGGTTCGAAGCCGAGGGCTGGGAATTTCATAGCTACGCCTTCGATCCGCACTTTCTGCACCTGGATGTGCAGATGGGCATGGTCGCTGAAGGCTTGGCCGTGGTTTGTACGCAGGCGGTCGAACCGGAATTGCTGGAGTGGCTGAAGTCCAAACGCATCCGCGTCCTCGATATTTCCTACGCGGATGCCATGCAATTGGGCAGCAATGTAGTCGCCCTCGGCAACGAACGGGTGCTGGTACCGGCATCGAGCAAGAATTTGATCGCCGCCTGCCGCGCCGAAGGACTGCAGGTCTACGATCCCGATGTTGCGATGATCGGCAACGGCGGCGGTGCCGTGCACTGCATGTCGCAGGCGCTCAGGCGGGATGCGGTTGCGCGCCGCTAGAGGAGCTGACCCTGGCCACATCACGTGCCGCGGACCGTGCTTTTTCCTTCAATTCATCGGGCCTCGCGGTGCGTGCCATGCGCCCGGTCGTTGTTGTAATCCAAATGCAAATAGTCCGGATTGAACAGCGACACTTCCATCAATTTGTCCAGGTTCCGGATGGTCAAAGTGCCGCCTTCCAGCGTGATCAAGTGCTGGCGGCGCAGTTGCTGCAGGGTTCGATTCACGTGCACCGAGGACAGCCCCAGAGTTTCCGCCAATGCCACCTGCGTCAGCGGCAGCGTGCATGAGTTGCCCTGGTTCAGTCCCACGGCGCGAAACCTGAACAACAGCTCGCAAAACAGGTGCGCCATCCGCTCGAGCGCATTGCGCTGTCCGACATTGACGATCCATTCGCGCGCAATCGCTTCTTCAACCAGCGTTGACCACCACAGCGCGCGCGTCAGGTTGGGAAAACTGCTCATAATCTCGAGAATGTCCTCCGGCGCAATGCTGGCCACCCGCGATGCCGCGACGGCCCCGATCGAATGGTCCATGCGTTTCAAGATGAACACGCGTAGGTCGCACAGGTCTCCTGGAACGAAATACGCCACGATCTGGCGCCGGCCGTTCTCGAGTACTTTGTAGCGGCAAGCGAATCCTTCGAGCAGCAGCTTGACGCCGCCGGTACGATCTCCCTGCGCGATGACATCCTCGCCCGCCGCGAATGTGCGCGCATCGCCGCAGCACTCCCGGATGGCGTTCATCTCTGGATCGGACAGCACGGTGAAATTGGCGAGTTTGCGTAGCAAGGGATTGTCATTCATCGCGGCGTATCGTTTAAGGTCAAGGAAGTAATTCAATGGTGCAGCGAACAACTTGTGCCGAGAATAGCATTTTCCGAGGGCTGGCCAACCTGCGCGGAAAGTTTCGACCGGTCCCGCGTTGCGTTAGTCTATTACGATGTCCATCCGCCACCTCGAGCACTTCAGGTTGCTGCCGCTGCTCGCCGCGTTCGCGGGCTGCCCGGTGCATGGTGCCGATTCGATTGCGCTCGAATCCTCCAGCGACATGGTCGTGACCGCTCAACACGCCGCATCCGATGTCGGCGCCGCCATCCTCGCCCAGGGCGGAAACGCCGTCGATGCAGCGGTTGCCGTGGGCTATGCGCTCGCCGTCACTCATCCCTGCTGCGGCAACATCGGCGGCGGCGGCTTTATGACCATTCACCTGGCCAGCGGCAAGGACACCTTCATCAATTTTCGAGAGAAGGCCCCCATGGCGGCGCGCGCCGACATGTTTCTCGACGCCGCGCGCTACCCCATCGCCGCGCAGAGCCGCGACGGGTATCTGGCCGCGGGAGTGCCGGGCACGGTGCTGGGGTTCGAAACGGCGCTACAAAAATATGGCACTTTGCCGCGCGCGGTAGTCTTGGCGCCGGCAATCCAGCTTGCACAGCAGGGCTTTATTCTCACGCCAGGCGATGTGGCGGTGCTGGCCGACGCGGCGGCCGCGTTCCGCACGCAGCCGAATGTGGCGGCGATATTTCTCGACCACGGAGCCTCGTACGCTCCCGGAGCCCGGCTGGTTCAGAAAAACCTGGCCGCCACTTTACGCAAAATCAGCGAGAGCGGCGCCGATGCATTCTATCGGGGCTCGATCGCGGACGCCGTCGTGCGCGCCAGCCACACCCACGGCGGCCTATTGACCAAGGCTGACTTCGAGAAGTACACGGTCACCGAATCGGTGCCGATTTCCTGCACCTATCGCTCTTATACCGTGATATCGGCCCCGCCGCCGAGCTCCGGCGGCGTGACCCTCTGCGAAATGCTGCAAGTGCTCGCAGGCTACGATCTTAAGGCTCTCGGCCGCGGTTCCGGCGAGACTCTGCATTTGATGACGGAAGCCATGCGCTACGCGTATCGCGACCGCAACACCTATCTCGGCGATCCGGCATTCATCGACAATCCGGTGGCGCGATTGCTGTCGCCGCTGCACATGCAGTCGATCCGCGGCCATATTCAGCCGCACCATGCGACGCCCTCCGCGGTGCTCGGCGGGGAGGCGGCTGCCGACGAACACGCCACCACCACGCACTACTCCGTTGTGGACCGGTTCGGCAACGCCGTGGCCGTGACGTTCACCATCAACGATGACTTCGGCGCCAAGGTGATCGCGGGCGACACCGGCTTCTTCCTGAACGATGAGATGGATGATTTCACGTCGAAACCCGGCTCGCCCAATATGTTCGGTCTGGTGCAGGGCAAGGCCAATGCCATCGCAGCGGGAAAGCGCCCGTTGAGTTCCATGACCCCCACCATCGTGATGAAGGATGGCAAGCCGGTGCTCGTCGTCGGCACGCCGGGCGGCTCGCGCATCATCACCACGGTGCTGCAAATCATCGTCAACGTCATCGACTACGGAATGAACCTGCAGGCGGCCGTGGACGCGCCGCGGA
>Ga0302326_10014498_pt1 | contig 16645 bp, 13 predicted proteins | sample Palsa_T0_3_FD_202264 | JGI IMG/M metagenome (GOLD analysis project Ga0302326, IMG submission 202264) | Peat permafrost microbial communities from Stordalen Mire near Abisko, Sweden - Palsa_T0_3 | ecosystem: Environmental > Terrestrial > Soil > Palsa > Peat permafrost | place: Sweden: Abisko...
CCCCCAAAACGACCCGTCCTATGAGCACACGCCGACGGCTGACCTCACACAGGAACCGGGGTGGGAGACCCTGGAGTACGAGCATTCCTCAGCCGGGCAGCCCGCCAGCGAGCGCACCGTCATCGAGCTCTCAGGCAACCAGCGAGCATTACCAGGGCGCCGCGCCCGCCGCACCGGCGAAGCGCCCGGTGAGCCCTCCCGGCCCAGACGGCACGGTGGGCTCTCATGGATCACAGCGAGCGCCGCCGCGGTGCTCACGGCATGTGTCGGGGCCGCGATAGCGCTCGCGATCACCAGCCCCCCAAAGCACTCTCATGCGACAGCGCCTTCGACGAGCGCCAAGCGCAGCAGCGCACCCAGGCAGCCACCCCCTCGGCGCGAGCACCACCGTCAACCTCAACGACGTGCGAAGGCGCCCACCACACCTACGGCCGCCCGGGCCAGCAGCGATAGCCGTATGCCGGCTTTGCCGCAGGCGCCCGCAGCCAAATCAGCAACCAGCCCGGCGGCCGGCACGGCCTCCCCGCCGGTGCCTGTGCGCCAAGCAGACGCCGAAGGACAAACAACGGGCGGCCCGTTCTCACCCTAAGCCGCTGGAGCAAGGCCAAGGCGCAACCGGTAAACGCTGGCCCCCCGCCTGGGCGTGAGTGCCGCACGGCGGGAATGGACGATCGTTGGAGACGATTCCTGCGCTTGCATGGAAAATTGCAGAAGTTGCCGGCTTTAGAGATCCTTTGATTCCCTAGAACATCTGTTGAGGGTCATGGTTGACCCGAGGATGAGGATCGACATGGATGTCGAACTAGGGAAACCACAGGGCAAGCCGCCCTACACCCCGGCACCGGGGGCAACGCTGCCCGGAGCCAGCACGCCGCTCCAGCCTGGGCAAATCGAGGCGATCCTCGACCGGCGCCGGCACCGCGAGCTGCGGATCGCTCGTGGCTTCCGTGAGTGCCGGGGCCTGAGCCCTCAGCAGCTCGAGGACATCTACCAGGAGACCTTGCTCGCGCTGCTGCGCCGCCCCTACTACAACGAAAAGCATCTCTGCGACGCGCTCAGGACGGGCATCAAGCAGCGCGCGCTGAACCTCCACCGCGACGAGCGCAGCCACGAGAAGATCCTCGCCGACAACGCCCCCGCGATCCACGCCGCCCAACAAGCACGCAGCGCAGACCAGACTCCTGAGCAGCTCGCGCTCGCCCGCGAAGACCGGCTGCTGATCACCGAGTTTCTCGCCGAGCTGACGGGGCGAAACGAGCTGCACGTCTTCTGGCTTGTGACAGAGGGGATGGGGTACAACCGGATCGCGAAGATCCTTAAGATCGAGGCCAACGAGGCACGCAGCACGGTCGCCGCGTGCGAGCGAAAGCGCGAGCGCTTCCAGAAGCTGCACGACAGCGGCCGACTGTGCGGCTACCGTGCCGCGACGATCAAGGCGCTACTCGAAGGGCAGGCGGCCAGCCCCGAGCTGGTGGGGCTCGCGGTCGCGCACGTCGCCAGGTGCGCGCGCTGCCAAGCAGAGCACGAGACAAACGCCAAGCGGCTACGCCGTGCTTTCGAGGAGCAGGCCGCCGCGCTGATCCCGCCCGCCTTCACGACGCATCTCGGCTGGCTGACCCGCAGCAGCATCCAGTCGCGGACGCTCGCGCAAAGGCTATACCCGGACTGGATCTCCGTCGGGCAAGGAGGCGCCCGCGAACGCGCCGCAACACTGCTGGCGGGTGGCGGCGCGAGCGCCAAACTCGCCGCCGGGATCGCGACCGTCGCGGCGATCGCAGGCGCCGGCATCACAGCGACGCGCGCACTCGAACACCACCACCCACACCCCCACCCCGCCGCGAGGGCAACCAACCTGGCGCGCGCGACACTGCCCGTGGAGCTCGCGCTGCCCTCGTTGCCGGCACCCGCCGGCACGGCAGTGCTCCCTCACGCGTCGCGCCACGCCGCAGCGCGCCACCAGAGTGCCCCCGGCCATGTCGTGGCGAGCGCCCACGAGGCGACCAGGCCCAGCGACCCGAACCGCCGCGAACCTGGCGGGTTCGCCTACCTCGGCGTGCCAACCAGCACACCCACACCCACACCCGTGTCCGTGCAGCAGCCGGCGCAGACAGCCACGCATACCGGAGGCCCTTTCAGCCCATAAACCACCAACAGCGAAAACTCACTTGCAGATTCGCGGCGCTCACGGTCAATAACCAAAGAAGCACCACGGAAAGGGACCCGGAAGGAGACAGGCAAGGATGCTCAGACCCGACAGCCATACCCAGCCAGCGACCAGCAGACGCCGCGCAATACTCGACGTGATCGCGCTCGCCTGCACGATCCTCACGCTCACCGCCACGGCATCAATCCTCGCGGGGGCGAGCCCGGCTTATGCGGGGAGCTGGATGGAGGTCTCCTGCGAGAACCCGAACCAGTCCGCCGCGCCGAGCCAAGGATGGACGAGCTTCTTTGCTGCAGGCGGCAACGGGTCCAACAACAACACGGTCTGTGGCCCTGGCAGCCCGATGTCCGCGATCCTCAGCACCAACGCGGGCGTCGCGGTCGGCTCCAACGAGACCCTTCAATACGCACCGCCGAGCGGATCGACACTGAACGGCGGCGATGTCGACGTCAGCCTGTACGCCGACGGGTATGGCGCGGACGCCTCGGGTACCGCGATCGTCTACTCCCCGGAATTCGCGTACAACGGGTCGAACGTCGTCCTGCAATGCGCAACCGGGCAACCACCGTGCTCGAACGGCACCAACGACTTCGGTGGTGTGCTCGATCTACCGACTGGCCGAGGCGGGAGCGTCTTCGTCAGCGCGGCCTGTGGAGGAGAGGGAGGGCAGGCTTGCGATGAAGGAGGTAGCAACGGCGCGTGGTCACTCGTGCAGCTTTGGTGGGCGAACTTCTTGCTCTCAAGCGGCGCGACGCCATCGGCAAGCGGTGTCAGCGGCACGCTTCTGAGCCCCGGTGCCCGCGGCACCCAGGAACTTACTTTCACTGCCGCCGACCCCGGAGGCCCAGGCGTCTACACCACGACGGTCCAGGTTGACGGCAGGACGCTGTACTCAGGGACGCCCAATACCAACGGCGGGGCGTGCGTGCCCGTGGGCACGAGCGGCGGTGCGTTGATGTTCGACTACAGCCAGCCGTGCAGGGCGAGCGAGTCGGTGGACCTGCCGATCAACACGACCACAGTGGCGGACGGGCAGCACACGTTGAAGGTCACGGTCGAGGATGCCGCGCAGAACTCGAGCGTCGTCTACGACAGCACGATCACCACCGATAACGCGCCCACCGATACCTCCGCGCCGACGATCATTGCGCCGAGCCAGGTGTTCGCCGGCGCGGCCCTCTCCACGCATCCCGGCGCCTGGTCTGCGCCCAGCGGAGCCGGGAGCATCGCCTACGGCTACCAGTGGGAGGACTGCGACGCCCAGGGTGGGAACTGCACCGCCATCGCCGGAGCGGAAAGCTCGACCTACACGCCGGCGCCAAGCGATGTCGGCGACACGCTACGCCTCGTCGTCAACGCAAGCGACAGTGACGGGTTGGCGTCGGCGATGAGCTCCGCGACAGGCGCGGTGCTCTCGGCGCAGGGTTCCCTCGGCGCCCCCAACGGACCGGGTACAGGCGGCGTGAGCCTCACAAGCACCGTGGTCAGCGCGGGCTCGGTGACAGGGCTTGGTGCTCCGAACGGGACGGTCGCGAGCGAGACAGCGGAACTGCGCCTCGGCATCCACCGAACGATCTCACGCACCTTCGCGCAGCGCTCCTTCCAAGTCACCGGCCGGCTGATCGGTAGCGGGGCGCACCCGATCGGTGGCGCCAACCTCGACGTGCTCGAACAGGTCGCCGGCAGTCAGACACTGCGCGTCATCGAGCACACAAAGACACACTTGGATGGGACTTTCGCAGTACGTATCCCAGCGGGACCGTCAAGACTCGTAGAGGTCGCCTACCGTGCGTTCACCGGGGATGTCGGCTACGCGGCCGAGGCGAAGATCGAGGAGTCCGTCAACGCGGGCGTCCAGCTCAACGTGACCCCGCGCCGCACGGGCTCGACGGGGACGATCATGCTCAGCGGACGGGTGGTCGGGCCAGTCCCGTCGCAGGGCGTGGTCGTCGAGCTGCTCGTGCATTACCGCGGACACTGGGAGCCCTTCCGCGACCCGCGCACGAACTCCAACGGCCGGTTCCAGGTCGCCTACCAGTTCCAGGGCGGCACCGGGCGCTTCCCGTTCCGCGCGGAGGTCTTCGGCGGACAGGCCGCGTTCCCATTCACCCACGGCGATAGCGGGGCAGTCGATGTCACCACCAACTGACATATTCACCACACGCCGGTCGCACCTTCGAGGCTTGGCACGCGCCCGTAGGGCGCGGAGCGCGGCCTCTCTGCTTTGGCGTTCGGCGCTGTGCGCGCTGGCAGCAAGCACGATCGCGCTGGCGGCTGCATCTGCCGCCAGCGCAGGCACCTACCCGATGTACCAGTGCGCGCCAGGCACTCCGGCGGTCTCGCCTGGATGGTCGGTGTTCGGCGTCAACACCATCACGAGCAGCGTGCTGTGGAACACCTGCTCAACCGGCGGCGCGATCGGTGACTCCGTTGCCTCTAACGAACAGGCGGGAGCGGTGACAGAGAACGGGCACAGCGGCAGCCAAGTCGGGCTGCAGATCGACGTGCCTCCCAGCGCCCCCGACGTGAGCATCCAGTCCATCAGCGCCGAGGTGATCGGCTCCTCGGTGACAGGCGACGACGCCTGGCTCGGCTTCACTTCCGGAGGGCAGGCACTCCCGGGTGCAGTCGAGCTTTCCTACGGTGGTGGGAGTAACTACACGGCCAGTGATAGCTGGACCCTGCCGCAGGGCGCCCGGGACTTCGAGGCGAATGTCACCTGTTCAACGGACGACAGCTCCCCGACGTGTTACTTCGCGGACTCCATCGCCGTTCCAGCGCTGAACGACATCACGCTCACCCTCATAGACAACACCCCGCCGGCAGTCTCCAGCGTGTCCGGTGCGCTCGCGAGCGCCGCCGCAGCCAAATCAACGGTCGCGGGCTCACAGCTGCTCAACTTCACGGGCGTCGACGCAGACAGCGGCGTGCGCTCAGCAACCCTGACGCTGAGCCCTCAAGGAGGCGGAGCACCCTACACCCACACCTTCGACTTCTCCTCACAATGCGCCTATGACTCCTGGAACGCCTGCCCTCTCACACAGACGGTCAGCGGCTTCGCCGTCAACACCTCCTCCTTGAAAGACGACAGCTATGCGGTGAGCCTGGCCGTCACAGACGCGGCAGGCAATACCGCGAGCGATCCGCTGGGCACGATCGTGAGCGATAACGCTCCCGCTAACACGTCCGCGCCGACGATCCTCGTACCCGGACAGGTGCTGGTCGGCTCGGTGCTGACCACGCAGCCCGGAGCATGGTCGGCACCCAGCGAAGCCGGAACGATCACATACGGCTATCAGTGGGAGCAATGCGACAGTCAGGGCAACAACTGTCAGCAGATCGCCGGCGCGCAGAACCCCGGCTACACCCCGGCGCCAAGCGACGTCGAGCACTCCCTACGACTGCTCGTGACCGCAGCAGATAACGACGGGGCGACCGTAACTGCAAGCACGCCAACCAGCGTGGTACTCGCCGCCGCGGGCTCGCTCGGCGCCCTACCCGGCCCCGGCACCAGCAGCGGCACCGGCGGCGGTACCAGCACACAGCCCTCGCCAGTCGGACTTGGCGCACCGAACGGGAGCGCCGCGAGCGAGACCGCACAAATCCGCCTGGGAGTTCGACGGGTGATCTCCCGCTCGTTCACCCACCGCTCACTCCAGCTCAGCGGACGGCTACTCGACGCTCAGGGACAGCCGATCGGCAGCGCCACCCTGGACATTCTTCAGCAGGTCGGCGGCAGCAGCGACTCACGGGTCATCACGCACGCGAAGACACAGGCGAACGGGACCTTCGCGGTGCATGTACCAGCTGGACCATCACGACTGATTGAGGTCGCCTACCGCGCGTTCGCCGACGACGCCAGCTACGCCGCGCAGGCAACGGTCGATGAGTCTGTCGCCGCCAGCGTCCAGCTCAGCATCACTCCGCGGGACACGAACCCTGACGGGACGATCATCCTCACCGGCAAGGTCCAAGGGCCGATCCCACCACAAGGCACGATCGTCGAGCTGCTCGTGCACTACCGCGGACACTGGGAGCCCTTCCGCGCACCACGCACCGACCCCAGCGGAAACTTCGAGGTGCCCTACCAATTCGAGGGTGGCATCGGACACTTCCCGTTCCGCGCCGAGATCCCCGCCGGACAAGCAGACTTCCCGTTTTCTGGCGGGTACAGCAAGGCGGTCGATGTCACCACGGGGTAGCGCTAGCGCGTGGGCCTGGCCGGGTCGAGCGCTCCGACAAGCGTGCTGCTTCGCGGTGGCCCCGCTCAATTCAGATCGTCTCGGTACGAATCCTCTCACACGCCCACCAGCCCCAGCTCGTCAAGACGCCGGGCGCACGGCGACGCCAGGACGTGCTCGCCCTGCGCCACCACGACGCCCTGACGCTCAAGGTCAGCAATTGCGCTGCGCAGTACCGACGGCGGCACGTCGTCGACCTCGGCTTCGAGCTCAGCGCCTGACCACCGCTCGTCGTGGTCATCGCGTAGGAGCTGCAGAATGATCGCTCGCTCGATGCTTCGCGGTTCGGCGTGTGGCTGGGGATGCTCGGTCATGGGGACTCTCCCTTCGATCGGCCGAAGATGACCGTTCCGGCGAAGCCATGACCCGATCACTCGCAGCTGGGGGCGGCTACGGTGTCGTGCGTGGCATCGAAGGCGTCATCTTCGGTGTCCACTGGCCGGGCGGGTGCGTCAACACTCGCCCGGCCGATGTTTGATTTGGATGGTCAACGTGTAGCTCGATCCGCGAGGGATCTCAAGTCCATTCCAGAAGGGTCAGCAAGGCGCCGGCCTCTGAGTAGTGCGGTGCCATAGATTGAACGGATGGATCAGAATCCCGGCGTGAACCCTGTTCATCTTTTGCCGGTGTAGGGTTCCAACATGCGGCGAATCCTAGTAGCAGCCGTTCTGGCGATGCTCGTGGCGCCGTCGAGCGCCGCAGCAGCGGGATCGGTGTCCGGCGCCACGCAGGCGGTTGTCCACGCGGTCGCCGAAGAAGGAGGCAATGCGGTCTATTACGGAACTCCGCAAGTGCATTGCCGGCATACGGCGCCGTCGAAGTTTGGCTGCAGCTTCTTCAATCTCAAGCGCGATCTAGGGGGCCGGGTGACGGTGACCTACACGCGCGGGCACTACTACGTTGGCGAACCGCGATACGAACCATCGCACTATCTCGGCCCGGCGCCTCACAACTGACGACGATGTGGCGTCGCGCGCGATTTGGAGCCGCTTCACGGCGAGATGACAGCAGCAAATGCTCGCCTATCCTGCTTCGTGTCCGGAGGATGCCAGCAAACGTCGCCTGTCTTGCGCTCATCCTCTGTCTTGGTCTAGCCGGTTGCGGCAGTAACTCAAACAGCACACCCGCGCATCCGGCGTCACCGTCTAGCAACGAACAGCAGGCGTCCCAACGTGCGTCGGAATCCCTTGTCCGAGCGAACAAAGAAAACGAACAGACAAGCGAATCCGAAAAGGCAAAAGAAGAACGCGAAGAAGGAGCACAAAAGTCCGAAGAAGCCAAGGAAGCCTCAGAAAGCGCCGGAGAAAAGAGCGAAGAAGCTAAGAAAGCTGCGGAAGAAGCCAAGGAAGCAGCCGAAGAACATTAAGCCCACCCGAACTCGGAATGCAGGGCCTAACTGAAAAGCAAACCGTGGCTGCTTCTTAATGCTGTCGCTCAGGACGCCGCGAGGGCGACGGTGGTCGTGTGACGCGGTGCGTGCGCAGGCACACTGGGTGGGCGAAGTTTCATAGGCCGAGTAGCCGGGCCTTCGCGGCCTTGAACTCATCCTCCGTTAGGGCTCCAGATCCGAAGAGGTCGGCCAGCTTGGCCAGCTCGTCCGCCGAACCGGCGGGAACCGATGCGGGCGCATCCTCGGCGGGAGGACCTAGTGCGGAGACAGCCAGGCCGATGTTCTGAGCGAACTGTCGCACCGTGACCTCGGCCTTGGGCGGACCAGACAAGGTGAACGCCCAACCTAGTGCGTGATCTTCGGCTTGGAACATGAGGTTCCGCTGGTCCAAGACCTTGCCCTTCTTCTGCGTGGCAAAGATGCCCATCGTGGCCTCGCGCGTCAGCGTCCTGCGACTCGATGTCGCAACGACGTTGCCGCTCACCACGACGTTTGCGATGGTCTCGGCCGAGAGGGGGTATATCCCGTCTTTCGTGATGAGCCGGGCACCCTCGACATCGAGAATCGCCGATGGATTCAGCCGGCCAAAGATGATCTTCCCGGCCTTCCAAAGCGAGCCCCATTGAGGACGTAGGCTGTTGAGCGCTGCCTTCGCTTCACCGCTTGACTCCTTGGCCTGCGTCTTCTCAATTTGCCTGGCGGCTCTCGCTTCTCGGAACTCCGCGCGTCGAATCTCGCGCTTCGATGGCTCGGCAGGTGCGGGCGAGCCGACAGGAGGACCGTCATACATCGGCTGGGATTGACCCACAGGAGGACCGTCAGGCACTGGCTCGGGAGGCGGTGCGTCGCGATAGCGTCCCGACCAGCTACTTCCGTCCCAGTAGCGAGCCGCGCCGAGACCCAGCGGATCGGGGTACCAGCCGGCCGGAACCCACAAGGACAACGGCGCCGCCTCGGTGTCCCCTTTGTCGCGACGCGCCTGCATGGCAACGCCAATGGCGCCGCCCTTTGCGGCTGCCTTGCCCCACTTCTTTAGATCGGCCATTGAAACACCCAATCTCTCGCTTGGCGTGGTCTGCGATGTGCGGTCATCGGCAACGCAGGACGCCTTACCTGTGGGCGGGTCCGTTGCTGGTTGGTGTCGGTCTACGACGCATAGCTCTCCTCATAGTTCACTACCTAGACTGACTAGCGGCTTACGGCCTCGTCTGCACGCCGGTAGCCGAGGCGGGCAGAGATTCTGTCTGCCGTAGACACCAGATGCGGGCCAAGAGCGTCCACGAGCTCACCCAGGGAGATCGTCGAGGTATGCGCCGCGAGGCTGACGGCCGCGACAACCTCACGGGCCTCGTTGCGGACGGGCACCGCGATCGAGTGCAGCTCGGGCGCGAGCTCCTCGTCATTGACCGCAAAGCTTTCCTCCCGCACCTCGTCGAGCTCGTCGCGCAGTGCGTTCTTGCTCGTGATGGTGTTCGGGCCGCGCTTTGTCAGCTTCATCGAGGCAAGTATCTCGCGCTGCTCCTGCTCCGGAAGATTCGCGAGTAGCAGCTTGCCCATTGCGGTGCAGTAGGCCGGCAGGCGCGAGCCGGGATGCAGATTGAGGTCAACCGCGCCCTGGCCACGGCGGAGACTGCGCACGCGATCGACGTACACGATCTCCGGTCCGTCCAACACGGCCAGGCTGGTCGTGTAGGAGGTGCGCTGGCGCAGCTCCTCTAGGTATGGGTGGGCGTGCTCGCGCAGCCCTGTGGCGTTCAGCGCGGACATCCCGAGGTCGGTCACCTTCAGACCCAGGCGGTACTTGCGCGAAGCGCCCTGCTCCAAGTAACCCAACGCCACGAGCGTAATGACATACCTGTGAGTCGTTGAGCGACTCATACCTAACTCGTCGGCGATGTTGGCGATCCCGAGAACGGGATGGTCTGGCGTGAAGCAAGTGAGGATCGCGAGACCACGCTCAAGTGACTGCGAGTAGCGGGGTTCGCGCAGGCTCGGAACCGACCAAGCGGGTTTCTCGCCAACCTTCGGAACTCCGGGTTTTTTAGAGGGCTGTCTGGGCATCGTTCTTCCGGTCCGCGGGAGACTATCTTGTGAGCGGAACGTGAGCAGCCCTATGCCTATCGAGAACGGGCAACGCGACGTCCAGATCACCACCATCTTCAAGCTCGCCAAAGCCTTCGACCTGACACCGAGGCAGTTCATCGACGCGGACCTCACCCCGGCGACAGACCGGATCTAGCCACCGCGGTAGGCCGGCGGGCCCGGCTCCCACCACGCAGGTACGACTCATGCGCTCATAGAGCTTGGCCATCGCCTGGCTCTCGGTGTGCCCTGGCAGGAAGGGGTAGACCCTCTTCTGGGCGCGGCCATCCGGGAACGGGGTGGAGGACACATTGCCCCCGTGATCGACCAAGACGCCGGGGACGCGGATGCCACTTGCCGTCGTGTCAGCGAGCAAGCACCACGGGCCACGCTTGCCATCGACGCGGACCAGCGTTTGCGCCGTCACAGGACGTGCGTTCGAGGATGGCCCAGCTGCCAGGTGCTGGCTGCCATGCCGTTGGTGGAGGAGCGGTTCCATCTCACAGAAGATAAGCCGGGCATGTCGCGCACGAGGAGGTTTGTTGATCAAGTGGCCACCAAGTGAGTGCGCTCATCCGAAGGCCCATTCAGAACCGTCTCTGAGGGGCTCGGCGGAGAGAGCTTCCCTCTGATCAAGTGAGCATCAGATGAAGCGAAAACGGGGTAAGGGCAAATGCCTGGCATATTCTTTATCAGTAAAGCATTCACTGCCTATTCACCCTCATGCCGCGAGGGGTGATGCTACACCTGGGTCTTCTGCTGGACGAGTGTTTGTCTATGGCATCGGCTGACAGCACCGGGGGCGCTCCCCATGCCTATGCGCGCCTGCGTAAAGCGATGGCGCCCGACCCCTCGCGCTGGTCACACCAACCCACACTTGGATCACCAGTCCACCATGTAGAATCAGCGCGTGCTCGGGCGGAGAAAGGCATCGTCGTCGCTGCCGCGCACCAGCGACGCTACTAATTGCGGAAGCGCAGACAAGTCCCTGGATCTCGACGATGAGATGGACATGGACGACGAGGATCTAACGCCAGCCGAAGCGGCAGCTCTGGCGGATCTAGCGCAGCGCATCGCCAGCGGCGAAGCTGAGCTTCACCTCGAAGCGCGGATCGAGCTCGTCGATGGGGACGGATGCGTACTTGAGTCGCACCCCATCGATGCGCCAACGGCGCCTCAACCGCACTATGCCAGTCCCCGGCTTGACTTGCCTGATGCTCTCAAGGTGGGACGGGAGCTTGGCGCAGGAGGGTTCGCGGCAATCGACTTCGAGACAGCCACTGGATCACGCGCGAGCGCGTGCGCGGTAGCGGTCGCGACGGTCGAGCATGGCCAAGTGACGAACGTCGAGCGATGGCTTATCCGCCCACCAGGAAACGAATACGACGGGTTCAACATCTCCATCCACGGCATCACCCCGTCCATGACCGAGGCAAGCCCGAGCATGGCTAACGTCTGGCCGGAGGTTGCCGCGGCGGTGGGCGATCGTCCCCTGGTGGCGCACTACGCAGCGTTCGATATGAGTGTGCTGCGCAATGCGCTCACGGCTGATGGGAGCACGTGGCCAAACCTGACGTACTTCTGCACCTGCGCACTCGCCAAGCACGTGTGGCCAGGCAAAGTCTCATATCGCCTAGTCGATCTAGCCGACGAGTGCGGACTCGCCTTCCAACATCACGAGCCGGGCGCCGACGCTGCAACCGCGGCCGAACTAGCGATCGCCTGCTGTGGGATAGCCGACGAGCCGAGGCTCGATGATGCGGGTAAGGCCCTCGGCGTGCGCGCGGGCCATCTAGCGTCCGACGGGTGGGTGCCAGTCGGTGCCGCTCCGCGCCGCCTATCCGACCTAACGCCTACGGACGGCGAGATACCCCAGGGCTCGCCATTCATCGACAAGACCGTGGTGTTCACCGGCACGCTCACCTCGGGGCTGACGCGTCCGCAGGCGGCGCAACTAGTAGTCGACGCAGGCGGGCACGCAGCGAGGAGCATCTCGAAGAAGGTCGACTACCTCGTCCTCGGACAGCAAGACGCCTACCGAGTCAAGGACGGCGTCCACTCCCAAAAGATGCTGAAGGCAATCGACCTCCAACAGGCTGGCGCGAAGGTTGAGCTTCTTGCGGAGAGCGACTTCCTGCGAATGCTGCCCGAGTGAGGCTGATGTTGTACGGCGCGAGCGCTCTCATCTCGTCGCGGGGCTTGACGGTGTAGTAGCTCCTCGGTGGGAACGGGCTTGGTGGGTGCCTGCCGCACACAATCTCCATTGGTCGCCATCGGTCTGGCAGGCGGATGGTCGGGCTTCGCGGGAGCCAAACATCTGCCACTCTCTTGATGAGGCTCAATCCATCGATGGTCAAGTTCATTCACACCGCCGATTGGCATCTCGGGATGCAGGCGCACTTCTTGCCGGACGAGGCCCGTGCCCGCTTCGCGCAGGATCGGTTCGAGGCTGTCCGGCGCATTGCCGAGCTCGCGAGAGAGGAGGGGTGCGCGTTCGTTGTGGTCGCGGGCGACATCTTCGACTCGAACCACGTCGACCGTCAGGTGGTCGAGAAGGCGGTCGATGCGCTCTCGTCGTTCACCGTCCCGGTGTTCCTTCTCCCCGGGAACCACGATCCTTTCGATCCTTCGTCAGTTTGTCGGACGGCGGAGTGGAATAAGCGGAAGCCAGCGAACGTCGTGGTGCTAGAGGAGGCCGCGGCCGTCCCCGTCCCCGGCGCAAGCGGTATGGAGGTCGTCGGCTTCCCGTGGAGCTCAAAGCACCAGTTGGGTGATCCAGTCGTGTCGTGCTACGACGCCGCGTCTTCTGCTGACGGTGCGCTACGCGTCGTCGTTGGGCATGGCATCGTGGACGAGCTGAGTCACAACACAGACGATCCTTCACTGATCGCCGCCGCGGTGATGAGAGAGGCGCTTCAGAGCGGTAAGGCGCAGTACATCGCCCTCGGCGACCGCCACTCGGTAACCGAGATCTCCGGGACGGACGGTCGTGCTTATTACTCGGGCACCCCGGTCTCGACGGACTACGGCGAGACTGATCCGAACGATGTGCTCCTCGTCGCGCTCGACACTGACGTGTGTAACGTCGAGCGCCGCACGGTCGGAGCGTGGGCATTCGACCGATCGTCTTTCGATCTGAACGGAGAGGAGGACGTGACTGTGCTCGAGCAGTGGCTCGATGCCGTCCAATCGAAGCAAACGACGGTCGTGAAGCTCGCGTTGCAGGGCACGTTGACGCTCGCCGCCAGCGCAATGCTCGAGGATGCGCTGGAGCGCAGTCAGATGACGTTCGCGTCGCTCAACAAGTGGGAGCGCCAGGCCGATCTTGTCGTCGCGCCCGACGACGCCGACCTTGCCAGTCTCGATGTCTCCGGGTACGTTCGGGAAGCACTGGAGGCCCTGCGCAAGGAGGCTGCCGGCTCAGGCGAGGAGGCGGTCGTGGCGCGCGATTCTCTCAACCTGCTGTATCGGCTCGCGCGATGAGAATCGAGCGTATCTCGTTGAGAGATTTCCGTGGTGTCGACACCCTCGACGTCGAGTTCGACCCGTCGGGAGTCACGATCGTCGAGGGTCGCAACGAGATCGGCAAGACATCGATAGCCGACGCGTTCATGCTACTGCTCGACTCCAAGGACTCGTCAGGCAGTAAGCCGGTCAAGGACGTGCAGCCGATCGGCCGGGACGTCGGGCCGTTCGTCGAGGCGGAGTTGACTGTGGGGCCATACCGGCTCGTGTACCGCAAGCAGTGGCTGAGGGACAAGAAAACCGAGCTCGATATTGCCGGACCGCAGCGTGAGCAACTCGTCGGTGAGGATGCGCACAACCGGATGGTCGAGATCCTCGAGAGCGAGACAGACCCGGCGCTCTTCCGTGCGCTTCGCTACCAGCAGGGCGTCGCTATATCGCAGGCCGCTGTCGCGGAGGCGCCGAGCCTTGCCGCTGCGCTCGACGCCGCGTCGGGGGGTACAGGGACCGTCGGAGGAGGTGCACAGGATGCTCTGTTTGACCGCGTCGGGCAGGAATGCCTGCGGTACTTCACGCCTGGCGGTGCGGTGCTCGCGACCCGAAAGACCAGGGCCGCGCAGGTCGACGAGCTCCAGGTTGAGGTCGCCGAAGTCGAAGAAAGGATCCGCAAGCTCGAGGATGCAGCCGAGCGCCAGCATGGGATCGAGCGCGAGCTAGTCGATCTCAGAGCGCAGACGCCCACTGTCGCAGAGCAGATCAGCGACAGTACGAAAGCCGTCGAGGCAATCGAAGAAGTCGAGCGTCGAGTCGAGCGTGTGCAGCACGCGCACGAGCAAGCAGAATCTGCGCTCCGCGAGGCTACTATTGCGCGCGATACGCGCAAGGGCTTGATAGAGACCGCCACGTCCGCAGCGCAGACACTGGCCACTCTGGAGGCGGACATCGCCTCCACAGAGCCCGGGCTCGCCTCGGCGAACGCGGCCGTCGCGGATGCAGAGAACGCACACGCCGCAGCGAGCACCGCGGTCAAATCCGTCGAGCAGGAGGCCGCCGGACACAAACAGCTCCTCGAGCTGTTTGAAGTTCGGCTCGAACGGGATCAGTTCCGGGAGCGTCACGAACGCGTCGTCGCAGCCGAAGAGACCATTGAGGCGGCGGAGCGGTTTCTCGCCGGCTGTGCCGTCGATGATGCGCTGCTGCGCGAAATCGATGACGCCGCAGACAAGCTTGCCGTAGCGAAGGGCCGTGCAGAGACTGGCAAGCCTCATCTCGTGGTGGAGGCGCTAGAGCCCGTCCACATGATGGTCAACGGCAAGGATATAGACGCGGTGCCAGGGACCCCCATCGAAGAGATCGTCTCCACAGAGGTCGAGGCGATCATCGGCGACGTCGCACGTATTGTCGTGTCGCGCCCGGAAGCCGCTGGCGAAGCCGAGGACGCGCTCGCGCAAGCCGAGCAGCGGCTTGCGGATGTTCTTAGTGCTGCCAGCGTCGCTTCCCACAGTGAGGCCCGCGAGGTCGTCCGCGAGCGCTCGCGACAAGAGACCGAGCGCGACAATGCAAGGCAGCGTCGAGCGGATGCTTTGCGTGATCTTGAGCCTGCCGAGCTTGCCGCGAAGCTCGGGCGGGCGGACGAGCGCCTCGGTGCGCTGGAGGTCGACCAAAGTCCCGACGCGGCAGATATCCACTCGTTCGAGGATGCCCGCACCCTCGCCCACGAGGCCGACGCTCACGTGCGAGACGCTCGGTCACTCGAGACCGACCGTCGGACGACCCTCACAGCAGCCCAGAGCGCTCTACGCGTCCTCGAGGACAAGGGTATCGAGCAGCGCACGCGTCTCAAGGACGCCGAGGCGGAGGCGAAACGCTCTGCCGATGAACTGGAGGAGCATCGCGTGGCGGTCACCGACGAGGACGTGGAGAAGGCCGTCGAGGAGGCTGAGGCGCGAGTCGCCATGGTAGCCGGAGAATGCGCGACGGCAGAGAAGGAACTCGCGGCGGGCGATCCTGAGACTGCGCGAGTGATGCTAGAGAACGCCCAGAAGCTGCAGGAGCGGCTTCTCGCCGACATCGGCGCTCGTGAGATCGAGAGCGCAAAGACCCGTACGCAGCTCGAGCTCGGGGGACACGAAGGGCTATCCGGTCTCGTTGCCGACGCACAAGCGAAACTCGAGGACCTGCAGCGCGACCTCGACTCTGAAAACCGGCGCGCCGCCGCAGTCCAACACCTCCACGTGATCCTGAGCGAGAAGAAGGAGCAGGCGCAGCAGACGTACATCGGCCCCTTCCGCGAGAAGGTCAACGCCTACGCCCGGATCCTCTACGGGCCCCAGGTCGACGTAGCGATTGACCACCGGGACTTCGCGGTCGCGAACCGTACGTTGAACGGCACTACTGTGCCGTTTGCCTCACTGTCGAGTGGCGCCCGAGAGCAGCTCGCTGTGCTCGCCCGTCTCGCCTGTGGTGCACTCGTGAGCCCGCCGGCCAGTGACGGCACGCCGGGAGGTGTGCCCGTCATCATCGACGACGCGCTCGGCTACTCCGACCCGGACCGCCTCGAGCAGGTCGGTGCTGCGCTCGGCGTTGCGGGCAAGGACTGCCAGGTGATCGTCCTGACCTGCGAGCCTGGTCGCTACCGCGGCGTGGGAGGCGCGAAGGTCATCTCACTGGGCTGACGCTCAACACCCGCTTACCGTTTGGGTGTCTTGGCTGGGACGCTCAAGGGCTCTCGGCGCTGAAGGCTATCCACTCGGTACCGTTCGGGCTCATCATACGAGCGAGCACCGCTTTCAAGGAGACGAGGTAGGTGTAGGCCCGGTCCGAGTCCAATCCTGGATGCCCGGACACGCTCACGACAGGCACGGATGGCAGGCGAGATGGGACGGATGAATAGGCTTTGGAGGCAATCGGGGGCCCGGCCCTCGACGCCAGCCACGACTGGTTCTGTAGCGGCGTCCCGCGACGAGAGCCCGGAAGCTCGGTCCAGCATCGAGGAGGAGGAGGAGGAGGAGGTACACCGGGAGCCGAATCTCGGGATTCAAGCCAAAGAAGACCCGGCCGACCTGCTGCTCAACGCGCTCGATGACAGCGACCCTTGGGTACGCCTATCGGCAATCGAGGCGATGGGAGCGCGCCGTGACCCCCGCGACACGCCGCGTCTGCTGGGAGCGCTGAAAGATCCGAGTTCGAGTGTTCGCGTGTACGCGATCATCGCGTTGGCGGACAGGCTCAGCCCGGATATGCGCTACTCGCTGCTTGAGGCCAGCGAGGACAGCAACGAGACCGTGCGCAGCAGGGCGATCG
>Ga0302326_10014499_pt1 | contig 16645 bp, 16 predicted proteins | sample Palsa_T0_3_FD_202264 | JGI IMG/M metagenome (GOLD analysis project Ga0302326, IMG submission 202264) | Peat permafrost microbial communities from Stordalen Mire near Abisko, Sweden - Palsa_T0_3 | ecosystem: Environmental > Terrestrial > Soil > Palsa > Peat permafrost | place: Sweden: Abisko...
CGAACGCCGAGTAGTACACATAGTCCGGGTCCGACCCGCCGGGCCCGGAGAAGTGGTTGCTGACGGCGAGCACGTCACATCTGCCCGTGTGGTCGCGTACCCACAGCAGGCCTGCGTAGAGAGCGCCAGTCAGCCCATAGTCGCTTGGCGAGTTCGGCTGCGCTATGCGCTGGCGCGTGATCGTCTTCCACGCCCCCGACGCCGCGAGCGCCGTCGGCTTGACCATGCCCAGCGCAATCAGCAAGGGAATGCCGCAGGCGACGGCGGCGCCCACGCGCGAGGAGATCACGCCCGCGTAGCGCTTGCGTAGGCGGCCGACGGTGAGAGCGATCCCAGCCGCGATCGATCCATACGCCAGCGCGTACCAAGCGTCTGCGGCTCGTCCCGTCAAGGCCAACCGCGGCGTAACCGCGGCGATCGCCAGGCCGGTCGCGAGCAGCCCTCCACATGCCGTCAAGAGGCCGCCCCGGACGCTCGTGGGCGTGTCCTCCCACAACCGCAGCAAGCCGAGCGCCGCGAGCGGCACGACGGCGATATAGCCGTACACGAGAAACACGCCCTCGACACCGCCCGGGGCTCCGAGCAGCGCGTAGGAAAGCAGTCCGGTGACGAACACGCAGGCCGCAAGCCCACCGCTCGCCGGGATTGCACGCTTGCGCAGCAGCCACACTCCGCCCAGCAGCGGCGCGAACAGGAGCGCCGCGAGGATTGCTGCACCGGCCACCAGCGGCAGCCAGTAGAGGGTATGTCCGACGGCGCCTTCCGCGAGCGTGCGGGCGCGCGCAAACGAGTCGCCTTCGTGGACGAAGTTGAGTGGAGAGAGGCTGACCGACGACGCGCCGCCGCCGGCCAGCATCGTGAGGTAGACGACGCTCACGCAGATAGCCGAAAGCGCCGTGCAGCAGAACGCCAGCCGCGACGGTCTCCCCGCGATCACGTTCCATAGCCAATACAGGCCCAGACCGCCGAGCAAATCCACGGCGGCGAACATCTTCGCGGCCGCCGCACCCGTCACAAGGATTCCCATAATTGCGAGCGTGCCGACGGTGTTTGCGCGCGCGACGGCGCTATCGCGTGTGACGCCGCGGGGGGCGGGCAGCCCGACCTCGGCGAACCGCGGTCCGAGCAGCGCGAGCACGCCAAGCAAGAACGGTGCGCCAAACGCAAAGCTCGGGCTTAGCGGAAACTGCGTGAAGGGACTGATCTTGAAGACCTGCGAACGCGTCGGATTCAAGTTCACATCCTCGACCACGAGCAGCAGAAGCACCGCCAGCGGGCCAACCCAGCGGGAGTCTCTCAACGACTCGCCCAAAAGCCACAGTTGCAGCGCCACCACCAGGAACATGGTCGTGGGGAGCAATCGCAGGATCACCGTCGAAAGCGGGACGCCGGCCACCTGGTTGACCGCAGCCGCGTGAATGAATACTCCCGTGTAGTAGTGCAAGGGCTGTCCCGCAACCCATGGTTCGGTGATCGGCCAGTGATTGCGTGCCTCGGCTGCCAGCGAGATGTCGAAGACGTTGTCCGCGCTGTAGACGACGCTTCGGGCGAGCCCAGGCAGCGGCGAGGAGGCAAAGAACGTGACCGCGAGAAGAAGCAGCGCCGCGGCGAGCGCGATCGCCACGATCATCGACTCCGGTCCCGCGAGCGATCTCCGATCCGCAGAGCTGCCTCGTCGGTGACGAGCACGATCGCCACGTTGGTGATGCCCTCCTACAGTCGGGGCGCGGGCGCGACCCCGCAGGCCTCGGCGAACGATCCACTGGCGCACGCGCGCGTGTCGGCAAATCGATAGGGGGCCCATCGTGCCAATAGCCGCGAGCGGCAGAAACGCAAAGGCAGCGCGCGAGCCCAGCCCGGCCGTGAGCGCGAACGCGCCGATGTTGATCGCGTAGCCCAGCGGCGCGCCGATCGCCACGGTGCGCAACCAGCCATCGAGATCGATCGCGAGCACCGCATAAAGAAGCACACCGGGGAGCAGCACATACAGGAGCTCAAAGGCCGTGAACCGAGACGCTTCTCCGACCGATACGCCGGAAAGCAGCCACGTCGAGGCGATCGCAGCCACGACGACGACGACCGCCAGGCGGTGCGTGCGACGTTCGCGCCGGTGCGACGCCTCTTGCTCACGCGGCCGGGCGCCGTGCGACGCACGCGTGTGCTCGAGCAGGCTCAATGCGCCACCTCGGGCGTGGCACGTGCCCGCGAGAGCATGTAACGAGGCGCCTCGTCGCCCACGTTCAGAAGCAGGTCCAGCGCGCTCACGTGGTGCTCGAACGGCGGATACAACTGCGGATACTCTGGATAGCCGTCGTAGCTCATCCACGCGACGTCGATACCCGCTGCCCGGAAACGGTCCTCCTGCAAATAGACCCGCGCGGCGGGCCCGGAGACGTAGCGGGTTGCTCCTGCCGCCTGGCATATGCCAAGCAGACGGTCGGTCTTGGTGCCTTCACACTGGTAGTCGATCGAATAGCTGATCGGCGTAGTCACACCAAAAAGCGGGGCCAATGTCTCGAGAAAGCGACGGTTGACCTTCGACAGGTGGCGCTCGCGCGTCTCGAGATAGAGCGCTTCCAACACCGGGCGATAGCGCTCGAAGAACGGGGCGCGGCGATACCATCCGACCAGAGCTGACCAGTGTCGAGCCGGCCAATCCGGATCGCTCGTCAACGTCTCATCTATACGCTGCAAGTAGCGACCCTTTACGTGGACCGGGATCGTCAGCCAGCGCACCCCGTCCGCAGACTTCAGCCTATTGCGGTTGCGCCAGTCCCGCCGCGTGTACTGGACATCGTCGTAAAGGACGAACTCATCGACCGAGCGCATGAGGTCGAAGTACCCCTTCCACGGGACGTAGTTGGACTGGACGATCGCCACCGCCTTGCCCGCGCTCGCAGTCACGTGCGCCTCGCAATCATCAGCTGCCCGCCAAGACTCACAAACCGGCTCCGACGACGAGACCGGCGACGACGAGCGCGATCCCGGCCAGCTTCGCAGGGGTGATCGCCTCGTCAAAGAAGACCCCGCTGAGCAGCAGCACGGTCACAAACGACAACGCCGTAAAGGGATAGGCACGGCTAAGTTCGAGGCGGGAGAGCGCGGTAACCCACGAGACAGCGGCGACACCCGTGGCCAACAGGACGCTCACGACCCATGGGTTCAGAAAGAAGCTCACATAGAACGCGAACTTCCCCTGCAAGGAGGCCGGCAGGTGTCCGCGCTGGAGGATCTGCCACTTGACGACCATCTGGCCATATATGGTCAGCACGACGGTGAGCCCGACGCAGAGCCATGACACTGGGCTACCTTTCATCAGCGGATCAGGCCCTCGGTCAGCCCTGGCCCGACCGGTAGAGGCGCTGCTCGGCGGGCCGGTAGTACTCGTCGAGGCTCGTCACCACCCTGGTGTACCAGCCGAGCAACTGCTGGATGCGGGGTGCCTGCGACAACACGAGCTCGTCCCCCAACGCTCGCACGTAATCTATCTGCTGCTTGATGAACGAGCGCGTGAACTGATGATTGATCGCCAACCTGTCGTGGTCGGAGATGTTCGTGCCGGCCGCATGCCAGAGGGTGGAGTCGAACACGATCATCGACCCAGCGGCGCATTCGACTGCCGTCGCGGCCGCTTGGAGGTAGTCCGACGACGGACGCTCGCAGCGCTGGTGGGTGCCGGGAGCTACGAGCGTCGCGCCGTTGCTGGCGCTGAACGGGTCGAGCGTCAGCATGACGTTGAGCGACGCCAGGTAGCCGTCGAGGTATCGCGGGAAGTCACGGTGAAAGCTGCGCTGGAAGGTTCTCGCGCCCTGCGCGTCGCTGGGCGGAAGGATGAAGCCGTTCTGCAGGTGCAGGATCGCCGTTGGAGAGACCGTCCGATCGACCACCGCGAGCATCTCGGGCAGGGCAAGGAGGCCCAAGAGCGACGGGTCGTAGCGCCCCATCAGCCTGAGCACGCCCTCCTCGCGGGCCCCGGCGAGCCGCTCGGAGCCGAGCTCTCCGTGAATTAGGCTCTGCACCTCATACATCGCGGTGCGCGTTTGCGCGATGAGATCGGGCTCCAGCACGTCTGCGACCACCGCGCAGCCCTCGTGCACGAGTGCCTCCGTCACGAGCTCCAGCCAGTTAGAGTCTGTCTTTGCGCTTAGGCTGAGCATGTCTCGCAAATGATTAGATGTGGCGTAGCTGTGAGCTCTTCTTGTGATACACGGGAGTAGCCGCCGCCGCGAGCACCGTGCCGTCGTCCTGGTCGGCGAGAACCGTGGCCCCCGCGCCGATGACGCAACGCGCCCCCACCGAGATGCCATCGCGGAAGGTCGCGTTGACGCCCACAAAGCACCCTTCACCGATCGTCACGTTCCCGGATACGACCGCGTGTGAAGCGATGAAGCAATGATCCTCGATGCGGCTGTGATGGCCGATGTGATTGCCGCTCCACAGCACTACGTCGTCGCCGATCTCCACGAAGGGCTGGAGAACATTGGCCTCGAAGATGAACGTGTTTGCGCCTATCGGTCCGTCGGTCATGTTCAGTGCCTTCGAGCTCACGTAGGTGACGAATCCGTAGCCCAGCCTCCTGCAGCGCTCATATATGCCTCGCCGGATCTCGTTGACGCCCTGATAGCCAAGCGCCACAAGAAGGTCGACTCGCTCTGGCGGGTGGCTCTCGAGGAAATCCTCGAAGGCGATCAGCGGCAGCCCGCAAAACTCCTCGCCTTGGACGTACTGGCCGTCGACCGTGAAGGCGAGCACCTCGCGCGGGCTATCGCGCTGCAGATAGACGGCTGCGACCGCGCCGAACTGACCGGTGCCGAATATCGCGACTGGCTTGGACCCCATCTCGCGCTCACTCGTCCGCGTCGCTGGTCGCATATCCAATGCCGCTGCGGCCGTAGCCGTTGCCGTTGTAGAGGAGGTACCTGAGCCCGGCCCGAGAGAACACCATCGGATAGGCGACCATCTCGGAGTCCCATCCACTGCTCGCGGGCTCCAGTCCTGTGCGGCTGTCGTCGCGCTCCCAGACGAGGCCATCGAGGGACTCGGCATAGCCCAGGCGGTAGCGATCGCCGCGAGCGGCAAACCACATCCGGTAGCGATCCCCGTCGCGGATCACGCACGGGCGGCTGATGGCGTACTCGTCGCTGTCGGCGAAGTCGATCGCCACTCGGCCGGCTCGTTGCCAGTGGACGCCGTCATGGCTGTCCGCGTAGCGGAGGTGATAGTAGTGACGAGGCGAGCCGTCCACCATCTCCCACTTGGTCGCCGAGACGTACCACATTCGCCAGATACCCTCGTCGTGCAACACCCACGGCGATGCGGTCAAGTATCCGTCGACGTCGTTGCGCTCGAGCAGCGGCGCGGACGATACGCGCTGAAAGGAATGTGTCCCCGGCGAGCGGATCGCGAGGCCCGCGTAGAAGTAGAACGGGACCGTAACGCCCAGCGTCCAGCCGGTGTAGTACAGCAGTGAGCCGATCTCAGCGTCGACGACGCAGGACATCGTGACGCCACTGTCGTCGAACGCACCGAGCGATCCTGGGCTCAGCACCGGCTCGGGGTCGTGATCGATCAGGCTCAACTCGCCCGTCGGCTGAAGCCGCAGGTGCGCCCGGGAAATGTGGGCGCGACCAAGCTCGTCGCGAGGTGAATAGTAGAGGTCGACCCGATCGCCATCTACCTGCGAAACTGCCGGCAGCGCGGCGTGGGAGCGCGACCACGGCTGGTCTGCGGGCGTCGAGATCAACAGCCCCCGCTTGGTCCAGGTCGGCGTACGTGGCTGGGCGATCTGCTCTCCGGTCATGAGCGCTGGATCACCTCGACGCCGGCGCGCGCGTCCTGCGGGAGTCCGAGGTCATCGCGCATCGTGCCGTCCGCGCCTTCGACGATCCGATCGACCACGAACACCGGACGCGCGCGAGTCTGATCGAAGACCTTGCCGATGTACAACCCGGTGATGCCCGTGCTCAGAATGGTGAAGCCGCCGAGAATGACGACGGTGCTAACGATCGTCGTCCATCCCGGGTACACGCTGCCGAAGAGTCTGGCGGCTATCAGGTACAGGGCAAATGCACCGCCCGCGCCGGCCAGGCAGAAGCCGAGGTAGACGATCCAGCGAAGTAGAACGGTCGTCTGGAAGAAGACGCCGTCGAGGGCGTGTCCTAGCAATCGCGGCAAGCTGTAGGAGCTGCGTCCGCGGTAGCGGGTGGCGGGCTCGTAGTCGACTGACGCGGTGTCGAACTTCAGCCAATTGAGAATCATCATGTAGTGACGGTCTTGATCGTGGAGAGTGAGGAACGCGTCGACCACCTTGCGAGAGATGACGCTGAAGCTGCCGTACTGACCGTCGATCTGGCTGCCCCAGAAGAAGCGGATGCCACGGAAGTAAATGCGTCCCAGCAGCCGCCTCACAAGATTGGTGGGCTTGCGGGTCCGCCGGCCGAAGACGATGTCGTGCCCCTCCAACGCCTTCGCATACAGACGCGGGATCGCCTCGGGCGGGTCCTGCAGGTCGCAATCCATCACAGCCACCCACGCGCCGCGCGCGAAATGCAGCCCGGCTGTTATGGCCGCGTGCTGGCCGAAGTTACGGCTGAGCAGGATGCCCCGCACCGAGCGGTCGAGACCCGCGAGGCGCTCGATCTCCAACCACGAGCCGTCTTCCGCGCGATCGTCGACCAGGATGATCTCATATGACAAGTCGAGATCACCCAAGCTCGCGGTCAGGCGCTCGTGCAGGTGGCGCATGCATGGCTGACAGCCGTAAACGGGCACGACGACGCTGAGCACGGGGTCCACAAGCCCGCCGTCGTTGTGATTATCAGGGTGCATCGCGGCGGACCATACATCGGGGTGCAGGGCGCTTTGAGGAGGTCCTGTGGTCAGCTTGCAACCAGCACCGAGAGCTGCTGAGATCGCCCCGTCAGCGCGTAGAATCAAGGTCCGCGGGGTGCGTCAGACTCATGTCCGCGTCCGCGGGCTTTGTCTCCCACTCGGTCCGAGCCGCCACGGGCGCCGATTGCCCTGCAGCCGAGCGAGAATCGATCGCCGGCACCGGCTGAGGGGCCGTCGAGGCGGGACTCGGCGCTTGACGCGGATGGTGATCAATGGAACCGTTGCGGAACATGCAAACCGCGAACGGAGCCCGACCCTCCAAGATCCCATTCAACCGCCCGTACGCCACCGGAGATGAGTTCGGGTACATCCAGGAGGCGATCGACAACTTGCATCTCTCGGGCAACGGCCCGTTCACCGAACGTTGTGCGCTGTGGTTGCAGGAACACCTCGGCTGCGAGCGCGCGCTGCTTACGTTCTCGTGCACGTCGGCGCTGGAGATGGCGATGCTGGTGGCCGGGATCGGTCGAGGGGACGAGGTGATCGTGCCCTCGTTCACCTTCCCCACCACCGCCGGTGCCGTGGTGTTGCGAGGGGCGGTGCCCGTGTTCGTGGACATTCGCGAGGATACGCTGAACCTCGACGAGCGGTTGGTGGAGGCGGCGATCACGCCGCGCACGCGCGCCATCATGCCGGTGCACTATGCCGGCGTCGCGTGTCACCTGCAGGAGCTCTCGGCGATCGCCAGGCGTCACGGACTCGCGGTAATCGAGGACGCCGCGCAGGGGATATCAGCCTCCTACCGCGGTGTGCCGCTCGGCACTATCGGCGACCTCGGATGTCTCAGCTTTCACGAGACCAAGAACGTTACCTGTGGCGAGGGCGGTGCGCTGCTGATCAACCGGCCGGAGTGGATCGAGCGAGCGGAGATCATCCAGGAGAAGGGCACCAATCGCAGTCAGTTTCTGCGCGGGCAGGTGGACAAGTACACGTGGGTCGACGTCGGTTCGTCGTTCTTGACGAGCGATATCAACGCTGCGTTTCTGTGGGCGCAGGTCCAGCATGCCGAGGAGATCCTCGAGAGTCGCATGGCGATCTGGAACGCGTATCACGAGCGTCTTGCGCCGCTGGAGGAAGCCGGCGTGCTGCGCCGTCCGACGATCCCCGAGGACTGTGCCCACAACGCGCATATGTACTATCTGCTACTGGGCGATCAGGGACGTCGCGACCGCTTCATCGAGTCGCTCGCGGCGCAGAACATACACGCGCTCTTTCACTACGTTCCCCTGCATTCGTCCACGGCCGGGGAACGGTTCGGTCGTGTCGCGGGGGAGCTCCCCGTTACCGACCGCGCAGGAGGGACGCTTGTGCGCCTGCCGCTGTGGGTAGGGATGAGCGAGGGTGACGTCGAGCGCGTGTGCGAGGCGGCCGAGCAGGCGCTGCGCCCGGTTGCCCAAAGAATGCGCTGCGGTGGTCGTCAGGCTTTACGACGCTCTGCACGCAGGCAGGCCGGGAGTCGCGCCGCGGGTTGAGCGGCACCGGCGCTCCACTCACACACCGACGTCGCGGGCGCGCCCGAGGAAGTGCTTGCTGAGCATCGTCTCCTGCCCCTGGTAGTTGGAGCCGAGCTCCTCGCCATAGAGCACGTCCGGTTCCTCGGCCATGCGCTCGAACGCGAGCTTGCACACGGGTTGTCGGTGCTCGACCATGAAGGAGACGTCGCGGGCGCGCACCTCCAGCGCCGCGCGACTGCCGCGCGCGCTCGCCTCCAGCGAGTAGCCAAAGCCGGGGTCGAAGAAGCCAGCGTAGTGGGTGCGCAGCTCGCCGGCGGTGGGGTCGTAGGCGAGCATCTCGGCGGCGTAGGAGGGGGGGATGCTGACGCCCTCGGCCGACAACAGCAGGTAGAAGATCTCGGGCTCGAGCACGATGCGACCGCCCGGCTCGGGGTGCACGGGCTCCCAGTAGTCGCGCCAACGCAGCGTCGCCGTCTTCGTCAGATCGATCGGCAGGCTGTTCTTCTTGGCGCGGTAGCCGACGATCGCCTCGGCCGTGCCCGACACGTCGAGGCTCAGGAACAGGCCCTCGGCCAGTGACAGCTCCGCCTCGGGGACCGGTCGCGCGTCGCGGTAGAGGAGCGGGTGCTCGCGGTGCAGAGCGAACAGCTGCGCGTCCGAGAGGCGCGCGTCGGCGGACATCAGCCGCACCTGGTTGAGCGCGAGGCCGGTCTGCACGCGGATGGCGAACGTACGCGGGACGACCTCCAGGTAGAGCTTGCCGTGATAGCCGCCGGCGATCTCGTCGAAGCGGTGGCTGCGATCGGTTAGCACCCGCGTGAACACGTCCAGTCGCCCCGTCGAGCTCTTGGGGTTGGCCTTCGCGCGCACCCCCTCGGGCAGGCGCAGCTCCTCGATCAACGGGACCAGGTAAGGGCGGTCGCGCTCGAGCGTGGCGCCGTCGCGCAGGTCGATGCGTTCGAACGCCAGATCCTCGCTCTTGTCCTCGACGGTGGAGTCGCTGTCGGGCAGAAAGCTGCAGCGCAGCGCCCATGCGTGATCGCCCAGCCGCAGGTCCACGCTCGCGGGCTGCACCGACTCGTCAGGGATCCGCCACGGCCCCGCGACCATCCACTCGCGCGCGATCGCCTCGCGCAATCGCTGCGCAGGGAGTACCCCTCGTTCGACCATGGACGCAAGTCTATGGGCCACGCACGTTGGGCCAGAGTAGAAAACAGGGCTGGCATGTGTCTCATATATGGAACTACAGTTATCGGGAACGATTGGTGCTTTGGGCTTGAGCATCGCCCCACCTCTCCGGTGATGCTCGGGGGGAGATCAGGGCGTCCCCCGGCGCCAGGTCTCCACGGGCGCCGTGCAGCCCTAACCGGCCGTACGGTGTCCGTGAATGCCTGGCGCATCCCGTCCGCGGCTGCCTCTACCTTCAGACCATGCTCCTGAACGAGCTGAACGATGGCGTCGAGATCGACCAGGTCCTGCTGGTGCGCGAGGCCGATCGTCGCCAGCGCCGCGACGGTGGCGACTACCTGCGCTTGCAGCTGGGCGACCGCACGGGCGTGGTCGCGTGCATGGTGTGGGAGGAGCTCGCCGAGGTGCAGGAGCTGGCGCGCGCGGGCCAGCCGGTGCGGGTCCGCGGCCGTTACACCGTGCATCCCCGCTTCGGCCCGCAGATCAACCTGCGGGGGCTGGAGCCGGCGGCCGCGGGCAGCTACGCGATCGAGGACCTGCGCGACGGCCCGATGCGCGCGGTCGAGCAGATGGAAGGCGAGATCCGCGAGCTGCTGGCGACGATCCAAGAGCCGCACCTGCGGATCCTGCTGGAGCGGGTGTTCGGAGAGGACTGCGAGCTGTGGGCCGGGTATCGCACGGCGCCGGCGGCCAAGTACTACCACCAGGCCTACCCGCACGGCCTGCTCGAGCACTGCCTCGGCGTGGCGCAGGCCGTGAGCGCGATCAGCGCGACGTTCGCGGGCATCGACCGCGATGTCGCGGTCACCGGCGCGCTGCTGCACGACATCGGCAAGCTCGAGGCCTACACCGACGACTCGCAGAACATCGACCTGACCGACGCGGGCAAGCTGCACGGCGAGATCGCGCTCGGCTACTACCGCATCCGCCGCATGATCGAGGACATCGACGGCTTCCCCGCCGAGCTCGCGCAGGCGGTGGGGCACATCATCCTGTCCCACCACGGCGCGCTCGAGCACGGCAGCCCGGTGGTGCCCTGCACGCGCGAGGCGACGCTCGTGCACATGATCGACAACCTCGGCGGGCGCCTCGGCAGCTTCGATCGTCTCGAGAAGGAGCTGGCCCCCGGGCGGCGGTGGTCGTCGTTCGACCGTGCGATCGACGGCAGCGCGTTCTTCGCCTCACGGCAGCCGATCGAGCAGCAACTGCCGCTGCCGGCGCGCGAAGCCGCCTGAATCCTCGCAAATAGCGGCTCGCCGGTTCGGCCGTGCAGTATCCGTCTCGCCGCCGGCTTCTATCTTTCAAGGCGGATGGCAAAGGACACCGAGAAGCTGATCCGCCAGCTGTCGCTGATCTCATACCTGATGGCCGAGCGCAGGCCGGTCACGGCGCTCGAGATCCGGCGCGACGTGGAGGGCTACAGCGGCATGAACGAGGACGCGTTCGCGCGGCGCTTCTACGCCGACCGCTCGGAGCTTGAATCGCTGCGCATCCAGCTGACGGTCGACCGGCCGGCCGACGGGGCGGCCGAGCAGGAGAACTACTCCCTGCGCCCGGAGAACTTCCACCTGCCGCCGATCGCGTTCACCGACAAGGAGCTGGCGGCGCTGCAGACCGCGCTGAGCCTGCTCGACGGGGAATTCGCGTACGCCGAGCCGCTGCGCCTGGCGCTGCAGCAGATCACGTGGGGGCGCCCGAGCCCGCTGCGCGCGCCCGAGCAGCGCTCGGTCGCGCTCGGCATCACCGCCTCCGCCGGCGGGCACGAGTTGTCCTCGCGCCTGGCGAAGGTCGAGACGGCGATCTTCCGCAACAAGACGATCGTGTTCGACTACTACACGATGGAGCGCGACGAGGTCAGCTCGCGCCGCGTCGATCCCTACCACCTGCTGTTCCAGGGCGGGCAGTTCTATCTGCTGGGCTACGCGCACGAGCGCAAGTCCGTGCGCGTGTTCCGCCTGTCGCGCATCCGCGGCAAGGTCTCCTACGCGACCAAGGCCGAGCACGACTTCCACCGGCCGGCCGACTTCGACCCGCGCGCGTACGCCAACCGCGCCGACTGGCAGCTGGGCGAGGAGCGAGGCGTCGCGAAGATCTTGATCTGCGAGCGCATCGCGTGGCAGATCGAACGCCACTTCGGCCGCTACGGAGAAATAGGCGAGGCGGACGGCGCATCGTCCCCGGAGGGGGAGACGATCTTCATGACCGGCTACTCGAGCGCGCGCAGCGTGATCTCGTGGGTGCTGGGGCTGGGCGCGAACGCGCGCCTGCTCGGCCCCGACGAGCTGACCGACGAGCTCCTGCGGCGCCTGGAGCTGCTGGGAGAGCGCCACGGCGAGGCGCCGCCGCAAGCGCCAGGCGGGGGCGGACGCATTGCGGGGCCGGCGCGCACGCGCGCCACGCGCAGGGGGGACCCCATGGCGGCCGCGGAGAGCGAGGGCGCCGGCGAGCGCCCGGAGGCGGCGATCCGCCCGGAGCGCTTCGCGCGACTCGTGACGCTCGCGAGCATCCTGATCAGGGCCGGGCGCGAGGGGGAGCGCGTGCGGATCGAGGAGGTGTGCGAGCGCCTGCAGATCAGCGAGGAGGAGCTGCGCGAGGACGTGAACGTGCTGAACGTCGTCAACTTCGGCGGCGGCTCCTACGTGCTGTACGCGGAGTTCAAGGACGAGGAGGGCGAGATCGAAGTCGACCCCGAGCCCTACAGCGACAACTTCGACCGCCCGGCGCGCCTCTTGCCGGTCGAGGCGAAGGCGCTTGTGGCGGCGATCGACCTGATCGGCGAGCACATCCCGGAGGGCTCGCTGACATCCGCGCGCGAGAAGATCGTGGCGGCGCTGGGCGAGGACCCGATGGAGCAGGGTTTGCAGGTGGCGCCGACGGCGGGCGACGACACGGACGTCGCACGCCTGGTCTCCAAGGCGATCGTCCAGCGCAGGCTGATCGAGATCGAGTACTACAAGGAGAACGAGGACGAGCTCGTACCGCGCACGGTCGAGCCGTACGCGCTGACCAACGGGCGGGAGGGCTGGTACGTGGCGTCGTTTGACCCCGAGCGCGGCGGCGTGCGCCACTTCCGTTTGGATCGCATCAAGCATGCGCGGGTCACCGATGAGAAGTTCGAGCCGCGTCCCGAGGTCGATCCGGCGGCGGAGGTCGACGGCTGGCTGCGCACGGGGGAGGTGCCCGCGTCGCGCAGCGCGCGCGTGTGGGTCTCGCCCGAGCGCGCGCGCTGGGCGCGGGAGGCGCGGCGCGTGGTCGAGGAGTGGAGCGACGGCGCGGTCGTCGTCGAGCTGAGCTTCGCGGGGGTCGACTGGCTAGTGCGCGAGATCCTCAAGGAAGCCGGCGACGCCGCGGTGCTCGAGCCCGAGGATGCGCGTGAGGCTGTCAGCGCCGCGGTCGCGCGGCTGCGCGAGGCGAGCGCGGCGCCGGCGGCTGCGTGAACCAGCTCGCCCGCGGCTGAGCGCGCGTCAAAGCTCGGTCGGCCCGACGACGAAGCCGAGCCGATCCGCCCCACGTCGCAGGCGGGCGTCGACGGTGACCAAGCGGCAGCCAAGCAGCGAGGCGAGTGCGACGTACTCGGCGTCATAGGTTTTCGCCCAGCCGAGCTCGTCGGCGATGCGCCAGGCCTCATCGGCGAGGCGGCGGTGCGTTCTAAGTTCTACGTCGGCGGCTGCGATACGTGCACGCGCGCCGTCGACCTCGTCTGCGTCGAGCGCGCGTCGCCAGGCGCGCTCGTGCAGCGCCGATCGTGCCTCGGACCACATCAGCGCAGGAGCGCAGCGTGCGCCGGGAGCCAGCTCCTCGATATCGCGGGCCCCGGTCGACCAGGTCACGATCAGGCTGGCATCTACGACGAGCACTCAGTGTCCGGCCCGCGACTCCCTGATCCATGCCACGACGTTGGGCATGGGCTCGCCCCAGAAGGTCTTCTCCCAGCCCTCCGGCAGCGGCAGCATGTCCGGATACGGTTGCTGCTGCATCGCCTCGAGGTCCTGCTCCTCGATCACGTGCTGGGTCCCTACCTTGCGTGCGCGCAGCTTCCCCTCGCGGATCCAGCGACGGACGGTCTCGGGGTTGCGGCCGGTGCGCTTGGCGGCTTCTGGGACGGTGAGCATTATTGTAGCATGATACAACATCATGTCGCCACTGGCGTCACAGGTCGTGCGCGCGTAGGTCAGTACGCTCCCCTCAGGCATGAGCCGCCGTCAGCAGATCAGGATGAGCGATGCGGAGGCCGCGGCGTTTCTCTTGGAGGAGCGCACGCTCACCTGCGCGACGGTTGGCCCGCGCGGCTGGCCGCACCTGATGCCGCTGTGGTATGTGCTGCGTAGGAGCGTGGACGCGCCGCCCGGCGACAGCGCCGACGAGGGCACGAACGGGGCCGGACCGCGTCTGTGGTCGTGGACGTACGCGGTCACGCAAAAGGTCCGCAACCTCGAGCGCGACCCGCGCGCCACCTTGCAGGTCGAGGCCGGCGAGCAATATCAGGAGCTGCGCGGCGTGATGCTCGAGTGCGACGTGGTCGTCCACCGCGAGCTCGAGATCGTACGAGCGCTCGGCCATGAGATCTTCGCCCGCTACGCCTCGCCGCGCGGGCAGCCGCCGGCCACCGATCTGCCGGCGGAGGTCGGCGAGATGGTCGACAAGCAGGCGGTCAAGCGCGTGGCGCTCGAGTTCGTGGAGTACCGCCGGGCAACGTGGGACCACCGCAAGCTCGGCGGGAGCTACTGACGAGCGACCGGACGCGGCGATCGAGCTAGCTGCCGGCACTCTTCCTCCGGAAGTCGTCCGCGCTCGTCATCAACTGGCCGATGGTCGTGCCCAGGCCCTCGCATAGCTCCGTCAGGGTATCGAGCGTCGGGTTGCCCTGGCCGCGGGCCAGTTCGTTGAAGTGTTCGTAGTTGAGGGCGCAGCGGTCGGCGGCGGCCTGCCGAGACATTCCTTTCTGCTCGAGCTCGAGCAAGATCGCCTGGGAAAGCGCCGCCATCTGGGGACTGCTCGGCTCTGATCTTCTCTCGGGCGGCATCGTCGGGGAGCCTTACGCATACCGCAAGAAGGAGTTAAGGGGACAGATGCCGTATTCCGCCTATGACAATTGTCAGCTCCCAGTTTGCGAGATTTCGTTGCCAGAGATTCCTCACAAGACGCCCTTCCTGCGCGCTTTGGGGCGTGCGGTCAGCGAGCAGCGCGAGCGGCGCCGCCTGAGCTCGGCCGCGCTGGCGGCCGCGGTGGGCGTCGAGGAGGAGCGCATCCGTGCGCTCGAGCGCGGCGAGCTCGACCCGGGCTACGAGCTGCTGCTCGCGCTCGCGGATGCGCTCGGCGTGCAATCGGGCGTGCTCGCGACCCGCGCGGAAGAGCTCGCACAGGAGATGCCACCGGACCCCTGACCCCGATACGCTGCCACCGCCTATGCAACCCCTCAAGGGACTGATCCTCTCCGGGGGCAAGGGCACACGCCTGCGCCCGATCACGCACACGAGCGCCAAGCAGCTCGTGCCGGTGGCGAACAAGCCCGTGCTGTTCTACGGCATCGAGGCGATGGCCGACGCGGGGATCGAGGAGGTGGGGATCATCATCGCGCCGGAGACCGGGCCCGAGATCGAAGCCGCAGCGGGCGACGGCGCGCGCTTTGGGCTGCGCATCACCTACATCCTCCAGGACGAGCCGCTCGGCCTCGCCCATGCGGTGCTGACGGCCGAGCCGTTCCTGGCGGAGAGCCCGTTCGTGATGTACCTGGGCGACAACCTGCTGCAAGGGGGGATCTCCGAGCTGGTGGCGGCCTTCCGCGAGCATCACCCCGACGCGCTGATCCTGCTCACGCCGGTGCCCGACCCCGAGAACTACGGCGTCGCCGAGCTCGCGCCGGCCGGCGACGGCGAGGTCGGACGGGTTGTGCGCCTGGTGGAGAAGCCCGCGGAGCCCGTCACCAACCTGGCGCTCGTCGGCGTGTACATGTTCACCCCCGCCGTCCATGACGCGGCGCGAGCGATCGAGCCCTCCTCCCGCGGCGAGCTGGAGATAACCGACGCGATCCAGCACCTCCTCGACGAGGGCATGCGCGTGGAGCCGCATGTGGTGCGCGGCTGGTGGAAGGACACAGGGCGCCTGGAGGACATGCTGGAGGCTAACCGCTTGATCCTCGACAACCTGGTCGAGCGCATCGAGGGCGAGCTGATCGACTCGCAGGTGGAAGGACGCGTGGTGATCGAGCCGGGCGCGCGCCTGGAGCGAACCACTGTGCGCGGTCCGGCGATCGTCGGCGCGGACGCGCGCCTGAGCGACTGCTACGTCGGCCCCTACACGGCGATCGGCGAGCGCTGCACGATCTCCGCGTCCGAGGTCGAGCATTCGATCCTGCTAGCGGGTTGCACCGTATCGGGCCTGGATGGGCGCATGGAGTCCTCGCTGCTCGGGCGCAACGTGACAGTGCGCCGCGGCGAGCGCCAGCCACGCGCCTATCGCTTCATGGTCGGCGACAACTCCGACATCTCAATCCTGTGAGACTGTTCGTGACAGGCTCGGCTGGGATGCTCGGCTTCGACGTCCTGCGCGTGGGCGGCGCCGCTGGCCACGAGCTCGTGGGCGTGGATCTGCCCGAGCTCGACATCACGGATGCCTCCTCTGTGAGTGATGCGCTCGCGCGAGTTCGTCCCGACGCCGTGCTCAACTGCGCCGCCTGGACCGATGTCGACGGCGCCGAGACCCATCGCGAACAGGCGCATGCGGTCAATGCCGATGGCGCGGGAAACCTCGCCCGCGCCGCCGCCCAGGTCGGCGTGCCGCTCGTGCACATCTCCACCGATTACGTCTTCGACGGGCAGGCGCGCGTCGATCGGTCAGGCGCGCCGCGCTCGTATGTGGAGTCCGATAGGACCGGCCCGCGCTCGGTCTACGGTGAGACAAAGCTCGAGGGCGAGCGGCAGGTGCTGGCAGCCTCGCCGCAGCACACGATCGTGCGCAGCTCGTGGCTGTTCGGTATCGGGGGTCACAATTTCGCTGCGACGATGCTGCAGCTCGCGGCTGAGCGCGAGGTCGTGCAGGTCGTCACCGATCAGGTCGGCTGCCCCACCTGGACAGGTCATCTGGCGCCCGCGCTGCTCGGGCTGATCGAGCGG
>Ga0302326_10014500_pt1 | contig 16644 bp, 14 predicted proteins | sample Palsa_T0_3_FD_202264 | JGI IMG/M metagenome (GOLD analysis project Ga0302326, IMG submission 202264) | Peat permafrost microbial communities from Stordalen Mire near Abisko, Sweden - Palsa_T0_3 | ecosystem: Environmental > Terrestrial > Soil > Palsa > Peat permafrost | place: Sweden: Abisko...
TTCCAGCGAGCGGGGGGCGATAGACCATTGATACGGGCACGTTTCCAATCGAAGTATTGGCACCACTTCACTGTCTGGAGAGTGCCGATGAATGCCCTTGCTCTTCGCTCAACTTACGGCCGGGACACGGGGTCAGTACCACGGAGCGCACCAGTAGCGAGAGACAACCGTTCAGCCGATACCCATGAGCGCTTCAAGAATGTGGTGGTGCCGCATCTTTCCGACGCCCGTGCGCTGGCCCGTTGGCTCACAGGCAGCTCCGCCGACTCCGAGGATGTAGTGCAGGATGCCTGCGTTCGCGCGTACCGTGCCATTGGCAATTTCACCGACGGTAATGCTCGCGCATGGGTGCTGACCATCGTTCGCCACACCGTACACAGTTGGTTGCAAAAGAACCGTGCCGTGAGCCTCGTACCAACGGACGATATCGAAGCGGTCGAAAGCAAACTAATGAGCGAACGGAACCTTGATACACCTGAGACGGCCCTGATGGCGCAAGACGATGCGACGAGACTCCAGGCGTCTATCGACGCACTGCCAGCTTTGTTCCGGACAACGCTCTTGCTGTGCGCCGTACAAGGCCTCAAGTACCGACAAATCGCCGAGGCGACAGGTGTCTCGATCGGCACAGTAATGTCGCGGCTTGCCCGCGCTCGCGGCCGTGTAATTGCCGACATGAGAGCGGCCGGATACAACGCAACCGCCACTCGATCTGTCCGACACTAACCCTCGCCACCGTGAGGACTGCGGTCTTGGAGCCCCGGAAATTCAGCGCCTCGTAAGGCCGGCTACTTTGAAATCTGGGGGGCGCTTCGAGACAAAAGCGGCAATCCCTTCAACGCTTTCGCTATCTTTACCGGCAGCGGCGATGGCTAGCGCTCGCCGTGCGCTCAGCCGTTCCAGGCGCCCGTCAGGTTGAAACACGCCTGCGTATTGTCCCTTAAGATCCAGCGCCGCTCGTCATCGCTCATATTCTGCGTGTGGTAGGCGAGCAGCTGCTGACTCCACGGCCAGGTGGAGTCCGAATGCGGGAAGTCGCTGGACCACAGCAACCGCCGGGGATTGAGCATATCCAAACTGTTCATCGCGATGAGGTCATCCTGGAAGGTGAAATACACGTTGTCGAACACGCGCTCGCTTGGCAGTTTGGCCATATCGCCAAGATTCGAGTGAAATCGATGCCGCCGGTAGAAATGATCGAGCCGGTACATGAAGTGGGGCACCCAGCCCGCGTCGGCCTCTGCGCAGACCAGCTTCAATTGAGGAAAGCGCTCGAACACGCGTCCCCAGACAAAGGTGCTGATGACGTCCTGGTTCGCCCGAATGAGGGTGTGATGGAAAAACGCCATGTTGCGTCCGCGATTCTGCTCGCCGGAGATCGTCGCGACGATGGCTCTTGATTCCCTGGGTGAGGTCAGGATATGGAACGTGATGGGCAGCTTCAGAGCCACGGCGGCTTCCCATACAGGATCGAAGCGCGGATCCTCGTAGGAAAATTCCGTGGCCGGTTCGCAGGGCAGCATGACGCCGCAAAAGCCCAGCTTCTTTATGCTCTCCAGATCAGCGACAGTCTGCTCTACCGAAACGGCGCCGGACTGTCCGAGGCCAAACAGCCGATCTGGCGCATAGGACTGGAATTCCGCCAGCCACCGGTTGTAGGCCTGGAAGCAAGCCTGTCTGAACTCGACATCAGGGTGGTTGCAGAGAACCATTCCGATCGAGGGGAAGATGATCTCACCACCTAGGCCGTCGCGGTCCTGCGCTGCCAGGCGTGCCTTGGGATCATGACCGCCCTTGTGAATATCCTCGAATTTCTGGGTATCCATCTTGATCTCTTTCGGATCGATCCCGGCCGCAGCGATGCTGCCCATACCGACTAGGTAGGGCTTGCCATCGAGAATGCCGTCGATGGACCAGACCGTTCCACCCTTCGGGCCGATCATCGTCCTTGGCGCGCGATCGCGATACCTTGGATCAATGTAGTCCTTGTACAGATTGGGCGGCTCGGTCACATGGGAGTCTGCCGAGATCGGTTTGTAAGGTAGCGCCTTGAACTTATCATTGGCCATTTCGGAGATGTGGCGCGCATCTTTGATGACGTTGTGCACAGCGTTCATGCCTTCGCTCCTCCTGCCGAACCCCTGGGACGCCTGTCGTTACGACGCTGGTGATGCTCGTACGCTATCGAATATAGACAGCCTCGCATATGGCGAGACACATTGTCCAGTAAAGTGAGACGTGCGTCCTCTTATAGGAGCACAGCTCAGGCCTGCGGAGCGCACAAGTCTCTAAATTCGAAGAACTGCTTGGCCAGAGTCGCCCGTCGCCGCTATCCTTTCCTACCACCACAGATAGTTATCAAATGCCCACATCAAATCAGCCGCAGCGTTCGATGAAGTACAACACGCCGCTGCGTCAGGCACAGCGCGAGCTGACCCGTAGCCGAATCAAAAGTGCAGCACGCATGCTCTTTTACGAAACTCACTATGACTCTACCACGATGGATCAGATCGCCGTTGCCGCGGGTCTGCGGCGATCGACGGTGTATCTGCACTATAAGGACAAAACCGAGATCCTGGCAGAGGTGATTGCCGAGTACACGCCGAAGGCCCGCGCGGTGCTGGCCATGTTGCCGGGTCCACGTCCCACGTTGCCGCAGTTGATTCTATGGGTGAAGAAAGTCGTAAAGTTTGTGGCAAAGGAACTAGTGCCGTTATCGATCATCCTGGAGCTGCGTCACGCCAACCACGACCTCGACGCCCTCGAGAAGCTGACCTGCGAACTGTTGGCCGGCCTGGGCGAGAACAATCCGCCATTTCGCGAGGCGTCGCATGAGGACGCGAGTCCCATAGTCCGGGCGCGCGGATTGATGCTACTCCAGGCGTTGACCTACGCCTGTGAGATACACCTGGCTAACACCCACGATGCGCGGGGCAAGGCGCTACTCAAGGTTGTCGCCGAGGATTTTCTCGCTTTCCTTTCACTGAAACGATGAGCGGCTTGATGCGGGTCAGCGCTGAATCACCCGACGGCTGCGCCAGACGGCGCGGTGACCGCCATCTACCGGAATGTCGATGCCATTCAGAAAGCTCGCCTGATCGGAAGCCAGAAAATCCACGACGTTGGTGATTTCAACCAGCGTGCCCTGGCGACCCAGCGGGATCTCGCGTGCCTTGTCGCCGCGGGACACACGCGCGTTCGTCCCATCGTGGCTCGGTAGGGTCGGTCCTTCGGCCCGTGCCATGGGCGAGTCGATCATGCCAGGAGAAAGCGACAGCGCGCGTACTTCCTTCGGACCCCATTGAATCGCGAGTTTCTCAGCGAGCAGGTTAACGCCCAGTTTCGCGTGACTGTAGGTGTCGTCGAAATTCGGCTCTTCACCCAGCACTTTCACTAGTTCGTCGAGGAAGGTTGGTTTCAATGGATCACCCAGCAGCGCTTCCAGGCGCGGATCGATGGCTGGCAGATAACTGGCGAGCGAGGAAATGAAGATCGCGACGCCGCCCCGCACCATGTGCGGACCGGCTGCTTCGGCAATCAGGTGCACGCCGGAAAGGTCAACTGCCATCATCTTGCGCCAGTCTCGAATCGACATGCCAACCGCCGCCACGTGCGCCAATACACGCACGCCTGCCCCAAGGGCCAGCGTATCGCCCAACGCGTGGGTCTGTTTAGGATCGGTTATGTCGCATCGATATCCCGCGGCTACATATCCATCCATACGCAGTGTCTCGATCGTCCGGTCGAGACGTTCGCCATCGAGATCGCAGATCAGCAACGGATGGCGCCGGCCAAGCGCCCGGGCAATCGACGTACCTAAGCCTCCGCAGCCGATGATTAGCGCCACCGGGGCTTCGGCATAGTAAGCCTTGCGCTCCAAGTACCCCGTCATACTCACCCCCACGATGTGTTCGTTATCTCGCCGCGGCAAACTCGGGTACGATCTCCCCCAGGAAGCTCGTGATGGAACGTATCACTTCAGCGGATCTCTCCAGGTGCGGGAAATGCCCCGCACCAGGTACCAGCACTTTCCTCGTCTTGCGAATGCCGCGCGCAAATGCGTCCGCATAGGCGGGTGGGACCACGCGGTCGGCGTCGCCCCAGATCAGCAGCGTCGGGGCTGTGATGCGATACAGGCGCCGTTTCAAATCGCGATCGGGAACCGGCCAGTAAAAATGGCAGCTCGCTCCCATCACAAGTTGATACGCCAGCCGATCCTGTGGCGTGGGTTTCTGCAGCACCGAGCGCGCCGCCTCGCTGTCCGGATCGGTGAACAGCAGGCCGGCCAGTTCGGTCGGATGTGTCGTATGCACGTCGGCAACCGGCATCTCGTCGATCCACAGTCCCATCGCGCCGATCAGGATGAGGGCAGATACCCGGCCCGGGCAGTGCGCTGCGAACTCCGCCGCCGCCATGCCGCCGAAGGCGTGACCCACCACCACGGCGTCGTCGATAGACAGCGCACGCAATAGATCATCGTAGAAGAGTGCCAGATCGCCGAACGTATCGAATGAGAGCAGCTCATCGGGCTCGTCGGCGCCGGGCGTCAACGGTACATACACCGTATGAGTCTGCGCCAGGCTGTCGAGGAATGGCGACCATACCCGCCCCTGCGCCGGATGCAGAAACAGCAGCGGCGCACCGCGCCCTTTTAGCAGCACGTCAGCACTCAGGCCGCTGGCGAGGCCGACCTTGCGGCTTTCCGGATCATTCTGAGTCATCACGCCACTCCGCTCAGCGCCGAGCTTGCAACAGCCGCAGCCTTGGGCGTGCGTGCACCCGAGGGCCAGTAGCCTGCCGCACTCCATTTGTCATCCCAGAGATGGCGGATGTGAGGCATGACTTTCTCGGCGAACATCCTGATGTTGTAGAGCGTCAGGTCGTGCGGCATCGATTGCAGCTGCATGAGCAGCACGAAGTGTCCGACACGCAAGGTCTTGGCTGCCTCTTCCATCCGCTGACGGACGGTCTCCGGGCTACCACCGATGACCTTTCCCGATTCAATCGCTTCCTTCCAGTCCACCATCGTCGGCACGGTAGAGAAGGCCGTGGGTTCCTGAAACTTGTTCATCGCATTCACCATGCTGCGCTTTGACGAGTAGCCAGGCGATCCTGAGAAGTACGGCGGAATATGCAGAGTCTTACGATAAAGATTAGAAATGTGGCTGGCGTAGAGTTTCTCCGCGTCCTGATCGGTTTCGGCCACCACCACGATCTGAGCGAAGCCCGCCCGGTAGGGATTTGCGTCATTGCCGGCTGCCTCGTTGCAGTCCCAGAACTGCTGCATGATCGCCTGTCCAGCGAGATGACCGTTAAAGCTCAGAAACGGATAGACGTAGTTGTTCTTTGCGGCAAGCTCCCACGTTTCCATCGACCCGCCGCCCGCCAGCCAGATGGGCGGATGCGGCTTTTGAATCGGCTTCGGCCAGGGATTCACGTTGCGCAGCTTGTGATATTTACCATTCCATATGAATGGCCCCGGGCGCGTCCAAGCAGCCTTGATGAAATCATGTGCTTCCATGAAGCGTGAACGCGTCTGGGTGGGTATGACGCCGTAGCAGTGATTGACATCCATTGTCGTGCCTACTGGCCACCCCGCAACCAGGCGGCCGCCCGAGAGCGCATCGATCTGAGCCATCTCCTCCGCGACACGCAGCGGATGATTCATGGGCAGTGTTTGTCCAAGCAACACAATCGCGACGTCCTCGGTAGTCGCTGCCAGGTGGTAGGCGGTCAGGCTCGGCATCGGAAAGCCATAAGCGTTTTGGTGGTGCTCGTTGGTCCCCACCCCGTCGTAACCCAGCGACGCGGCGTAATGGAGTTCTTTGAGATTCCAGCGCAGGTACTGACCGACCCGGACCGGATCGCACAGCTCATCATTCGGTGGATTGACCCAAACGCTTGGGTACCGCTCGCTGAAATCCTCGGGTAGATCTCGGTAGCCCTGCATATGGAAGAAAGTCAGTTTCATAAGTCTGTCCCCGGCGCAGGCGGCGTCGTATTTAAAGACACATTGTCCATCAAGTCTGGTAGATTATCCATCTCCATTGTCCGCATTCAGTTTGAATGTTTCCCGCAATAAGCGCTCGGTCTCACTGCCGCATCCGGGCACTTTGATCATTGACGTTGGCGCCGATCGACCAGATTTTGAGGAAGCTGCTTCTCGGCTGCTTCGGATGGACTTGCGGCCCTGTATGCGACCGGCCTGTATGCCGCAGTTCTTTTAAGTACAGATGTGATGCAGATTCACAACAAGAACGTCCTTGGGGTTGTCCCACTAGCTTTACTGTTCTCGTATATTTGCCTGGGCATCGCGATCGGATGCGCTATCAGGGACGTGTTAAAGCGCTTCGATGAACGCCGTCTTATTGAATTTCGGCTTGTCATGACCTGCGTCGCGGGCTTCGGCGCTATCTTCATACTGGAACATCTGGAGAAACTCCAATTTTGAATTCCCGTTCGTCTGCCATTAAGGTCGCGACCGCACCAAGCCAGTTAACGAGCTAAACCTCGACCCTCACGGAGCGACAGTGAACGTCAAATAACGTCCCCCGGGTTCAGCCTGCGCATTGAGATGTGTCTCGATCTTGGATGCGGGTACTCCCCAGGTAGTGAGGAGATTCAACATCCGATCGGCGCGCCGCTGGGCGACCAGCGCATCCTCTTGGAGGATTGTCCCGTCAGTCAACTCGACGCGGTCGCGATAAACATCGAGCGTCAATTTGCTGGCCTTTATGTCTTTGAAATACGCCGCAGCACCAATGATGATAAAGCTCTCGGGCAGGTGCACGAAGTCATCATCGAATGAAAAGTCCAGGCGGAAGGTGCGCACTTGGAAAGGGGGTTGCGGAGGTGGAGGCGGCGCATACGAGGGGGCTCGCGGATAGCTCGGATCAGTTGCCAGGCCGCGGCCCTTGCGAAAAGGCGGCGAGGGTCTGATTTCTGGTCCGGGGGCAAAGCCCCCCGACGGCAGCACCGTATCGCACGAGAGATCCAATTCCGGAAGTACCGATACCTTCACATGATTCAGTGGCGCCCCGCCGCAGATATTCTCTCCCTCGCCTTCCTCCCCTTCCACCAGAACTCGATGCTTCAACTGTGGGGCATAGAAGGCGGCGGGCGGGAAGGTGTCGCCCTGCATGCCGACGAAATACAGCTTATCGCCATCCTGGGCGAGCCAGCAGGGTCGCGCCGGCATCTCCATGTCGCGCATGACAGGACATCCGACAAAAGCGACTCGTTTCCCGTCCGCGTACGAAGCGGCGCCTGCGGCAAATAGAAGCAACAGAGCGCCGGTCCTCAGATACCACGCCTTTCCCACGATCATAGGACGCTCAAGAAGTTGACCATATCTTGCTTCTCCTGCTCGGTGTATCCGATCTGGAAGCGCCGGTCGTAAAAGTCCACCACCTCACGCAGCGTCTTGGCGGAGCCATTTGAGAAGTAAGGTGCGCGTGCTGCCAGACCCCTAAACTGCTGCATCGTTATCATTCCAATTTCGGAGCACCGACCGCTCACGAGCGCGCGCCCTGGATCATTGGTGTAGATAATTCTGCCAAGATAGGGTTGGGCAGGTACATCCTGCCGACAGGTTAATTTAAACAGCGGGAGGTCGTAGTCGTTTTTTGCCCAGGGCCAGTTCGCGGTTCCGATGTTCATCCACCCTGGAGCGAGGTCGTGGCCGGTCATCTGGGCGTTGTGACACAATGCACAGGCGCGCTTGGCCGGATTTCCAACCCCTAAGTGGTTGATGCCGGCTACGTCTCGGACGAGGAATGTTTTTGTTATAAAGAGGTCCTGTCCGCGAGCCACCGAGGCGCGAAACCGCGCAGCGTCCGAGGCGGTTTCCGGATCACCTTTCGCCCGCCATTGATCGAAGCGCTGAAAGACCGGTGTGTCGATGGCTTCGCCGCTAAATCCGATATCGGCCTTAGCGAGATTGTACGGGCCAAGGCCGGACGGCCCACCGGCTTCGATGAGGTTTCCCGCTGTCTTGTCTTCCACCTGTGCGGCGTAGATTTGGCGGGTGAAGCTCACAAGCCTGCGCATATCCTCTGCAGAGAGCTTGGGCGCTCCGGGCATGTGATCTTTAATGGCGCCCTCGTGCTGCTCGTCCAGAGCAAGAAAACGCGCGTCCGCCATCAGGTTCATCGAATAGACGCCTTGGCCGTCGGGCGCCCCAGGCTGCGCGAATGCCGTCTTCACGTTGAAGCCAAATTTGTAGTCATTCGGGAAATTTAGAATGTACTTAAGATTTGCGATGATCCGCGGGCGCCGGTAGACGGATATGTGCGGATCGGCACTTTTCAGGCCTAACTTACGATCGGTATTGCAGCCAGTCGGATCCCGAACTACTTCGATGTCGAACTCGGGTTGAATCGGCTTCCCGTGGGGATCGCGAGGCGGCCAGGGTAAGGAGATTCTAAAAACGCCGCGACTAAGCAGCAGCGAATGGGATGACTCGTCATTTTGGGGCAGATTAGGGCAATTCGACCCGTCTATCATGGCGAAAACGGGATCCTTATCACCGAACTCCTTCCAGCCCGCTCTCACCCGGTCCGTCGATAGTCCCATCGCATTTTCCGGCACATGACAAGTCGCGCACGATCTACCGCTCGGACCTGAGGGACGAAAGAATGGATGGTTCTTGGTGATGACTGGTCCGTCCGCCAGCAGCACACCGATCTTCCCCGTGGGATCGTCGTAAGCAGTAAAGGCCTCCAACCGACCGCTCGTCTCCCAAGAGGCCGTATAGTCCGCCGCGCTCGTATTCCCCGCCTGCCCCGCAGCGCAGGAAAAGATCGCAGCGGCCACGTACAGCTTTAAAAAAGACGGTCCGCCGGGTCTCCGACGCAGTGGTCCATACTTCGGCATCAGAGCTTTCCGGTGATTTCGACACCCCACGTCACCGGGTAATTCCACGCTGCACCGATCCCGTACCCGTTGTACTGGACGTTGGTGCGATATCGCTGGTTGGTGACATTGTCTCCGTAAACTGCAAAGCTAAATTTCTGCGAGGGGTGTACCCATTGCGCCCGCAGTTCCAACGTCCCATAGCCCGGCTGCAAAAACTGCGTGCCGGACGGGCTGAAATAGAATTTCGACGTGTAGTAGTAATTCCCCGAGAGGGAATATTCTCCGGAGCCCATCATACCTGTCGTGTAACGTGGGCCGAATGTGCCGGTGAACGCTGGCGTGTGTTGCATAGGCGCGTCATGCAGGATGGTGTCAGTGTTCACATAATCGTAAGAACCCGGACTACAGTCCCCCGTATACTTCGCCGGCAGAGACGCCCCGTTTTGTGGACAACTCGCGTAGATAGGTGCCCCCACGACAGCCCCGTTGACGACGGTACCGAACGTTACATAGCGTGCGTGCGTCCACGACGCGCCTGCATCGAGCAGGATGTGATCCCCTAAGCCATACCTGGCATGGCCTTCCAGACCAAAAATCCGAGAACGAGCTGCGTTGACGATAGCGGCCGTTGCCGAGTCCAGGAACTCCGAGACCTGAAGGTCCTTGTAATCGTAATAGAAAGCTGCGCTCTCCAGCGAGAGTTGATTCTGGCTATACTTATATCCGACCTCAAATGCATTCACCGTTTCCGGTTTCACCGGAACGCACTGGTAGTTGGGAGGCTCGATGCATGTACCACCCGAGTCAATGATCGCGGCCTTGTAGCCCATCGAATAGGACGCGTAGACACTCGAGTTGTCCGTGGTCTTGTAGCGCACCACGGCGCGCGGCGTCACTCTGTTGCTGTCGATGCCTGGGACGAAGCGGCCTGTATTGAATTCAACGTTGTCAACCACATCATGTGCAACGCGTGCACCTGCGGTGATAAAGAGCTTTGGTGTCAGCTCATAGGTCGAATCAAGGTAAACAGCATAATTTTTTGTAGTGACCTCAGAGCTGCTTAAGAAGATCCGTCCGGTGGTTTCGATAAAGTTATCCAGATCGATGGTCCATTGGTCACGGTTGCTGAAAAAGAAGGCTCCCGCCGTCCATTGCAGGGCGGGACCGGGCTTCGATGTCACCAAGAATTCCTGACTATAGGTGGTGTCGACGACAGGTACACCGAGCTCGAGGATGGTCACGCCGATTTGATCGAGATTAGTTGATTGATCGACACTCTCCTCCCGCCACTGCGAGTAGGAAGTGAGGTCTGCAAAGCCTAAGTCGGCGTTCACCCGAACTTGCGCGATGTTGCTGTGGGATCTCATAAAGCGCGGCAGAGCGTCAGCGACCTGATTGGGGTTGGTTGTGTACAATCCCGGCGGGGTAAATGTCGTCACGCCCCACGGCTTCCCAGTGGTCGGATCAATAGTCGTATCGGTATCTGAATTGGTCAGATTGGGAAATGGGTCATTGTCTTGAGCATGGGTTAAACGTACCAACACCGATATGTCATCCGTGAGGGCGACCTTAAGTCCGGTGCGCACCGTCCAGGCATCGTATCCCGCGACTGTGTCACTATTACCGATAATGTTCGTGACGAAACCATTGCCTCGGCGATCGAGGGCCTCGAAATCCATAGCGGCTCGATCGCCGATTGGAAACGTGACATAGCCTTGATATTGCTGCGTATCATACCGGCCGTAGGAGACCTTTGCGTCTGCGCTTTCGTCCCGACTGGGATCGGCGGTCGTCACGAGGATCGCACCCCCGGTAGTGTTATGGCCGAACAACGTCCCCTGCGGTCCCTTGAGCACCTGGATATCGGTCACTCCCAGCAACTGAAAGTCCGCTGCCATCGGGTTTGGTGAATAGAAACCATCCAGGTAAATACCAACGTTCGAGCCGCCCCCAGCTTGGGTCACGGCCGTGCCTATGCCGCGGATCGACGGCTGATAGAAAGGCGGATTATCAAACCGCAGCGATGGAGTGAGTTTCGAGATATCGCCCAAGTCTTGGACATTTGCGGTAGTGAGCTGTTCGGCGTTCAGAGCGGTAATTGAGATCGGCACATCAACTTGCCTCTCCTTTCGACGCTGAGCCGTGACGACGATTTCGTCGATCGTACCGGCTGTGTCAGAGGGGCTCGAAATGCCTCCCGTAGAGGGCGTCGGGGCTGCCTCGGCCTGTGCCGCTGCTACAGTGTCCGCTGCTGCTATCCGCGTGGCGCGCGTGGAGTGCTGTTGCTCTGCTTCCACTACAAACGTATCAGCGTTAACCTGGCGCGCCGTGAGCCCTGTCCCGACCAATAGTTTTTGCAGTGCCACCTCTGGTGTGTAATCACCGAAGATCACTGGCGCTTTGATGTTGCGGGTCTGCTCGCGACTGAACAAAATTTCTTTATCGCTTTGCTGGCCGAACGATTCTAGCGCCGCTGCCAGATCAGGGCCCTTGAGGTCAAAATGTTTCGTAACACTTTGTGCCAAGGCCAAATTGGCAACGCCGAGGCAGGCCACAGCAACAAATATCCAGCACCGCAGGTTCATTGATGTTCTATTAGTCATTCCCCTCTCCCCGCAAAAAAACTAGTTATAGGTGAAGCCTTTCTCCAGTAAGACGCTCGAGACGGATAGATCATCATGCGGGCACAGACTTTTTTTCTTTAAACATCCCGCGTCGTGAGGCGTGAGATCAATCGCGGTGGCGGCGAGAAGACGCCTACGATTGTTGTGAAGCGTGTCGGTTAAGGCTGCACGGTAAGTGTCAGGTAACGGCTACTCGGCGCCGGCGGCGAGATCAGCCGCGTCTCGATCTTGGACGCTGGCACCCCCCACGCGGTAAAGAGATTCAACATTCGATTGGCTCGTCGCTGGGCGGCGGCTGGATCCTCCTCGAGGATGGTGCCGTTCGTCAGCTCAACCCGATCGCGATGAACTTCGACAGTCAGCTTGCTTGCTTTGATATCTTCGAAGTAATGGAAAACGGTGGAAATTTCGATGCCCTCAGCGAGATGCAGAAAATCATCATCGAATCCAAAATCTATTCGGTAGCTACGCGCCTCAAAAGGCGGCTGTGGCGGCGGCGGACGCTTATACACTTCGCGCGGGTAACTGCGATCGGTAGCCACGCCGCGGCCCGGTCGGTAGGGAGCCGTGGGTCTGAGAATTGGACCTGCGGGGAAACCCTCTTTCGGCAACACCGTATCGCATGAGAGGTCCAGCTCCCGAAGAACCGATACCTTCACATTGTTCAGTGGCAGTCCGCCGCAAATCTTTTCTCCCTCACCCTCCTCGCCTTCCACGAGAACCTGGTGCTTCAGCTGAGGCGGGTAGAACAGCGCGGGCGGAAAGGTATCGCCCTGCATGCCGAGGAAGTAGAGCTTATTGCCCTCCTGAGCCAGCCAGCAGGGACGCTCTGGCAGTTCCATGTCGCGTATCACAGGGCATCCGATGAAAGCAACCCGCTTACCGTCCGCGAGTGCAACGCTGCCGAATACTGCGAGGGATAACAGAAGGGCGCCCACCTTTCTCGTCTTGGTGATCATAGGACCCCCAGGAAGTTAACCATGTCCTGCTTTTCCTGCTCGGTGTATCCGATTTGGAAGCGTCGGTCGTAGAAGTCCACCACCGCGCGCAGCGTTTCGGCGGAACCATTGGAAAAGTACGGCGCACGAGCCGCGAGACCCCGCAGCTGCCCTATGACGATCGCCCCGATGTCGGTGCATAGGCCGGTCACGAGAGCGCGGCCTGGATCAGTGGTATAAATCACCCTCCCCAGATAAGGATGGGGCGCTGCATCTTGTCGGCACGTCAATTTGAATTGCGGCAGGTCGAATTTGTTGCTCGCCGAGGGCCAGTTACCGGTTCCGATGTCCATCCACCCCGGAGCTAAGTCCTGGCCGGTCATCTGGGCGTTGTGGCACAGCGCGCAGCTTCTCTTTACCGGATTTCCTAAACCTAAATGGGTGATGCCATACACGTCACGGATGAGAAAGACTTTCGCGATGAAAAGATTCGCCCCGCGAGCCACAGACTCACGAAACTGCGCACTCGATGAAGCCGGTGGCACCCCAGCCTTTCCCTGCCACTGGTCAAAGTGTTGAAAGGTCGGCGTGGCGATGGACTCGCCGTTATAGCCGATGTCGGCCTTCATCAGATTGTACGGCCCCAGCCCGAGCGGACCGCCTGGCTCGATCAGATTACCGCCCGACTTGTCTTCGACTTGGGCAGCATAGACTTGCTGGGTAAAGCCGAGAATTTTGTCCATGTCCGTGTTGGAAAGCTTGGGCGCGCCGGGAATGTGATCCTTGATGGCGCCTGTGTGTTGATCCCGCAGCGTCAGAAATCGGGAATCGGCCATTAAGTTCATCGAGTACACGCCTTGCCCATCGGGTGCCGTTGGCTGGGCAAATCCCGTCTTCACGTTAAAACCCGGTCCGAACTGGTTTGGAAAATTCAGGATGTACTTCAGATTTGCAACGACTCGCGGGCGGCGGTAGACCGAGATATGAGGATCTTTGCTGTTCAGCCCGAACGTGGGATTCGTATTACAGCCGGTTGGATCCCGTACCACCTGGATGTCGAACTCGGGTTGAATAGGCTTGCCCTGGGGATCGCGAGGCGGCCAGGGTAAGGAGATTCTGAACACGCCGCGGTTAAGCAGCAGCGAGTGGGATGACTCGTCATTTTGAGCCAGATTCGGGCAATTCGATCCGTCGACCGAGGCGAATACCGGATCCTTATCAGCGAACTCTTTCCAGCCCGCTTTTATGCGGTCCGTCGATAGTCCCATCGCATTTTCCGGCACATGACAAGTTGCGCATGATCTATTGCTCGGGCCAGTGGGGCGAAAGAATGGATGGTTCTTAGTGATGACCGGCCCATCCGCCAGCAGCACACCGATCTTTCCGGTAGGATCGTCGTAAGTAGTAAAGGCCTCCAGCCGACCGGTCGTCTCCCAAGATACCGAATAATCAGCCGCGCTCGTGTCCCCCGCTCGCCCCACAGAGCAAGAAAAGATCGCAGCGGCAATGAATGTTTTATATTTCCTCACCACGCCCCCCTTTGATGATGACGTCGCTCCCGTCCTCACCCCGAGAAAAACGCTTCCCCGGCCCACACTCTTCTCCACTAAAAGACGCTCGAGACCGGTAGAACATCATGGGGACGCAGACTTTTTTTAACGGCTGCCAGTCCCGCGTTCGCGGGAGGCACGGCATCAATCGCGGCGGACCAGCGCCTCGACTAATAAAGAGCGCTTCTCAAGCCTAATCGGATAGGAGCTTGTCAAAGCGGCGACGAAATTTTCGGGGCGCGTGGTCTTGAAGACGCCACTGATCCGTAAATTCTGAATCTGGGGATCATCCACGACGAGCTGGGTCGCCGAGTAGCGGTTCATTTCCGCGATTGCGTCCGCAATGGTGTCATCACGAAATATGATCTGGCCTTGCTTCCAACTGGTGGCACGCTCTGTATCGGCGGTTGTAACCGCTATTGGAGCATGCGCAGAGGCGACGAGTTGCTCACCCGCAGTCAAATCATACCGCCCGAAAGCAGGAATGATCCGAGCCAGTCCTTTTGGTTTGAGCGAGTCGACTACCACATGTCCTTCGACGAGGACCACAGAAACGCTGTCGCGGTTCACGCGCACATCAAACGCCGTGCCCACAGCGGTGATGCGCCGATCGCCCGCTTTGACGACAAAGGGCCGTGCGCTGTCTTTGGCGACCTGGAACATGGCCTGGCCTGCAACGAGACGCACGCCACGCTCCGTGGAAGAGAAGTCTACTTCCACAATACTCGCGGTATTAAGTGAGATGATCGATCCGTCTGCCAGCTTCGCGGCACGCGTTTCCCCGGTGCCGGTGACGTACCGGGCCGGGGGGCGTAAGGCGACGCTTGTGAGATCCCCGGGCTGCGAGCGTTCCTCTATTCGCGCGCGTGGTTGATAGCTGACTATGCTAAGGGTCACTATAGCGCCCACTGCCAGCGTCAGGGCAGCAATTGCAAACGGCGCCGCGCGAAGACGGTACGGTGCCGGGGAAGCCGCGAGCGCGTCGGCGCGCACCTTTAGGATCTCTGGATCGGCTGCGAAGGCACCTAGCAAATCTGCCGTGGCTTCTAATGCCTCATACTCTGCCCGATGCGCCGGCTCTTGCAGCCAACGTTGGAAGCGTTGCTCTTCTGCACTGGAAAGCAGGCCGAGCCTGCGCCGCGCGGACCACGAGCCCGCTACTTCTGCAGCATCAGCGGGGCTGCGGTCACGACGACGCCATTTACCGAGCGTCATCACGACAGCCGCTTCTTAAGATGGGCGAGCGCGCGAATCATTGCTTTCTCAACGGTGCTGATCGATATATTCAGCCTTAACGCGATTTCGCAACCGGATAGCTCTTCAAAGCGGTTTAAGACAAAAACCACGCGAACTCGCTCCGGGAGTTCCTGGAGGGCCGCCGCCACTTCGCGGCAGGCTTCTCTACCCAATATGATGCGCTCGGGGGTGAATTCCTCCGTGCCTTTTGCCCAGTCTTGATTGAGAGCGTCGTCGTCGAGGGCGCGTCGACGAAGGTATTGGCGCACCCGGCCTTTCAAAAGATTGGCTGCAATCTGGAAAACATATCCCTCGATGTTAGCTACCGGCTCATTACAGTTGCTGCGATGCAAGAGCCGGGAGAATACCTCCTGCGTGAGATCTTCCGCTTCAGCTTTGGATTGCCCTCGCCTGGAGAAAAAGCGGCGAACGGCGGGGGCATACCGGGCAAAGAGCGCGGCGATCTCATGGGGGGCGGCGGTGACTGTATTTCCCACGTGCAGGCCAATGATACTGAGTTATTTCACACCGTGGCAGGACAATCCCGTGGACGAGCCCGAATACCAACAATATATGCGCGCTCAATAAGTAAGAGCACGTGACCGGGCCGATACCTCATAGCGGCGAGCAAATTTTCTGAGCCGTCCACCAATCGGGGCATAATGGGCGCGATCATTCGGGCGATTCAAGATGCCTTCGCGAAATCCACGGTTCTTTCCCGTCGCCACGATTCAACAGGGCGATATGATATCGCCATGAAAATTGGCGCGATCTATCCGCAAATCGAGCTTCGGGGTGATCCCAGGGCAGTCGACGCCATAGGACGAGCCGTCGAAAGCTTGGGCTATGACTTTATCGTCATGTTCGATCACGTCATCGGGGCCGTTCGAGAAGACCGGCACCCTCCACTGTGGGGACCTTATTCGGATAGGGATCCGTTCCATGATCCATTTGTAGCATTTGGGTATTTGGCGGCGATCACGAGCAAAATTGAACTGGTCACGGGCGTAATGGTCCTTCCGCAGCGGCCTACGGTATTGGTCGCTAGGCAGGCCGCAGATATTGATCTTCTCTCGGGAGGCAGGCTTCGTCTTGGTGTCGGCGTTGGCTGGAATCCAGTCGAATTCGAAGCGCTCGGACAGGATTTCCACCGGCGCGGGGAGCGCCTCAGCGAACAAATCCCACTCCTTCGTCGTCTCTGGAGCGACTCTCCCATAGACTTCACGGGAAAATTCGACCGGATCGACAGAGCGGGCCTTAACCCGCGGCCGCGGCGACAAATTCCGATTTATTGCGGAGGCGTTTCCGAGGCCGCGTACCGGCGCGCAGCGAAGCTCGCTGATGGATTCATTTTTGGGGGGCAGCTTGAGTCGAGTGTCCTGCCAGCTTGGGGCAAGATCAAAGCTCTCTTATCCGTAGAGGGACGTGCGGTCGAAAGTT